>Ga0335078_10002066_pt1 | contig 30405 bp, 25 predicted proteins | sample Lox_Sample_32_FD_206711 | JGI IMG/M metagenome (GOLD analysis project Ga0335078, IMG submission 206711) | Soil microbial communities from Loxahatchee National Wildlife Refuge, Florida, United States - Lox_Sample_3.2 | ecosystem: Environmental > Terrestrial > Soil > Wetlands | place: USA... | reverse complement strand
ATGCAGGGAAGGTGATCTGGGTAATTGGGGGAGATCCATTCGCCATGGACACGTTCCCCCGCACGGGTCCCGGAGACTTAGCTCGAAGCGCCCGCCCGCCGTCGGTGGGCGAAGAAGCCGAACGCGACCAAGCCGATTACAAGAATGGAGCAGAACCGAGGTTCGGGAATCGGATCGACGGAACCTTCGGTAAATGGAAGCTGATCGCCAGCGCTGTCAAGGTAGAAAGAGCCTCCACTCCCGATGTTCAAATTACCCCCGGTGAAGCCTAACAAAGTGCCAGGGTCGGCCGGGTTCAGGAACTCGAGGAAAACAGCGGGAGGGGTCGAAGGCGCCGCCGCGGTGGTAGTGATTTCAAGATAAGAGACGCCACCAACGATTTGCGCAAAGATTTGATTATACGAATTTGTGGGATCGTCTTGGACGGCTAAGGCAATAACACTGATCGTTCCAAGCAACGGGTCTATGTCCACAGCCCCAGCGATTGTCGAGCTGTCGCCGAGGGTGCCAGTAACAGTGTAAATGTCGGCCGACGCACATGTAACGAACCCGGTGGCTAGTCCGGCAACAATCAATAACCTTCTAATCTCCGTCATATCCCTTCCCCTAAGCCATAAATTTTACACCTACTCTGAGGACTGTCAATCCAATAAATGCAGCAAATGTACTACTGGTACCGCGACGGGGTATCGCAGGACCAACGCTTTCGCAATACGGAAAACACAGGCGAGTCAAAACGAGGGAGTTTGTGGAATCAAGTCTGAGCTAATGCGTTACTTTCCAGGTCCCCCATCACAGAAGCCAGTTTAAGATAGGGCGACAAGGGCTCTCAGCGTATTCAAATGATCTCCCGCGAACCGGCGGTCGCTCGCTGTGTTTTAACGGCGCTGAACGCCATAGCTCGCTGATCCGCATCCATCGAATTTGGCTGCCGTAAGAGCGATGAGCCTCTTTGCTGGACCTCGGTTGCCTGGATGGCCGGCGTATCTAATTCCGCCACTACTAATGGTCAATCACCGATCTGATTCCCCAGCGTGACAGCGTACACGAACTACCAGATCCTCATTTGCGGCAGCTTCCTCCTCAGCTTATCGTCGGGGCGGTGGCTGAGCGGCACGGGGAGTATACGGGAAGATTGCGGCTTCCACCCTGATGAACAGCTTCCAGTTTTTATTTTGCGAATTTCGGAAACTGGCGGTGGTTCCAGACCCACCCAAGAACCATCGCCGGGTTGGGCACCTGCTAGGATTGAACGCTGGCTCGGACGACCTCCCTTTGAGCGCGCGAGCCGCTGGCCGCCACTGCGGAAGTTGTTTCCAGTTCTCGACGGCACGCCCGGCCACGATAGTTCTAGGTTGCTCATCTGTTGCCTGCAGACGTCTCCCTGTGGTCGAGCGTATCTCGCCAGGTTATCCCGCGGCTGTTAGTACTAGTACGTCCATGCAGACTCGCGGTATCCAGGACCAGCACCGCAGCATGAGAACGAGTTATGTCCTGAAATCATTAGCTCAGCTCCGGGGGAGCTTTTCTAGTACCTTAATGACAACTCACCGCGCAAATAAACCTGGACACAAGGTAGATGCGTGGGTATACTAATCCAAATTTACTAACGTGAAAACTTGGGTGATTGGGACTGAGTTGGCGGTAGCATGCCTGGATTGATTCCCATACCCGCTGCATCGTTTCCAGCCGACCGCGCGTGGTATGCCGTGTGCGTGAAACCTCGCCACGAAAAAGTCGCTTCGGCTGTGATGAAGAACAGGGGACTGAACGTTTTCCTTCCGACCCGCCCTGCGCGCCATAACTGGTCCGATCGGATTAAAGATATCGACGTGCCACTGTTTCCGGGATATGTATTCTGCCATTTCGGTTTTGCGCAACGCATGGCGGTCTTAATGACACCCTCGGTTACTTCAATCGTTTCGGCAGGCAGGCAGCCAGTTGCTCTGTCGAGCGAAGAAATCGCCGCAGTTCAGGCCATTGTTGCCTCTAGCCGGCGTGTGACGCCGTGGCCTTATCTCTCCGCTGGCCAGCGGGTCCAAGTAGCCAGCGGATGCCTTGCCGGTTTGTGCGGGATCGTTTTGCGTGAGAAGAACGCATATAAATTGGTCGTGAGTATAAACCTTCTGCAACGGTCGATTGCTGTCGAGATCGACTATCGGGATTTACTGCCCAGCCTCGCCGCCGGGTTTTGAATACGGAATCCCACGCAGCGGATGCCGCGAAGCAAGGATCGAGAATTGTCCGAAGACGTCAGCGAAGCCTTCGGCATTGCCGCTGCGTCGCGGAGCGTTGGATTGGACCAGTAACGACAGTCGATCGAAAGTGCGTCCGCCCCGTCCTGCGGTACCTTCGTGCCAAACAAATGGAGAAGACAATGCCTGTGACTGTGTACTTAGCCGATCTACGATACAACTATTCCGGCGTGTTGGCCAACGACTGCATGCCATTAGGCGTCGCCTACATGAAGGCAGTTATGGATCGTGACCTCTCGGAGGTGGATTCACGGCTGTTCGTTTACCCGGAACGGCTCTGGGAAGCAATGAGCACCGCGCCTCCAGACGTCTTGATGGTGAGCAACTACATGTGGTGCGAGGAGCTCAGTTTCTATTTCGCAAGGCTCGCCAAGCGGTTGCGTCCCGCCACATTGGTCGTTATGGGCGGACCGAACATACCCATCGAGAAGGAACGCCAAGTCGAATACGTCAATCAACATCAGGAGATCGATCTGTACGTGCTCGGAGAGGGAGATTTTCTGGCCACGGAAGTCGTGAAGCACTTCCTGGATAGCGGAATGTCGATCGAGAGGTTTCGACAGCGGACGATTCCATCTTCGGTTTATCGACAGCCCGATGGCCGGGCGGCGATCGAGACGATGTGGGACCGTCACAAGGAAGTGGATGAGATTCCCTCGCCTTGGCTGACCGGAATTCAAGACGAATTCTTCGACGGGAAGCTTGCACCGCTGATCGAGACCAACCGAGGTTGCCCGTTCACATGCACCTTCTGCGTTCAAGGCACGCGTTGGTACACCAAGGTTCACAACTTCAGCAAGGAGCGCATTCGCGCGGAGATTCAGTACATTGCCCGGAAGGTTCACGAAAAGTCTCCCGAGATGCGCACCCTGAGGATCGCCGACTCGAACTATGGCATGTATGAGCGGGACATCGAAATTTCCTCCTATTTGGGTGAGATGCAGAAGCAATATGGCTGGCCCACATACATCGACGCCACCACGGGCAAGAACCGTCCGGACCGGATCATCAAGTCTCTGGAGCAGGTGAGCGGCGCGCTCGTGCTGTACCAGGCGGTTCAATCGCTCGATGAGAATGTGCTGCGCAACGTCAAACGCAGCACCATTAAGCTTGAAGCTTACGAGCAGTTGCAAGTTCAGATGATGGGACGGGGGCTGCGCTCGAATTCCGATCTGATTCTCGGGCTGCCCGGTGAGACCCTGGATACCCATCTCAGCGCTCTTCGAAAACTGCTGAATGCCGGCGTGGACCAGGTCACGAACTTCCAGTTGATGATGTTGAAAGGCTCCGAGCTTGAGGGAGCGGAATCAAGAAAGACATTTTCCTTCCGGACGATGTTCCGCATCCTTCCCAAGAATTTCGGCATCTACGGCGGCGAGAAGGTAATGGACGTCGAGGAAATAGCCGTCGGTACCGATACGTTAACCTTCGACGACTACGTGCAAGCCAGAAAGTACGCGCTCGCGGCAGTGGCATTCTGGCATGACAACACTTTGATCGATGTAGTACGCTTCGCCGAGAGCTGGGGCGTCAAGAAGGCGGAGTGGTTGGATGCGATGCTGGCGGCCATGGAGAAGGCTACCGGCGTTCTCGGTAAGTTCCTGACCGATTTTGTGCGGGAAACCAAGAATGAACTGTTTCCGACGCGGGAGGCATGCCTGGAGTTTTACCACAAGGACTACAATTTCGAGCGCCTGTTGCGAAGTGAGATCGGGGACAATCTGATGCACAAGTATCAGGCCATAGCCTCTTTCCATATCTGGCCGCATCTCTGCAAAACAGCGATGGACGCCACCAAGGAACTGCTGGTCGAACGTGGGGCGGCAGCCGAGATACCCGGCTTCGAGGAATTCTGGGCGGAATTCGGCCGCTTCGAAACATGCCAACACGCTCACGGCCACACCGTCACCGAGATTCTGTCGTCCCCGCGCATTGAGCTGCGTTACGATATCGCGGCGTGGCTCGCGGACGGCATGCCCAAGAATACGCGCAATTACAGACTGGATAGACCTCAGGAAGTGGAATTCAAGCTCAGTGACGCAGCCCACGTCGGCCTCGCGTCCGCACTAACGGTGTGGACCGCCGAACTGAAGGGCTTGACTAAGATGATGAAGCGAATCCGGGTGGCTTGGCAGGTTCGCGAATGCAAGGCTCTGTCCGAGGGCGCCTGTTTCCGGGTCGCGGCGGTTGCAGCGGGGGCCGGCGGCGCGGAGGAACTAAACGTTTGAGAAAGAACAGGCAGCGCGCTCTTCGCATGTCTGGAAGTTTCTCTAAGGGCGGGCAATAGGCTCTAATGAGTGCACGGGGACGCATCGGCGGTTTGGCAAGACTAGGAATCTCTCTCGGGTTACCTGTCGCCCTGCTGGCCCAAAGTGTGAATTTGTTGTCCGACCCGGGGTTTGAACTCTCGCCTACGCGGAACGGTTGGGTGGTCAATCCCACGATCGCCGCGAATGGCACTGCCGTGCGATCCACCACGCACCAACATTCGGGACGGTTCAGTTTGGAACTCGTTCCCAATACCAAGAATCAAGCTACGAATGCTTTGGCTGAGTATGGAGTAGCTCAACTGATTCCCGCCGCTTCTCTGCGGGGTAAGTCACTATACTATTCCGGATGGCTCGCGGCAAGAGACGGGGCGACCGCCGCGCTGCAAGTGTATACGGCCGGCGCACCCACCGTGATTATGCATCAGGTGCGTCAGGACTCTAGCTCCCCGACTCCGGTTTTTTGGGAAGACATCATCGACATCCCCGACGACCCGAGCATTACAGCGGTTATCGTTTCTTGCGTCGTGTTTGGAACAACGGGAGGGGCGTATTTCGACGATCTCACCCTAACCACGGAGCTTCCCGCTACATGGTTAAACTCTCTCAGCCACCAGAATCTTGGCCCCGCCTTGAATGCGAGTATCAGCGTTTTCCCTGATCAGGTGGTGCGACGGGTTCCGTCGAGCTTGTACGGGATGAATATGGAGTGGGTTTGGGATGGTCAAGGACTCTGGAATGAGCAGACGCAGAGTCCGGATCTGATCATCCAGTCTCTCACAAAAGCTATGGGGGTCACGGAACTTCGCTTCCCGGCCGGCGTCTTCTCCGACCTCTATCATTGGAAGGACGGAATCGGACCTCCGGCTTCGCGGCCAATCTCACCACCTCTACCGGGCGGCGTCACTTCAACCAACGCGTTCGGGACCGACGAAGCCCTGACGTTTGCGGATTCACTGGGAGCGAACCTGCTGATTACCGTGAATGTACTCACAGGAACGCCAGAGGAGGCGGCGGAATGGGTGAGCTATATAAAAGCCGGGGGACACCACGTCGAACATTGGGAGGTTGGCAATGAACTTTACCTCGACTTTTCGACCTTCGTCCCGCCCATGCCGAACTTTACATCGCAACACTACGCAGATGCTTTTAGCCAGTATGCGGCAGCCATGCGGAAGGCAGATCCTACCATCAAGCTGGGGGCGGGTGTCGAGGTCTCCTACAGTCACTCTACATTTCCTGTACACCCGGACTGGCTGAGTACCGTGGTTAGCCAAAACGCATCGCAGATCGATTTCATCGCAGTGCACAACGCCTTCGCTCCGGTGTTGGGCGCCTATGACCCCGGATGGGACGTTCGCACCGTCTACTCGAGCCTGATGGCCGCGCCCGAACTTATCCGCGCCAGCTTTGCCACGCTGTCCCAGTCGATCGACTTATTCGCGGGTGCGGATTCGTCGCACATATCAATCGGCGTCACTGAATGGGCTCCCGGTTTCTCCTCGGCCACCGACAGCCGTTGGGTGGATCATGTGAAGACTCTTGGATCGGCCCTCTATGCCGCCAGCGTGATGAATGTCTTCCTATCCAACCCGCGGGTTGAGATCGCGAGCGGTTTTAAGCTGATCGACTCTGCTACGCAAGGATGGCTGGGCCCACGGGATGGGAACAACACGGCCAAGGCGATTGCTTATGCGCTGCAGATGTTCACGAAGCATTTTTCTCCGTTGGTAGTTCAGTCGAACACGCAATCGCCGACGTACAACAGCCGTTCCATGGGCGAGATTGACGCCGTCCAGAATGTCCCCTACCTCGACGCCCTGGCAGGCATGGACGACGGCGGCTCAACCGCGTATTTGATGGTCGTCAACCGGCATTTTGACCGCACCATTCATGCCGCGGTGTTGTTCGACGGGTATTGCCCTCAGCAGGCGGCCAGTCTATGGACGCTGAGCGGTACAGCACTGGATGCCAATACCGGCACGAAACCGTCGTCGGCCCTGGGCGTGACGTGGGCGCCGCAGGTGGCGGAAGTTCCGAATGGAAGGATGAACCTCGGCGGTCCGGACGAGATTTGGGTTTTCAATCAGACACTGCCCATCACAGACTGCAATGCTGAGTTTGATTTCCCGGCGCATTCCGTGACTGCGGTTCAGGTTCCCATCAAGAGGACAGCACCGGGAGCACAGCAATGAAAACGCAGGCACGGTTTCTAGCCCAGATGGCCGCGGTTGTAGACACCGTTCTGGTTGCGGGCTGCCTCTGCCTCACATGGGGCGATCCGCGCGGCGCACAACCCGGCTTTTTTCTGGCCCTGCTGATCGTTCCGTCCTGGATCAGCCTACTTCGTTTCTTCGGTGTCTATGATTCCCAGCGTTTGGATCGCTTGACCGCAACCATCCGGCGAGTGGTCTCCGCGCATTTTGTCGGGGGCCTCTGCCTCATGGTCGCCATCTGGATGCTGGGCGCGACGCGCGATCTTAAGGCGGCCGTGGAACTGGTCGGCCTTTCCACTGCGTTGATTGTGTCGGAAAGAACCACGATCAACATCGTGCTGAGGCTGATGAGACGTTGCGGTCTGGACGTCAGGTCCGTGCTGATCATCAGCAGTTGGGAGCAGGCGGAGAAAATCGGCCAGACTTTCAAAGAGCACCCGGAATGGGGCCTTGCCGTGACCTGTGTCGGGATCGGCGGCGTACAGAAGCGGACATTCTACGATTTCGAGAAACGGCAGGAGATCGGCAACCAGCTTCAAACGGTTATCGACAAGAGTGTGATAGACGAATTGTTGATCGCAGTCCCGCTGGACCAACTCGGTTACGAACAAGTCACGGTCCAGATTTGCGAGCGATACGGAATCTTGGGACGGATCATGCTGGTAGCACCCAACCTCGAACTGGAGAGCAGCGAGAATTTATGCGGCACGTTGTGTTTTCCCGTGGCGGCGACAGCGCGAATTGCTGCGCGGGGCCTGGCATTGAAACGAGTGGTGGATGTTGCGCTCTCCACGATGCTGTTAGTTCTGCTGACCCCTCTGTTGGCGGTGATCGCGCTGGCTGTAAAGCTATCCACGCCGGGGCCCGTGATCTTCCGCCAGACGCGCGTCGGCCTTCGGGGCCGGAAATTCACGCTGTATAAGTTCCGGACCATGGTCGACCGGGCGGAGGCAATGCTGCCAGCGCTCGCGGCGCGCACAATCATGCGCGGGCCGATTTACAAAAACACCGCGGATCCACGAATCACCGATATCGGCCGGGCGCTACGTAAATTCAGTCTGGACGAATTGCCTCAGTTGGTGAACGTTTTAAAGGGTGAAATGAGCTTGGTGGGGCCCCGACCGCTGCCGACAAAAGAGTCCGACGCGATACCGGGTGAATACCGTCGGCGTTTCAGCATGCGTCCGGGCCTCACTTGCTTGTGGCAGGTGAACGGCAGAAGCGACGTGCAATACACCGAGTGGATGCAATATGACCTGCAGTACGTGGACGGCTGGTCTTTTTGGCTGGATGCAAAGCTAATGATGCAGACCATACCCGTGGTGTTCGGCGGCAAGGGAGCTTATTAATACAAGGGGGGACGTGTGGAAGTCGTAATTCTGTGCGGCGGCAAGGGTACGAGGGCATATCCGTTCAGTGAGTATTTTCCGAAGGTCATGATGCCTATAGCGGGCACGCCAATCCTGATTCACCTGATGCGGACTTTCGCCGCACAGGGGTTCAACAAGTTTGTGCTTGCTGCGGGCCATCGTCAGGAGGTTCTTCGAGATTATTTTTATGGAAAATTTCCCGAGTGGCACGTCAACATCGTCGATACCGGAGCGGACAGCGAGACAGGCGAGCGCATTCGGAGGTGCCGGCCCCATGTCAGCCGAACCTTTTTTGCGACCTATGGCGACGGACTGGGCAATGTCGACCTTCACGCACTGCTTCGGTTTCATCGCAACAGCGGAGGGTTAGCTTCAGTGACCGCCGTACCGCTGCGATCGCAATATGGGACCGTCATCTTCGACAGTTTGGGGCGCGTCGATCGTTTTCACGAAAAACCGGTGATACCCGGCTGCTGGATCAATGCCGGATTCTTCGTTTTCGAACAAGAAGCCTTCGAATTCTGGGAAGGCCGGAACCTGGAAGTGGAGGTTTTGCCCGGCTTGGCCAAGCTTCACAAGCTGCACGCATATTCCCACCACGGCTTCTGGAAGTCGATGGATACGAGCAAGGATCAGCAGGAGATGGAAAATCTTTATGACGCCTCTTGCCCACCATGGATGAATCTTCGCGAGGAACGGGTGATGCCGGCCAGTAACGGAACGCATTCATGAACATTGCCGATAGTTACGGACAAGAAACGGCTTTAGTCACCGGAGGAACGGGATTCGTCGGCCGCTGGTTGGTGGAGACCCTGAAGAAGCGTGGGTCACAAGTGACGGTCCTTGCGCGGGAGTCCGGCATCAGGTCGGAATCACTTCCCGATGGCGGGGAGGTAGCACGGGGGAGTTTACAGGATTTCCGATTCCTATCCAGGTTGTTCTCGACGCAGAGGATCGATACCGTATTCCATCTTGCCGCTCAGCCGCTGATTGCGGTTAGCCGGAAGTTGCCGAGGGAAACTTTGGAGGCCAACGTCGCCGGTACGTGGAACCTTCTTGAGGCAATGCGGCTTTCAGGTGTTGGCCAGATGGTGGTGGCGTCTTCGGATAAGGCCTACGCGCAGTCGCTCAATCTAGCTTCGGGGCGGACCATGGGGCTCCAAATCGATCCTTACAGCGCGTCGAAGATCTGTGCCGAAATGGTGGCTCGCACCTACGCCAGTACTTTTGGCCTGCGAGTGGCGATCGCCCGGTTCTCCAACATCTACGGCGGCGGCGATCTGAATTTCAGCCGGCTCGTGCCCGACCTAGTTCGCAGCACGCTCAACGGAGAGCGGCTGGTGATCCGCTCAGACGGAAAGTCGCGCGTCAACCTACTATACGTCAAAGATGCCGTGAAGGCTTTTCTATTGCTGGCCTCGCGGCTCAAGGCGGACCCATCATTGTCCGGCCGGGCGTTCAACTTTGCCATGGCGTCCGAGATTTCCGTGCTAGGCATCGTGGATCGAGTTCTGGACCTGGTGGGCCGGCAGGACTTGAAGCCCATTGTGGCTGGTGCCGAGCTGAAAGAATCCAACAAGCGGAACTTCGAGTCGGCGGAAGCTTGCGAGATTCTGGGTTGGAGACCGGACTATAGCCTTGATGCAGGCCTTAAGGAAACCATCGCCTGGTACCGTTCCCACTTGCAGGAACTGCCGCGGGCTCCCGTGGTCGAGCAAGCGATGGCCGGTCAAGGAATCGCATGAAAGTCGCTCTTTATTACCCTTGGATTTACCTCACGAGCGGCGCGGAACGTGTCATTCTCGAACTCACCGGCCGTAGCCGGCACGAGTGGACCCTGTTCACCAGCCACTATGAGCCACAGAACACGTTTCCCGGGTTCGCCGGAAGAACGGTTGTCCAAACCGGCGACATTTCTGTATCGCGGAGCATAGGTACAGTCCTGAAGTCCGCGTGGAAAGTGCTCAATCTCCGGCTGCCGCTGGAGGACTTCGACGTCCTGCTGGTTGTTTGCGAGGGCATCGGTGATTTTGTTTTGTTTCGCAACTCGTCATGTCCCGCCCTCTGTGTTTGCCTAACGCCGTTGAGGCTGGTCTTTGACCCCGAGTATCAGTTAAGGGCGCTACAGGGCCGGCCCTTGCGGCAACGGCTGGCTATTCGAGTTGGCGCTTGGTCGTTTTACTTGCTGGACCGGCTGGCATGGAAACGATATGCGCGCGTGTTTTGTATCAGCGAGGAAGTGAAAAAGCGGGTCATCTCCGGCAAACTGACGGGATCGGCAAAGTTGGAAGTCTCTTATGTGGGTTTGGGATTCGAACCACCTGCGCCCAGCGGTCGCTTCGAGCGCTTTTTCTTTCTTCCGGGCCGAATCATGTGGACCAAGAACATCCAACTCGGCATCAACGCTTTCCGTGAGTTCCGCGAGCAGAATCCGGAGTTCCGCGATTTTCGTTTGGTGGTGGCAGGAATCGTAGACCAGAAGAGCCAGACATACTATGCGGACATGCGCGCGCTGGCCGAGGTTGCCGGGAATGTGGAATTTTGGGTTTTCCCGAGCGACGCTGAACTCTCGGATCTGTATTCTCGCTGCTACGGCGTGCTATTCACCGCATTCAATGAAGATTGGGGCATCGTCCCGCTGGAAAGCATGGCCTTCGGCAAGCCGGCGATTTGTGTGAATCGCGGCGGACCTCGCGAATCCGTGCAGGATAACGTGGATGGTTTTCTGGAACCGCCCGAAGTGAAACGTTTTGCGATCCGGATGGCGGAATTGGCGGGAAATCCCGCCCGAGCCGCGGAGATGGGCCGGGCCGGTCATGTCAATGTTCGACGCTTCAATTGGAACGCCTTTACGAAGCGCATTGACGACGAGATCGATTTGTGTGTGAGCGCCCGCGCGAGATCAGAACCAAGCTTGGGGACTCGTCAAAGTTGCGCAAGGTCACCAATTGGGTCGTAGGGCCGAGTCGTCATTTTTTCGGTTTTTGTTCGGCTACCCTGTGGCGGCTTGGCTGGTATCGCAGGTACGGATGACCTAGCAAGTCCAGACTGAACGGCCAGTACTGAACCTCAGTCGCGGGGAGTCTATGTGTAACTGGAGCAGAGTATAATCGTTTGACGCCGTAATGGGAGAACGCTGGAAAAAGCCAGGGAAAGGGTATGTTTTTGTCAGCATTCGCATTAGTTTTGCTGTTGACCGGCATTTGTGCCGGAGCGGTGAACGCCCAGACTCCTGTCTCTACCACGGTTCAGTCCGGCGCGGCTAAGCCGGCCACGGGGGCGCCGGCTGAAAAGGCCACAGTCAACACGCCCGAGGTTTACCTGTTGCAGCCGGGAGACGAGATTCAGGTTCGCGCCTTTAACCTTCCAGAACTCGATCAGATTGTCAGGATTAGGCCCGACGGAAAAATTTCACTCCTGCTGCTGAACGACGTAGATGCGGCCGGCCACGCCGCGGAGGAACTTAGCAAAACGCTCAGCGCCGCATATGCCCAATTCTTTCGCGCCCCAAAGGTGACCACCATCGTCCGTACGTTCACCAACCGCAACGTGTTTGTGGGAGGAGAGGTCAATCAGCCTAAAATGATCCAGCTTACTGGAAAGCTGAGCACGGCGGCTGCGATCTTCTACGCGGGTGGGTTTAAAAACACGGCCAAGACCAAAGAAGTAATCATTCTGCACAGGGCTCAAAACGGAGCCGCCGCGATCAAGCGGCTCAACTTGAACGCCGTTTTAGATAAGGGCGCCGCCGACGTGGAATTGGAACCTTTCGACGTAGTCTATGTCCCCAAATCCCGCATTGCTAGGCTGGACCAGTTTATCGATCAATATATGAAACAGCTCATGCCGATCGCCACCAGCCTGGGCTTCAGCTACATCCTTGGGGGACAGGGATTTGTCGTCAGCATCCCCTAGAAGGAATTCTCAGATGAACCATCGTCCCCCGCAACCGTCGCTCCACGATTTACTGTTCGTGCTCTTCAAACGCAAGTGGAGCTTCTTTGGAATTATCACGGTCGGCCTGCTGGCTACGGCGGTGTGGGTGTTTTGCATTCGCGAGGATGTGTATACGGCCAAGGCGAAGATCCTGGTAAAGCTCGGGCAGGAGCAGACCCCCCCCTCGACGGTGGTGGGTGGGACGCCCCTGGTGATGGGTACCCGCGTAGAAGATGTTAATTCAGAGGCTGAGATTCTCCAGAACACCGAATTGATTGCCAAAGTTGTGGATGAGATTGGCCTCGACAAGCCGGTGAGCATTCCGCCGCCGAAACCGGGTTTCATTCCGCACCTGCGCTATCGCGTGAAGGGGATTGTGCGGACAATCAGCGACTGGATGGATGACCAGATGATCCACATGGGCCTGCGCGAGGCAATTTCGCCGCGGCAAAAAGCCATTTCGTTGGTACAGGGAGGACTTAAGGTTCAGCCGGGCCGAGAGTCGAATGTCTTCACCGCCGAGCTGACCCTGCCCGATCGCGAAGGATCAGCGTTCGTGCTGAATCGTTTGATTGTCCACTATATGGAATTTCGGTCGAAACTATATCGGAACCGCGGAATAGAGCTGTTTCAGAAAAGTCTGGATACAAATAACGCGGAACTGGACCGGGCAGAGGAAGCTCTTCAAAAGTTTGAATCCCTAGGAGACATCAGCCTGTTGCAAGAACAGCAGGCACAATTGGTGAAGCAGATCGCGGAGACCGAGCCATCCATAAAAAACGCAGAAATTGCCATGAACGAAGCGGCCACACACGTAAAGCGGCTGGACCAGGAGTTGGCCAAAGCGGAGCCTAATTTCGGCGCACTGGGAGAGTTCGACCGCGACTCCTTCCCCAACGTGAGTTTGCGGCAGATCGCGCAATTGCAGCAAGAGCGCGAGGCGCTGCGAATGACGCAGCTCGATACAAGCGACAAGATACAGAACAACCGTCAGCAGATGAATGTGGTGGTCGGAATGTTGGCAGCCAATCTTCGTTCGGTGCTCGTTGAAAAGCAAAATGACTATAAGGTGCGCAAGGACAACCTGGACGATTTGGAGGCGCGGCTGACGAAGCTCCACCAACAGCAGATGGAGTGGACCAATCTGAAACGACAGACGGGGGGCCTCGAAGAAAACGTCACCTTTTACCGCCGCAAGCTGGAAGAAGCCAGGGCGGAGTCGGCCGTGGAGCAACAGCGCATCGGCAACGTGATCCTGGTACAGTCCGCAATTCCACCTGCCCAGCCATCGGGGCTTCGAAAGACGTGGCTGCTTGGGCTAGCCGCCATTCTGGCGGTTATTCTAGCGACTGTTTGGATCTCAATCCTCGAGATCCTGGACCATCGCATATACGGTGCAACGGTATTGGAGAACGAATTGGGTGTGCCTGTATTTGCGGCAATCCCGAACGAGCCGGTTACTGTAATCCGGATCGAAAAAAGGCGGGCGCGGCATGCGACGGGAGCTTGAAGAAAGCTACCACAAACTGACATCCATGCTGGCGATGGCGGTTCGCGAACAGCACTTATGCTCAGCCTTGGTTGGTAGTGCGTTGCGCGATGAAGGCGCTTCGTTAATCACTCTTCGCGTGGCACGGGAATTGGCCGAGCGCCACGGGCTGAAGCCACTGGTCATCGAGATGGATTTTCGGAAACCGAAGTTGCTGAAGAGATATGGACTCGACCCGGAGAATACTTTTTATGCGGTTTCCGAAGGGCTGATTCCGCCCCGGGAGGCAATTCAGTCCCACCCTTGCGGCGTCCATTTTGTCCCTTGCGGCCGCAAAAACGAAGTTCCCAACCAGGACCCGGCCCCCACGCTCCGCCGGATCATGGAGCAGGGCAGAACTACCCACGATCTCATTCTGGTGGACATCCCGCCGCTGCTGGAAAGTGGATCGCTTCCTACCGTAGCGTCCATAGTCCCGCGCATGATCCTGGTGGTCGAGGCAGGCAGAATCAGCACCGAAGTCCTGCAACGCGCGAAAAACGAATTGGAACAATGGCACATTTCACTGCTAGGCGCCGTGTTGAACAAGCAGAAAAGATACATGCCGCGCTGGCTCGAGGGATTGGTGCGATAGGAGAACATCCATGAGCGAGCCATCGGATCCGAGCATTCAGGTTACCGTGATCGTTCCTACGTTTAACCGAAGAGACCTTTTGAAAGAGGCTTTAGAATCACTCTGCGATCAGTCGTTGGATCCGACCCGATATGAGATTATTGTCTCCGACAACCGGTCGACGGATAGCACCGAGCAGATGGTGAAAGAGCTTGCTGCCCGAATGCCGAATTGCATTCGGTATTATCGAACGCCGGAGAATCGTGGCGTGGCTGTCTCTAGAAATGCCGCGTCCCGCCTGGCGCGCAGCGAGATCCTGGCGTTCACAGATTCCGATTGCAGGGTGGAACGGAATTGGCTCGCAGCCGGACTGGCGGCACTCCAGGACGAACGAGTCGGTCTTGTCACTGGAGCGGTATACCACAAACCCGAACAGACCGTGACGTATTTTTGCAAAACGCACGATCCGGTCACTTCCGAACACGCCTCCTATCCGGCGCAGAACGTGTTCTTCCGAAAGAGTGTCTATTTTGAGATGGGCGGCTTCGATGAGACTCTGTGTTTCCAGGACTTCAACAAACATCCGGTGGAGTGTGCGGACACCGACCTGGCATGGCGGATCAAGGAGGCGGGATATGAATCGGCCTTCCGGAAGGACCAAGTCTGCTATCACGAGATCGAAAGGCAAACCGCGCTCGGCTGGATGCTCGACCCGCTGCGGCTGTTCATCGTTCCTTTGCTGATCCGGAAACACCCGCAGATTCGGTCCAAGCTGTTGCGATGGGGTTTATTCATGACGATCCTGGACCCGCTGTTGTATCTGCTGGTGGCCGGCGTGATATTGGCGGCGGTTACGGCGCGTTGGACGCCGCTTCTGCTGGCGGCGCCGTTTATCTTGATCACGGCCAGGGCGTGCCATAAGAGATTTTCGTTTCCATTGCACAAACTGGCCGCGTTTGTGCTGCTCATCGGTGTGCGCCAGGCGTTCTGTTGCGCGGGTCTGTTGTACGGCAGCGTTCGCTTCCGGGAACCCGTGTTATGACCGTCGGAGGACGAATCGAGTTACCGTCGAGGGAACACCAGCAAGACCGGAAAACCATTCCGGGCCTGCTTGTGGAGCAGGTTTCGAAAATCTATTTCCGCCGCAGGTACTGGCTGGGACGGGCTTCCGAGATGGAAGCTTTGCGGGACATTTCCTTCTCTGTGCTCCCCGGCGAAACACTGGGACTACTGGGGCCGAACGGCGCAGGAAAAACCACGCTTCTTAAGATCATTTCGACATTGTTGTATCCGACCGCCGGCAGAGTGGAATTTTTCGGCCGCAGTGTTTATGAAAACACGGCGTGGGCCCGGAAGATGACAGGGCTGATCACCTGCGACGAGCGGAGCTTTTATGCACGGTTGACCGGTCGCCAGAATCTCGGATTCTTCGCCTGCCTGTTCGGGCTTCCGAAAAAGACATCCAACCAGCGCATCTCCGAGTTGCTCGAGACCCTCGGGTTAACCGAAAGCGCGGACCGACCCTATCAAAGTTACAGCTCGGGAATGCGTCAGAAGATGGCGATCGCGAGAGGGCTGTTGAGGGAGCCGCGAATTGCGCTTTATGACGAGCCGACACGCAGCCTCGATCCGCTGAGCGCGCGCAACATCCGGAGCTGGATTCAGAACAACCGTTACCGCTGGCCCGAACAGGTCCGGATTCTCGCAACGAACCAGCTCGTGGAAGCCGAGATGCTTTGCGACCGGATTCTCGTCTTGAATCGTGGTTTGGTGATCGCGCACGGAACCGTGCGCCAAATCCGCGAGCGCTGGGACAAGCGCGATTATGCGATCCATCGGATTTCTTGCTGCAATCTGCAACCGGGCAGAGTTGTTGCGGCTCCCGAGCGAGGTCTGATCTCGGTTGACCATGAACCGTCCGAACAAGACTGCAGCTTGCTGAAAATGTGCACCCGGAAAAGTAGTGATGGTCTTAGTTTCGGGCTTTCGGCCATTCTCGACTCCGGCGCTTCCGTACTGCGGTGCCAGACTGACGAAGCTCCGTTCGACGAAGTGTTTTGTTCGCTTCTGATGAGCGAGGCGGGAGACCGTCCATGAGACTCGCCTGGGCATTTTTCAAGCGCGACGCGTTAACGGCCATAAGCTATCGCATATCGTTTGCCGTGCAATTACTCGGAAATTTTCTGATTCTGGGTTTAATCTATTTCATCGGGAAGACACTGGGCAGTGGGCCCCTCCCGGCGTTGGAGCCGTACGGCGGTAACTTTCTTGCATTTCTCCTGATCGGGATCGCGTTGACGGACTGCACTGGCGTCAGCCTTCTGACTTTCGCACGCGAAATCCGGGAAGGACAGCTCACGGGTACTCTGGAAGCGACTCTGCTATCTCCGGTTCGTCTACCCGCGATTCTGATCTGCACTTCATTGTGGAGTTACTTCTTCAGCGCCATACGGTTCGTCCTTTACCTGGGCATCGGAGCCGTGCTCTATGGCGTGAACCTGCAACACGCGAATGTGCCAGCGGCGGCAATTCTCTTTATCCTCACTATTCTTTGCTTCATGGGAATCGGTATCCTCTGGGCGGCCATCGTCATGGTGGTGAAGCGTGGCGACACCATTATCACTACGCTGGGCTATACCGTTCTGTTGCTGGGTGGCGTGCTCTTTCCTAGTGCGGTCCTGCCCTCGTGGCTTCAAAAGCTGGCTGCGCTGGTTCCGCTAAAACACGCTTTGGACGGCATGCGGCTGGCCTTGCTGGTGGGAACTCCATTTTCCGAGTTGAACGGGATCATGCTCAAGCTCGGGATCTTTACAGCGGTTCTGCTGCCGGCAGGTTTCGTCGCATTTCACATCGCCGTCCAAATGGCGAAACAGAACGGATCTCTTACGGAGTTTTGAGGGATGTCCCAGGTCCTCACCCGGAAGGGTACGCCAGCCGTCGACGTCGTGATTTGCACTCGCAATAATAGCGACGTCATCCTGGAGACCCTCGAAGCTTTGGATCGCCAGACCCTCCGGCCACGCAACTGTTGGTTGATCGACGGGCGTTCCACGGATGGCACGGTGGAATTAGTCCAAAGCCGCTTTGCCTGGGTGCGCACCATCGTCAAGGATGCAGACAGCGGGCCGGCCCACAGCAGAAACATGGGCCTGGAGCGTTGTTCGTCGGAATACGTGGTGTTTCTGGATAGCGACGTGATTCTGACCGCTGACTGGATCGATCGTCAAGTGGCATTTTTGGATTCCGATCCGAGCATCGCGATGGCGTGCGGGAAACTGCTGGATGTCAACCGGCAGGATCGTCTAGACGCCGCATACTGCGCGATCAATCGGTACGGCGTGGCATGGAACGGCCGTTTCGGCGAGGAAGCCTGCACGTTGTCCGCTCCCCTGCGCTGTATCTGTTGCACGACTTCGGCGCTGATAACCAGGCGCAGCGCGATGGACCGCATTGGAGCGTTCGACGCCGTCATGTTCGCTTTCCACGAGGATTCCGACATTGGCTGGCGCGCCAATGTCATGGGATATTCCGTGTTTTCGAATCCGGCGGCGGTCGCAATCCACAAACCGCACTCCACGCTCGATCCCCGGAAAATGGGATCCAAGCTGTTGTACATGATTTGGAGAAACCGCCTGCGATCGATGCTGGTCAATTATCAGTGGAGCAACGTGCTCCGCTATGGACTTCCCTTCGTCATCCTCTCGCTAGGGGAAGCGTTGCGCCAGCCGCCGCGAGCCCCGAAGTTGCGAGGTCTGCTGTGGAATCTCACTCATTTGCCCGACACTTTGCGAAGGCGCGCATTGGTTCAGCGGCAACGTCGTGTCCGCGATTCGGATCTATGGTTCCTGTTTGAATCGGGAATAAGGTCGAGGGTGAGGTCTTAGATGCGTTGGCCCCCAATTTCACATCGGGCTGGCCGATGGGCCATCCTGCCGGTGCTGGCGGGGCTTGGATTGACTGTGCTGCGGTTGGGCTCGACGCGGAACGTGTCGGCGGACAATCTGATCGTGAATGGCGCCTTTGAAAAAGTCCAATCCGGAGTTCCAACTAGCTGGGTTCTGGACCAGGCCGTCCGGGGGCGCGGCACATTGACGGTTGACAGTTTGGCGCCGCACTCGGGCCATGGTGCTCTGGAATTAATCCCCAACGGAAAGAACACGGATAAGGAGAAGCCCTTCGGCGTGGGCCAGTTGATTCGGGCGACCGACCTGAAAGGCAAGAGCGTCCGCATCCGCGCCGGCATGAAGGCCGACGGAGGCGCGACGGCACAGTTTCTAGCGTTCGCGATCACGGCGGACTTCCGGCCGCTTGGACACGCCATCCTCGTGGAGAATTCCTCGCAGTACCGCGAGCAGAGCGCAACCTTTTCGGTGGATCCTCAGGCGGCGCAGGTTCTTGTCGGTTGCGTTGTTGTGGGCCCGCAAGGGCGGGCTTGGTTTACTGATCTCTCACTCGAGATTGATGGCAACGCCACGGCCGACAGCGCTCGTGAGGAGGTATCCGGGCCGCCTCTGGATTCTACGGTGGTCGTGGATGCCGGGAACATCATAAGGACCATTCCGCGGCTGCTGTATGGCACCAACGTCGAATGGATTCATGACGCAAACGGAATCTGGGATGCCCGCACGTCTAAATTTGATCCCGGCATCCTCCGCGCGGCCAAAGAGCTTGGCGTTGCGCTGGTGAGGTTTCCAGGCGGGATTTTCGCCGACTACTATCACTGGAAAGACGGCGTCGGGCCGCAGTCGGCACGCCCTGTGCGACCGCATGTTGCCGACGGAAACAAGTCGGGGAATGGCTTCGGTACCGCGGAATTGGTCGAGTTTAGCCGCGAGATCGGCGCCGAACCGCTTCTGCAGGTGAATATGATTACGGGAACGCCCGAGGAAGCTGCGGCTTGGGTTTCCTACTGCAACAACCCGAATGACGCCGATCGTATTCGCGATGGCGCGAAGCGGCCTTTCTATGTCCGATACTGGGAGATCGGCAACGAACAGTACGGCAAAGCGGATAATCCCGACACCGCCAAATCGAGCCTATCGCCCGAAGAATACACCGCGCAATATCTCCGATTCGCAACCGCGATGAAAAAGGCCGACCCTTCCATTCGTCTGGTGGCCGCGGGCGGCGTTAATAGCGGACGGTATGTTGCGGTGACTAACAACGACTGGAATCGCATTCTGCTCCAGCGCGCCGGTTCGATGACCGATTTTCTGGCGGTACACAACGCATATGCTCCCTTGGCGGCCAGCGCCAGCCGCGCTTCGTTCGACGACGTCTACCGGGCGCTGCTGGCCTTTCCTCAACTGGTGAGCCAAAACCTGGCTACGGTCGGCTGGCAGATTGAAACCTACGCTGGCGGTCCCTCGAGCCGTATTCAGATAGCTGTCACCGAGTGGGGACCCCTGTTTCATTTCATCCCCAGCGACCCGTGGGTGGATCATCCAAAGACGCTCGGATCCGCTCTCTACGTGGCTGGCGCGATGCAGTCTTTTTTGCGGTCGCCACGGATGGGAATGGCGAATTTTTTTAAGCTGACGGAGCAATCGTTCCTCGGTTCGATCGGGCCTGGCGGCGAACCCAAGCCCAGCTACTATGCATTTCAGATGTATACCAAGCACTTCGGAGATTTGCTTGTGGACACGAAAGAAGAAGGCCCTCGCTTCTCCAGCCGTGAAGTGGGAAATGTCGCCGCCGTTAGTAATGCACCAGCACTGGATACAGTTGCCAGCCTTAGCGCTGATCGCATGCGACTGTATTTGATTACCGTGAATACGAGTTTCACGAACAGCATCCGCGCTAAGATCCAGTTGCGGGACTTCCATCCCGCCTCTACGGCCAGGCTGTGGGTGCTCAGTGGTACGAGGCTGGACGCCAACAACGGAGAAGATCTTCCGCCTGTGCCCGGGCTGAAATGGGCCAAGCAGGCTGGGCCTCCTGGCGATTCCTTTCAGCAAGGGCGTCGGGGCATGATACGGACGCAAGAATCCTCTACTGGAAACGTGGCGAACCGGTTCTCCTACGTCTTCCCTCCCATGTCAGTAGTCAGCATGGAGCTGTCGCGAGTAAAATGATGCAGGATTGGCCGTTCGTTTCCGTCATCATTCCCCAATACAACCGCAAGAGGCTCACGGAGGAATTGCTGGCGTCGCTCGGAACCCTCACCTATCCACGCGATCGTTTTGAAGTGGTGGTCATTGACAACTTTTCTACGGACGGCTCCTGGGAGATGCTCCAGGGCGCCGCGGCAGACGCGCCGTTCACTCTGAGAGCATATCGCAACCCGTCAGCGACACGGACGGCGAGCTCTTCCCGGAACTTCGGTATTCAGCAGTCTGTGGGCAAGATTTTGGCCTTCACCGATTCCGATTGCCTGGTCACACCGGATTGGTTGGAGGCGGGTGTTCGCGCATTCCGGGAAGGCGTGGGAATCGTTCAGGGCCGAACGGTTCCGCATTCGGGCGAAGCCCGCCCGATCCTCCATCACACTATTAGCGTAAAGGCGGACAAAAGCTACGGCGAGACGTGCAATATCTTTTATCTTCGGGACCTAGTGGAGAAGGTTGGCGGTTTCGACGCGGACTTGGGTCGGGTTGGGTCTGCCGCAGTGTGGGGCGAAGACACGGATCTCGTCTACCGTATCAGAGCTCTTGGTGCAACGCTCGTGCCGGCCAGCAACGCGCTGGTGATCCATCACATCGTACCGACCCGCTTCAGAGCATGGATATCCGAACCCTTCCGGGCTTGGCTCTGGCCGAAGGTGGTCAAGCGGCATCCGCTGATTCGTCATGAACTGCTTTTCGGCCGGTATTTTTTCACGACGATGACCGCTCTGTTTGATTTGTTGATGGCGGGAGTGCTGCTGGGGGTCTGCTGGCATTGGTTTTTTTTCGCTCTCGGATTGCCGTTCCTGATTTGTAAGTATCGGGAAGGGGGCGCTCATCTCCATCTCGTGTTGCGCCTCGCCCGCGTGGCTGGCGGATCCTTGCGGGCGTTCGTCATGTTTTGCACGCTGGTGGGAGGAAGCGTCCGGTTCCGGAGCTTGGTTCTCTAGCGCATGAAGATTCTCGTCACACATCCGTTCAGTTGGCCCTACGTCAGGCGGGGGGCCGAGCGCTTTCTGCATGAACTTTCTGGCTATCTCGCCGGGCGCGGCCATGAAGTCACCGTATTGACGTCCAAACCATCCGGCAAGGAAGACGAGATTGTACGGGAGAATGGCTGCACCATTGTGCGTCGCCCCCAAATTCAGGCCCGATTCTGGCGATGGATCGGAGTGCGCCCCGAACAGACGTTTCTACTGACATGCCTGCCCTTCATGCTGCGACACCGTTTTGACGTCGTCCACTGCCTGTACTACTTCGACGCCGGCGCGGCGCGGTTGGCAGGCCTGTTCGGACGACGACCATACCTGCTTCAGATTAATGGAGTCCCTTTGGCGCGTTATTTTCGCCGGCGCCCTCTGGACTACGGAATTTTGCATTTGGCGATCAACGGAGCGTCTCATGTCGTCATGCTGTCGGAAACCGCAGCCCACGATCTCGAAACAGGCTTCGGCAGCAAGAGCGTGCTGATCCCTCCGCCCTGCAATCTTGGTCAGTTTCGGCTAAAAATCGGACGAGATTTGGCCCGACCGATCATTTTGGCGGTAGGGGCTTTCTGCGAAGCCCGCAAGGGCGGCAGGCTATTGATGCGGGCGTTTCAACGGTTCAAGCAGAAGCTCCCTAGCGCGGCCTTAAAGTTCTCGGGCGACATTCCTGAATCAAAGCAGTCTGAGTTACTTTCGCTGCTGACAGACCAGTGGCGGGAGGACGTCGAGTTTCTGGGGAGGGGGAATCTGGAAGACTTGCCCGGCCTTTACGCAGAGGCGGCCATAACCGTTCTTCCTTCGCTGTTTGACTCATTTGGAATGGTGCTGGTGGAATCTTTGGCGTGCGGCACTCCCGTGGTGGGAAGCCGTCACGGCGGAATTCCCGACATTGTGGAAGAAGGCGTTGGGCTACTGTTCGATCCCGGTTCGACCGAGCACGAACCCGACAACGTCGTCGGACTTACCGAGGCTCTGCTGCGAACGCTGGACCTATACGAGGACCCTGACCTTCCATACCGGTGCCGCAAGCGCGCCGAGCAATTCGATTGGGAGGTGCTCGGGCCGCGGTATGAGGAGTTATACCGAGGCATTGGCGGATCGAGATGAGGGTTCTGATCACACACGAGCTTTTCGCGCCCGACTTTGCGGGCGGCGGGGAGTACGTCGTGCTCGAAATGGCGCGCCATCTCCTGCTGAAGGGCGTAGAGGTCAGGGTGTTAACCACCGGGAACCCTTCGGATACGGCCTATGAAGGTATCCCTACCGTGCGACTGCCCATCAGTCGCTATCGATTCAACCTTGCGGTACCCGAAATCACGCGTCACGCCAGAGACTTCGATCTGATCCAAACCTGCACCTACCATGCCTCTCTGCCCTCGCTAATAGCGGCGAGCCTGGTGCACAAACCAGTTCTATGCCTGGTGCTGGGCTTGTTCCAGCAGGCCTGGAAAGAAATGCGGGCGGGCTTCGGCGGAGCCTTCCGCATCGCTTGGGAGCGCTTTCTGCTCGGACGAAGCTTTTCGCGCTTCATTTTTATCAGCGATTATTCGCGCGAGATCGGTGTATCTCTGGGCGCAAATCCGAAGCGCTCGGTAGTAAACTTTCCTGGAGTTCGCCTGGAGGACTACCATCCCGGAGCGCCGAAGGAAGATGTGGTTTTGTACGTCGGCAAACTCGACGTCCGAAAGGGTATTACGGATTTTTTGGAAACGGCGCGAGCGCTTCCGTCGGTCCGATTTCAAGTTCTGGGATGGGGACCGCGCGCGGAGGAATTCCGTGCCGGGGCGCCCACCAACGTCGAATTTCCGCAATTCGAGCGCGGTGCGCCTCTCGCGGAGGCATTTTCGCGGGCCCGCATCTGCCTGCTACCGTCGCGAGCCGAAACATTCGGAGTCGCGTTGGTGGAGGCAATGGCATCCGGCTGCGCCGTGATTTCCAGCATCCCGCTCGAGTTCGAAGGCGTCAGAGTGCAGCCGGGTGACATCCCCGCCATGATATCTGGGGTGCGACGGCTCCTCGACGATGCCCAGCAGACCCGCTCGATGGGATCTCGGAATGCATGGCTGGCGCAGCAATACACCTGGGACCGGTTCGCGAGCCTATTAGTGCATCTTTACCAGGATGCCCTGCTCGAGGCGGCACCATGAGGCGCACGGCACTGGTGGTAGCGGCGCCGCTGGTCGGCCTGCTTGTGTTGGGGCTAATTTTCTTGTTTTTGCAAATGGGAGCTCGAGAAGCCGTGCTCGCAGCCGTTGCGTTGGGAGTTTACGGATTGGCGTTCGCGTCTCTTCGGCCGGTACCGGTGCTGTTGTTCGCGTGGGTAGTGGCGCTCACTTACGGTAAGGCGTTCTTCTTCTATCCAGCGTGGGACAATCCCGACTTTCACGGAATCTATTGGATTTACTCCGATGTCTTTCTCTTGGGCGTCCTGCTCCTCTGGCTTCGCCGCGCCCGCCACGGCAAGCCCTCTACGTGGGCGCCGGGCCGGGCAGTCTGGCCTTGGCTGCTACCTCTTGTATTGGCTGCGGCGCTTTCTACCATTGCGGCGATAAGGAGCGACTGGGCGCTGTTCGATCTGTTGCGCATCGTCAAACTGGTCCTCGTCGTGGCGTGCCTGCGCGCCAATTTCGGCATTGCCGAATGGTGGGCGTGCGTCGCTGGTCTGGCAGCTGCGACTGCCGGTCAGGGGATTCTGTCTATCATGCAGGTCGCATTGAAGAATACTTCGGCCGGTCTGCTCGGAATGGTGGGCATTGGCGGCGCGGCGCAAACTGCGCAGGCTCAGGTGCAAACCCAAGCTATGCAAGGAGCGATGGGCGGCTGGTTTCGCGCCTATGGGACCATCGGCCACCCCGCGAACCTAGCCAGCTATTTTTTGTTCACGATCCCAGTGCTGCTGGGGCTAACATTCACCGTCCGGAAACCCTTTCATCGCCTGCTCGCCGCATCTGCGTTTATGATCGGCTTGGCCGGCTTGGCTTGCACCCAAAGCCGCGGGCCATGGATGTTTGGGGCTGTCGAGATAGCAATTATGTTGATCGCCCTGGTGTTCTCGAAGTTGACCTCGGCGCGCGTCATCGTTGTAATCTCCGGTCTCGGCCTGCTTCTTACGGCTGGTGTGGCCTACCGATTCGAGGATTTCATCGTCGAACGTTTCAACCGGGATTACGAGGATTCCGTCAAACTGCGAGATCGCGATAATCTGACGGCGATGCATATCTTTGCCGATTCGCCACTGGTCGGCGTGGGCCTCAACAACTACTCGGCGGAGATTCTAGACTACGACCCTCAGTGGGCGTGGGCGTTCGCAGGTGCGGCTGATTTTCAAAGGCAGTTCAACAGCCGGATGTTCGTCGCACCTCACGATTTTTATGCGTTTCTGCTCGCCGAAATGGGAATACTGGGGCTGCTGGGCTTCGTGATTTTAGTCGTGGGTTTTTTGTGGCTTGGATATTGCGGCGCGAGGGACGCTGCCGGTCCCGAGAAGGCTGTATGTATCGGTCTCATGCTCGGCCTCTTCGGCCAGTTGGCGCAATCGGCCATTAATTTTTCCCTGTGGGTCGATCCGCTGCTTTTCACCTTAGCTCTTTCGGCGGCGCTGCTGGCCAGAGCGCCGCTTACGGCCGCTGAGGCAAGCACCGCTGCGCCGGCGCGATGACATCCACCTGACCATGGCTGGAAATCATATTGCTCGCTACCGCAAACAGTTCCTGGTCCGCAAGACTGCCGGGCTGTTCCGCCATTTTCTGTCGCGTTATGACAACTTGGAGTACCGTCAGGAACTGAATGGCGAGTTCTTTGTCCTCAAGACCCTCGCACGGTTTCCCATTAAGACAATTTTCGACGTCGGCGCGAACGTTGGAAATTGGTCGCTCGCCGCCGCTTCGTTCTTCCCCGGAGCCGGGATTCACAGCTTTGAGATTAGCGAGGAGACTTTTCGCGAGCTCGCGGCGAATACCCGCGGAAGCAATGCCGTGCGATGCGTCAACGTAGGATTGGCCGAGCGTGACTCAACAGTTCAACTGCACTACTGCGAGGGAAACTCGACGCTGACCACGATATTCGATTATCCGCATCCGATGCCGAGTCGTGAAGTGCAAGCGGCGGTGCGCACCGGCTCCGGATATTGCAAAGATGCCGGCGTGGAACATATCGACCTGCTCAAGATCGATGTGGAGGGCATGGATCACCTCGTTTTGGAGGGCTTCGCCGACATGTTCGACCGAGACGCCGTCGATGTGGTGCAGTTCGAGTACGGAAGGGCAAACATCTTATCCCGATTTCTCCTCCGCGATTTCCACCAATGGTTTGAATCGCGCGGCTTCGCCGTGGGTAAGATTTATCCGACCTACGTGGATTTTCGAAGCTACTCCCTCGACGACGAGAATTTCATTGGCCCAAATTTCCTGGCGTGCAGACGATCGAAAGTAGACTATCTCAGAGCCCTCGGCGGCACCTAAATCTATTGGCTGGTCAAGACAATCGAAGTGACGGAGTGAGGCGTGAAGGTGTAAGTGAATGATTGCGACGCTCCAACGAATGATGACGCGGTAATAGATACCTCATTCGGTCCGCCCAGGTTGACCCGGGAGTTCGGACCAATGGCGGCCTGTGGAGTTCTCAGGCCCGGGGATGGAATCCACACGACTCCTGTGTTTGCATCCGGGGCTGTGCCAGTAAGCGTGAAAACGCTGCCAGACGCTTTCGGCAGAAAATTACTCAGTTGAATGCTGGTCTGAATCGAGCGATCGAAGTGTTTGTTTATAGCCAGGATGTAGAGCGTCTTGCCGTCCGGGCTGGTGCTGCTGACAATGTCGAGATATGGTGCTGACCCTACAGCATCGACCCAACCCACACTGGGCGCATCGTACACCGGACCCTGTGTGGAAGACCTCACTAGTTCCGGGCCGAAGTGCTGCCCGAACATCTGCATGGCCATGAGGCTCGCTTTACTGGTGGGTAGGTCATTCAGGTAGCCGATGGCTCCTTGCCCGCTGGTGTCGATGAGCTTGAAATAGTTGGCGATGGAAGTCCGAGAAGATTCCATGAATGCTTTGAGCGTGCTGGCCGTGAAGAGCGCGGAGGCCAGCGTCTTCGGATGATCGATGAAGCGTCCATCCGAGTTGAATTGAAATAAAGGCCCCCACTCAGTCACGGCGAACGGAATATTGCGGAACGGCCCTGTCGTGGACGAGACAACGTTGGCCAAATCCGCCAGGTTCTGTGCAATCAATACAGGTGCGGCCAGAGTTGCAGAATATACGGTCCGTGCGTTCCAAAGTTTGTCGTCAAAGATCACCGGCGCGTAGCCGCAGTGAACCGCGAGGAAGTCGATCTCTTCGGAAGCGATGCCCAGCACTCGTTGGGTCCAGTAAGGATAGGCGCGAGGAACGGTGTGAGCGTAGTTGAAATCGACAACTGCCCCAAGGGAGATGGTAGGATCGACCGCGCGCATTGCATGAGCAAACTCCAAGAAGCGATTCGCGTACACTTCGGGGCTCATCGTCTCATTCGGCGTTAGCGCGCTGCTGGCAGGCATGTAGTTCTCGTTGCCGATCTCCCAATACTGAACGCGGTGGCCACCCGCATTAATATGAGCGACCTAGTTCGCGGCATCTTGCGCAGTTGCCGTGACGATGTTGACGGTAATGAGTAGCTCACCGTTTGTAGCCTGGGCAAATCCCAGAGCTTCGTCGGTGCCGAAGTTGTTGGCGCTTGAAATTCCACCCGGCTCAATCGGCGTCATCGGACGTTGCCACTGAGGTCCGACACCGGATTGCCAATTGTAATAATCGGCGAAAACGCCCCCCGGGAAACGGTGCAAGGTAAAGCCGGCCTGCTCCGACAAGGCCACCACAAACGGATTGGCTGCGTTTCCGGCTGCATTCCAGGCTCCTAGCCCGGAAATCGGCCATTCCAAATTGGAGCCGTAAAGTGTGGACGGAATGCTGCGGATCACTGCCGCCGCGTCAATCGTTGCACCGGCGATGTATGGTGGACCTTCATCGGTAATGCCATTCGCCTCAAGCCAGGAAGACGGAACCGTTGTGGAGAGCAGTACGTTGCTGAAGCGCGCAGTTCCGGACGTGCCTTCAACACCACAGGACACGACCACAAACGCGATCTGCGGATCGTTCGGCACGGGTACGACATCCCGGCGCAAAACGGAGGACGAGGATGGACCGGAGAGGCGAATCTCCTGATAGGTAGCCGATCCATTCCTTAACCCTATATAGACGCGCATCACCGCAGCGCTGCCCGCATCCGCGTACATCGAAGCCGACACAAAGAGATTAGTTCCCAGTAAATTCTCCGCATAGATCCCCTGGGCAATTCCGAAGATCGGTTCATCTTGATCCGATGTGGGATTAGTCAAATTCGGCGACAAAACCAGCCAGTTGATTCCGGCGTAACTCACCACCGTGGCGGAGCCTTGCGAGCTGATGGCCGGGTCGATGATCCACCCTGCGGGGCTGATTCCTTGCAGACTCGTGAAATTAGCATTCTTCAGCAAGTTCGTGCCGGTTTGGCCGAATCCATGAGGTGTTAGAGACAGGAACAGCCAAGCCCACGAGATCGTGGTGACTATCCTTCTGTATATGCGACGAAATGCCCAGTAGAAATGCGTCACACGATACCTCAACCGTCATATCGTCTGATCCGTTACACTTCTCTAGATTTTTTAAAGTCCTTTAACTGACGTGAAGAGGACAAACGGGGCATCTCCTTTTGAATGAAGGAGATCGTTTGTGCTCTCAGGCAAGAGCGCCGTTTCTGGCCAATTGTGATCTTCCCGGCCTGGCGGAGTAATTTTCAATTTGCTGCAGCGTGAACGAATAGAGATCCGCTGGATCGGTGGTTTCGAGCGCCTTCTTGTACCATTTGAGGCTCCAATCCACAGCCTCGCTCACCGAAAGGCGCGGTTCCCAGCCAAGATGATACCGTGCTTTGCTCGAATCCAGCTTGAGATACGACTCCTCATGAGGAGCGTTCGGTTGCTCAACCGAAATCCATGAAGCCTGCCCGCCCCACGCTGCGGTTATCAGGTTGGCGAGGGTCGACACGGGAACGCAATCTACGTCGGATGGGCCGAAATTCCACCCTCCGCCGAATGGCTGCGGCTCGGCAAATAACCGTTCTGCCAGATTCAAGTAGCCTGCAATCGGCTCCAGAACATGCTGCCACGGGCGGATCGCCCGCGGGTTCCTCACTCGCAACACTTCGCCTCGCGCCAGAGTTCGGACTGCATCGGGAACGATCCGGTCGGCAGCCCAATCCCCTCCGCCGATGACATTGCCTGCGCGAGCCGTGCCAAGCCCGACGCTGCGGTTCTGAAAAAATGCATGTCGATAAGCGGCGGTGGCCAATTCAGCGCAGGCTTTGCTCGCGCTGTAGGGGTCTCGCCCGCCCAACGGTTCGTCCTCCCGATAACCCCAAACCCAGCCGCGGTTCTGGTAGCATTTGTCCGTTGTTATCACCACCACGGCCCGTACGCTCGGGGACGTCCGTGCTGCCTCCAACAAGTTAATGGTTCCCATGACATTCGTGGCGAAGGTTTCCACCGGCTGCTCATGCGAGCGAAGTACCAATGGCTGCGCCGCCATGTGAAAGATGATTTCCGGTTCGCGCGCAAGAATGTCACGCCGTACGGATTCAAGATCGCGAATATCGCCGTACGTTGTCGGAAGTCGATCTGCAAGAGCGCACACTTGAAAAAAAGAAGGCGTGGTATCAGGCGGGAGAGCGTATCCGTAAACACGAGCGCCAAGCGCTTTGAGCCACACCACCATCCATCCGCCTTTGAATCCGGTGTGGCCTGTGACCGCGACCCTCCGATCGCGCCAGAAATTTTCCGAAGGCATTACGTTCGAGTATAGTCCATCACCGGTGTCCGTAGCCAAAATGCCATCCGGCTTGAACGCCTTTGAAATCAGCGACACTCAAGAAGAAAACCTGACACCGGGCTAACCGGACTCAGGATGTAACAATGTTACATTGCGCTGAAAACCGCGGACGGAGTTTTTGCGGACCACACAGGCAAGATCAGGCCAAAACAGGCGCGTATCAGGCAAAAAACTCCATTATGGTGGCGAAGATGGTTGAGTACCTCGGAGACAATTACTTTTCGCGACCCTTTGTGGCCCACATGCTCGCGGGAATTCAGTACGCGCTCGGCGATCTAACGGCCGACGATAGGCTAGAGACACTGTGGATCGGAAGCCGAGACCAATCTCGACACCGCCATTGGCGTTCAGTCTGCGTAACACGGGAGAATATCCCGCTTTGAGCGATCCGGTCACAATGATCGGAAGGTTCCATCAGACGACTAGAGTGGCTGCCCGGGCGTTGTCGGCGTTGTCTTGATTATGTCGCCCGTTAAAAAAGGGCCGCGCTGACCAAATTCTCGATTGTGTTGGAGTGAGCGCTGATCACGATTGCCTATCACCAGCGGCCGATCTATCACCAGCAGAGCCAAGAATTGGCGTGCCCGTGTACTGGCCTGTTGCTGCTGGCGAAAATCGGCCTCCACCTCGGAAAGCAGTGCTAACACGCCTGGATCAGGCAATTGCCTGAACACAGGCAAGATCAGGCCCAAAACAGGCGCGTATCAGGCAAAAAACAGGCAAATCTCTTGAGGTTCAAAGCCGCCCGCTCAGAGCTCGCCTTGCATGGGACTCCATCACTCGTTGACCCGCCCGCTCGCTGCGAACGTTCCAACTGCACATGTTGCGCGACCAGAAGCTGGCGACCGGCACCGTCGAGAACCGCATGACCTCTCTCCATTTCTTTTTCAAGAAAGTTCTCAAGCGGTACCGCTTCATGTGCCAAGGTGACGCAACCCAGATGGGCATTGACAAACCGCTTCATCTCAGCGGACAGCGTATATTTTAGACGCAGATCAAGAATGAGTGCTTTAGCGGCAAAAGTCTCCTCACTGTGCCGAATAACGCCCCGAACGAAACCAATCCGCTTCTGGTGGATCGCCTTGATCGCTCCTCCATCCAGGAATAGCCCTGTTCCCAGGTCCAAAGCGATGGCGTGCCTTCGTCGGTCAAGTGAAAGTGAGATTCGAATTCTTGTAAAGGGGACTACGGAATTCTGTCGCACCAAAATGATAATGTCAAGGGGCTAGAACTGTCCTAAGAACAATGCAGATCTTCGGACTTGT
>Ga0335078_10002064_pt1 | contig 30437 bp, 25 predicted proteins | sample Lox_Sample_32_FD_206711 | JGI IMG/M metagenome (GOLD analysis project Ga0335078, IMG submission 206711) | Soil microbial communities from Loxahatchee National Wildlife Refuge, Florida, United States - Lox_Sample_3.2 | ecosystem: Environmental > Terrestrial > Soil > Wetlands | place: USA... | reverse complement strand
CCGGCTCCGTGGAATGCTGCCGCGCGCCGTATTTTGCCCAGCCCCAGCCCACAACTTGCGGCAACGGAGATGTGGGGCCCGGTGCTCGCCTGGTGTGTACTCCAGTGGCTTTCCAAGTCGATTGATGGTACGCGACCCGAACGCACCGCGCTCGATCTCTTCGATCGTCTGCGCCTGCGCGAGCCGTTTGGCCATGCCTTCGCTGCCCTGGGTTACCAGGGCGAAGAAGCCTGGCGTGCCGTCGCACGCATCAAGGTTCTGCTGCTCGTTGGCGCCGGCGTGGGTAAACCGGAGGAAACAAAGCCGGGATCGGGAGGCGTCAGATTTGCAGCGCCGGACTCCAGCTCGGCTGTACCGGCAGCGTCCACGCTGCCGGCTGCACCTGGCTCCGATTCCGAAACCGGAGGGGGGAAGAGCAAGGCGGCACCTCCGCAGCCTGAGCAACAAGAAGTCGCGCTTGCGCCAGTTCTCTGGCTCGATCAGGACGTGCGCTGGCTTTGCGGCGTTCATGAGACGGACGAGCATTCTTACCTGATCCGCGAACGGTATGAAGAATTGCTGTGGTGGCTGCTCCTGCCCGCGTTGTTGCGTTTAGCCGGCGAGACCGCACCCGACCGTGGCGCGGTCGAGGAGTTGAGCAGCGCTGTCGCTACCGCGCTCAACTCCGCCGAGGCCCACGGCTATCGCGTCGAAACGTTGCTGGGTTCGGTTGCAGCGGAGGCAGGTAAATCTTCGACTGCGGAATCCAAGCCGGGCGCCTCGATCTCAAGCGCACGCGATGCGGAAACTTAAGATTTCGGGTTCGCGCCGCCTTCCCCCTCGCGCACAAGCTCAAGAATCACAAATGCCTGTGACAAGAGGCACATCGCATCAACCCTGCGATAGTGCAAAGTTCGAGCCGGACCCACTCCGGGGAGAGTGTCTCTACGAGAGGGTGTGCACTATTGCTGCTGAACCCTTTCATTGCGGCCCGCGTCGCTGGAATTCGCTTTTTTCTTCCTTTTCCTCTCCGGTCAACGGGTCCGCAGCAGGGGGTCCGCATCGGGCGGTTTGGGGCCGCGGGTCCTTCGCCGCAAGCCGAAGGGAGGAATCATGCAGAGTGCCGCTCCTGAAGCCGCTCACAGCACACTTGAAGCTCACGAGCGTTTGGTCATCGATCAGGTGGTCGCCAAATTTGGGAATCGCCCCGGTTCGTTGCTGGGCATTCTTGAGGCCGTTCAGTCCGCCAACGCGCACAAGTTTCTCTCCATGGAGGCGTTGCGCTATATCGCCGAAGAGACCGGCGTGCCCCCGGCAAGGGTCTACAGCGCAGCTACATTTTATGCGCTCTTCAATCTCGAACCGCAGGGCGACCACGTGATCTGCGTTTGCCGCGGAACCGCATGCCACACCCGCGGCTCCCGCGATCTGCTCGGCAAGCTCTGTCTCGATCTCGGCCTGAGCGAGCGCGAACCGGACGAAAACAGCGAAGCCGATAAACTGTTGCTCACCACGGCGGATCGCCGCTTCACCGTGCGCACCGTGGCCTGCTTCGGCCAGTGCGCGCTCGCCCCCGTGGTCGAAGTCGACCACCACATTCTCAGCCACGTGAATGAGCGCACGTTGCAGCGCGAAGTCAAATCGTTGGCGCAAGATGCGTCTTGCAGGCGCTCATAACCCGGGGTACGAATACCGAGGAGGGGAGAATGCCTAATCACGACAAACGCCTTCGTTTGGCGTCGCTTAGTCTTGCTACGGTTGGCGCCCTGTCCTGCTTTGCGGCGGGCCAAAGCCTCGCCAGCAATTCGACCAACTCTCCCAGCCTGAACTGCGTGAGCGTGCAGGTGGGTCAACTCCAAGCGAACGACGTCAACTTCGACACCAGCTTAGGCCTGTCTGTCCAGAACAGCTGCGGGAAAGACATCTCGGAAATCGGCGTCAACTTTGGAGCCGATCGAGTCGGCGCATGGGACTGGATTAATATGGTCGTCCTAGCTAAGGACCAACCGCCTGAAAACCCAATCTTGTTCAACGGGACCACAAAGCATCTGCTGATTAGTCGCGATACGATCCCCGCAGACGCCACGTGGACTCCCACCGTTTCCTTTGCCGTCTTTATGGATAGAACGGCAATTGGGGATGCAACGGCCATATCTCGTTTCGTCATCCCAGGGCGACAACGTTCGTTGGCAATGTTCGAAGAGCAAAAAGAGCTCCTAACGAGCATAACGGCGTCGGGCCAGACGATTTCACCCGAGACCATTTCATCGTTTCTTAAAGCAAACGGCGAAACATTGCAGTCGCCCGGCCGCAGTTACCTGGTCAACCTACGTGAGAACCTTGGCAAGGTGGATCCCAGCCTCTGGCCGAGCACGATCAACGAGGAGCAGGAGAGAACTACAGCTCTCATTGCCCTGCTCAAACTGCATAGTCAAATTTCGATTCAGGCTGCTGCTACAACGGGGGTAACACCGTGAAACGATTCCGCAGTGCAACCCAGACCCAAGGGAGGAAATGATGCCGCGCATTCAGGATATTGCTGCGTTCAACGCGGTGCGTGAAGCCGGGCTGGCCAAGCTGACCCCCTCCATCCCCCGTATCACCGTGGGCATGGGCACCTGCGGACGCGGCAACGGCGCCGAAGAGGTCTTTCACGCCCTGAATGAAGCCATTCAGCGCAGCGGTCTCGACGTCCTGCTCGCCAGTGTGGGCTGCTTCGGTTCCTGCTTTCAGGAGCCCATCGTCAGTGTGCGCCTTCCCGGCAATCCCCTTGTGATGCTGCACCGTGTGCAGGCCAACGACGCGGCCCGCATTCTCGAAGGCGTCTCCACGGGCACATTCCCCGCCGATCTTGTCTACTGCAAGATCGAAGAGTGGGATCACATCACCGCCAATGTTCGCTACGGTCAGGGATTCCCCGACATTCCGCTCTGGAACACGCTCTCCTTCTTCAAAGGCCAGAAGAAGATTGTTCTGCGCAACTGCGGCCTCATTTGTCCGTCCGACGTTGAGGAGTACATCGCCGTCGGCGGTTACCAGGCGCTCTACAAGGTGCTCATCGACGGCCGCACCGACGCGGTCATCGAGCAGATCAAAGCCTCCCGGCTGCGCGGACGCGGCGGCGCGGGCTTCCTTACCGGCAACAAGTGGGATTTTCTCGCCAAGGCGAAAGCCGACGCCAAGTACATCATTTGCAATGCCGACGAGGGCGACCCCGGCGCGTACATGAATCGTAACGAGATCGAAGGCGACCCGCATTCCATGATCGAGGGCATGATCATCGGCGCCTACGTCACCGGCGCAACCGAAGGCATCGTTTACGTGCGTGCCGAGTATCCGCTCGCCGTGCGCCGTCTCAGCCGGGCCATCGAGCAGGCACGCGAATACGGCCTGCTGGGTATGAATATTCTCGATCGCGGGTTCAATTTCAACATCGATTTGGTGCAGGGCGCAGGCGCGTTTGTCTGCGGCGAAGAAACCGCGCTGATTGGCTCGCTTGAGGGCTTTGCCGGCCGTCCGCGCCCCCGCCCGCCGTATCCCGCTCAGAAAGGCCTGTGGGGAAGGCCCACCAGCATCAACAACGTCGAAACCTGGTACAACATCGCGCCTATCGTCGCGCGCGGCCCCGCCTGGTTTACCGAGACCGGCAGCCCCAAGAGCCCCGGCACAAAAGTCTTTTCGCTCGTAGGTAAGGTGCAAAACACCGGGCTGATCGAAATGCCGCTAGGCACGCCGCTGCAGAGCTTCATTTACGACATCGGCGAAGGCGCGCCCGCCGGACGCCGCGTAAAGGCGGTGCAGACCGGCGGACCTTCCGGCGGCTGCATTCCCGTGGAGATGTTTGACACGCCAGTCGACTACGAAAATCTCGCCCAGCTCGGCTCCATCATGGGCTCCGGCGGCATGGTGGTGATGGACGAAGACAACTGCATGGTCGATGTGGCTCGATACTTCATCGAGTTCACGCACTCCGAGTCCTGCGGCAAATGCGTGCCGTGTCGCGTGGGCCTCAACAAGGCCTTGCGCATCCTCAACTCCGTGACCACTGGCAGCGGGACGACTGAGCATTTGAATCTTCTCGATGAGCTGGGCCGCATGATCCGCGACTGCTCCCTATGCGCGCTCGGCCAGTCCGCACCCAATCCCGTGCTCACCACCATCCGTCACTTCCGCGACGAGTACGAGGACCACATTGTCGCGCACCGTTGCCGCGCCGGCGTATGCCAGGAGCTTGCGCTTTCCCCGTGCGAGAACAGTTGCCCGCTGCGCATGAACATTCCCCGCTTCCTCGAGCTCTATCGCGAGGGCCGTCTCGACGACGCCTTCGAGTCAGTGGTTCTCGATAACCCCTTGCCCGCTTCGACGGGGCGCGTCTGCCAGCACCCTTGTGATAATCGGTGCCGACGCCAATCCTTCGACGAAGTGGTCAACATGCGCGAGGTACATCGCCTCATCGCCGACTCGATTTTTCAATCGGACCGTTTCGACTCCATGCTCCAGCGGATTCTCAAACGCAAGCTGCCTTCCACCGGCCACAAGATTGCCGTGGCCGGCTCCGGCCCCACGGGGCTCACCGCGGCGTTCTATCTCGCCATGCTCGGTCATGAGGTGACCGTCTTTGAAGAGCGCAGCGAAGCCGGCGGCATGCTGCGCTTCGCAATTCCCGAGTACCGGCTGCCCAAGGCCGTGCTGCGCCGCGAGCTCGATCTCATCGAAGGCGTGGGCGTCAAGTTCGTTTTCTCCACGCGTGTGGGATTCGATCTTCCGCTCAACGATCTCGCCGCCCACTTCGACGCCGTTTTCATTTCCATCGGAACCTGGAAGGAATCCTGGCTCTATCTACCCGGAACCGAATTGAAAAACGTCTTTCCTGCCCTCATTTTCCTTGAGGCCATTGCACGCGGCGACAAAGTTGCAGTCGGTTCCCGCATCGCCATCATCGGCGGCGGTAATGCAGCCATCGATTCCGCCCGCACCGTGTTGCGCATGGGTGGCAAGGCCACCATTCTTTATCGCCGCGAGCGCAAAGACATGCCCGCCATCGACGAAGAGATCCAGGCGGCCGAGGAAGAGGGCGTGCGCTTCGTCTTTCTCGCCGCTCCGCATCGCATTTTGGGCGGCGCCGACGGCAGCGTGAAGGCCATCGAGATCGTCAAGACGCGTCTCGGCGAGTACGACAAATCCGGTCGCCGCCGACCCATCCCTACCGACGAGGTGCAGCGCTTCGAGTGCGACAGTGTCATCCTCGCCGTCGGCGAGACCTTCGACATGGACTTTTGCCGTGCCTCCGGCCTCGAACTCAAGGAGGAAGGAACGATCGTGGTCGATCGTTTCACGTTCGAAACCAGCCGATCGGGATTCTACGCGGGCGGCGACGTGATTACGGGCGCTTCCAACATGTCGAACGCCATGAGCGGCGGCAAGCAGGCGGCGCGCAAGATCGACGAACGCCTAATGGGAGTGGAAAAAACGGGAATTGCCCGGTGGGGGCAGATCCTCCCCGAATTCGAGTACAGCCATCAAGCGCCGCCCGAGCCCAGCCTCTCGCGCCGCCACACCGCCCGTTCGTTGCCGGCTGCCGCGCGCGCCTGTTCGCAGCAGGAAGTCGTTGCCAACCTTACCCCGCAGGAAGCGCTGGAAGAGTGCCGCCGCTGCCTGCGCTGCGATCTGCGCGGCACGCCCAGCAGCAGTTGATCGAATGTAGCGCCGGTCACCAGACCGGCTGTTGCGCGGGCTTCCACGCTCGCACACGGAATGAACGAAATCGAGCGAAAGTCGGTGCCCATGGAAACCAAGGCAGTCCCCAAAATTATTTCGGTTCGCATCGATGGCGAACTGGTCACCGCGCACGAAGGGGACACTATCCTCGACGCGGCGCGCGCCAATGGAAAACACATTCCGACGCTCTGCTATCTCAAAGGCCTTAGCGCGGTCGGCGCTTGCCGTATTTGCGTCGTCGAACTGGCGGGAACGGATCGCCTGCTGCCCGCCTGCACCACGCCTGTGCAAGAAGGCATATCGATCAAAACCACCTCGGCCCGCCTCACTTCGTACCGGCGCATGGCCATCGAACTGCTTCTTGTCGAGCGCAACCATATCTGCTCCTCCTGCGTTTCGAACGGTCACTGCGAATTGCAAGCGATGGCGCAGTCGCTCGGCGTCACGCATGTGCGTTATGCCTACAATAACCCGCGCCTTTCCGTCGACATGTCGCACTCCCGCTTTGTCCTCGATCACAACCGCTGCATCCTGTGCACGCGCTGCGTGCGCGTCTGCGCCGAGGTGGAGGGCGCTCACGTCTGGGAGGTCTCTTCGCGCGGCATCTACTCGCGCGTCGTTAGCGATCTCAAGGACGAATGGGGTCGTGCATCCAACTGCACCGGATGCGGCAAGTGCGTGCAAGCCTGCCCCACCGGCGCGCTCGCGGAAAAAGGCTTCTCCGTTCACGAGATGGTGAAGGAAAGTGACAAGATCAGCCGTCTGGCCGGCCAGAAAGCTGTCCATGCCGGCGAAGCGCACTAGAAGCATTAACGGGCGGCGAGGATTGGTGGACAATGAACAGCTGCGAACTGACACTTGAAATTCAAAGCCTCTGGTTATGGCGCAGGTTCTAGTTAAGCGACAAGGAATCCCGAAGAAGAGTTTAGGATCGTCTGCGATGTCACTTGATCGTCGGCGGTTGTGACCTGCGGGCCGACCGGCGAAGTTTCGACAACAGTCGGAAATCGTGATGATTCGCCGGAAGGCTTTAGACTTGCTTCGGTACGGGTTCCAGTCGCTGAGAGGGACATATGAAAGAGCCTGATGCAAAGGATACTATCGCCAAGGCCACTCGCAGAACTGGTCCCTTGTCTGCGGGAGAGCTGGAGGCGTTGACAAAATCGATGCTGCAAAATCTTTCCGATCCGAAGGTGGCGGAACAGGTCGAGGCCGCTGAAGTCGAGTGTGACAGGAGAACGATTGAAGAGGCTGGTAAGCGGCTGAGTCGACTGAAACAGCCGCCATCGAATTTGCCCACTGGCGCGCTTGCGGAAAAAGGGCTTCTCTGTCGACGAGACGGCAAAGGCGAGCGACAAGATCAGCCGCTTGGCCGCACGACGCGCCACGCAATCGACGGTGTAGATTAGGTCGGGTTTCTTAAAAGAAATTGTTGCCCCCGGAACATTTTCAACCTCGCATTGCTTGGTGAAATGCCACTCGGCGATTTCCCTCTGGTCTTTTCCGCTCGGAGAACTGCGATAGAGGTGCGATATCCCAATCGTGTGAGCAACCCTGACGCTTTACGAAGCATCTCTGAAGTTTAGTTATCTCGGTGAATCTGAATATTTGCAATCCGGAGGAGTACGATGCTTGATCCTTTCAGGAAGTTCCTTGCGATTGCCCTCACCTGGTATCTCGTCGCCATCCCAACCGCACAAGCTCAGGAGTCAACATCGACGCTTGGTGCGCCCGTGCCCCCGCAGATTCTTTCAGCGCATACTGTCTTCGTTTCGAATGGCGGAGGCAGCAATTATTTTGACATGTTCACGGGAGGGCCGGACCGCGCCTACAGTACCTTCTACGCCGATCTCCAGAAGGCCGATCGCTACCAGATTGCCGGTTCGCCCGCGCAGGCCGATCTTATCTTCGAGATTCGCGCCGTTGCTCCAGAAGTGGACGCCGGTCGCACGGTTGGGTATAACCCGCAACTTATTCTCAGCATTCGCGACCCGAAAACTTCGGCAGTGTTGTGGACCATCAGGGATAATGTTCGCGCTTTCGGCACGCAAAGGCGTCGCGATAAGGGATTCGACCAGTCCGTCGCCGTGCTTCTGGATAAGCTTGGGCAGGTCACAGGCCAACCGCTCTCTCCCGAGCAGGTCAAAGCTGTTAATGACAACTTGCGCGTGCCCATGGCCGCAAAAGTTTTTCTCTTTGCGGGAATTGCCACAGGCGTCGCGTTCGCTGCATACGGCGCCTACCGGTTCACTCATCCGCCCGCGCTACCGCCGCTGCCCCAGCCGACTTTGCCTTACTCACCTTTACCTCGGCCGTGAGCGAGAGCAAGCGAGAAATTTGCCGGCTCCGTCCTCAGCATTATCGATCTTTTTGGCGCTTATCCCGGTATGGGTGCGGAAGAGCGCGGCCAAGCGGAGGCCATCGCGCGCAACTTGCGCGAGATGGCGCGGCTGCATCCTTCACAGTCGGACCTCCCTCGTTCTTTACGCTGAATCGCTACATGATTTATGCGGAGATCACCGGTCGTGGTAGGGACCGCTCTCACGAGCGGCCCCCCGCGCAGATCCTTACGGGCAGAATTACTGCATACGGCTCTTACCTGGGATGAGAGCGGCTAATCGCTGTTCGGGCCAAGGATGGAGGATGCGGGCTGGGGGCGACGGAAAACTAACAGGAGACAGAGGGTGCAAGTCCCTTACGAGGAAGGAGTAGCGATTCACATCGGCCCCGAGTCATGCGCGGTCAGTCGCGAGGCTGCACGTGAAGCGTTGGCAGGGGTGCATATAGGCCAGCCATTGAGCTGCGAAAGACTTCACCACCGGAGTGTCGATGCCTTCCAGTCGGCAGAAGACAATACGAGCCAGCGCGATATTGCCCGTGCTGGCGCCCGGCAACGGAAAAACCAGGAAGGCCCGCTTTTGGACTTACGTGCGCAACAACCGTCCGGCAGGTGACAAGTCGCCGCCCGCCGTGTGGTTCACTTACTCGCGCGATCGCAAATGCGAACATCCACAGCGTCACTTGGCGAAGTTCCGCGGCATCCTGCAAGCCGGGGTCCCCAGCGAGCGGTCGTTGCTCGCCGGGGTGGAAGCGGACGCCTTCGCCGGTTTCGATAAGCTTTACGAGAGCGGCGCGATTCAGGAAGCGCCGTGCCTCGCCCACATTCGGCGAAAGTTCTACGACCTGATGGAGGCTCACCAATCGCCCATTGCCACCGAAGCCGTGGAGCGCATCGCCGCACTCTACCGAATCGAAGCCGAGATTCGCGGCCGTCCCACAGAAGAACGCCGCCAAGTGCGTAACGCCCGCGCCAGACCGCTGATGGAAGAGATGCACGAGTGGCTGAAAATCTCGTTGTCCATGCTCCCGCCGAAGTCCGAGACGGCCGCAGCCATCCGCTATGCGCTCGGACTGTGGAATGCGCTCATGCGCTATCTCGACGATGGCCGCATCGAAATCGATAACCTGATTGCGGAAAGAGCCCTGCGCCTCGTAGCTCTGGGCCGCCGTAATTATCTCTTCGCCGGTTCTGACCACGGAGGCCAAAGAGCGGCCATCCTGTATAGTCTCATCCAGTCGGCGAAGATGAATGGCCTGGACCCGGAAGCCTACCTGCGCCATGTGCTCAGCCGCATCGCCACCCATCCCATCAACCGCATCGCGGAACTGCTGCCGTGGAACGTCGCCGCAAACCTGTCTCCCGCCGTTCAGGCCGCCGCGTAGACCCACAGCCCTCTTCTCCGCAAGATCCTGTTCGCCTGCCCCTGCCGCACATCGAGGAACTGATCGAGCTCGGCGAGGTCATGATCGGCAATAAGTATCCGATCGGCGGCGTCGCCATAGCCAGCGATGAAAGCAACGCTCTGGCCATGCTCGAGCGCCGCGACAGAGAAACCCTGGCACAGCTGCTTGCTCGGCTCGACCAGGCCGTTGCCACAGCGCTCGACGAGGACATCTACACCGACGAGATCAACCCCACTTCCTGATCCCTCTCATCCACACAACCAGTCGTGTCCACTTCGAAAACTCCTGGACACAACCAGTCATTCCACTACAACCGACCCTAACTTACCAGACGGCCTGGAAGACACGCTTAGTCCACATACGCAATCTCCACTTATTCACCCGTGATCTCTTGCATCCGACCGGCCAACTCTCTGATTTGCGCGCGATCCTGCTCGTCGGCGGGCGTAAGGTGCAAGGCCGGCAAATGGCCCAGCGTATCGACAGCCGCATGAACCTTCGATCCCTTGCGCCGCTTGGCTCCATCGTAGTCGGTTCGCGCACCCGACTCCCGCGTGGTCTGCGCTACATTGTACGCACCGGTGGTCAGTGACACATTGCCCGCAGCCGATAGTCCCGCTGCTCCATGCCGACAGCATGAATGCCCCAATCGCGAAGCAACTATCCAAAAGAAACCAATGAACAAAGTTAATAACACGGGCTAGTGTTCACGGTTTAGTATTACTTAACCGCCTCGAGGTTAAGACTCATCAATCTGCCGTTTTCCTTGTCCATATGAGGCAGGTATGCCTGCGAACAGTCGTCAATGCAGCTATGTTCAATGATGCGCCAATTCCAGCGGCGCACCTCGCGGAAACCCAAAGCCAGCAAGTCGCGGCGCAGATAGTCTTCATCGAAGATCATCTTGTGATAGTCGTGAGGGGTACGCTGCCCTCCTGCTATCAATCCGATCAGGCCGCTGAGACCATCTTGTAACCCGTGTTCGTAGTAGAGCGCGGCGCAGGCGGCAAAGTCAGGCACGGCCAGGCGGAGTATTCCACCCGGCTTCAGCACTCTCTTCCATTCAGTCAGGACCGATTTGTACTCATACCGGCCGAAATGCTCAAGCACATGACTGGCATAAATCAACGAGGCGCTGGCATCGGCCAAGGGCAAACACTCCACCCGGCAGACCAGGTTCACATGAGGCGCGGGATGGATATCAATGTGGAAAAATCCGGGAATATAGCGAGAGCCGCAGCCCAGATGGAGTTTCATTTGACCGGTTCACTTCCTTGATTTCATATGCCGAGCGGGAACTCCGCCCATAATCTCTTCAAGCGCCACGGTATCGGCGATTACGACCTAACGGCGGCCTAGCAGGCGGCCACGGCACCCAGCCATAATTTCTCCAGGCTCCACACTGTGGGCGACTACGGCTCCGGCGCCGACGATCGCGCTGGAGCCAATCGTTACACCCGGCAAGATGACGGCGCCCATGCCGATCCAAACGTCCTCTTCAATCACAATCGGCGCGGCATCGAATTTCTGGCGCCGCATGGGCACGCCATCGAGGGCATACCCGTGACTGACGCCGCAGATCAATGTTCCACCCCCAATGAGGCAGTGGTCGCCGATGGTCAAACCTGCACGGGGCTCGTAAATGTGGCAGCCAGACCCAAAGGAAACCTCGGTCCCTGTTTTCATCCACCCCTGATCGATGCGAATGGTGGCGCCGGGGTAAATGATGTTCATTTCGCCGAGGCGAAGTTCGCCGCGCTCGCCAATAAATATCACTGCAAGGGGCTCGACGATTGTGCTCTTCGGTATAGAAACAGGTCCGAAATGCTCCACGACCGCGGATGGATGGATACCTTTGCGAATCATGGCTAAATCACCGTTTGCTCGCCTCGGGGAATTGCCAATCCCATTCGAGCGATCAGTTGTTATTTTCTCCGTCCGCGCGATCCTTCACTGCGCGTTGCCCAATCGCCGGGTATTGCTCGAAGGCGTCTTCCAGGGCTGTGGCCGGATGCCTTGCCGGACCGGATCAGCCGTTGTCACGCGATCTCTTGTCAAGAGCTTTGCCCTGGTAGAGCGTTCATGGTCTTTGCCAATAGGCGGCACGTGTCTTGCCGAAACTTCTGTGCATTATGAGGGCTTCCTAACCAAACAGTTCAGCGATGTTCAGGTCATTCCCGGATTTTTCCGCGGAAACGCGCGGCACAACGTAATCGCGCAGCGATTCCCTCTTGACCATGGATTCTTTTCTGGGGCCCAATTCGCCTGAGAAGTGTCCACACATTTCTTAAGTGAACACTTACGGCAAAGGTGTATAGGGTGCCTTTCTCGTGCATGTGAGACGCGCAGCCCAATCTTCAAGCATTCCCTCGAAGGCGTCTTCCAGTGCTCTGGCTAAAGCCTTGGCATCGCAGAGGGAACTGCCGGCCATGAGAGATCGCTGCTGCGCTCGCAACGCTCTACGCCCTTCGACATCCCGTGCAAGCGCAGCCACGGTGGAGACGTACTCCGCTTCACTGTGAACCACCCACTCGCGCTTTCCCAGCGCGCGCAGAATGGTGCTGCTCATTCTCCCGCCCATCCAGTCTCCTTGCAAAGAGACCAAAGGAACTCCCATCCATAGGGCATCGAAAGCCGTCGTCCCGCTGTTGAGGGGGATCGGATCCAGCGCAATATCCAGCCGATCGTACATCGACATATGGGCCTTCCAATCGGGCGCGCTTCCGGCGAACTCCACGCGCCCGCTTTCAATTCCGTGGCGGGCCAATTCGCACAAAATACGCTGCTGGACCAGATCGGACCTTGTCGTCCAATCCTTCAAGAGAAGCTTCGATTCGGGAAGGGCGTTCATTACCTTCGCCCATAAGCGGCACGCGTCCTCCCGAATTTTTTCGAAAGTATTAAAGCTCCCTAACCAAACGATCCCGCGTTCGTCCGGCTCCCAGCGGCTCTCCGGCAAAGACTGATCGCCGCGATAAGCAACCCACAGGCGCGGCAATCTCCAGATCCTTTCGCTGAAATGGGCATTGCAACTGGCAGGCAGAAGATCCTCACAGGCGATAAACCAATCCATCTCCGCGAGGCCGGTAGTGCCGCACTGCCCAATGTAGTGACACTGCACTGGCGCCGCTCGATGGGCAAAGATACCGAGCGCGCATCCGCTCATGTGCCCCGTGGTATCGATGAGAATATCGATTTGCTCCGACCGTATGCGCGCGGCGGCCTCCGCATAGGCGATGCCTGCCAGCGGTTCCCATTGGTTTGCCAGTTCCTGGAAACGAGCAACCCGGTTCTCGGACCGCAAGACCGTCGGAAATAGCGTAACGTGAAGGCGGTCGCGATCCAATTGTTCGAGCACGGGTTCCAGGAATTCCGCCACCGCATGTTGTCCGAGCTCCGCGGATACTATGCCCAGCCTTAGCTTGCGGCCAGTTCGAGATTGGAATGAAAACCTGCGGGCATAGGCGGCATTGCGGTCGCTCTCGGAAAGAACGGCCTTCTCCCAGTCGGCCGCCAGGGCGACCTGCGATTCTGGAGGAACATCGCGCATGAAAGCGTGCATGAAAAGGAGATTGCTGTACGCTAAGGCAAAATCCGGTTTTAGCGCAATCGCCTTGTTGTAACTGTCGGCTGCTTCATCGAGCCTGCCCAGCACTTTAAGGGCGATCCCGAGGTTGTTGTATGCCTCGGCGTAGTCCGGTTTCAGCGCAAGGGCCTTGGTGAGGCTGGCAATTGCTTCGTCGAGTTTGCCAACTTTTATGAGCGCAATGCTCAGGTTGTTGTGCGCCTCTGGATAATCCGGTCTCAGCGCGAGCGCCCTGGTGCAGCTCGCGGCTGCTTCCTCCAGTCGACCGAGCGCACAAAGTGTAGCTCCAAGGTCGTTATGCGCTTCGGCGTAATCCGGTTTCAAAGCAATCGCCCTGGCGTAGCTGGCTGCAGCTTCGTCGAGCTTGCCCTGCAGTTTGAGGACGACTGCCAAGTTGTAATGCGCCTCGGTGTAATCCGGCTTCAAGGCAGTCGCCCTGGTGTAGCTGGTTGCAGCTTCGTCGAGCTTGCCCTGCAGTTTGAGGACGACTGCCAAGTTGTAATGCGCCTCGGTGTAATCCGGCTTCAAAGCAATCGCCTTGGTGCAGCTGGCTGCGGCATCATCGAGTTTGCCCTGCAGCTTGAGGGCGAGCCCAAGGTTGTTGTATGCCACGGCATAATCCGGTTTCAGCGCGAGCGCCCTGGTGCAACTCGCGGCACCATCGTCCAGTTGACCGAGCGCACAAAGCGTAAGTCCCAGGTTGCTATGCGCCTCGGGGTAATTCGGCCTTTGCGAGAGCGCCTGGCGAAAACAGGCGCGGGCTTCGTCCAGTTTGCCCAGCAGCTTGAGGACGACTCCCAGGTTGTTATGTGCTTCGGCGTAATCCGGCTTCAAAGCAATCGCCCTAGTGCAGTAAGCGACTGCTTCAATGACTTTGCCTTGCTCCAGGAGTAGATTACCGAGTTTCTTATGGCAAATGGCGCTGGCTGGGTTTGCGTCCACGGCTCGCTTCATCAGAGCGAGCGCCAGCTCGCATCTTCCGGCTTGCTGGGCAAGCATTCCCAAATTAAGCAAGGCCTCGGGGTGATTCGGCTGCAGTTGCAGTATCCGCCGATAACCTTCCTCCGCCTCTTGCAGGCGACCTGCCCGGTGATGCTGGAATGCAGAGTGCAATATTTCTGTGACCGGCAATGCTGTCGGCCGCGCGTATGCCGCGATCTCCATACAGCACCGTTTATGTTTCTTGCCGCTGCCGCACGGGCACGGATCGTTGCGGCCGATGTCGCTCAACGTTCGCATCCCTTCCCTTATCCCTACTAAGAACGGCGAGGGCCACATAACAAAGCGCGATCTTAAGAAAGACTTAATTACATTGAACTTGCATTGCTGTTCTCCAACAAGATGGATTTACTAGTCGATCGTCGAGCCATTCCAATTACGTGATACCATGAGACGAACTCCAAAACTGACAAGGCGCGAACTGTGCTGCGGCAGGGAAAAGTTGATTCGGGTAAGCATCGGCAGATGTTGCAAGTCTGCGCCTTGTCCGTTGGAGATTCCATCCTTCCTGAGGCGCGACTTCTCGAAAAGGCGCTGGGAATTCGTCTTTTTGAAGAGCGCTTGCTTACCCTGTTCAGCGAAGGACGGCTCTTTGGCACGGTGCACACATGCATTGGTCAGGAGTGGACTGGCGTCGCGCTAGCTGAGCACCTTCTGAAAGGCGACACCCTCTTCAGCAATCACCGTTGCCATGGTCATTACCTTGCGCGCACGGGAAACTATGTAGGACTTTTTGCCGAAATTATGGGGCGCGAAGCCGGCATCTGCCGGGGCCGCGGCGGCAGCCAGCACATCTGCCATGGCAACGTCTACAGCAATGGGGTGCAAGGTGGAATCGTTCCCGTCTCCGCGGGAATAGCCCTGGCCAAGAAACTCTGCTGCAGCCAGGACATCTCAGTGGTCTGCATCGGCGACGGCACGCTCGGCGAAGGCGCGCTCTACGAGACCTTGAATCTGGCCTCAATCTGGAGCCTGCCGCTGCTGGTTGTTCTCGAGAACAATCTCTATGCTCAGAGCACAGCGCAAGTGCAAACACTGGGCGGTTCCATCGAAACTCGCGCAGAGGCATTTGGAATCCGCGCACTTCAAGCCGATACATGGAATCCCGGACATCTCATCGACGTCATGGGCGAGGCGGTCCACTATGTGCGCCACGAACGCCGTCCGCTTTTGTTGCGCGTCGACACATATCGGCTCATGGCGCACTCGAAGGGCGACGACAATCGTGACTTGGCCGAGGTCGCCGCATATCGCGACCGCGACCTTCTGCATCAGGCCCAGCAGCAATTCCCCGATGTCTTGGGGCCCATCGAAGCCGATCTGCAAGCGCGCATCGATACCTACGTGAACGAGGCGGAAGGCTCGCCCTTTGCAAGCATCGCTGAAAGCGCTCCCGCCGATGTGCCCGCGACGTGGCAGGCAACTGATTTCCGGGGTGGAGAGCGTGTCGTGAATCGCATTTACACTGGCCTGCGTGCCGCCCTCGAACGCGACGACCGCGTGTTCCTGCTGGGCGAGGATATCGAAGGTCCCTACGGCGGGGCATTTAAAGTCACAAAAGATTTGAGCCGGCTGTTTCCCGGGCGCGTGCGCAATACGCCGATCAGTGAACTGGCCATCACCGGCCTAGGCAATGGACTTGCGCTCGGCGGCATGCGTCCTGTCGTCGAAATCATGTTCGGCGATTTCGTCATGCTGGCCAGCGATCAAATCCTCAATCATGCCGCCAAATTCAACTTTATGTATGCGGGCCAGGTAGAAGTTCCGTTGGTGGTGCGAACGCCCATGGGAGGCAAGCGCGGCTATGGGCCCACGCACAGCCAATCGCTCGAAAAGCATCTGCTGGGAATTCCAGGAACGCGCGTGATCGCGCTGCATCACCGCTTTGACCCGGCCGAAGTGTACGATCGATTGCTCGGCGGCACGGTTCCCGTTCTGCCCACCATTGTCATTGAGAACAAGATTCTCTACGGGATTCATGCCTCGCCCCAGGCGGCCGAGGGCTTCAACTGGTTCCACAGCGGGCACGATTTTCCCATCAGCACGATGCGTGCCGAAGCACGGCCCGACGCTACCATCGTCTGTTACGGCGGAATGCTGCCTGATGCGGAAAAGGCCGTAGATCTGCTTTTCATCGAGCACGATATTGTGGCGGAGATCGTGTGCCCCATGCAACTCTACCCTCTGCAAGCGCAATCGATGCTTCCGCTCGTCCAGCGTAGCGGCCGCCTGTTGTTAGTAGAAGAAGGCCACGGTTTCTGCGGATTCACCGCCGAAATCATGGCTGCCCTATTTGAATTGGATCCATCGCTGAAAATGCGGCGCCTATACTCGCGCCCGCAGCACATTCCATCGGCAAAGCCGCTTGAACTGTTCGTTCTGCCCGGAGTGGAGCAGATAGTGGAGCAGACATTGGAGCTTATGCAATGACTGCGCGCGTGCCCATTGTTCTTGAACGCGACAACGTGAACGACGAGACCGTGACACTGGTCCGTTGGTTCGTGCGCCAAGGCGAACACGTGGACTTGGATGCACTGCTGGCCGAAGTGGAGACTAGCAAGGCTAACATCGAGATCCATGCGCCGGCGGCGGGATACTTAGTGCAGGAGTTTCCTGAAGGCGCAGAGGTCCCGGCTTCCGCAACCATCGGGTTTATTGTCGAACAAGCGCCTTCCGGTGTTCTGGGTACAGCAACAAGCGGGGCCGCACTACCTGACCCCATCGGATTCGCTCCGTCGAGCGAACCCCCAGCAAAAGCTGCGGCCACCATCTTGAATGAAACGCCGAAGCGCGCCGCGAATCGAGAGCTTGCCGCAGCGGCCGAGTACAAGCAACGCTTTTCGCCGCTTGCCGTGCGATTGATGGAGAACCACGGCGTCCCGCGCGAGGCATTTGCCGGCAAGTCTGTGGTGCGCAAGCAGGACGTTCTCGACTACATTCATCCACCGGTCTCGCCTCCTGTGTTAGCGCCCGGTCTTGCAGCGACCCGGTTTGCGCAGGCAAAGATCACACAGGCGTACCGAGAAGTCCCTCTCACCAAACGCAAGCGCAGTGAGACGGCAAACCTTGGCGCCGGAATGGGAAATGCGGTTGCCAGTTCTGTTTCGGTTACGTGCTTCACGCAAGGGCTACGCCGAGTTCTCGAGACCCGGTTGGGCGGTGGCAATCCGTCAGCGGTTATCGTGTTCGAGGTGAGCCGGCTGCTGCGCAAGTATCCTGCACTCAACGCGGCTCATCGCAATGGCGCCATGCTCCAGTACGAAGCGGTGAATATCGGCTTTGCGATGGACGATGGCCGCGGCTTGAAAGTCGCGGTGCTCCCCGACTGCGACGAACGTCCGCTCCAGGAGGTCGTGGCGATGCTCGACGACCTGAGCTTGGCTTACATCGAAGATAAGCTGACGCCTGCACAGATCGCAAACCCGACATTTACCATTAGCGATATGTCCGGCATGGGAGTGTCAGCTTTTCAGCCGCTTATTAGTGATAATCAGGCAGCGATTCTAGGTGTAGGCTGCGAGCAGTTCATGCCTGGCAGCGATTATGGCTCGTTCACCCTCACGCTAACCTTCGATCATCAGTTAAGCGACGGCCGAACCGCCGCCCTTTTTCTCAACGATTTGAAGTTCCGGCTTGGGCGCTACGAGGGAGCGGCGGAAGGCGCTCCTCGGCAAGCCAAGTGCTCGCGCTGTTCCCGCACGGCGGAAGAACTGCGCGGGCTCAAGGAACACCTCCTGCGCTCTGCCGAATCTGGGAGTTATCTGTGCTCGCTTTGCGCGAGCGCTTATTGACGCAAATGAAACTCGACACCTTGAAAGAACTCGTCACCGAGCTGAGCGGCAAAGACAAGGCCCAGATCACCGTGGCCACTCCACTCAGCACGTTGTTGCAGGGGTCGCTGGGCCTCCTCCGGCTGGAAGCGGCGTTGCGGCACAGGCTCGGAGTCGCCAATGCCGGGGTGAAGCAGGCCGCAACTTTCGGCGATCTCTGCCGTATTCTCGAAATCGACAGCGGCTCCGTGAGTGCGCCGGAGACTCCGCCGACTCAGGTCGCTGCGCAAGCGCCCGCCATTGAAGCAAACGCAACTGCTTCGGCCAACGGAATTCACGTTGGTATTGATGCGGAACTCATCCGAGCGTTGCCTGAGGCAACCGATTACTGGGAGCACGAGTTCTACAAGAACACGTTTTCCCCTCGCGAGATCGCCTATGCATTGCTTCAACCCGCTCCAAGGGAGACATTCGCCGCAGCTTGGTGTGCCAAGGAAGCTCTGCGCAAAGCCCGTCCCGCATTGATGCAAGAGGAGTGGACGGCGCTTGAAGTCGTTCATGACGCGTCCGGCAAACCGGCAATGACGGTTCGGGGAAAGACCGCGGGCGGCGCTCTCAGCATCAGCCACGCCGGCGAACTCGCCGTGGCGGTCTTCGTGGCCCCAGAGCCGGTTCAATCGACACCGTTCAAGAGTGAACCGCAAAACTATCCGGTTCCGCCGCTCTCTGCGCGCAAAGCCAGCCGTGGCAGCATCGCCCTCGCGTTGCTTGCCTTCTTGATTTCTCTAGTTGCGCTGTTTTTCTCCGCGTTCCATCGCTGACGCCCAACAATGAATGCTGGACTTGTCCCCATTCTTGACATAAGCAGTTAAGGCTCGATTTTCAGCAATGAAGAATTGAGTCATGGGATTGTCACGAAGGACGTTCGCCAGGGAATTCAAGCTGGCCGCGGCTCAGCGTCTGGAAGCAGGGGTATCGCTGGCTGAAGTTTCACGGGGTTGGAGGTTAAACCGGACGCATTGCAACGTTGGCGGGGAAAGTTTCGTCATGCGCCAGGCAACGCGTTTCCTGGTAAAGGAAAGCGGCGGTGGTCCGAAGGCCGCATGCCGAGTTGGAGCGCAGAATCGGTCAGCAGGTACCTCTGCGGTCATGAAATATGCGCCACAGCCGGACTGGATGGCGGTCTCACCCAGGGACACGACAATGTGGGCTTTTCCCGCACCAGGCGGATCCAACAGGATCGCGTTGGACGCCTCGTGCACAAAGCGCAGCGTGCGCAACTTGCGGATCCGGCGGTTCTCGATCGGTGGGTGAAAGCTAAAGTCGGACTGGCTGAAGGTCTTCGCGTAAACCAGATGCGCCAGTTGCAGTCGCGCCTTCAGATCTCGCTGCCACCGCGCATCGGCCTCGGTATTCATCACCTCGAGCAGAAAGTAGGCATAGGATCGTTCCTTCTTCGACGCCGTTTCCAACAAACCTTCGAGCCGGGCGTCGATCGCTTTAAGGTTGAGAACGGCGAAGGCAGTGCGCAGTTGCTCGACCGGGGTCATAGCTCACCTCCAGCCATCGCTTCATAAGCAGTCAGCGGCCCGATGTTCAACTACCGGTTCATGCTGCGCGATATGAATCAGCGTCTTCGCGTTCTCGCGGTTGCCGGTCGGAATCGCCGCGTGATGTTGGCTTAGCGTGACTGCCTGGTGGTGCCCGATTGGCACACAACTCATAGGCGCCCTCGTGGCCAAGTCCGTTGTTTCCGCGTTCTTCGCAGACGGAATTATCCCTCATATTCGCCACCGATCTCTTTTTGCTACGCGGTTCCTATTCCTCCAGTTCTCTCGTCTCCTCGCCTGCGCAGCCTCTCGACCCGCTTTGGCTGTTAAGAATCAACACCGCTCTGCGCGGATGGAATTTTACGAACTACAAGCGCCTGCGACCGCCAATGAGAACGCCGCGTAGTAATATCTACCTGGTCGTCGCTTCCATTTTCAACTGGCAGCGGGACATGCTCTATCGGGAGGAACTTCCTATTTGCGGGTCTTTGCCCTATCCGATATCCACGTGGACTACGAAGAGAATGCGCGCTGGCTGGCCAACTTGTCGCGCAGTGAGTATCTCAACGATGTCTTGATCCTTGCAGGGGACATCTCGGATGAACCGTCTCTTTTCCAGAGGACGCTCGAATCCTTGACGAAGCGGTTCTTGAGAATTGTCTATGTTCCAGGAAATCACGACCTATGGGTGGTCCGAAGTAAACATAGCGACTCCTTTGAAAAGTTTCAAGCGATTTGCACGATTGCAAGACAAGTCGATGTTTCCATGAATCCCGTCCATTTCGGGCCATTGTCAATTGTGCCTTTGCATGGATGGTACGACTACTCTTTCGGGCTGCCGACAGAAAGCTTGCTCAGCTCCTGGGCTGACTACCATGCTTGTGTGTGGCCCCACGGAGTCGAGCAAGCTGCCATCACACGGTATTTCGCCGCTCGGAACTTGTCGGCGCTTCGTACAGTCAATCAAAGAGTCATTTCTTTCTCCCATTTTGTTCCCCGGTCCGATCTGATCCCAAGCTATGTGCCGCAATCGGTCAAGGCCCTTTTGCCCGTAATGGGAAGCAGAATGTTAGAGAACCACATTCGATGGTTGAATCCGGACATTCATGTGTATGGTCACAGCCACTTCAATCAAAGGACTGAAATCGACGGGATCTCTTACATCAACAACGCCCTTGGTTACCCGTCTGAAAAATGGATTACAAACAAGGGGCCGGTGTGTATCTGTGAACTTTAATTAAAACCGTGGCACTCGGCGCGGGTGCCACTCATCTCCGGATTTCAACCTTTCATCATCCTTTTTGAACCTCCATCCATGCAGGCGGTTTTGTTTGTGTTGACCGGTCGTATTGTTTCAGTTAAGCAACACGACCGAATCTCAGGAGGCACGGCGTGAATGACCTAGTGACGGCTGAAGAAGTGAGCCGTATTTTCCCGCTCGACCGCAGCGAAGTGTGCGCATTGGACGTATTGAGTATGCGCGTGGCGGCCGGCGAATTCCTCGCCATCGCCGGTCCCAGCGGCAGCGGAAAGACGACTTTGCTAAACCTCATCGGCTGCATCGACAAGCCCACTTCGGGGAGGATCGTGCTCGATGGCGAGAATACGACTCAACTCAGCGGATCGCGGACAGCGGCGCTGCGGCGCGAGAAGATCGGATTCGTCTTTCAGACCTTCAACCTGATTCCTGTGTTTACGGCAGGCGAGAATGTCGAGTATCCGCTGCTGCTTAAGGGAGTGAGCGTGGGCGAGCGGCGCAAAATGGTCGCGGAGGCACTCGAAAGCGTTGGTTTAACCGCGCGCGCCAAGCATCGGCCCGACTTGCTATCGGGCGGCGAGCGTCAACGCGTCGCGGTGGCGCGGGCCATCGTTCACCGGCCGGCGCTAGTGTTGGCCGACGAGCCTACAGCGAACCTTGATACCCAGAATGCGACGCAACTGATCGACCTGATGCGCGAGCTGAACCGGAGCCTCGGCCTCACGTTTATTTTTTCCACTCACGACCAGAGGTTGCTGGAGCACACGCCACGCATTGTGCAGCTCTGCGACGGGCGCATCGTCTCCGACATCTACGGTGCCGCAGCCTCGGTTCCCAAAACGCACATTGAAGGAGAATTCGATGAGCAAGTTTCTGCTGCTCGCGTTTCGTAATGTCTTCCGCAACCGGCGGCGCACGCTGATGACGCTGCTGATGGTGAGCGGCGGCGTGGCCTCGCTGCTGTTGGGCGGAGGCTATTTTGCGCGCATGACCCAGGGCCTACGCGAGAACACGATTCGCAACGGCTTGGGCCACATCCAGATCTTTACGGCCGAACACTTCAAGCGCGACGAAGTGCGCGTGCTCGACACGGGTATCGACAACTGGCGGCAGGTGGCGGCGACGGTTAAGAGCGCCGAGCACGTGCGCGGCGTGGCGCCAAGGATCGAGTTTTACGGAATGGTGTCGAACGGCCAGAAGTCTTCGGTTTACATGGGCAACGCCGTTGATCCTGACGCCGAGCGGAGCCTCGGCTTTGAAACCTACCTGGATTCCGGTCACGATCTCGATGCGCAACAAACTGGCGAGGCAGAGGCGCTGATCGGTATCGGCTTGGCGAAAGCCATGAACGTCAAGGTAGGTGAGGGGCTCACGCTGCTTGCGGTCACCTCCGATGGAGCCCTCAACGGCATCGACGTCCAGATCGCGGGAATCGTCGAGACAGGCGTCGAGGACTTGGACGCGCGCTATCTGCGCATCACCCTGGACGCGGCGCAACGCCTTCTGCAAAGTAGCCGCGTAACCAACCTCGTAGTCGGCCTGGATGCGACGGCGAACACCGACCTCGTCTATAACGAACTGATGCCGCGGCTCAACGGCCTTACGCAGCAGATGGCAATGAAGAAGTGGATCGATCTGGCGACCTACTATAAACAGGTTCGTGCGCTATTCGATGGAATCTTCGTATTTATGGGCGTCATCGTGTTTTTCATGGTGCTTATGTCGAACATCAACACCTTGCTCATGTCGATGTTCGAGCGCACGCGCGAGATTGGGACCATGCTGGCCATGGGCACGCCGCACGCGTGGATCGTGGGCCTGTTTATGGCCGAAGCGGGATTGCTCGGCCTGATGGGCGCGGTCATCGGCGTGGCGTGCGGGAACCTCGCAGGCTCGGCGCTGAACGCGCTCAATCTGCGCATGCCGCCGCCACCTGGAATGGCGGTGAGCATTCCGTTCTACGTTCTACACGTGCCGGCGATCATGATCGGCTCCTCGATCCTCGTGATCGTTTCGCTCGTACTGGCTTCGATTCTCCCCGCGGTCCGAGCTTCGCGGATTCGCATTACGGAGGCATTGGCTCATGTCTAAAGTCAACTGCTTTCTCCGCTGGTATCTGATCCTCTTTTTCGCGGGGCTGCTTCTTGCGTGCGCGCTCGTGTGCCGCGCAGCAACGCCCGATGCGGAGGCGCTTCTGAAGCAGTCTGACCGGTTCCGCAACGGCTGGACGTCCTATGTGGTGCACGTGAAGATCACGGACTACGAAGCGGGCCGTCCCGACGAAGAGCACCTTTACGAGGTCTCGCAGAAAGGTACGGACAAGACCTATGTGGAATTCATGAGCCCCCGCGAGAAGGGTGAGCATCTGTTGATGCTTGGCGACGACATGTGGGTTTATCTGCCCGACACAAGCCGCCCAGTGCGCATCACTCCGCTGGAGCGGTTGAGCGGCGACGCCTCGAACGGCGACGTGGCGCGAACCAACTACGCTACCGACTACTCGCCCGTCTATCTGCGCACGGAGAAAGCCGGAGAGGTCGCGTGCTACGTTCTGGAACTCACGGCAAAGCGCAAGGGCGCAACATACCAGCGCATTCTCTACTGGATTCGCGTGGAAGATGCGCGGCCGGTGAAAGCCGAGTTCTACCTGACTTCCGGCAAGCACATCAAATCTGCAACCTTCGATGACTACGGGCTTATTAGCGGACAGGTACTGCTGCGGCGGCTGACGCTATACGACGAGATCCTGCACAACTCGCACAGTGTGCTCGAATACTCCGGCGCGACGCCGCGTGCGTTGCCGGATAAGCTCTTCTATCAGGGGCGCGAGGACAAGTTCTGAATCATGCAAGCTGCAATCTTCCTCAGGCCATGACGATGCATCGATGGTTTCTAGTTCCGGCTCTTCTCCTGACAACCGTCTCGGTGCGGGCACAAGACGCCCAAGAACCTGGCGACGGCCGCTACAATACGCGCTATGCGGTCGGCGTGATTGACGACGCCACATTCTACGGTAACCTGCAGGCGCCGCTTCCGACGGTTCTGAATCAGGTGCTGATCGAGCCGGCCTTCGGCATTCGCGATCGCGACCGATGGAATCTGTCAACCAGCATGATCGGCCTGATGGCGACCTACTCCGATACGAGCACGCAACTTCGGGTGAGGGAACTATATGCAGGCCTTTCCGCTGGCGACTTCGATCTTACGGCAGGACGCAAAATGGTGCTGTGGGGCACGGGATACGCTTTCAGTGCCGCGGGTGTCTTGGATCCTCCGCGCAACCCCACCAACCCGACCGATCGGCTCAATATCAATGAGGGCCGCGACATGATCAAGGCCGATTGGGTGCACGGACACCAAGCTATCTCTGCCGCGTGGTCCACAGCGGCGCTGGCCCCAGCCGGGTCCAATCTGCACGATACGACCGCAGTACGGTATAACGTTCTCGTGCACGAATTCGATACGTCACTGATCGCAGGTCACGATCGCGGTGGAGATTCCTTCGGAGGCTTTACCTTCACACGTGTTCTTGGGCAAGCGTGGGAAGTGCACGGCGAGGCGATATGGCGCGAGCAAGCAGCCCTGTTGCTAGGCGCCAAATATACCTTTGCGGGCATCACTTGCATCGGTGAGTTCTACACGCCGCCAAACATTTCCTACTATCGCGATCTGGGAGTATCTACAATTGCCGGCCGTCAGCACTATGCCTTCTTCGACGCGGGAAAAGCTCGCCTCCGTGAGCGTCCGGGCTGGAAAGAGTGGAGCGTCTCCGGCGCGGTTGTCGCGAACCTCGACGATCGAAGCTACACCGGCGTCGCCGACGTGGGCCGATGGTTCGGCAATCATTTCTCCTCCTATGTTCACGTTGAGGCTCCGCGTGGAAGCAAGACATCGGAGTACGGTTGGGCGCCGTACTCGACAGCGGCATCGGTCGGAGTCCGTTTTCAGCTATGAAGTACAAGAATGCATACGGCACTGACCACCTCGCCGGCGAAAGCCATTCGCTGACCGGTTTTCGCTCGTTCCTGTTTCGCGCGCTGTGGATTGTCGCTGCTGCCACAGTGCTGATTGCGCTGGTCTTCTATTCACTGGGTTTTCTCAATCTATCTAGGGCAGCGCAGCACATTCTGGCTATCTTCGTTTACTCGGCGTGCATCGCAGTTCTTTCCATGATGCTCGTGACTTTTGTCTCAGCTCGCTATTCTGCGAAGTTTCCGCGCGCCATCGTTCCGATTCAGGCACTTTGCTTCCTCTGCACGGCAACCGCCGGTAGTCTTCTGGCCGATCTCATACTTTGGATCGGCGGTATTTTGCCGCGTGGATTCTGGACCGAGTTTCGTTCGTCGATTCTCTTCAGCATTGTCATTACGCTTGCCGTCGGATTTACATTTGCCACGTACCAAAACCTGCAGGAGAGACTACAGATAACGGAGCTCGAATTACGCACCCGCCAGGTAGAACAGGAGCGCGCTAACAAACTTCTGGTCGAGGCGCAGCTTTCGTCGCTCGAGTCGAGCATCCACCCCCACTTTCTCTTCAACACCCTGAACACCATTGCCGCACTTATTCCGAGGGATCCTGTGCTTGCCGAAGATACAGTGGGCAAACTTGCCTCGCTACTGCGCTTTTCTCTGAATGCGCAGCACAATGGACAGGTGCCGCTGGAGCAGGAATTGAAGGTCGTGCGCAATTATCTGGAAATCGAGGCCACGCGATTCGGCGAGCGCCTCGGCTACGAGATTCGGGTTCCTGCCTCGCTCACTTCCGCGAATGTCCCTGCGCTGTCGTTGCAGACGCTGGTTGAGAATGCCGTGAAACATGTGGTGGCGCAACGCATCGAGGGTGCCTTCATTCAGGTCTCCGCGCGGACCGAAGGGGACCGCATTTATCTCGAAGTAGCCGACGACGGTCCGGGCTTCTCGCTCGACGCAGTAACGCCCGGCCACGGTCTGGGTAATCTGGTTGCGCGTCTAGACCTTTTGTTTGGCGGCGACGGCTGCCTCGACGTAATCCGGAAGCACGAGAAGACGACGGTCCGCATCGCCTTCCCCGCAGAATCGTGAGCTGATATGGAAGCTGCTCCAATGCGCGCCTATCTCGTGGATGACGAGCCGCTCGCCGTCGAGCGGCTAAGGCGGCTTCTGACTAGATACGATTCGATTTCCGTGGCCGGAAGCGCGGCGAACCCTCAACGGGCTGTCGAATTCCTCAACGGCAACAACGACATCGATGTGCTGTTCCTCGACATTCAGATGCCCGGCCTGAACGGCTTCGAGCTACTCGCGCAGCTTTCTGTTAAACCCTTCGTCATCTTTACCACGGCCTACGATCAGTACGCGTTGCGGGCCTTCGAAGTGAATTCCATTGACTACCTGCTCAAACCGATCGAAGCAGAGCAACTAGGGCGCGCGCTCGCCAAACTGGGCCGTGTGCGCCCAGTCGTCAAGCCGGACTGGCAACGAGATCCCGAGTTGTCGACAGTCCTAAAACAGATGGCATCTTCGCTGCACCACCGCAATGTCGACTACCCTCGCCGCATCGCCTCTCGTGTGGGTGATCGCATCACGTTTCTCGATCTGAATACTATCAGTCATTTCGTGGCCCGGGACAAACTTACCTATGCCGTTGCTAACGGACGCGAGCATTGCGTGGACCACACCATCGCCGATCTCGAACGCAAGCTGGACCCGGCGAAATATGTGCGCATCCACCGCGCCATCCTTCTTAGTCTCGACTGGATTAGCCAGGCGAACGTCTCCTTCGCGGGCAAAGCCACAATCTTGCTGAAAGACGAACGCGGTACACATTTACCCGTAGCGCGCGACCGTCTGCGGCTGCTTAAGTCGCGACTGGAGTTCTGAGTTCAGACCCGCTGACCGGAACGGCTGCACGACATGCCGTGGTCGAGCCGTTCAAGGATCAAGCATGTCAAGTGCGGAAGATACTGAGAAATGCGCAGATCGGGCCTTCTCTGCACGAGCCGTGCCGTTCGGCCGTCGCTGACAGCTCTGTTTCTCCGCATTCGTGGACTCAAGAAGTCCTTCGCCGACGTGCGAGCCGTGGACGGCATTGACCTAGAGGTGAACCCCGGCGAGTGCTTTGGGCTGTTGGACCCGAACTGAGCAGGGAAGACAACGACCATCGAGATTTGCGTAGGGTTGGCATTTGCGGACACGAGCACGGTGGAGATTTTGGGCCGGAACTGGCGAGAGCACTCCGACGAGTTGCGGCCGTTGATCGGCATTCATCTGCAGGCGACGCAATTTCCGGACAAGATTACCGTAGAGGCATTGCTGCGGATCTTCCGGAGTTCTATGATCGTGACATCACGGTGGAGGAGGCAATCAGCCTTGCGCAGTTCAAAGAGAAGCGGCGGCACCCGTAGATGGGTTGAGCGGCGGACAGAAGCAGCGGCTGGCGGTGGCCACGGCACTGGTGGGCGATCCGCAGTGGCTTTTTCTGGATGAGCCGACGACGGGGCTTGATCCGCAAGCGCGCGGCACCTGTGGGGGTTGGTGGAGCAACTGAAGCAGGCGGGACGCGCTGTCATTCTCACAACGCAGGACATGGACGAAGCAGAGCCATTGTGCGACTGCGTCGCGATCATGGATCATGGGCGTCATTTTGCTGCTTGCCGTCGCAAAGGAAAACGGCGTCGAGTACCGTTGCGACAACGCGAATTCCGATGCCAGGACGGCTCAGATCGTTGCCGACCGTACGATTCGAGAGGACGCCCGCTGGCGCCGTCTCAGGCTATTGACCAGCTAATAAAGTGAACGGATACTAACGTAGCCTTCCACGTCATCCACAATTTATTTGAAATTTGCTTGACAAGTCCCTGTAGCGCATTATGATCATGCACTAGAATCATGGGTTCATTTGCCGGAACCGGACGACGGCAAAAGTTCCGGGTTCATTCGGGCGTCCTCATTCTGTGCATCTACAAGCGGCCTCATAAATGTCTCAGCATGATCTTCATGCAGCCTAGTTGGGCCACGCCCGTTTGCTGCGCAAGCCCCTGCAAACTCCGCACAGGATAGCCGAGCGATTCCTGAACGAATTTGAGACTCAGGACACTCGAGGAATGCATGACTACCACTTATGACGCGCACACAAAAGTGGACCGCGCGATGCGTTTTTGCTCCTGGGCCGTACTAGTTATTCTGGTTGTGGGAACTTTTTGGGGGCCGCTCACGCCGTGGACCACGGGTTTTCTTTCAGTCTGGTTTCTTCGTTGCCTTAGGCTTCCACGCGGATTCGTGTTCATCTATGTTGTCAATTTCTTCGTAGCCTTTTCGCTGTTGCACAACTTGCACCTTCCTGCGGGATCGCATCTCGGCTGGGCTGCTGCTGCGGCTTTATTTGGCAGCGTGCCCTTTTATCTCGACCGGTTAATCAGTCCGCGGTCCACTACGTTTCTTTCCACACTCATCCTTCCATTACTGGCGACGGCAATCAACTACTTGGCAGAGCTAACTTGCCCGGAGCAAATCTATGAACAGATAGCGTTGGGTCATGGCCAAGGAAGAAACGTTGTTCTTGGTTGGGCTGCGAGAGGTGTTGGGGGCGTGGGTGTCGGATTTTTTGCGTTGTGGTTCGCCGCAGCTCTCAATTGGATCTCCGAATCTTCCTCTGCAAAGAGCAAATTGCGGAAATGGGTTGGATACACGGCTTTAGCCACAGCAATCGTCGTGATAGTGGGCGCCATAACCGGGATAGGTCATAGCAACGGCAACATCGATCTCGCATCAAATCTCGTCCTGGCGCTGATCTGCGTGTTTCTGGCGGCGATTATTGGCGCCTGGATTTGGCGTACCGAGAAAGAAGCGAAAGAGTGGCCGCGGGCCGATCTGATTGCAATATTGCAAAGCCCGAAGGACGGCTCGGACTTGCGCTTCATCAGGGATAATCAGGGAGAGGCTCTTGTTGGCAAAGCCGGCGAGCGATTTCCCATCGTCGATGGCATTCCGAACTTTGCGCCCAAGAGCGAGGTTAAGGGCCTCAATAGCAAATTCGATCGGCTCTATGAGTTGTTTGGCGGTTTTTATGACGAGGCAACTCGTGTGGAGGCGATGCTCAAGAACGGCGATGAGAATGCCATTCGCCAAGGCTGGATGCAGTGTGTCCACGTCAACCCCCAGGACTGGGTGCTGGAGACCTCTGTAGGCAGCGCGGGTAATCTGAAGCTCCTGCCTAAAGATGCCTGCTACTTTGGCCTGGATCTCTCCCGGGAGATGCTTCGCCGCGGCAGTTACAACCTCAAGCGAACAGGAATGAAAGCGGAGTTATTGCAGGGAAACGCCGAGGCCCTTCCGTTCAAAGACGAGATATTTGATGTGGTCTACCACGTTGGTTCAATCAACTTTTTTAGCGACCCGGCAAGGGCGATAAGGGAGATGATCCGGGTGGCAAAGCCGGGAACACAGATACTGATTGCAGATGAGAGCGAAGGCGATGAAATGAGCCAGATGGCTGCACGGGTTCCATTCGAGATGCAAGAGATCCACGCACAAAATGTTTGTAACGGGAATGCCTACATAATCACTTTTAGAAAGCCCTTGTCGTGTAGGCCTCCTGTATCCGCTGGGGGAGAGTTAGTTCTGCGATAGCGCGGTTGCACCAGATCGATCCGGTCAACATATCTTTCGACAGCCCGAATTTCTCTATGCTTGGAGTGTCAATGTGACTGTGGATACTCACTCTGGGTCACGCTATCTCAGCGATGCTGCCTCCTTGCCGAACGCCTCCTTTCCAGGCTGCAAGTGGCAGGGGCCGGAGCGTAGCTGGGGCGAAGAGCCGCTGCTGCCGGCGCGCTTCGAGGTCATTGCGGCGGAGATGCCGGAGGCCGAAGCGGTGGTGTGCGGTTCTGCCGCGATGCGCTACGGCGAACTGAACCGGCGGGCCAACCGGTTGGCGCGCTATCTCGCGAGCCTGGGCGCGGGGCCGGAGAGGCTGGTGGCGGTCTGCCTGGAGCGCTCGCTGGACCTGGTGACGGCCTTGCTTGGCGTGCTCAAGGCAGGCGCGGCTTACGTTCCCCTGGACCCGGAGTATCCCCGCGAGCGGCTGGCCTTCATGCTCGCCGATAGCGGCGCCGGGATCGTGCTCACCCATAGCCGGCTGCGGCCCCTGCTCGAGGAGCTGCCGGGGCGCCTGGTGTGTATGGACAGCGATTGGGACCAGATCGAGGTGCACAGCGGCGCTAATCTGCGGCCTCAAATCGACCCTCAGAATCTCTCCCACGTCATCTATACCTCCGGTTCGACGGGAAAAGCCAAAGGCGTAGAGATACGCCACGGCAGTGTGGGCATGTTCCTCACTTGGGCGCACGGAACCTTTTCCCCCGAGGAGTTCTCAGGAATGCTGGCGGCCACGTCGGTCTGCTTTGATCTCTCGGTTTTCGAGATCATGGGTCCATTGACGTGCGGGGGCAGGACTTTTCTTGCAGAGAATGCCTTGCGCCTGCCGCAGATGCTCCGCAGAGATGAAGTGGTCGTCATCAACACCGTGCCCTCGGCAATGTCCGAACTTCTTTGGCTGGACAAACTGCCTTCCTCAATCAAGACCGTGAACCTCGCCGGGGAAGCTCTTTCCCTCGACCTGGTGCGACGGATCTTCGCGAAGGAGCACGTCGAAAAAGTCTACAACCTCTACGGCCCCACGGAAGATACAACCTATTCCACCTTCGCATGTTTCCATCGAGGCCAGGACTTCACGACAATTCCCATCGGGGCGGCGATTACGGGTACGCAGGGGTATGTGCTGGATGAGTCGATGGGCGAGGTTCCGGCGGGGGTGAGCGGGGAGCTTTACCTGGGGGGAGCGGGCTTGGCGCG
>Ga0335078_10002063_pt1 | contig 30447 bp, 30 predicted proteins | sample Lox_Sample_32_FD_206711 | JGI IMG/M metagenome (GOLD analysis project Ga0335078, IMG submission 206711) | Soil microbial communities from Loxahatchee National Wildlife Refuge, Florida, United States - Lox_Sample_3.2 | ecosystem: Environmental > Terrestrial > Soil > Wetlands | place: USA... | reverse complement strand
AGCAAAAGCATCCGCCGACCTGTTGCTGGGATTGCGGAAATGGTACCTCCACCGGAGCCCTCATCCGTGGAAGATGGCCGTGACCCGCGCCACCAAGCACCTGCCACGGGCACGGGCACGGGCACGGGCACGGCCGCAGCCGCAGCCGCCCGATTTTGGGCTAACCCAATCGGCGGGCTACCTCGGTGGCCCAGTAGGTGAGGATCACGCTCGCGCCGGCCCGGCGGATCGACGTCAGGATCTCCATGATCGCCTTGTCCCGGTCAACCCAGCCGTTGGCCGCGGCCGCCTCGACCATCGCGAACTCACCGCTTACCGAGTAGGCGGCGACCGGGACCTGGACCGTGTCCGCTATCCGGCGGATGACGTCGAGGTAGCTGAGCGCGGGCTTGACCATGACCATGTCCGCGCCCTCGGCGAGGTCGAGCGCGACCTCCCGCAGCGCCTCGAGCGCGTTGGCCGGGTCCTGCTGGTAGGTGGCCCGGTCACCGAACTTCGGCGCGCCCTCCGCGGCCTCGCGGAACGGCCCGTAGAACGTGGAGGCGTACTTGGCGGAGTACGCGCAGATCGGCACCTCGCGGAAGCCCGCACCGTCAAGCGCCTTCCTGATCACCCCGACCTGGCCGTCCATCATGCCGCTCGACGCGATGACGTGGGCACCCGCCCTGGCCTGCGCGACGGCCGTGGACGCGTACCGCTCCAGCGTCAAGTCGTTGTCCACCGCTCCGGCCGGGGTGACGATGCCGCAGTGCCCGTGATCGGTGTACTCGCACAGGCACAGGTCGGCAAGCACCACCAGGTCGTCACCCACCTCGGCCCTGATGTCGGAGAGTGCGAGCTGTGAGATGCCTTCCGGGTCGTCGGCGGCACTGCCCAGGCTGTCCTTGTCCGACGGGACGCCGAACACGATGATGCCGCCCACGCCCGCCTCGACCGCCTCGGCGGCCGCCTTGCGAAGGGTCTCCCTGGTGTGCTGCACGACGCCGGGCATGGAGCCGATCGGCTGCGAGTCGGCGATGCCCTCCTTGATGAAGACGGGGAGCACGAGCTCGGCGGGACGCAGTGCCGTCTCCGCCACCATCGCCCGCAGCGCCCTGGTGCCACGCAACCGCCGCGCCCTCACTTCAGGAAACCCAGCGCTCACATCAGTACCTTCTCTTGCTTCTCGTGATGGTGTGGTTGTGGCAACGGGCCGCCCATAACCGGCTCGTTGCCACAATCATCACGTTGTAGGGGGTTAGTCGCGTTGTAGGGAGTTAATCGCGTTGTAGAGGTTAATCGCGTTGTGTGGGCTAGCGGATCCGGCGGCGGCCGCCGCGGCGGCGCTCGCTCGGACGGCGCAGCGGCTCGCCCGCCGCGAGGGCCGCGTCGCGCTGCGCCGCACCGAACTCGGCGAGCGCGTCGACCAGGGCGGTGACCGACGGCTTGGCGGCTGACACGTCCACCCGCAGCCCGAAGTCCGCGGCGGTCTTGGCCGTCTGCGGGCCGATCACCCCGATGACGGTGACGGCGTGCGGCTTGCCCGCGATGCCTACCAGGTTCCGCACCGTGGACGACGAGGTGAACAGGACCGCGTCGAACCCGCCGCCCTTGATCGCTTCCCTGATCGGGGCCGGCGGCGGGGCCGCGCGGACCGTCCGGTACGCGGTCACGTCCTCGGCTTCCCAGCCCAGTTCTGTCAGCCTGGCGAGTAGCGTCTCCGTCGCGATGTCGGCCCGCGGCAGCAGGACCCGGTTGATCGGGTCAAGCAGGTCGTCATACGGCGGCCAGGCATCGGCCAGGCCCTCAGCCGACTGCTGGCCGTCCGGCACCAGGTCGGGCCTGATGCCGAAGTCGAGCAGCGCCGCTGTGGTCTGGTCGCCCACCGCCGCGACCTTGACGCCCGCGAACGCACGCGCGTCAAGTCCGTACTCCTCAAGCTTCTCGCGCACCGCCTTGACAGCGTTGGTCGAGGTGAAGGCCACCCACTGGTACCGGCCGGTGACCAGGCCCTTGACGGCGCGCTCCATCTGCTGCGGCGTCCGCGGCGGCTCGACCGCGATGGTCGGCACCTCCTCGGGCAGCGCGCCGTACTCGCGCAGCCGCTCGGAGACAACGGACGCCTGCTCCCTGGTCCGCGGCACGAGCACCCGCCAGCCGAACAGCGGCTTGGTCTCATACCAGGACATCCTGCTCTTCGCCGCCGCGGCGTCGCCCACCACGGCGATGGCGCCGCCACGGGTCGTCGCGACGGTCACGCCTGCCGCCTTGAGGTCCGGCCCGATCCTGCCCAGCGTGGTGGCCACCGTCTGCTGCTCGGTGGTGGTGCCGTCCCAGGTGATCGCGAACGGCGTTGCGTCGGGCCACCCGGCGGCGATCAGCATCTTGCCGAGGTCGGCGGGCGCGATCTCCGCGCCGAGTACGACAAGCGTGCCCGGGCCGTAGCCGACCTGGCTCACCTCATTGGCATGGATGATCCGCAGATCGCCCGCGCTGTCGGCGGGCAGCGCGATCCCCGCGTACGCCGGCACGCCGGTGGCGGCGGGCACGCCGGGAACGATCTCGAACCGCACCCGGGCCTTGGCGCACGCCTGCACCTCGGCGGCCGCGCCGGACAGCAGCGGGTCGCCGGGAAACAGCCGGACGGCGAACAGCCCGTCCTTCGCCGCCTGCACCAGCGCCTTGGCCGTCCCCGCGGCGTCCGACGGCCCGGCCACCGCGGCGTCCGCCGCGAGCAGGTGCCGAACCCGGTCCGCTACCTCGGCGTCGGCGATCACCAGCCTAGCCGCGCCGAGCAGCCGGGCGCCGCGGATGGTCAGCAGTCCGTCGTCGCCGGGGCCCGCGCCGACGAACGCGACCCAGCCTTCCGTCTCAGTCATGCGCATCATTCCCGTCGGTTCTCTCCGCGCGCATCAGGCCTGCCGCGCCAAGCGTCAGCATCCGCGCCGCCAGCTCGCGCCCGAGGCCTGCGGCATCCGTCGCGTCTGCCTCGCCGCGTTCCCGTATCACCATTCTGCCTTCGGTCGGGCCCGAGTCCAGCTCGCCCTGCGGGAAACTCGCCGGGCGAATGCCCAGGACAACGCCATCAAGGCGAAGCCGGCCCGGCCGCTCGCTGACCGCGTAGGCGCCGACGGGGGCGCTGCAGCCCGCCTCGAGCGCGGCGAGCAGGCCACGCTCCGCCGTCACCGCGGCGCGGGTGACCGGGTGATCGATCGCGGCGAGCAGTTCGATGAGCTCGATGTCATCGGCCCTGCACTCGACGGCGAGCGCGCCCTGGCCCGGCGCGGGGACCATGTCGTCGGGCCCGAAGATCTCGCTCACCAGGTCGGTATGCCCGATCCTCGCCAGCCCGGCATAGGCAAGCACCACCGCGTCAAGCTCACCGGCGAGCACCTTGGCCAGCCGGGTGTTCGCGTTCCCCCTGATGGGCACGCAGGTGACGTCCGAGCGGAGCAGCATGAGCTGCGCGGCGCGGCGCGGCGAGCCGGTACCGATCCGTGCGCCTGCCTGCAGGTCGGCGAGCTTGACACCGTCCCGCGCCACCAGCGCGTCGCGCGGGTCGTCGCGCGCCGGGATGGCGGCGAGCGCGATCCCCTGGGCGGCCCCGGTCGGCAGGTCCTTGAGCGAGTGCACAACGAAGTCGACCGCACCGCGGAGCAGGGAGTCGCGCACCCCGCTCACGAAGACGCCGGTGCCGCCGATCTGCGTGAGGTGCTCCTTGCTGACATCCCCGAGCGTAGTCAGCCCGACGATCTCCACCCGGCGGCCCGTGCGCTCGGTGAGCAGCCTGGCCACGTCGCCGGACTGCGCGATGGCCATCGGGCTCTTGCGGCTGCCGAGGCGCAGCGTCCCAGGTCCCTCGGTCATCACTGCTTCCCCTCCGGATTGATGAGGTTGGGGGATTCGATTTCGGCGCGGGTCACCGCGTCCACGGTGCGCGGGTCAAGGTCGAAGAGGACCCTCAGCGCCGCCGCGTATTCTTCCCCGTCGGGTGACGATGCGAGTTCCTTCACCCGGACGGTTGGTGCGTGCAACAGCTTGTCTACCACTCGTTGTACGGTGCGGGCTATTTCTTCCAGCGCATGCCCGCTTACCCCCTCCTCGGACAACCGCCCCGCCAGCCTGGTCAGCTCCGCGTCCACGACCGTCGCCGCCTTCGCGCGCAGCGCCACGACCGTCGGCGTCACGCTGGCGGCACGGACCGCGGAACCGTAGGCGGCGAACTCCTCGTCGACGATCGCGCGGACGGCGGCAAGCTCATCGACGCCCACGGCGGCCCCGCCGCTGCCGCGCAGCAGGTCCATGCCGATGACGGTTACCCCTGGCAGGTCGCCGACCGCCGGGTCGACGTCCCGCGGCATGGCCAGGTCGAGCAGCACGAGCGGCCTGCCTGGCCGCCGACCGCCGAGCACCTGTCGCACGATCGCCTCGGTGACCACCAGGTTGGCGGCCCCGGTGCACGAGATGACTATGTCCGCCGCGGCGATGGCGGCGGGCAGGCCGGCGAAGTCGGCCACCGCACCGCCGACGCCGGCTGCCAGCCGTTCCGCCTTCACGCGTGTCCGGTTCGCCACGGTCACTCGCGCGGCGCCGCCCCGGGCCGCGGTGGCCACGGCCAGCCCGCTCATCGCTCCCGCGCCCACCACGAGCACGTCGAGTCCGTCGAGCGGTGCATGCTCGCCGCCGACAGGGCCGGCCAGGCCGCAAACGGCACGGTCGATGCCCACGCTGACCAGGCTGAGGCCGAGCCGGTCGATGCCCGTCTCCGCACGGGCCCGCTTGCCGGTGCGCAGCGCGACCCGCCCCAGGTCGCGCAGCGAACGGCCGAGCGTCCCCTGCTCGCCGGCCAACCGAAGCGCCGACCGCACCTGGCCAAGTATCTGGTCCTCGCCGACCACGATCGACTCGAGCCCGCTCGCCACCGCGAGCAGGTGCTGGACCGCGCGGTCCTCGTAGTGCACGTACAGGTTGTCGGTGAGCTCGTGCGCGGGGATGCCCGAGTGCCTGGAAAGCAGCTCGCACACCCCGGCGACCCCGCTGTGGAACCGGTTCACCTCGGCGTAGACCTCGACCCGGTTGCAGGTGGCAACGACGAACGTCTCCGCGATGTCCGGCAGGTGCGCGACATCGTGCAGCAGCTTACGTAGCGTGTCACCGCTGACCGCGGCGCGCTCGAGGACAGGCACCGGCGCGCTCTTGTGGCTGAGGCCAACGACCAGGACGCTCACTCTTGCACCGCCTACGCTTCCGCCGCTGCCTGATCCACTGCCTGCCCGAACCGCTTGGTATTGCGCCGCTGGGCGTGGAAAGCGAGAATTTGCAGCTCAATCGATAGGTCGACCTTACGTACATCCACGCCGTCTGGCACGCTGAGCACCACGGGCGCGAAGTTCAGTATGCTGGTCACCCCGGCCGCGACCAGCCGGTCGCACATCGCCTGGGCCGCGCCGGCGGGCACCGCGATCACGCCGATCACGATGCCGTGCGCGGTCACCACCGACTCAAGCTCGCTGACGTGGCTGACGACCACTCCGCCGAGTTCAGCCCCGACCAGCGACTGGTCACTGTCGAGCACCGCCTCGATGCGAAAGCCCCTGGCGAGGAACCCGCCGTAGTTGGCGAGGGCGCGGCCAAGGTTACCCGCGCCGATGATGACCACCGGCCAGCGCTGGGTCAGCCCGAGGGCCCGGGAGACCTGGTACACCAGGTACTCAACGTCGTAGCCAACGCCCCTGATGCCGTACGAGCCCAGGTGGCTCAGGTCCTTGCGCAGCTTCGCCGAGTTGACGCCCGCCGCGCGCGCGAGCTCGTCGCTCGCCACGGTCGTCACCCCCCGCTCCGCGAGAGCGTAGAGGGCACGCAGGTAGACAGGAAGCCTGGCCACGGTGGCTTCAGGTATACCGCCCGGATACGGCCGTTCTGCGATATTGCCAGGGTCAGCTTCCGAGTCGGACAGCTCGGCGGCACTGGACATGCGACGCTCCCGGGGAACGGTTCGGCGCGGTGGCGAGCCAGGCCAGGACATGGCCCGCGATGGTTAGGAGGCACGTGCTCAACACGCGACCCGTCTACCATACGTTGTTTGTGAACAAATGCACAAAGTCTGCATCCGCCCCGGCGCTGCGGCCAGGGGCCTCCAGTCGCTCCCCGGGGGCCGCAGGACGGCGACCACGGGGAGGTAACCGCAGCGCCCTCCGCAGGCGATCCTCGGAGACCCGCCAGAAGTCATGCTGCACGCCGTCCACGAGGGTGACCGGGATCTTCTCCCAGTACTCGCGCAGGTCGGCTTCCGACTGGGTAATGTCACGCTCTTCCCAGGTCACGCCCAGGTCATCGGCGACCCTGCCGATCACCTCCCGCGCGTCGTCGCACAGGTGACATCCCGGACGGGACAGGAGCGTGATCCGCGGCCCGGCCATCGGCTCGCTCCTACCGCTGATCCTGCGAACGCGGCGCCCACTCGGTTTGCTGCGGCCGGTACGACTGCCTGCCGTCCGCGTAGCGCCCGCCGTTGTCCTGGTAACCGCCCGCGTCGCCGTTGGCCGAGCCACCGCTGGTCAGCTCACGGTAGCGGGGCGTGTACTGCGGGCCAGGTGCATCGGCGCCGTTACCCACGTACTCGCCGGCCGCACCGTACCCGTTGCCGTTCTGGTAACTATCGCCAGCCGAGTAACCATTGCCGGCCGAGTAACCATTGCCGGCCGAGTAACCATTGCCGTTCGCGTACCCGTTGCCGCTGGCCTCCGCATAGCCATTGGCACCCTGGTAGCCATTGGCGGTGGAGTAGCCGCCGCCGGCGGAGTAGCCATTGCTCGTCGGGTAGCCATTAGGGCCCTGATAGCTGCTGGCGCTTGAGTAACTTCCACCATTCGTGTATCCGGCGGCACCGGAGTTCACGTTGGCCGCTCCGTACTGCCCGTTGGATACCCCGTACCCGCCAGTGCCATTGCTACCGTACTGGGCGGCGGGCCGGAACGCCTCACGGCCGACCGTGGGCTGGCCGACATCCGCGTACTGGTCCTTCGCCGGGGTGAAGCTCGCCGCCCCGGGCTGCTGCGTCCGTGAATACTGCGTGGTCGAGTACTGGGCTGCCTGCTGCGCGGCCGGGTACTGCCCGCCCGCCGCCTGGTAACGGTCATTGCCCGCGGCGGGTTCCGGCATCCGCGGCGCCCGGCCTGCCTGGGGCGGCATCGGTGACTCGGCCGCCGAGCCGAGCGCGGCCACCTTCGCGTACTTGAGCCGCAGGTCGATAATGTTCGTGGCGAGAACGCACGAGGCGCGGTCCGCGGCGAACTGCCGGATATGCGGCTGCCGCTCGTGCGTCAAGAACGCGGCGCGATCACGGTAAATCTCGTAGATGATTCGCTGCATCGGCGCCTTAGGCACGACGTGAATGACGTATACCAAGGTGTCGGGCTCGGCTGCCCGCACGCCTTCCGCGGCGCGTTCGGCAAGCCGGTCGAATTCCCTCGCCTTGTCCTCATGCAGCGTGTAAATGGAAAGCCGACCGTACGGCCGCGGCGTCCCGACGGGGCCATCCTCATCTATGTCAGCGTTATCGGCAGGCGTAAATTCTGGCGCATGTGCGGAACCGCCAGGGCGGCCATTGCCGCCGTAGCCGGAACCGTTCCTGCCGTCTGCTGAGCCGTTCCGCCTGCCGCCCTTGGCAGGGTCGTAGCCGGCCGCGTCGCGCCTGCTCCCGCCGTTGCCCGCGTGCCCGTAACCGGAGTCCTGGTAGCCGTTTGCGTTGTATACCGCAGTGCCCTGCCCGTTGGCCGCGCCGCGCTCACGCTGGCCACCGTAACCGGGGGCGGCACCGTACCGGTCTGCACCGTTCCTTGCGGACTCGTAGCCGCCCGCCTGCCCGCCTGCCGAGGAGCCACGGCCGTTGCCACCCGCAGCCTGAAATGACGGGAACGACGGCGGGGCGGGGGAGTAGCCCTTCCCCGTTGCGCCATTGGTCACGTAGCCGCCTGCCCCGCTCCTTGCCTGGTAGCCGCCCGTCCCCCGGCCATCGCTTGTCGACCGCGACCAGGCGGCCTCAACGGCTGAATCCGACCAGGCAGCGTCATCGGCTGAATCGGGATCCCGGTCACCCCACTCATCCACGCTGTTGTCCGCCCAGGGGTCGCGTCGCTCATCCTGTGCGTCTAGGTGACCGTCATCCCAGCCATCGTCACGTCGCCGTCTGCCGCTCATATCCGCTCCGATCTCGGTATAGGGCTTCCCGCGTCTTCCATTGTCAGTCAAGTTGGCCGCAATGGTCGACGGGTTACCGACATCCGCGCGAGCCTCCTGTCCGCACGCCGTCGTGAGCTGGAGCCCTGCGCGTCCGCGGGCCGGCGGTCCTCACCCCGGTGAAAAGCCCCCGTACCCCGGAGGTGGCCCGACGACGGTCGCGTCGGCCGGGGCACCCATCGCCCGGGGCGGAGACCGCGGGCACGCGCCCGGCGCGCCCGCGAGACCCCCAGCGCCCGCGAAACTACTTCTTGTTCCTGCGCTGGATTCGCGTCTTCTTGAGCAGCTTGCGGTGCTTCTTCTTCGCCATCCGCTTGCGGCGCTTCTTGATGACTGAGCCCATATGGCCACCATCCCTTCGGCACAACGGCAGACGGGCACGCCATCGCTCACCGGCGGCCGGGGAGGCTGGGCACACGCCCGAAATGTAGAAAGAAGCGTGAACGCCAACCGCTCACGCAGTCATCTAGCGTACCCGCTCCCGTGTGACGTTGAGACTGCTATCCCCGCCGACGGCTTCCTGCCCACCCGATCCGCACCTTCCTGGCCGGGGCCACCGACGCCCCTGGCGCTGTCGTCCGTACCGGGACTACCCCCGTCCCGCCATGACGACAGCGCGAAATGCCAGGCCACCCGGGTCTCCCGGGCGCCGAGCACCGACCCTTAGGTGCCGGGCGCCCGCGAGACCGTCAGGCTCACCATCAAGCGCAGTCCCTGGATGCTGGCGGCGGTTCCGGTCATTCCGCGCCAGGCAGCCAGCGCCCGCGCTTAGGCGGTGCCGACGAAGGCTGCCCGTAGGTACTGGTTGACTGCCTGCTCAGGTACCCGGAAAGAACGACCCACCCGTATGGCTTCAAGCTCGCCGGAGTGGACCAGCCGATAGACGGTCATCTTTGATACCCGCATGATCGTGGCTACTTCGGCGACGGTAAGGAATCTTACGTCGCTAAGGGGAGTTTCGGTTGCCATCATTGCCCTCTTCCGCGCGAAGCCGAGCACGCCTGACCGGATTCAGCGCACCAGTCACGTACGTATCCCAGGGTAAGTCCCGTACGGAAAAGAGCAAGTCCCCCGAATAGCCTCATTGTTCTTACTTCGCGGTCGCAAGCAGACGCGTGCACCTACCGACCCCGTAGATGATTCTAAGAGAGAGGGAAAGAAGCACGTCACGCAGCCGTGCCGCGATCGAAGACGCGGGGTGTCGGCCGGACTACCACCGGTCGCGCCCGCAGAAAAAATTCACACCGCCAGCAGGCCGTGCGAGGGAAACACCGCTGTCCTCGTTCGCATGATGGCCCGGTCAACCGGGTCGCCGGGATCGATGCCCGACGCGAACGGAACATAGCGCGGCGCGGCGCCGTCGGTCATCGTGCGCGGCGCCGTTTCACCAGTTAGGGAGCTGGCGAGTTCCCGCCACCTGGCCGGTGTCGCCGTTTCCGGGTCTATCGGCGCGCCGGCGGCGACGGCGAGCAGGTGCGTCCAGGTCCGCGGCACCACCTGCACGAGCGCGTACCCCCCGCCGCCCGTCGCTATCCAGCGCCCGTCGCACAGCTCGTGCGCCAGGTCGTGCATTATCAGCTGCGCCTGCCGCTGCCCGTCGACGCTCAGTGCCAGGTGCGCGAGCGGGTCAAGCCGGTGGCTGTCGCACCCGTGCTGGCTCACAAGTACCGTCGGCCGGAAGGCGCGCAGCAGCGGCAGCACCACCGCGTCGATGGCGCGCAGCCACCCGGCGTCCGCTGTCCCCGCAGGCAGGGCGACGTTGACGGCGTAGCCGTCGCCGTCTCCCTCCCCCGTCTCGTCGGGCAGCCCGGTGCCGGGGAAGAGCGTGGCGGGGTTCTCGTGCAGGCTGATGGTCAGCACCCGCGGGTCGTCATAGAACGCCGCCTGCACGCCGTCTCCGTGGTGCACGTCAAGGTCCACGTAGGCGACCCGCTCCGCTCCGGCGGAAAGCAGCCATTTGATCGCGACGGCAAGGTCGTTGTACACGCAGAACCCGCTCGCGTTCGACCGCATCGCGTGGTGATGCCCGCCCGCCACGCTCACCGCGTGCGTCGTGGCGCCCGACCAGACCGAGCGCGCCGCGGCAAGCGTCGCGCCGACCACCAGGGCAGCCGCCTCGTGCATGCCCTCGAAGACCGGGTCGTCGTCGGTGCCGAGACCGAACCACAGGGCCGGCACCAGGGCACGCCCCGCGTGCCTGACCACCGCGACGTACTCGGGGTCATGCACCGTCTCGATCTCCGCATCGGTGGCGGGAGGAGGCGAGATCATGGTCACCCCGCCAGCGGCGAGCACGCCGAGTTGCCCCGCCAGTTCCATGGTGAGCCTGATCCTGACCGGATCGAAGGGGTGCCCGGCACCGAAGTCGTAGCGGGTGAGTGCGTCGTCCCACACCACAGCCGTCGATCCGCTCACCGCCGTGCACCTCCGTGGTAGTACTCACCGTCAGGATCGGCCACGCGGCCGCCCGGCAGTAGGGGCATTGGGCCTGTTAGTCGCCGCCGAGCTCGCGGCCGCGGTCGCGGGCGGCCTCGATCGCCGCGAGGAACGCGGCGCGTACCCCGTGCTTCTCAAGCTCGCGGATCGCCGCGATCGTCGTGCCGGCCGGTGACGTCACCGCATCCCGCAGGATGACCGGGTGCTCGCCGGAGTCGCGCAGCATGGTCGCCGCGCCGTACACGGTCTGCGTCACCATCTCGAGCGCCGTCTGGCGCGGCATGCCGAGCAGGATTGCGGCGTCCACCATCGCCTCTACCAGGTAGAACACGTACGCGGGCCCGGAACCGGAGAGCGCGGTCGCCGCGTCCTGCAGGTACTCGGGTATGCGGATCACCTTGCCGAGCGGCGTGAGCAGCTCCTCGGCGTGCAGCAGGTGCTCCTCGCCAGCGAACGACCCTGCGGAGATGACCGACATCGCCTCGTCCACCAGCGCCGGCGTGTTGGACATCACCCGGACCACGGGGACCTCGGCGGTGAAGCGCCGCTCGATGAACGACGTGGTGATCCCCGCCGCGATCGAGATCACCAGCTGCGCGGGCGCGACAAGCCCGGCGATCTCGTCGAGCATCCGCCCCATGTCCTGCGGCTTGACAGAGAGCACGAGGGTCTCCGCCTTCTCCGCGGCCTCCGCGGCGGTCAGCACCGCAATGCCGTACGCCGCGCGCAGCTCCGCCGCCCGGGCAGGCCGCCGCACCACCGCGGCCACCTCCGCCGCCGGCCGCCCGGCCTTGAGCAGCCCGGACAGCAGCGCCTCGCCCATCTTCCCGGTGCCGAGTATCGCGATCATGACCTTGATCCTAGAGATCGCAGGAACAGCGCGAGGTTGGCAGGCCGCTCGGCGAGCCGCCGCACCAGGTACGGGTACCAGTCGCCACCGTAAGGCACGTAGACCCGGACCTTCGCTCCGGATGCCGCTAGCCGCCGCTGCTCGTCGGGCCGCACGCCGTAGAGCATCTGGTACTCGAAGCTGCCGGCCGGCCGTGCCATGCCGAGCGACCGGGTGATGGCGATCAGCCGTGGGTCGTGCGTCGCGATCATCGGGTACCCGGGCCCTGCCATCAGGATGCGCAGGCAGCGCGCGAACGACTTGTCGATGTCGTGCCGCACGTCGTATGCCTCGGACACGGGCTCGGCATAGGCGCCCTTGCACAGCCGCACCCGCACCACGGGCGCCGCCAGCTCGCGGGCGTCGGCCTCGGTGCGCCGCAGGGCGGCCTGCAGCACGCTGCCGAGCGAGCCGAACCGGGGCCGCAGCGCGGCGGCGACCCGCAGCCCGGCCTGGGTGGTCCTGTGGTCCTCGGCGTCGACGGTGACGGTGGTTCCCGCGTCGCGCGCGGCGGTCACGATCCGCTCAAGGTGCTCCGTCGCGATCTTTTCGCCAAGGGTGTTCGGCCCAGGCTGCCCCTCGGTGCCGAGCAGCAGCCCGATCGCGGTCGGCTTGACGGACACCTCGACCGCGCCGCCCTCGGTCAGCCCCTCGGCGGCGAGCTTGCCGAGCAGGTGCACGTACTGTGCGGCGGTCGCCGCCGCGCGCTGCGCATCGGTGGTGTCCTCGCCCAGGTAGTCGAGCGTCACGAGCAGGCCCGCGGAGCGCAGCGCCCGGGCCGCCGCGACCGCGCCCTCGCTTGACTCCCCGGCCACGTACCGGCCCACGACGGCCCGCGCGCCGGGCGAGCTCATCGCCGCCCGCCTGACCCGCTCGCTGGCGGCAGCCGCCAGCAGCACCTTGCGTAGCACAGGTTCCTCCCGTTTCGGCTCTCCCCGTCAACGCCTGTCCGCCGCACGGCTACCGGATTACAACATCCGCCGGCCGGCCGGGGGTGGCGGCACGCTGTCCCGCCGCAGCGTCACCTTCACGTTGCCGCCGGCGTCCGGTGCGACGATCACCTCTTGCGCGGCGGCGATGCCGTCGGCGAGCAGCGTGGCACCCGGGTCCACCGACCGCTTGACAAGCCCGAGTCCGATCGGCCCGAGCTCGAAGTGCCTGGCGGCGGACCCGACGAAGCCGACCTGGGTACCGTCGGCAAGCGTTAGCGGCGCGCCGTGGGCGGGCAGCCTGTCCACCGAGCCGTCCAGGTGCAGGAAGACGAGCCGCCGCGGCGGGTGGCCAAGGTTATGGATCCGTGCGACGGTCTCCTGTCCGCGGTAGCAGCCCTTATTCAGGTGCACGGCGGTCTCGATGAGACCGACCTCATGCGGGAGGGTCTTGTGGTCGGTGTCAAGCCAGGGCCGCGCGACGCGCGCCGCGATCCGCGCGGCCTCGAAGGCCCACAGGCCGGCGACGGGGTAGGCCGCCGCCAGCCGTGCCGCCGCGTCGGGCGCGGCGATCAGGTCGGTGCCGAACGGTCCGTCAAGCACGGCGGCCACCGCGCCGTCTCCGTCTAGCATGGCGGGCCTGGCGCCGCCCGCACCCGTTCTGGATATGACTCCTCCCTCGGCCGGGAGCGGGCCGGCCAGCGTCAGCACCCCGAGCGCCCCCGACAAGTCCGCAACCTCCACCCGGAGCATAAAGCGCATCGAGTTGAGGTAGCCGGCGAGGGACTTGGCGGTGTGCGGCTCGACGTGGATCCAGGTGGCGGTGCCGTCGTCCGTGAGGGTCAGGTGGTGCTCGAGGTGTCCCTGGGGAGAGAGAACCAGCGCCTGCTCGGTGCTGCCAGGCGCGATCCGCTCCAGGTGCTGGCTGGTGAGGCTATGCAGCCAGGACAGCCGGTCCGGGCCGGTGACCTTGACCACGCCGCGGTTGGCGCGGTCGACGAGGACCTGGCCCTCCGTCAGCGCGCGCTGCTCGCGCACCGGGTCGCCGTAGTGGGCGGCGACGCCCTCGTCTGGCCACTCCGCCTCGACGGCGCCATTGATGTCAAGCACTGTCCTTGCTCCTACAGTCGTTGCAGCGGCCGAACACGGTCAGGTGCGAGACGTTGGTCTCGAACCCGTGCCGCTCGTTGAGCACGTCGGTGAGCGGCGCGATCTCTTCCCGGCTCGCCTCGTCGATCTTCCCGCAGTTCTGGCAGACCAGGTGCACGTGGCCCGCGTCGCTTGCCAGGTGGTACGTGGGCGCGCCGTGGTGCAGGTGGGTGTGCGTGACCAGGCCGAGGCTGTCGAGCAGCTCGAGTGTCCGGTAGATCGTGGAGATGTTCACGCCCCTGGCGGTCTGCTGGACGCTGGACGCGACCTCCTCGGGTGTCGCGTGGCCGAGCCTGGCGACGGCCTCGAGGACGAGCTGGCGCTGCGGGGTCACCCGGTAGCCACGCGACCTCAGCTCCTCATCCCAGCTGCGATGCCGCCGCGGCTCTTGCTCCATGTTGCCGAGTCTAGTTCGGCATCGGCTCCATAGCCGCCGCGCGACATGCGGAGGCGGTCAAACACGGCTCCGTTCGCTGAGCCCGGTGCGGGCAGGCGGCGGGCAGGCGGCGGGCAGGCGGCCGACGGCAGGCAGGCAGGCCGACGGCAGGCGGCAGGCAGGCGGGCTACTGGCCGCGGCGAGCAGTGGCTGCTGCCCCAGGATCTTTGAACACGCGTTCTGCGGCCAGCAGAAAAAACTCTTGCGTCTCCGGTCAGGACTGACGTAGCGTCTGAGGTACGCGGAAGGGAGGTGGTCCTAGGTAATGCATGCTTATAGGACTTGCGAGGTGGCTGCCGCTTAGGCTGCCGTCCCCGCTGTGCGGGTCCGCGTGGCGGACCCCGGCCTCAAGGGCGGCGGCGGGCAAATTCAGGGCATTCACCGGGCCTCCGGGGTGACCGACCCAGTCCAGTCGGTCCCGCGTTCCACAGAGCGCGGAGTCCCCCGGGGGTTCTTTATTTCCCGCAGTCTGCTTAGGTGCGCCAGCCCAACTCTCGCTGATGCCTCGTATGCCATCTCCGTCACTTTGGCATCAATCCCAACCATCCCGCAGAGCCCTCTCAGCCTCACCCGTCACTGATCAGGAACGTTGGGTGTGATTGGTGCCCCTATGGGCTGACCGATGCTTTGCACATGTAGTTCGCGTGTGCGGTGCGCCCCCTGGATGAGAAAAGCGCGGCGCTAAGTTCGGTAGACGTCGCGGCGGTGGTCAACGTCCACCACTGTCACGATCCGGTTCTTGTCATCGATCCGGTAGATGATCCTGTAGGTGCCGCGACGCGCGCTGAACCTGTCGTCCATCGGCGGAAGAAGTCTCTTGCCAACCCGGTAAGGCTCTCGAAGAAGCGGGCCTGTGATGAACCCGTAGGCCGCAACGGCTACGGGCTCGGGCAGAGTCTCGCTCAATGCCCGGCGGACGGTGGATGTTGTCCGCAGCTGGTATGGGTCTTCCGCAGGCTCGCCGCTCACTGCCCCTGGCGCCGCCTCATCGCCTCGGCAAGCTCCGCGGCGGAGACGTGCTCGCCGCGGGCAAGCTCGGCGTCGGACTCGGCGAGCCGGTTCATCGTGGCGGCATCGCGCATGATCGCCAGCGTTTCCTCAAGGGCTTCCAGGTCCTCCGGAGCGATGAGGACGGCTGACGGCTTGCCGTGAACAGTCACGGTAACTCGCTCGTGATGGTCGTGAACGCGGCCGACGAGCTCAGACAGGTGAGACTTGACGTCACCCAACGGGAGCACGGTCATAGTCAAAAGTATGACCAAAAATCCAAGGGCGGTCAACTGCACCGTCCCGTACCGGGTGTAGTTCCGGCCAAAATGTGGTCGAAACAACACCGAATCTTCTGGACGAGCATCATCCGGGCCTCGGAGGCTGGGGTCGGTGGACGCGAGGGGCCGATGATGACGGGGAGAGGTGACCGAAGTATTACTCGACCCAGTCCCACTGCAGGACGGCCCACAGGTGCGGGGTCAGCGGCTGGCCCATCGCCGCCATGTCGAAGGCGTAGGCCAGGTCCTTCTCGCCCGCGCGCGTCTGGCTCGGCACCAGGCCGTAAAGCCGCTTACCCGCGGTATACGGCTTGGCCGTGACGGTGCGGGCCACCGCGTCGGTGACCATCTCGATGCTCGTCAGGCCGCGGAACTCGCCCGCGTAGATCTCCGTGATCCCGGTGGGGTGGCTGAGCAGCACCTCGACCTTGCCGTCCGGCTGCGGCCGCCAGAAGCCCGCCTCCACCGCGAGCGGCTCGAGCCGGACCGGCTGGCCGTGCTCATCGCGCTTGAGCTGGCCATCCTCGTCGACGGCGAGGCGCCAGGAGCGACTGGTGTAAATGAGGTACGGCTTGCCAATGTGACTGAATGTGATTTCCTGGAGGAAGTCGAACGCCTTGATGGTGGGGTAGTCGCCCTTGCCTGTGCCCCGCCAGCGGCCGAGCAGGAAGCTGAGCGGCGCGATCGCCGGATGTTCCTGCGGCAGTTGAACGGGCGTGGCGTCGTGGCCCGTCCCGGCCGGCTTGCCTTCATCCGTCATGCGGGCCTCCCCGGAACACCTTGACCGCCGTGTAGCCCGCCGCGACGGCGGCCACGGCGAAGGCGAGGATAATGACCGTCGCGCTGAGCATCCCGTGCATGCCTTGGGAGCCTAGTAGAGGCGCCCGGTTTGTACGGCACGGCGCGCCGGCCCGTAGAGTTCTCTGTATGGCGCGGAAGCTTGTGATCAAGGTCACCGCGGGCAAGGACGAGCCCGAGCGGTGCAATCAGGCCTTCACCGTGGCCTCGACCGCGATCGCCAGCGGCGTGCCCGTCTCGCTGTGGCTCACCGGGGAGGCGGCGTGGTTCGCGCTGCCCGGCCGCGCAGCCGACTTCTCGCTGCCGCACGCCGCGCCGCTCGCCGACCTGCTCGCGTCGGTGGTGACCCTCGGCACGGTGACCGTATGCAGCCAGTGCGCGGCTCGCCGCGAGATCACGCCGCAGGACCTGATCGCCGGGATCAGGATCGCAGGGTCTGCCACGTTCGTCTCCGAGGTGGTCGCGGAGGACGTTCAGGCGCTCGTCTACTGAACGGCTGACCCGGGCTGATTACCGGGTTACCGTGCCACCGCGGCGAGGCGCTCGGCGCGCAACTGCATTGCCAGCTCCTCGGACTGCGACGGCAGCGGTGGCAGCGGCCCGGTTGCCCAGTAGAGCAGCAGGTCGGCAAGGCCGGGGTTGCGAACGAGCGCCGGGCCGTGTAGGTAGGTGCCGAGCACCCGGCCCTGGTAGGCGCCCTCTGTGCCGTCGCCGTTGCCGATCCCGAGCGTGGTGCGGGCAAGCGGCCGGGCATTCGGGCCGAGCCGGGTGACGCCCTGGTGGTTCTCAAAGCCGGTCAGCTGGGCCACGTTCAGCCGCGGGTCGACGTCGGCGACGAGCTCGCCCACGGCCCGCTGCCGACCCCGGCCGCTGCGGATGTCGAGCAGGCCGAGCCCCTGGACCGCCGCGTCGTCGGCGCCGCCGAACTCGGCGCCGAGCATCTGGTAGCCCGCGCAGACCGCGAAGACCACGGCACCCCGGCCAGCCGCCTCGTGCAGGCCGCCGTCGGCGAGCAGCCGCCTGGTCGCGAGCGTCTGCGGCAGGTCCTCGCCGCCGCCCATCAGGTAGATGTCACCGTCGCGCGGCACCGGCTGGTCGGAGTTCACCTCGACGATCTCGACCTGCAGGCCGCGCAGCCGCGCCCGCCGCTCGAGCACGAGCACGTTGCCCCGGTCGCCGTAGGTGCTGAGCAGGTCCGGGTAGACCCAGGTCAGCCGCAGTGGCCTCGTCGTACTCATTGCACCCTCCCCAGGGCAACCCGGTATTGCTGGAACGCGGTGTAGTTGGCAAGCACCTCAAGGTTCGGCGCGACCGCGCGTGCCGCCTCGATCGCCTCGTCGATGTCGTTCACGAGCCTGAACGCCACCTCGTCGGCCTCGAGACGCACCGCGAGGTCAAGCCTGCGCTCGCCGCCGACAAGCACGTTCCTGCCGCGCAGCCTGCGGAAGTCCACGTCCCACAGCCATGAGGTGTCCCTGCCGTCTGGTCCCTGCGCGTTGACAGCGAGCAGCACGGGCGCCGGCGGCGGGGCGATCACGTCGAGCGCCTCCAGCCAGCCGGCCGGATTCTTGGCGAGCAGCAGCCGGACGTCGCAGCCCCGCCTGCTCACCTGCGTGTACCTGCCCGCCACCGAGGTGACCTGGCGCAGCTCACGGAGCGCCTGCCCGGCGTGCACGCCGAATGCCTCCGCTACGGCGAGCGCGATGACCGCGTTGGACCGGTTGGCCCGGCCGGGCAGCGCGAGGTCGAGCCTGGTGGCCCGCCCCGTCGGGTCAATCACCTCGTCTTCGTAGAGCATCCAGCTCACCGGCGGCCGCCGGCCGCCGCACTCCTTGCAGGACCAGTCGTCACCGTCGCGCTGCGGTCCCCCGGTGGGACGACCCCCCGTACCCCCCGGGGCGCGCCCGATGGCTCCGCCATCGTATCGGGCGCGCTGCAGGTGGGCGCCGCAGTTGGGGCAGCACCACGAGTCTTCGCGCCAGCGCTGGCCGGCGGCCACCCAGGTGACCTGTCGCGCCGAGCCCGCCGCCCAGGCGACAAGCGGGTCGTCGGCGTTGGCGACCACCCGGCAGTCCGGCGCGTTTCCGAGCGCCTCCCGCCAGCGGCGGGCGAGCAGCCAGATCTCGGCCGCGCGGTCCATCTGGTCGCGGCTGAGGTTCAGCAGCACGACCACCTTGGGCCTGGTCGCCCGGACCATCGCCGGGATGTACTTCTCGTCGGTTTCCAGCACGGCGACCCGCGCGTCGGGCGCGCGGGTGAGCGCCGACGTGAGACCTGCCTCCATGTTCGCGCCGTAGATGTTCGACGCGATCTCGCCGCCAAGCGGCGCGAGCGCGGCGGTGATCAGCTTCGTGGTCGTGGTCTTGCCGTTGGTGCCGGTGACCAGGACGACCTGGCGCCCCGCGGCGAGCATGGACAGCAGGTCCGGTGCGAGGCGCAAGCTGATGACGCCGCCGATGACCGAGCCGTCGCCCTTGCCGGCGAGGCGGGAAACGGTGGCCGCCGCGCCGCCGACCGTGGTCGCGACCCGCGCTCGCATCGGCAGCCTGGAGCGGTGCCGGGTGTTGTCATCCATCGTGGGCTGATGCTATCCGCTCACCGCCGCCAGGTGAGCGGCGTACCGCCGCTGCCGCATGACGGGTGGGTTAACTCGATGGCCCATGGGCCGGCCAGGGGATGGGGTCCGCCTGCTTGGGCGCAGGACCAGGCGCGGCGGGCCCGGTGAAATCTCGCCCGGTGAAATCGGCGGGCGCGCGGCCGGGGCCGGTGAGCGGTGCCAGGGTGGCGACGGGCAGGGCGCCGATCGCCGGGTTGGCGTCGGCGAGCAGTACCCGGCGTTCCGCGCCCGCGCCGTAGCTGACGATCATGGCGGTGACCGGCAGCCGCTGCAGCTCGGACGGCTCTATGACAAGCTCGCGGGAGCGCTGCAGTGAGCGGGCAAGCGACTCGCTGTCCCCGGCGGCGCGCGACGTGGAGACACCCCACGCCGTGCTCGTGCTGATCCCCGCGGTGAGTGACACCGATTGCGTCGTGCCCCACGACGTGCCCGTCTGCGCGGAGCGGGAACCTCCGTCCCGCAGCGGCAAGACGCCGCCACCGACCGGGACGGTCCGCCCGGTGCCAGCCGACTTCGACTCGTTGCTCGAAGCAGAGGTGGCGATCGAGGCAGAGTCACCGACCGTGCTCGTGTACGACCCGCCGAACGTGTCGGTGACCGACTCGCCGATGGTCTCGGTGAGCTGGGAGAGCACGAACCGGTAAGCCGCGCCGATCTGCTCGCTCGCCGCCTTGGCGTCCTCCGCGTTGCCAAGCCGCATGAAGGCCGTCACCGCGTTCCCCCGGCCGATCCGCTGCCTGACGTGCGGCGGCATCGACCGGTAGCCGAGCACGAGGCCTGTCCTGCTGGCCTCGCAGGCGTCGGTGAACCTGTCGAGCACGTCGTCGCGGAGCCGCTCGGCCCCGAGCAGGAACAGCGGATGCCGCCACGAGGCTGGCCAGGGACCGGCCGGCACCCGGGCGATCAGCTGGGTGAGCGCGGTCACCACGAAGCTGCCGAGTACCGCCGCCGACTGCGGGCTCGCCCGCCTGTCGACCGCGATGACGCGCAGCCGGCCGCGCGGCACGCGCGCCGGCTCGGTGCCCGCGCTTGCCAGCGTGCGCAGCTGTGCCTCCATACCGAGAGCCCGCTCAAGCACCACCCGGTCGGTGGCGCCCTGGCCGAACAACGCGCCGAGCACGCCGGCCTCGCGCTCGGTCAGCAGCCCGGCGGCGAAATCGGTGCGTGGGTCACCCACCTGGGCGAGCGCGCGGAGCGCGGCCGCGACCCTGCCCACCTGGACGGGACCCGTGCCGTCCAGGGCATCGATGACGCGCTGGAGTATCGCCGTGTCGACGGCGAGGTCCCGCGCCGAGGCTTCCTGCCGCCCGGCGGCACCGACAGAGAGCGCGAGGACGTCGGCAAGCGAGCCGGGCGGGAGCGACCCCGCGAGGTCAAGCCGCGGCAGGTCGCCCGGCAGTACCCAGACGGCTGGCGGCGCACCGTCCGCCGCCGCGCACAGGCCGGCCAGGTCGGCCGCGACGGCCCCGCCCGACAGGTCGACGACGGTCACCTCGCCACCCGTGGCGAGCCGGTAGGCGGCGGACATCGTCAGCGCCGCCGACCAGCCGGCCAGCGTGCCGCCCGCCACGTCCACCCGGTCGATCCCGTCGGGGACGGGGACGGCGTACCACCGCTTCTGGCTCATGAAGGCGAACCGTTGCGCCTGCCACTGGCGGGCCCGCCGCGCGTGGCTGGCCTGCTCCTCCGTCAGCCGCCGCTGCTGGCCGGCGCGCAGCCGCTCGGCCCGCAGCAACTCGGCGCCGGCCCGCGCGCGCAGCACCCGTTCGCCTCGCCGGACCCGATACCCGCCAAGCACCGCGCCCGCCAGGCAGAGGGCGGCGGCGGGCGCGGCGATGACGGCTGGCACCCATCCGGTGGCGGCGCAGGCCGCGAGGACGCAGGCGATCACGGCTGCTGTGGTCGCGGCGGTCTTGAGCGGCCTCGCGATGAGGTTCTCCTCCCTGCGCTGCGCGGCGAGCCAGCCGTCAGCCACCTGGTGCGGCTCGGGCGGCCGCGCGCCGGAGGCCGGAGGACGCGGCGGCGGTCCCGGGTCCGCGTGCGGTGTCGCATACTGCCACCCGAGGTAAAGCCGCTCCGGGTGCGCGCCTGGCCCGGGCGTCACGCCCGTCACCCGCGCGGTTCCCTGCGTTGCGGCAACTCCCTGCCTCGCGGCGGCTCCGTGGGCCGCGGCGGCTCCGTGGGCCGGGGCAGCCGCGCGTGCACCAGGCGGCATGCGGCGGCGACTCGCCGCCGCGGCACCGACGTCACAAGGACGAACTCGGCCGGCCGTAGGGACAGCAGTGCCCGCGCCTCGATCACCGGGCATGGCGTCAGGGCTGGCTGCTCGACGGACTGCCCCGCGGGCTGCCCGCCAGGCGCCGGGAGGGACCGGTCCGCCCGCGCCGCCGCGACCGCGGCGGGCAGCAGCCTGGTGCCGGCCCGCGCGGCGAGGCGGTCCGCGAGACCGCGGTCGGCGACCCGGTGCGCGAGCAGCGCGCCGACGAGCCCGGCCAGCTGGCCGGCCGCCGCCGGCGACACCGCGCCGGCCAGGACCGGGAGGCCGGCGGATGCGCCGTCGCTGACGAGCGCGGCGAGCAGTTGCGCGGGCAGCCGCTCGGCCGAGGGCACCCAGATGAGCCCGTCGCCGTCGACGCCGATCCGGCGCAGTGACGCGCCAAGTGCCGCAAGCCGGCTGGCCGCCCGGGCGGCGGATTCCGGCGACTGCACGGGGACGAGCGCGGCCGAGCGCTCGCTGACCACGAGGCCCAGGTCGAGTTCTGTGCCGGACGGCTCTCCCGCTTGTCCCTCCCGCCCCGCACCGCCGGATCCCGCACCGCCGGATCCCACGTCACCGGGTCCTGCCGCACGGCCCCAGAGCCGGCTCGCGCCCGCCGTGCCGGCCGCCGCTGCGCCGGGCGCCACGGGGCGGCCGGCGCCTGAGCCGCCGTCGTCGCGGCGCAGCGGCGTCCCTGTCGCCAGGCAGGTGGCCGCCAGGGCGTGCGCGATGCCGACGTCGCGCCCGTCGTCGAGCACGATGACCGGCTTGCGGCGGCGAACCGCTGCGTGCACGAACTGAAGGCAGGTGAGACTCACCTCCCGCGCGTCGGCGCCGGCCACAAGGACGCCGCGGGATGTCTCCTGCCAGGTCAGGCCGGCGACGGCGCCGGTCGACGGCGTGATCCCAAGTGCCAGGCCCTCCCTGGTGAGCACGGCGCCCGAGCGGATGCGGCGGGCGGCGCGCGCGGCGCGCAACGCCGCGACCGCGCCGGGACGCGGCGGTGGAACCGCCCATTCGTCCGTGTGCAGCCAGTCAAGCCAGCCGATGAGCCCGGCCTCGGCGGCGGCAAGCAGCAGCGCGACAGGGAACTGCCGCGGCAGCCAGCCGCCGATCCCGGCGAACGCCGCGAGCGGGCGGACGACGTGCCCCGCCGCGTGCGCGCCCGCCAGGTGCCCGAGCACGCTCGACGGCCCGGCGGCGAAGCCCGCGAGCGCCTCGCCTGGGCCGGCCGCCAGCATCCAGGCGAGGCCGGCCACCGCCGGCGTGAGCAGCCAGCACGGCCGCCACCTGGTGACCTTGCCGACCGCCGCGAATGCGAGCGCGAGGACGATGGTGAGCTGCGCGAGCAGCAGGTGGGCGAGCACGATCAACACGGCACAGGCCCCGATGAGCTCAACCCTGCGCGGAAATCCCGCGGGAATCAGCTGCCTGGCACGCCGCGGCATCGGTCCCGCCTCCGGCAGCATCTCAGCGATCATAACTCTAGGTTGCCAAGAATGTACCCTACGTGTCGAGACCTAATGAATTGTTCATCTGCTTCGTCTGCGGCTCACTCCGGCAGGTGGGGGGACCGCGGCAGCTCGTCGCCCGCCTGGATGACCACGCGGAAGTGCTGCGGCTTGAGCGTGACGACAGTGAGGCCGGCCGGGATGCCGGCTGCGCGGTCATCGAACCCGATGGTCACCGTGATGGCCGGCTGGCCGGGCAGCAGCCGGAGGCTGCGTGCGACGGAGGGCTGCGGCGGCGTCAGCTCGAGGTCAACCGCGCGGGCGCGCACCGTACCCGACGCGACGGCGGGCGGCGCGTGCAAGATCGCGTCGAACGCGTCCGGCCCTGCGGCACCGTCAACGGCGTCCCCCGGCACGTACGCCGTGGAAATCGCGACGGGCTCGGCACCCGCCGCCCAGGAGCACCGGATGATGCGGACCGGGTCCCCCCCGGTGACACCGAGGGACCAGGCAACGTCCTGCGGCGCGGCGCGTAGCGACACATGGCGGGCGGTACAGCTGATCTCGCCGCCCATGGGGTCGAGCCTGGTGCTCAGCCCCCCAACGCCCTCGATCGGTATCAGGTACTCGGCGGCGCTCGCACGGTAGAGCTGCCCGTCAGGCAGCCTGCGGATCAGCGACCTGCGGGTGAGCTCGCCGATGGCCGCGTCGATCTCCGCCATGCTGACGTTGTACCTGCGGGCGAGGGCGCTGCGCCGCGGCAACTGCCAGCCCGGCTCCCTGTGCACAAGCGCCGCCGCCATCCGGTCGGCGAGTACCCCGCTGGCCGCGCGCTGAGCAGATACGACCCCGCTGCTTTCCGGTGGCACCTGACCGCCGCTCCCTACCAAGCGCGTCCGCGCCCGTGCCCGACTTAAACAGAAAAGCAAAAGCCCGCTCGGCCCCATTGATATTCACTCAAGGTTAATTCAAGCTAAACGGAATTCTAATAGTAGTGATCTTCTAGACGCCGGATAGGTAACCGGCAACCAAGGCGGACGGCCAGGTTTCCGCAGGTCAGTTCACCTAACGTTCATCTTATAGATGTTATTTGTTTACTCGAAATTTCTTCTACTTACTCTTTCGGCATATCGCCCGCCATGTTGCACGCATAGCGCGTCCCACTGAGCCCATTGACATCACGTACAGCTATGATTCAACCACGCTCCGCTATCGTCAATCTAGGGGGATCACCCACATGCAGCTCAGAGGCAGCAGGCCGGCCGTTCTGGCCGGGGGGGCCGTGATCGCGGCGCTTGCCCTGACAGCGTGCTCTTCGTCAACCGCCTCCGCCCCGGCAGCTACCGGAACCTCCACCGCGGGGGCCACGGGTACCGCGGGCACCGGCACGGCGGGGACCAGCACGGCGAGTGGCACGCTCAACGGAAGCGGCTCCACGTTCCAGCTCACCTTCCAGCAGGCGGCCATCTCGGCCTTCAAGTCGGTCAACTCCAGCATGAAGGTCAACTACAGCGGCGTCGGCTCCGGCACGGGCCGCGCCAACCTCGCCGCGAACACGGTCAACTTCGCCGGCTCGGACTCGCCGATCCCGTCAAGCGAGATGTCGAACTTCAACGGCAAGAAGGTCCTGTACTTCCCGGTCCTGCTCAGGAAGTGACCAGCGCTAACTCCGCTGAGCAGCGGCGAAGAAAGCGGATTGTCAGGTCACAACCAGGTCAAGTAACCATAAGTTAACCAAACATCCGCTTTGTAGTCACCTTGGATTTACAGGTAGCTACTTAAGCCGCCTATCACTGAAGCCGTTGACATTTACAGCGGCTACGCCGACCAATCAGCGGTAACCACCGCGCGCACGCGCTTCAGTTACAAGGAGAAACCCCACATGCAGCTACGAGGCAGCAAGCAGGCCGTCGCGGCCGGAGGTGCCGTCATCGCGGTGCTGGCCATGGCCGCGTGCTCGTCAAACTCAACGTCAACCCCGGCATCCTCTGCCGCGTCGACCCCGGCCTCGGGCGCCGGCTCGAGCGCGGCGGCCACCGGAAGCGGCACGATAAACGCGGCAGGCTCGTCGTTCCAGAACACCTACCAGCTGGCCGCCATCTCGGCCTTCAAGTCGGTCAACTCCGCCATCACGGTCAACTACGACAGCGTTGGCTCTGGCACCGGCCGCAGCGACCTGTACTCGAACACGGTGCTGTTCGCCGGGTCCGACTCGCCCATCCCGGCCAGCGAGATGTCCAAGGTCCCCGCGGGCAAGACCGTGCTGTACTTCCCGGTGTTCATCGGCCCGATCACCCTGTCCTACAACCTGTCGGGCATCACTAACCTGAAGCTGACGCCGGACGTCATCGCCGGGATCTTCATGGGCCAGATCAAGACCTGGAATGACCCGAAGATCACGGCCATCAACCCCGGCGTGAGCCTGCCGTCCACCGCGATCACCACCGCCGTGCGCTCGGACTCCTCGGGTACCACGCAGAACTTCTCGCTGTACCTGCAGAAGGCCGCGCCCAGCATCTGGACGCTCGGCAGCGCCTCCACCATCAAGTGGCCGTCCACCGCTCACGCCGGCGCCCAGAACACTGGCGTGGCGTCGATCATCAAGTCGACCCCCGGCGCCATCGGCTACGTCGACTACACCGACGCCAAGGCCTCCGGCCTGAGCTACGCGTCGGTGCAGAACGCGGCCGGCCAGTTCGTCGCCCCGAGCCCGGCCGGCGCCTCGGCGGACGCGGCAGGTGCCACGATCGCGTCGGACCTCACGTTCGCCGCGGCCGACGCTGGCACCACGGCCGACTCCTACCCGGTCTCCTACCAGTCATGGGACCTGGTGTACGCGCAGCAGCCGAACGCCAACGACGTGGCGATGCTCAAGTCCTACCTCGGCTACCTGCTCGGGGCCGGCCAGCAGCTGCTGCCCACGCTCTACTACGCGCCGCTGCCCTCCAGCCTCGACCAGAAGGCCATCGCTCAGCTGAGCCAGATCACCTCCTCGTAAGGACAACCTTCATGACGCAGGCATCTCTACCACCGACGGGCCTGTCCTCATGAGCGCGACCATGCAGGCGGACCCGGCCACTCCGGCCGGGTCCGCCTCCCACTTGTCGCCTCGCAGGCCGTTCGGTGACCGGGCCTTCCAGGTACTCGCGCTAGCGTCCGGCCTCCTGGTGCTGGTGATCCTGGTCCTGATCGCGATCACCATGTCGCAGCAGTCCACCCAGTGGTTCACCACGGCGGGCTGGTCTGGCATCTTCTCCATCGACTGGGACCCGGCGAACAACAAGTTCGGCGCGCTGACGTTCGTGTACGGCACGGTCATCACGTCGGTCATCGCCATCGTCGTCGCGTACCCGGTCAGCATGGGCGTCTCGCTGCTGCTCACCGAGGTGGTGCCGCGCCGCTGGTCGCAGCCCATCGTGTACGTGATCGACCTGCTCGCGGTGGTCCCCTCGGTCGTCTGGGGGCTCTGGGGCTTCCTTGTGCTCAATCCCTGGCTGCAGACCATCTACGCGCACGTCGCCTCGGCGGTGAACGGCATCTGGATCCTCGGCAACCTGTTCGGGCCGCTCAACGGCAACTACGTCAGCGGCGAGTCGTTCTTCACCGCGGGCCTCGTCCTCGCCATCATGATCACCCCGATCGTGACCTCGCTGTCGCGGGAGGTGATGGCGACCGTGCCGTCCACCGACAAGGAGGGCGCGTACGCGCTCGGCGCGACCCGCTGGGAGATGATCCGCGGCGTCGTCTGGCCGCACAGCCAGGTCGGGATCGTGGGTGCCACGCTGCTCGGGCTCGGCAGGGCCATGGGCGAGACGATCGCGGTGGCGCTGGTGGTTGGCGCCTCACCGACGATCTCGTCGCACCTGTTCGTCCCCGGCTATACCATGCCTGCGGTCATCGCACTCCAGTTCGGCGAGGCCACCGTCGGTGAGTTCCGCGCCGCGCTCATCGGCATGGGCGTGCTGCTGTTCGCGCTCACGATCATCGTTAACCTGTCCGCCCGCGGGGTCGTCGGGCGGAACGCACGGCGCATGAGGGGGACCGCCTGATGACCGCCACAACCCCGCACCAGGTCGACCTGCGCGAGCCGAGCGGCTGGCGGCGCGCCAAGAACCAGTTCGCGACGGGCGCGATGTGGTTCACGTTCCTCTGCCTGCTCGTCCCGCTCGGCTTCGTCCTTGTCACCGTGATCGCCAAGGGTGCTTCGGCGATCAGCTGGCAGTTCCTGACCAACGGCACCATCCCGCCGAACATCCTGCCCGCGAACGTCGGCGGCATGGGCGCGGCGGTTATCGGCACGCTGGAGATCACCGGCTTCGCGGCGGTCATGGCCATACCGCTCGGCATCCTCGGCGCCGTCTACATCAACGAGTACGGTGGCAACCGCCCGCTTTCCCGGCTGATCTCGTTCCTGTCCGACGTGATGACCGGCGTGCCGTCCATCGTGATGGGCCTGTTCGTCTTCACCATCTGGGTGCTGCACTTCGGCTACTCGGGGCTGGCGGGCTCGTTCTCGCTCGCCTGCCTGATGCTGCCGATCGTGATCAGGTCAAGCTACGAGATGCTCCGCCTGGTGCCGAACCACTTGCGCGAGGCCAGCTACGCGCTCGGTGCCACCAAGGCCCGGGTGACGCTGACCGTCGTGCTGCCGACGGCGGTCGGCGGCATCGTCAGCGGCGCCCTGCTCGCCATCGCGCGCGCGGCCGGCGAGACCGCGCCGCTGATCTTCACCATCCTCACGGTCGAGGCCACCAACCCGGACCTCTTCCACGGTGCGGACACCGCGCTTTCCACGCAGATCTTCACGAACGCGACACAGCCTTACACCGGCGCGACTGACCGCGCCTGGGGTTCGGCGCTCACGCTGATAGCGATCGCATTCATCCTGATGATCGTGGCCCGTCTCGTAACAGCCCGCTTCAACAGGTACCCTCGGTAGGGGTGGAAGAAATGGAACAACCGGAACAAGATGTCGTCGAACAGACGGTCTCGACGAGACTGCCGCGACTTGAGACCACGGTCAAGGCGTCGTCGACGACCCCGGGGACGACCATCTTCGACGTGAGCAACGTCTCGATTTACTATGGCGCGTTCAAGGCCGTCACGGACGTCTCCCTCCCGATATACGAGCACGAGGTCACCGCGTTCATCGGCTCGTCCGGGAGCGGCAAGTCGACCGTGCTGCGCGCGCTCAACCGGATGAACGACCTGGTGCCCGGCGCGCGCCTGGAGGGCACGATGACCTACCGCGACGCCGACCTGTACGGCAGGGGGGTCTCGGCGACGGCGGTGCGCCGCCGCATCGGCATGGTCTTCCAGAAGCCGAACCCGTTCCCCAAGTCGATCTACGACAACGTCGCCTACGGCCCCCGGATCAACGGCCAGCGGAACAAGGCGAAGCTCGATGAGATCGTCGAGCGGTCGCTGCGCGGCGCGGCGCTGTGGGACGAGGTCAAGAACCGGCTCAGGCAGTCCGGCCTCGCCCTGTCCGGCGGCCAGGCACAGCGGCTGTGCATCGCCCGCACCATCGCCGTCGAGCCCGACGTGGTGCTGATGGACGAGCCCGCCTCGGCACTCGACCCGATCGCCACGCTCGCCGTCGAGGACCTGATCCGCGAGCTGAAGCAGAACTACACCATCGTCATCGTCACCCACAACATGCAGCAGGCCACCCGGATCAGCGACCGCACCGCGTTCTTCTCCGTGCTCACCGACGCCAAGAACGACACCCGCACCGGCGTCCTCGTCGAGCACGGCCCGACCCAGCAGATCTTCGAGGACCCCCAGGACAGCCGCACCCAGGCCTACGTCACCGGCCGCATCGGGTAACGGTCCGGGCCGACGGCGAAGAGAACATCGGAGAATTCATCGGAACGGGCGCGGCTGACTCTCGGCCGCGCCCGTTCCTGTTCTCACTGCCAGGCGTGCGCCAGCTAACTGCCTCTGGGCCTGCGCGGCGCGGTGCCCGCGAGGTAGACCACCCGGCGTGCGATGTTGACGGCGTGCGCGCCAAGCCGCTCGTAGTCCCGCGCGACCAGGGCCATCTCCATCGCCACCGGGACCGCCATCTGGCCGGAGGCGAGCTCGGCGGTGAGGCTCGCGTGCAGTTCGTCCATGCCCTCGTCCCGCTCGGCAAGCACCGCCGCGGCATCCCGGTCACGCTCGTACCACGAGTCGGCCGCGCGCCGCCACATCTCGGCGGCGAGATCGCCCATCCGCGCCACCAGGCCCCTGGTGCGCGCCGTGAGGTCGTCGCTCAGGATGTGCCCGGCGCTCGCGCAGATATGGACCACGAGGTCGTGTGACCGCTCAAGCTCCGGCACGATGCGCAGCACGGAGAGCAGGAAGCGCAGGTCCGAGGCCACCGGCGCCTGGAGCAGTATCTCCCGGTTGGCCAGCCCCTCGACCTCCAGGTACAGGGCGTCGATGGCGCGGTCGCGCTCCGCCAGCTTCGCGTATGCCTCTGCGTCCCCGTCAAGCAGCGCCTGGGTCGCCATCGGCAGCCCCTCGGCGACCATACCGAAAAGCTCGATGACCTTGCTCTCGATCGCATCAAGCTCGCTATCGAACTCCTGCCGGTGCTCGTTCATGCCCAAAGCCTACGGAAAAAAGGCGAACGCAAGGCAACCCCCAGAAGGCCAATAGACGACGCCGCCTAAGCTAAGAAGCCCGCCGAAGGCCCTGCGCGAACTGTCGGTGAGACGCGGATGCACGGTGATCGGGGCCCCGGAAGCGCCGGCGCCGGGAAGGCGTGGTGATCACCCGAGTCCCCAGGTGCCTTGAGGCGCCAGGCGGTACTCAGGGGGGAACATTGAGACCAGCGAGGGCGATGAGCCGTCTAGTGCCGCCACAACTTCCCTGGCAGAGAAATTTTCATGAAGACTTTGTTGGTTGTGAAGGGTTTCATGCGTTATCACACGTACAAGTCTTCATGATCATGCTGTTGAGCTGTGGCTATGGTGTTCATGAGGCCGATGGTGTTAAGGATGCTCGCCGCATGACGTCCTTGGTGCCTCCGGCGTGTCCCAGGTCGCCTTCGGTCCGGCCCAATCGGCTTGAATTGGGCCGGACCGAGCAGCGCGCGTGGGCACCACTCGCCCGCGCGCTCGCCACAAGAACGCGAAGTTTTACGTCGTCAGGTGCGAGGCGTCAGACGAGCAGCTCGACCCGGGTGATCTGCCCGATGTCCGCCGTGACCTCCTGCTCAACGCGGACGGACCCCGGCGCGAGCACGCGCAGCGTCCACTCGCCTGGCGCGGCGAAGAAGCGGAAGCCGCCATCCTCGCCGAGCGGCACCTCGGCGACGAACTCGTCGCCGCTGCCGAGCAGCCGGGCGTAGCCGGTGGACACCGGGGCGCCACCGCGGAGCACCTGCCCCTCGATGATCGCCTCCTTGCCCGCCTTGTCCTTCGTGATGGTCACGCCGCCTGCCGGCGCGCCGCAGCTGTCGTTGGTCACTTGCCCTCACCCAGTTCGATCGGCACGCCAACCAGCGAGCCGTATTCCGTCCACGAGCCGTCGTAGTTCTTCACGTTCGGCTGGCCGAGGATCTCGTGCAGCACGAACCAGGTGTGCGCCGAGCGCTCGCCGATCCGGCAGTACGCGATCGTGTCCTTGCCGAAGTCCACGCGCGCCTCGTCCTTGTACAGGGTGGTCAGGTCGCTGTCCGACTTGAACGTGCCGTCCTCGTTGGCGGCCTTGGACCAGGGGACGTTCTTCGCGGTGGGGATGTGCCCGCCGCGCTGCGCCTGCTCCTGCGGCAGGTGCGCCGGGGCAAGCAGCCGGCCGGCGAACTCGTCGGGGGAGCGCACGTCCACCAGGTTCCGCTTGCCGATCGCGTCGATGACCTCGTCGCGCTTGGCGCGCAGCGAGACGTCCTGCTCCGAGGCGGTGTAGCTGGTCTTCCCTCGGGCCGGCACGTCGGTGCTCAGCTCGCGCGAGTCGAGCTCCCACTTCTTGCGGCCGCCGTCGAGCAGCAGCACCTTGTCGTGCCCGTACAG
>Ga0335078_10002062_pt1 | contig 30449 bp, 31 predicted proteins | sample Lox_Sample_32_FD_206711 | JGI IMG/M metagenome (GOLD analysis project Ga0335078, IMG submission 206711) | Soil microbial communities from Loxahatchee National Wildlife Refuge, Florida, United States - Lox_Sample_3.2 | ecosystem: Environmental > Terrestrial > Soil > Wetlands | place: USA... | reverse complement strand
CGAGCTCCGGTCCGGCCACCACGTGCTGGCCGACTTCGACCACGACCACGACCACGACCACGACTACGAGCACGAGCACGGCGGGGACGCGCACGACCATGTGCACGTGATGGGCCTGCCCGAGTCAGGTCGCACGGTCGAGCTGCAGCAGAAGGTGCTCGCGAAGAACGACGACCTGGCGGTGCGCAGCCGCGGGTGGCTCCGCGACCGCGGCATCCTGGCGATCAACCTCATGAGCTCGCCCGGCTCGGGGAAGACCACGCTGCTCGAGCGCACGACGAGGGAACTGGCGGGCCGGTTGACGCTCTCGGTCATCGAGGGCGACCAGGAGACGGCGCTGGACGCCAGGCGCATCCAGGCCGCGGGCAGCAGGGTCATCCAGATCAACACCGGCGTCGGCTGCCATCTGGATGCGGACATGGTCGCGCAGGGCCTGCGCGCGCTCGACCCGCCGAGTGGCTCGATCGTCGTGATCGAGAACGTCGGCAACCTCGTCTGCCCCGCGCTGTTCGACCTCGGCGAGGACGTCCGCATCGTGCTGGCGTCCGTGACAGAAGGCGCGGACAAGCCGCTGAAGTACCCGCACATGTTCCGCACCGCGGACCTGGTCCTGCTGAACAAGACCGACCTGCTGCCGTACGTGGACTTCGATATCAAGCAGTACATGGCCGACCTGCGCGTCGCGGCCCCCCGCGCGTTGCTGCTGCAGATCTCGGCCACCAACGGCGACGGGCTGTCGGCCTGGTACGACTGGCTGCGGCGGCGGATTCCGGCGCCACACGACTGACAGCCGCCCGGCTGTCGTCACCTGCCAGCGCTCGTCAGGCTCCGCCACCGGAGCTCTCGCTGCAGGTCGGCGTTCGTCACCATGCCCGCGACCCGGTGCCCGGCCATAACGACCGCGACCAGCTCGCCCGCGAGCGGGCGGCGCGTCAGCAGGGACGCGGCCGGGTCCCCTGGCGCAGCGAGGTAACCGGGCGGCACGGGCAGCGCAAGCTGCCGCAGGCGGGTGTCCGACCGGCTGTCCGGCGGGACGCGCGCGAGCTGCGCGATCGTCACGATGCCGGCAAGCTCGCCCGCGAAGTCGGTGACCAGCCATGCGCTCTGGGCCGGCCGCGCGGACAGCTGACCGACGAAGTCGGTGACCGTCAGCCAGGCGGGCGCGATGTCGGGATCGGGAGTCATCACGTCGGCGACGCACACGCCTGCCAGCACGGAAGAAGCGTTCGACGCGGCCTCCTCGCCGGTCGCGGCGGCAACCATGAACCAGCCGATCAGCATCAGCCAGAGCCCGTCTAGGTATCCGTAGAGCAGCGTTGCCACGCCTATGCCGCCGAGCGCGATGCCGATGATCCGGCCCGCCCGCGCCGCGCTCCGCGCCGCAGCGCGCCGGTCGCCGCTGCGGCGCCACGAAATGGCCCGCAGCACCCGGCCGCCGTCCAGCGGCGCTCCGGGCAGCAGGTTGAACACTGCCAGTATGGCGTTCATGAGGGTCAGCCAGATCAGGGCCGCCACTGCGACCTGGCTGGCGCCCGCGTAGCGGAGGAGAACGGCCAGGCCGAGGAAGACCAGGGCCGCGCACGCGCTCGTCGCCGGCCCCGCCAGCGCGATCCGCAGGTCCGGGCCCGGGCCAGGCGGCTCACCCTCGAGCTCGGTGACGCCGCCGAGTACCCACAGCGTGATCGAGCGCACCCCTACGCCATTACGGCGCGCGACGATCGCGTGCGCGACCTCGTGGGCGAGCAGTGAAGTCAGATAGGCGACTGCCGCGATGGCGGCGACGGCCCAGTAGGTGAACACCGCCTGATGCGCGACGGCGGCGGGCAGTGCGCCGGTCGCAAGCAGGTCGACCAGCAGCACGCCGATGACCGCGACCGACCAGTGCACCCCGAGCGGTATGCCGCCGATCCGGCCAAGCCGCAGGCTCTGGCGCATCCCGCACCTCCTCTACCTTCAGGCTGGTTGGCGCCCGCTCCGCCCCCAAGAGGCGAAATGCCCGGGCACAAAGGACCTTTGCCTGCGCGCAAGGACGTTGGTCCCTAGGTCAGGGCCGCCCGATGTGCATAGACAGGAAATAAAGACAAGGAGGTGCTTTCCGGTGAAAACACCAAGATATGTAGTAGGCGGCGCCGTCCTCGGATCTTTGCTGACCGCCGGTCTTGCCGCCGTTCCCGCGGTTCAGGCATCGGCAGTCGCCCCGGCGCCCGCGGCGGCGTCGGTTCTGCACGCGACGCTCGCTAACGCGATCCTGCCGTGGCCTGTGCTGCGGGAGGGCCGCAACAGCATGTGGCCGCCGGCCACCGTCCGCTCGCTGCAGTACCTGCTCAACGCGCGCGGCGCACGGCTAGCAGTCGACGGGCAGTTCGGCCCGCGGACAAAGGCAGCCGTCGTCGCCTTCCAGCGCGCGCAGCACCTGGCCGCGAACGGGGTCGTGGCCAGGACAACCTGGCTGCACCTGATCATTTCGGTGCGGGAGGGCAGCACGGGCCCGGCCGTGCGCGCGGTTCAGGATCAGATCAACTTCCGTAACAACAAGAACGGCCACACGCTGAACGTCGACGGGATCTTCGGACCTAAGACCAAGGCTGCGGTCATGGCCTTCCAGCGCGCGATTGCCACCGAGCAGAAGGGGTTCCCGGTCGACGGGATCGTCGGTCCGCTGACCTGGCAGGCGCTGGTGACCGAGGCCCTGTCCGGGTAGTCCCCGGCAGGACTCAGCGGTGCGGGCGGCAGGTCCCGAGTCCGGGACTCAGTCCCTGAGCCCGCCGCCCGCCGCGGCGATGACAGCCTGCCCGAGGCTGATGCCGCCGTCGTTGCATGGCACCCGGCTGTGGGTCAGCACGGTGAATCCCGCGTGCCTGAGCTGGTCCGCGATCGCGGTAGTCAGCAGCACGTTCTGGAAGACGCCGCCAGACAGCGCGACGGTCCGCAGACCGTGCCTGGCACCGAGCGCTACGCAGGCCGCCGCCACCGCGTCCGCGACACCGTAGTGGAAGCGGGCGGCGACTACCCCAGGCGCCGTTCCCGCTGCCATGTCGGTCGCGGCACAGGCGATGAGGTCGGCACCTCGAAGCCGAAGTTCCTCTCCGGAGCCAGCCCAGCTCAGCGTCGCCGGATAGCCCGCAGCCTCGGACCGGTCGGCCAGCTGCTCAAGCTCGATCGCGGCCTGTCCCTCGTAGTTGATCGTGTCGCGCACGCCCAGCAGCGCGGCCGCCGCGTCGAAGAGCCGGCCCGCGCTCGAGGTCATCGGCGCGTTGATGCCGCGGCCGGCCATCGTGATCACCGGCGCCCAGGCCGCCTCGTTCCGCTGCCCGACGGCCAGCCCGGCGGGCACGTCATCGCCGTACGCGGCAGCGAGGTATACCGCTGCCATCCGCCACGGCTGGCGGATCGCGGCCGTCCCGCCGGGCATCGGGACGGGCTCCAGGCAGCCGACCCGGCGGAAGCTCGCAAGGTCCGCTACCAGGAACTCGCCACCCCAGATGGTGCCGTCGGTGCCGTACCCGGTGCCGTCGAACGCGACCCCGAGCACGGGGCCGTCCGCGCCGTTGTCGGCCAGGCAGGACGCGATGTGCGCGTGGTGATGCTGTATGCCGGCCAGCTCCACGCCGGGCAGGTCAAGCGCGTACTTCGTGGAGAGGTACTCCGGATGCAGGTCGTGGGCGACGACCTGCGGGGTGATGTCGAACAGCCGGCGGAAGTGCTCGATGCCGTGCACGAACGCCTGCAGTGTCTCCGCGTTCTCCAGATCGCCGATGTGCTGCGAGACGAACGCACGGTCGTTGCTGGCCAGGCAGAACGTGCTCTTCAGCTCGGCACCGCAGGCGAGCACCGGCCTGGCGACAGGGCGGCTGAGCCGCAGTGGCTCGGGTGCGTAGCCGCGGGCCCGGCGCAGCATCGCCGGCCGCCCGTCCGCGACCCGGACCACCGAGTCGTCGGTCCGGACGTGAATGGCGCGGTCGTGCACCAGGAACGCGTCCGCTATCGCGCCGAGCCGGTCCAGCGCGTCGCCGTCCCGGTACGCGATCGGCTCGTCGGAGACATTGCCGCTGGTGGCCACGATCGGCCTGGACACCTCCTCGAGCAGCAGGTGATGCAGCGCCGTGTACGGCAGCATGAGGCCGAGCTGAGAATTGCCCGGCGCGACGGACGGCGCGATCTGGCCGGCCGCCGCCGCGCGGCGCGGGCTCAGCACGATCGGCCGCCGGGCGCTCGTCAGTAGCCCCTGCCCGGTCTCGTCGAGCTCGCACAGGTCGCGCGCTGTCGCGAGGTCGGGCACCAGCACGGCGAACGGCTTGTCCTCGCGGTGCTTGCGCGCGCGGAGCGCGGCCGCCGCAGCCTCGTTGCCGGCGTCGACGGCCAGGTGATAGCCGCCCAGGCCCTTGATCGCGACTATCTGCCCGGCCAGCAGCAGCGCCGCCGCGGCGGTGATGGGCCCGGCGGAGCCGGGCAGCGGCGACCCGTCCGGTGCCAGCAGCCTCAGCCGCGGCCCGCAGGCCGGGCAGCAGACGGGCTGGGCATGGAACCGCCGGTCGGCCGGATCGTGGTACTCGGCAGCGCACCGGGCGCACATCTGAAAGCCGCTCATCGTCGTGAACGGCCGGTCGTACGGCACGTCCCGCACGATCGTGAAGCGAGGGCCGCAGTTCGTGCAGTTGATGAACGGGTAGCGGTACCTGCGGTCGGCAGGGTCGGCCAGCTCCCGCAGGCAGTCGGCGCAGGTCGCGCTGTCCGCGGACACCAGCGCACGGCGCTGCCCGGCGGGCTGGCTCGCCGCGATCGTGAAGCCGGCCGAGCCGACGGGCCGGATGCTGGTCGTCAGCACCCGCTCGATCCTGGCTAACGGCGGCGCCTGCTGTTCCAGCAGTTCCAGGAATCTCGCGACGTTCCCTGCATCGCCCTCGATCTCGGCGAACACGCCGTCGACGTCGTTGCCGACCAGCCCGGACAGCCCGAGGCTGGTGGCGAGCCCGTACACGAACGGGCGGAACCCGACGCCCTGGACCACGCCCTCGACCCGGACCGCGGTCCTGACGCGTGCGCTCACGACTCCAGTGTGACCGTACATTTGACTCGCCGCTGCGGTGATCACGGCACGCTTCTGGGTACACGCCCGGCCCTGACGGCCCCCTTCGCCGAGGCGATGGATCACGTCGCCCAGGGCTTCGAGGCACTGGGCGTCGCGGTCCTCGTCGCGGGCGCGATCTGGTCGGCCGTGCTCGCGGCCCTGCGGCGCGCGTTCGGCGCCACGCTGCTGCTCGGGCTGGAGGTGCTCGTCGCGGCCGACCTGATCAGGACCGTGGCGGTGGCGCCGACAGCCCAGAACGTGCTCGTACTCGGCCTGATCGTGCTGATCAGGACGTTCCTCAGCTTCTCGCTGGAGACCCGAGATCGACGGCGTGGTGCCCTGGCGGCGCGCGCTCACCGCCGGCGCCGGCCAGCTCGCTACCGCTCCGCCGCCCGGAGGGTGGCATTGGCGAAGCTCGCCCAGACCGAGAGGTCGAGGCTGAACTTATCGCCGTATCCGCTCGCGACGATTGTCTGCGGGTTTATGCCGGCGTCATGGCAGGTGGCGATGTCGGCACCGGAGGACTCAAGCTGCGGGCTTCCCGGCAGGTCGGTGCCGTCGGGGCGGGTGAAGGTGAAGGCGCCGCCCTCGGCCGCGGTCATCACGTAGCCGAACTCGTGCACGAACTTGTGATGGCACGTGCAGAGCAGGACCAGGTTCGCGAGCCTGGTCCGCCCGCCTTTCGACCACGGCAGGACGTGATGGATCTCGACCCGTCGCGACCGGCAGCCGGGGAACTGGCAGCGGTAGCCGTCGCGCTCGCGGACCGCGCGGCGCAGCGCGGGCGGCGGAACCCGATGGCGGCGGCCGACGTCCAGCACGCTGCCGTCGTGATCGTGAAGCATCCAGCTCAGCGTGGCCTGGCAGGCCAGCCGCTGCGCGGTGGCGGGATGGACGGCCGGGCCGTCCTCCACATGGCAGCGGCGCGGATGGGCCGGATGATGAGGCGGCCGGACCGGGCAGTCACCCGGTCCTGGCGTTTCCGCGGAAACGTCCGCGGAGCCGGAACCAGCGAGCGCCTCGGTGCCCACGTGGACGATGACCTGGTAGATGTCCGGGTTGGCGGCGGCCGCTATCTTCCCGGCCAGGTAGCCCTCGGCCATACCGACCAGCGCATCGGCCAGGCTGGCCCGCTCCCTGGCAGCCTCGGCCTCGGCAGGCTTGGCGAACTCTCCGGCGGGATTGCCGGGCTCCTCGGCCGCGTCGAGGTCGCGGGCGGCGGCGCGGAGTGCCTGCAGCACGGCCGCGCCGTCGGCGGGCGGCAGCCGGACCGACAGCGACATCGAGCCGTCGTCCTCGTACCGCCAGCGCACCCGCCGCTCCGCCTGCGCCTGCCCGGCCTCGGCGTCGCTGACATGCCGGTGCGCTCGCGCGAACCGCTCCAGCTGGCTGGCCGTCATCGGCCCGGCGATCTCGGCCAGGTCGGTGTCGGTCGCCGGAGTGGCGATCCTGGTCAGCGCCCGGACCTTGGCGAACGACATGCGCCCGGCGGCGAACTCCGCCGAGATCACCGGCAGTGTGCGCATCGCCCTGGCAACGCGGACGTGCTCGCGCGCGGTGCCTGCCGACATCTGGCACTTCCAGGACAGCCACGCGGAACACGACGGCAGGTCCCAGGCTCGCCAGCCTTCCCGCGCGTCGAAGTCACCGAGCAGGACCAGGAAGCGGCAGGTCGCCGCCGCCAGGTGCCCGGCAAGATCGCAGATCTGCGTCTCCAGCCATTCCAGCGGCGGAGCGCCTGGTACCCGGGTGACCGTTAATTCGCTCATGCGTTCGACGCTACTGCCGGACACCGACAGTCCCGCGGCGCCGGCAGTCTTGCCACGCGCCGACGTTCCTGCTATCGCAGCCCGGCGAAGAGGTCACTCTCGGGCAGCGGCGCCGCGGTCCTGTCCCGCACCCGCACGAAGGTCTCGTAGCCGAAAGTCTCCGCAGCGATCTCCGGCGGCAGCTTGGCGAACCACGATTCCTGGATCTGGCTCGCGTGCGCGAACAGCGCCTCCCGCTTGCGCTCTAGCACCGGGCGGATGTCGACCGTGGTCGTGATGCGCTCCTCGGCCGCGGCCATCTTGCGCTGATCCTCATCAGATATCGCCCGCTCGGGCACGTCCAAGCCTGCCTCGCGCAGCGCCTCCCAGACCTTGCGCCATGAGCTCGGGCGCATGGCGGTCTCGTAGAACTTGGCGGGCGTCCCGGCCGCCGCCACCGCCGAGGCGGCCGCGAGCGCGGCGTGCACATGATCGGGGTGCTGGTACATTCCCCTCGGGTCGTAGGAGATGACAACCTGCGGCTCGTACTGGCCGATCAGGGCCGCGATCCGGCCTGTCACCACGTCGAGCGGGACGTTGCAGAAGGCGTCCTGGCGGTCCTTGTACTCCCAGTCCGGCATGCCGGAGTCGTGGTATCCGAGCAGTTCCAGGTGGCTGACGCCGAGGATCTTGCAGGACTGGCGCAGCTCGGCGAGCCTGAGCTGGGCGACCTCCTGCTCGTCATGCCCGTCGTCGCCGGGCTTGACCTGGCCGGGCGCGTCGCCGAATTCCCCGTTCGTGCATGTCACGACGACGGTCCGGACACCCTGGTCGGAGTAGTGGGCAAGAACGCCGCCGGTGCTCGACGCCTCATCGTCGGGGTGGGCGTGGACGGCCATCAGAGTAAGCATGTCTGGCATGGTCCCAGCCTGCCTCATCCGGCCGCCTGACGCACATCGGCCGGCGGCCGGGTGCTATTCAGGCTGTATGGCCGATCACCAGGCGACCAGTGATCTCCTGCTGGCCGCGCGCGCCCGGACGGCGGCCCGGCTGGCCGCGCTCGAGCGCGACTTCAGCAGCTCGGTGGCCGCCGCCGACACCGCGAACTCCGACGACGAGCACGACCCGGAGGGCGCCACCATCGCCTTCGAGCGCCAGCACGTCGCGGCCCTCATCGCGCACGCGCGCGCCCGGCTGCGCGAAGTGGACGACGCGCTGGAGCGGCTTGCGGAGGGCCGGTACGGTCGCTGCGTCCGGTGCGGAAAAGCCATAGGCCGGGAACGTCTGGTCGCACGGCCCGCGGCCAGCCTGTGCATCGAGTGTGCGGCCGGCGGATGACTGCGGTCTTCCCGCTGCGCCGGCGGGAGGCTTAGGCTCGCCGTACCCCGATCCGGAGGGAGGACGCGAGTGAGCACGCAGGAGACGCCGGCCCGGCGAGTCGCGCACGCCGAGGTGGCGCTGCGATCCTTCGGCCAGCCGAACGCGGTGGTGCGGCAGTTCGACTTCTGGGACAACAGCTACGAGTGGCGGCGGCTGTTCAGCGAGCTGTTCGGGACGTTCCTGCTCGTCACCGTCGGGGTGGGCGGCGGGATGGTGAACGCCAGGTTCGGCGGCGACGCCGTGCCCGGCCCGGCCAGGGCGGTCGCTCCTGGGCTGATGGTCATGGCGATCATCTTCTTCATGGGCGGGGTTTCCGGCGCGCACCTGAATCCGGTGGTCAGCATCGGGTTCGCGCTGCGCGGCAACTTCCCCTTGCGAAGGGTGGCGTCCTACATCGTGGCGCAGTTCGCGGGCGCGATCCTCGCGACGCTGCTGCTGCGCGGGCTCATCGGCGCCCAGGGCAGCGCCGGGCTCACGCTGCCGGGTCCCGGCATCTCCACGACGACAGCGCTGCTGTGGGAAGCGCTGCTCACGACCGGGCTGGTGAGCGTCATACTCGGCACCGCGTCGGGCGCACAGCAGCTGGGCCCGATCGCGGCGTTCGGCGTCGGCGGTTACATCGCGCTGGCCGGCATCTTCGGCGGACCAGTGACGGGCGCGTCGATGAACCCGGCCCGGTCCCTCGGCCCGGCCCTGGTCCTCGGCAACTGGACCTCGTGGTGGGCGTACCTGCTGGGTCCGCTCGCCGGCGCGATCATCGCGGTCGGCATCGCGTGGATCCTGCGCGGTCCGGGTGGCGGGACGCACGGCACCGAGGCGGCCCAGGGCACGCTGGGAACGCTGTGGCGCCCCGGCCGGATCGGGTCTCCCACGCCGGCGCCGGACCGGCCTGACGAGCCGGGCGCCGGCGAGACCGGCTGACGGGGCGCGGCGATGACCGGCCCGGCCCGGGCACGGCTCGAGGACCCGCCTGCGGACCGCAGTCCGGCGGCCAGGGCGGCGCGCGGCAAGGCGGCCAGGCACGCGGTGCCGCGGGAGGCGCACGCCCGGTTCGAGCCAGCCGCCGGCCGCCCCGATCCGGTCGGCCTGCTCGAGGAGCAGGCGCGGACTCGGGTGCCGGAACTGCTGCCGATCCGCTACGGCCGGATGCTCGCCTCGCCCCTTGCCTACCTGCGCGGGGCGGCGCTGGCCATGGCCGGCGACCTGTCCGGCACGCCCTCCACCGGATACATCGTGCAGGCCTGCGGCGACGCGCACCTGGGCAACTTCGGCATCTTCGCCTCGCCGGAACGGCGGCTGGTGTTCGACATCAACGACTTCGACGAGACGCTGCCAGCGCCGTGGGAGTGGGACGTCAAGCGGCTGGCCGCCAGTCTGGAGGTCGCGGGCCGGGTCAGCGGCTACAGCCCCAAGCAGCGCCGCATCCTGGTCCGGGAGGCCGCTGGCCAGTACCGGCTGGAGATGCGCAGGCTGGCAGGACTCGGCGATCTGGACGTCTGGTATTCCCGCGGCGAGCTCGACGAGCTGCAGGACCGCTTCCAGGTGATCCTGACTACGCGGGAGCGCGAGCTGGCCGGGACCGACCTGGCCGCCGTCAGCGAGGTGCACAGCCTGCCCGCGATCACGACGATCAGCAGCGGACGGCCGCGGATCAAGGCAGCACCACCGCTCGTCGTGCCGATACCCCCCGATGACGAGCTGCGGACCCGGCTGACCGACATCGTCGCCGGATACCGCGAGAGCCTGGAGTCCGACCGCCGCTACCTCGTCAGCCGGTTCGAGCTGACAGACGTCGCCCGCAAGGTGTCGGGCATCGGCAGTGTCGGCCTGCGCTGCTGGATAGCGCTGCTCGCCGGGCGCGACCGGCTTGATCAGCTGTTCCTTCAGCTGAAGGAGGCCCAGCCCTCGGTGCTGAGCCAGTTCGCGGGGGTGAGCGAGTTCGCCGCGCATGGTGAGCGGGTCGTGGCGGGACAGCGGCTCATGCAGGCAGCGAGCGACACGTTCCTCGGCTGGCACCAGTCCGCGCCCGAGGCCGGCGGCGATTACTACGTCAGGCAGCTGCGGGACTGGAAGTTCAGCATCGCGACCGCGCAGCTAGCGCCGGAGGCAATGCGCAGCTACGGGGCACTGTGCGGCAGCACACTGGCCAGGGCGCACGCCAGGTCGGGAGACCGCATCGCGATCGGCGCCTACCTCGGCGGCTCGGGCGTGTTCGAGGCCGCGGTCGCCGAGTTCGCTGCGATCTACGCGGAGCAGAACGAGCGCGACTATGCACTGTTCCGGACCGCGGTGAGGTCGGGACGGCTGCCGGCCAGCACCGAAGAGTAACGGCGTCTCAGCCGTCCAGGTCGGTGCGCAGGATGCTGTAGGTCACGCCGTCACGCCACGCTCCGCCGCGCCACCCGGTGCCCCGGCTGACCCCTTCCCGGCTGAAGCCCGCCTTCTCCAGCGCCCGCTGCTCCGGCACGTTCCCGACCTCGGTGCTCGCCTCGATCCGGTGGACCGGCGTGTGCGCGAACAGGTACTCGGCGAGCAGCCGCTGCGCGCGCGAGCCGTGGCCGTGTCCGCGCGCCTCGGGCAGCATCGCAATGCCGATCTCCCAGAAATACGCCGTCACCGTGGCCGGCCTGCGACGCCAGACTACGAAGCCGAGCCGCTGCTCGCCGCCGCACACCATCAGGGCGCCGCCGTCCATCCCGAGCATCCGGTTCTCCGCCCACTCCCGGCGCCAGCGCTGCACGTCGAACCAGCCGAACCAGGCGAACTCGCCGGTGGACGCGGGGTCTTGTGTCAGCCGCTCGATGATGTCCAGGTCTCCCTCGGTGACCCGGCGCAGGGAGACCGTGCCGTTCCCGTATGAGGCGGCAGGATGGATGCCATCCGGGACGCTCACGCCATCCGGTCCAGGATCTCGCGGACGAGGCTCATCGACGTCTGCGGGTGCAGGAACGCGAACCTGGCCACCGTCTCGCCCTCCCAGGTGGTCGGCGGCATGAACGCGACCTGGTCGTCCAGCAGCCGGTCCGCCCAGCGGCTGTAGTCGGCGGCGGTCCAGCCGGCCCGCCGGAACAGCACAACCGACAGGCTCGGCTCGCGGACGAGGTCCAGGTAGTCGCGCGCCTCGATCTCCGCCGCGGTCTCCCGCGCCAGCGTGATCGCGGCCTCGATCGCGCCGGAGTAAGCCCGCACGCCGTGCACGCACAGCGAGAACCACAGCGGCATGCCGCGCGCGCGCCGGGTGAGGTGATAGGCGTAGTCGGTCGGGTTCCACTCACCGGGCTGCTCGTGGATGACATCGAGGTAGCCGGCATCCTGGGTGTGCACGGGGCGGGCCAGCGACGGGTCGCGGTACAGCAGCGCCGCGCAGTCGAACGGGGCGAACAGCCACTTGTGCGGGTCCACGACGAACGAGTCCGCATGCTCGATGCCGGCGTACGCCGCCCGCACGCTGGGCGCGAACAGCCCGGCTCCGCCGTAGGCGCCGTCGACGTGAAACCAGAGGTCATGCTCGCCGGCCACCGCTGCGAGGCCCGCAAGGTCGTCGATGATGCCCGCGTTGGTCGTGCCGGAGGTCGCGACGACCACCGCGAGCGAGGCCGGATCTCCGTCGGCCGCGATCGCCCCGCGCGCCGCCTCGCCGGTCAGCCGGTGATCTGCCGTCGGCACCACCAGCGCGTCCATGTCGAGCAGCCGCAGCGTGTTGTGCACGGAGGAGTGCGCGTCGGCACTGACCAGCGCGCGCAGCCGGCGGCCCGGCCCGACCTGGCCCGGCTGGGCCCGGCGCTGCCTGGCCCGCTCGCGCGCCACCGCCAGTGCGGACAGGTTCGCCGCCGAGCCGCCGGACACGAAGCACCCGCCCGCGCTGCCGGGCAGGCCGGCGCTATCGGCGATCAGCCGCAGCACCTGGTTCTCGGCGTGAATCGCGCCCGCGGCCTCGAGCCAGGAGATGCCCTGGATCGACGCGCACGAGATGAGCATGTCGAACAGCAGCGCGGCCTTCGTGGGCGCGGCCGGGATGAAGCCGAGGAACCGCGGACTGTCGGCTGAGATCACGGCGGGAGCCAGGAACGCCGCGTATACCCCGAGTACCTGGTCCGGTTCGTGCGGTTCCTCGCCCAGCAGCCCGCGCAGCGCGACGTCCAGCTCGGCGGGATCACGCGAGCCCTTGTCCAGCGGCACCGGGTCCAGCCGCAGCCGGTTCTCGGCGTACGCGAGCACTGACCTGATCATCTGCTCGGTGGTGGCATCGACTGAGTGCATGCGTCTCAGCCTGACATCCGGACGGACCTCACAGCCGCCGCTCCGCTGCATCATTCCCTTCGTCGGCGGCGTCCTCGGGCTCGGTGACCCAGGCGGAGAAGACCGGCACGCCGTGCCAGGCGGCATCGCCGGCGTCGGCGGTCCCGGTCGCGACCGCGACGACCGCGTACGGGTGCCCGAAGCGCAGCTCCGCCACGCGCCGGCGCGCGTGCGGTTCGAGGGCCGCGGCCCGCATGGCAGTGGCCGTCACCGCGGCCGCCTCGAAGCCGGTGCGAGAGTACTTCGCCATCGCGGCCTGGCTGGCCGTCCACGGGGCGCCCGGCGCGAGGGCCGCGGCCGCGGCGCCGAAGCCCAGCCCGGCACGGGCGAGATCGTGCTGCGAGCGCGCGGACCAGGCCGGGAGCACGGCGATGCAGACGTCGGCGGGGCTGCGGGCGAGTTCCTCCCGTAGCGACCAGGCAGGCCCGTCGCCGAGCGGCAGGCTCCTCAGGTCGCGATGCTCCACCGCGGCCCCGATCGCGTCGGCGCAGGCGATCCGGTGCGCGGCCGCGAGCACGTCGAGATAGGGAACGTCGGGCGCAGCCGCCACGGAGTACACGACCAGGCCGTCTTGCGCGGCCGCGGCGTGCACCGCCACGTCGCGCGTTTCCGCGGAAACGCGGGCCCCGGACGTTTCCGCGGAAACGCCGATGAACTGCCGGTGGCCCTGGCCGCGCTGCACATTGGGGGTGCGCAGGGCGCGGCCGAGGGTCCGCGCCCACTCGCTCGCGCTGCCCAGCGACGCGGCAGACGTGAGGGCGAACGGCACCTGCCAGGACACCTTCGTCGCGAGCGCCGTCGCCAGGACCAGGAACGCCTGCCGGGCATCGACGGGGAACCGGTCGATCAGCCCGAGCGTATGGTCGCGGGCCCACGCGTCGAGCGCCGGCTGCGACGGCAGGTCGCCGGTCTGCACCGCGGCGGGCAGTGCCCGCTGCCAGCGCCGGAACGCGTCACCGAGCGGGGCATCCGGCCGCGTCCAGACCGCCGCGGCGCCGGCGACGACCGGATGCGGGTGCCCGAGCAGGTCCGCGGCGTACCGCGCGGCTGCGTCCGGTTCGCAGCCGAGAACGTTGGTCAGCTGCGCGCGGTCGGCGCCGGAGCTGGCCGGTGCGGCCAGGGCTAGCAGCAGCCAGGCGCCGAGCGCGGACGCGACCTGATGCCGCTCGCCGGCGGCGGCGTGCAGCCGCGAGGCGTAGCCCGACACGCAGCGGGCGAGCTCCGGCGTCTCAGCTGTCACACGCCCACTGTGCCACGAGACGTCACTCGCTCGCGGCCGACTCCGGTGCCACGCCGGACGCGTCCCGTGCGCGCCTGCCGAGCAGGACGAAGCTGAACACGCCCGCGACCAGCACCAGGATTGCCGAGAGCAGCAGCGCCGCGTGCAGTCCCGACTGGAACGCGCTGTAGGCGGCGTGCACGACCTTCTCCACCGTGGTGGCCTGGCCGGCCGGCCCGACGTTCTTGGTGTTGCCGCCAGAGGGCTCCAGCCCGGACTCGACGCCCTGGATCACGTACTGCTGCAGGGCCTTCGACAGGCCGAGGTGCTGCAGGCTGCTGGTGAGGTCGGCCTGCAGCCGGGACGCGACGAGCGCGCCGAGGATCGCAACGCCGGTGACGGCGCCCACCTCGCGGCTGGTGTTCGTCGTGGACGCGGCCATGCCGGAGCGCTCCGGCGGCACAGCGGACAGCGCCGACGACGTGGCGGGCACGACGGTCGCGCCCACCCCGATGCCCGCCAGCGACAGCGCGGCGGCCAGCGGCAGGTAGGCCGGGTTCGGGCTGATCGTGAGCGAGGTAAGCAGGAGCCCGCCGCTGAACAGCACGCAGCCGACCAGCATCGACCAGCGCAGCCCGGCCCTGATCGTCCAGAAGCCCGCGAGGATGGACGCGAGCACCATCAGCACGGTCATCGGCAGGAAGATCTCGGCGATCTGGTAGCCCGTGTCGCCGACGACCTCCTCCAGGTACAGCGCGGTGAAGAAGAACACCGCGAACGTCGCGAAGTACGCGCTGAATGCCAGCACGTTCGCAGTCAGGAACTGCGGCACGCGCAGGAAGCGCAAGTCGAGCAGCGGGTGCGGCGCCCTGGCCTCCCACCAGAAGAAGGCGGCGATCGACGCGACGGCGACGCAGAGCAGCCCGATGACCACGCCGGCGCCGAAGCCCGAGCTCTCCGCCAGAATGACCGCGAACGCGATCGCCGAGATCGCGGCCGCGCCGAACACCGTGCCGGGGATATCCACCCGGTGCGCGTCCGGATCGGAGTTCTCCGGCAGGACGATCAGGCCCGCGACCAGCGCGATCGCGCCCACGATGAGGTTGAACCAGAAGATCGCGCTCCAGTCCCACTCGCCGACGAGCGCGCCGCCGAGGACCGGCCCCATCGCGAGCGCCAGGCCGGACACGGCGGTCCATACGCCGAGGGCTCTCGTCCGGGTGCGGTGCGTCGTGTAGAGGTGACGGATCATCGACAGCGTGCCCGGCTCGCTTGCCGCCGCGCCGAAGCCCATCACCGCGCGCCCGGCGATCAGCCAGTGGACGTCGCCAGCCAGCGCGCACATGACCGAGCCGCCGCAGAAGATGACGATTCCGATGATCATGACCCGCTTGCGGCCGAACTCGTCGCCTACCATCCCGAAGCCGAGCATGGCCCCGGCGAACGTGAGCGCGTACGCGCCGACTACCCACTGCAGGGCGGTGACGCCCGCATGCAGGTCGCTCTGGATGTTGCCGAGGGCCACGCTGACGATCGTATTGTCCAGGAATGTCAGGAACAGCACGATGCACAGGACGGCGAGGGCGATGGGCCGGCCGCCATAGCGGACAGGCGCGGCCTCGCCCTCGGAGATGTCGACCGGGCTGACCACGTTAGCCAGCCGACGAGCAGGCGGCGGGCAGGTTCTTGAGGCCCTCGAGCGTCAGCAGCCCGCAGAAGCTGCCGTCTCCTACCTTCCAGGTGCCGTCCTGTAGCACGGCGGTCCCCTTCTGGTTGGTCAGCGCCGGCGTGGTGCCGAGCAGGATGTCGTACTTCACGGTCGCCTGCGTGGCGGTGATGTTCGACACCGACAGCACCTTGGCGTTGGCCGTGGAGGCCAGGCCCTGGCCCGCCTGCCCCCTGATGATGCTCGCGAACTGGCTGCCGTTCTCCAGCAGCGCGATCCGCTTGGCGGTCGGCGTCTTGAAGTTGAAGAACGCTGTCCAGTTGGCGGCTATCGCACTGCTTCCCGGCGCTGCAGGGGATGATGCCGGACTCGTCGCGCTTGGCGTTGCCGGAGGCGTCGAGGACGTGTTAGAGCTCGAGGGCGTTCCGCCGCTGCTGCCACAGGCGGCCGCAGCCACCGCAACCGCGGATGCCCCGAGGATTACCAGGGCGTGCCTATGAGTGTTCATACAGCTATTCTCCAACTCACCGTCAGCGATCGTCATTCCGCCTCAGGCTGCTCTTCTTACCAGATTTGACTGTTTTCTCCCCGTGCCAGGCACTTCTTATGCAAGCACAATGCCACTACGTGCGATGATGCTGGCGTGCCGGACATGACAGGGGCGTCAGATCTGCACGCGCTCCGGGACCGCATGCGCGCCTTCACTGCCGAACGTCACTGGGATAGCTACCACGATCCCAAGTCCGTACTCCTTGCGCTAGTCGGTGAGGTAGGCGAGCTGACCGAGCTCTTTCAGTGGCTGCCCGCGGAAAAGGCGCGCGAGCTGGCGGCCGTCGAGCCGTTGCGGTCCAGGGCGGCCGAGGAGATCTCGGACGTCCTGCTGTACCTGGTCCTGCTCGCCGACGTGCTGGAAATCGACCTGGCCGCCGCCGCCAGCGCAAAGCTCAGCGACGCTGGCCGCAAGTACCCGCCGGACACCGATCCGCGCCGGCTGCGGGAAAGGTGATCATGGGGGAACGGCGGCGCGTCACAGCTCCGGCGCCCGCAGGTGCTCGGTGGCGCTGGTCCACCTCGCCAGCTCGTCGAGCAGGGCCGATGCCGCCTCCTCCATGATCCCGTTCGGCTGCAGCACCCGGTTCTCGTCCAGGAACTGCGCCACGAACGGGATGTTGACCGCCTCGGTCATCGGTATCAGCTTGAGCGCGGAAGCTACCTGCTTGAGCATCTGCATGGCCCTGGTGCCGGCCGCGATCCCGCCGTAGGTGACGAAGCCGAGCGGCTTGTACCGCCATTCCTTGTTCAGGTAGTCGATCGCGTTCTTGATCGCGGCGTTGAAGCCGTAGTTGTACTCGGGAATCACGAAGACGAACGCGTCGCCGCGGGAGATCGTCGCGCTCCAGGCCCTGGTGTGCTCGTGCACGTACTCGCCGAACCTCGGGTGCTTCGGCTCGTCGAACATCGGCAGGTTGACCTCGGCCAGGTCAATCAGCTCGACCTCGAATCCGCCGTGCTTCACGGCGCGGTCGCGGAACCAGGCGGCAACCGACGGCCCGACCCGGCCGGGCCGCGTGCTCGCGATGATGATCTGCAGGGTGGGTCTGGTCACGAGTCATGACAGTACTCGCGACCCGGCACAGATCAGCCGGAACCCCACAGTGCGTTCAGCTGCTGGTCGACGGCCGCCGCCAGCGGCGCGAGCGGGGTCAGGACCGGACGGGGCGGACGCGACTGGATGACCTCGCACCGGGCCAGCGCCGCGCTGGTCAGGAACCGGGTGAGCTGCGCGTATCCGTGCTTGTCGTCGCTGCCGCGGCGGTGATGATGCATGCGCAGCGGAGCGTAGAGGTAGACGCGGTCGCGGGCCCTGGTCACCGCGACGTAGAACAGGCGCTGCTCCTCCTCCAGGCCGGCCGGGGTGGACAACGCCATGTCACTGGGCACCGCGCCGTCTGCGAGCTGCGGCAGGTGCACGACGGGCCATTCCAGGCCCTTGGCCGAGTGCACGGTTGAGATGACCAGGAAGTCGTCGTCCAGCCGCGGCCGGCCCGCCAGGTCGGAGCCGGACACCGGCGGGTCAAGGGCGAGCTCGACGAGCGCGTCGTGCAGTGACGGACTGGCGGCCGCGGCGTCCGCGAGCCGTTCCAGGTCGGCCATCCGGGCGGGCGCGTCCGGATAGCGCGCCAGCAGCGGGTCGCGAAGCGCGGCCAGGATCGCCGTCGCGCGGTCGGCGGTGGCGTCCAGGCCGGCCGCGGACGCCAGCCCGGCGACGGTCTCGGCCAGCTGCCGCCGGGCCCGCCGCGGGAGGATCTCCTCGGCCGCCGGCCACCGGGTGAACGGGTCCGGCTCGGTCACCCGCAGCGTGTCGATGACCCGCCGTGCGAGCACCGGGCCGATGCCCTCGTGCAGCCGCACCAGCCGGAACCAGGCAAGCTGGTCGGCGGGGTTCGTCACCACCCTGGCGGCGGCGAGGAAGTCCTTGACGTGGGCGGCCTCGGTGAATCGCAGCCCGCCATACTTCACGTACGGAATCCCCCGCGCGGTCAGCTCGACCTCGAGCAGATCGCTGTGGTGCGAGGTCCGGACCAGCACGGCCTGCTGCTGGAACGGCACGCCGGCCTCGTGCTCGGCCAGCACCCGCCCGCAGATCTCGCGCGCCTGGGTGGCCTCGTCGTGGCAGCGGATGAGCGCTGGCAGCTGGCCGGCGCCGCGCTCGGCGGACAGGATCAGCTCCAGGCCGCTGGCCTGCGGCCTGATCTCGTTCGCGAGCGCCAGTACCTCGTGCCGCGACCGGTAGTTGCGGTGCAGCCGGATGACGGCAAGGTCGGCGTAGTGCCCGGCGAGCGCCAGCAGGTGCCCGGGGTCGGCACCGCGGAACGCGTAGATGGCCTGCGCGTCGTCACCGACGCACGTCAGCCCGTCGCCGCCGGGGCGCAGGAGCCGCACGATGTCGGCCTGAACGGCGTTGACGTCCTGATACTCGTCGACCAGCACTGCGTCGAAGAGCGCGCGCAGCGCGGCGCCGGCGGCGGCGTCCGCGAGCGCGGCCCGCCACAGCAGCAGCAGGTCGTCGAAGTCGACCAGGCCGTGCTGGCGCTTGAAGGCCACGAACCCGCCGAACAGCCCGGCCAGCTGCTCGGTGAACGGCACGCACCACGGGTAGTCCGCGGCCACCACGGCCGGCAGCTGGCTGCCGGTGCTGACGCACCTGGTGTAGATGTCAGCGCAGGTCGCGGCCCGCGGCGCCCGGCGGCCGGTCCCGGTCACGCCGTGCTCGTCCCGGAGCGTGTCCATGATGTCGGCGACGTCGGCGGTGTCGATGACGCTGAACTCGGGCGGCAGCGCGAACGCCTCGGCGTGCGCGCGGATGATGCGGTGCGCGACGGCGTGGAACGTGCCGCCGAAGATCCGCTCCGCGGCCTCGGCGCCGGGTGGCTGCGCCCGCGCGAGCATGTCGTCGGCGGCCCGCCGGGTGAACGTCAGCAGCAGGATCCTGCTCGGCTGGATGCCCTGCTCGCGCAGCCAGGCGGCGCGGGCGACGAGCGTGCCGGTCTTGCCGGTGCCGGCGCCGGCGAGGATGAGCAGCGGGCTGCCCCGGTGCGTGGCGGCCGCCAGCTGGTCGGCGTTGAGTCCGTCCAGGACTGTCATGGCCCAGAATGTAGCCAGCGCCACTGACATCGCGAGAAGCTTGCGCTCATGACAAGCAGCGCACGTGTCGCACTGGTCACCGGGGCATCGGCGGGGCTCGGGCACGCGTGCGCCAGCCGGTTGGCCGCAGCGGGCTGGCAGGTCGCGGGCGCAAGCCGCCGCGGCACGGGCGGCCCCGGCTGGGACGGCCTGGTCATGGACGTCGACGACGACGCGTCCGGGCGCGACGGTGTAGCGGAGGTCCTGGCCCGGTACGGGCACATCGACGCGCTGGTAGCGGCCGCCGGCTGGGGCGTGGCGGGCGCGGTCGAGGACACCACGATCGAGGAGGCGAGGGCGCAGTTCGAGACGAACTTCTGGGGCTGCGTGCGGGTGGTGTGCGCGGTGCTGCCGCAGATGCGGGCCCGGCGCGGCGGCCGGATCGTGCTGCTCAGCTCCCTCGGCGGGGTGATCGGTATCCCGTTCCAGGCGTACTACAGCGCCAGCAAGTTCGCGCTCGAGGGCTGGGCCGAGTCACTCGCGTACGAGGTAGCGCCGTTCGGCGTGTCGGTGACGCTCATCCAGCCGGGTAATTTCGCGACCGACTTCACCGCGAGCAGGAAGATGGCGGCCGCGTCGGGGACGGGTGACTACGCAGCAGCGACCGCAAGGGCGGTCGAGGCAATGGAGCGCGACGAGCGCAACGGCGCGCCGCCCGCGCAGGTGGCCGCCGCGGTGCAGCGCGTGCTCGCGGCGCGCAGGCCCCCGCGCCGGGTGTCGGTGGGCAAGACCGCGGAGCGGGCCGGGGTGTTCGCCAAGCGGCTGCTGCCGTTCCGCGTCTTCGAGGCCGCGGCAAAAGGAAGCCTTGGCGTGGACTAGCGACGTTCCGGCCGGCATGCTATGAATCGTGCGATCGTCACTCGGGACGGAGCTTGCCAGGGTCGGCCAGGTGCAGGCGCACCTGCCCGGCGCCGTCGCGGTGCTGCTGGGCCTCGTTGCGCTCGCGGCTGCCGCGGTGCCGGCCGTGTGGGCGCTGACGACTCACGTCAACACGATCGCGCACGAGGGCATGCACGCCGCGATGGCCTCCGCCCTCGGCTGGAAGGTCACCGGTATCACGATGGAGCGCAACGGCAACGGCCTGACCAGGACGGCAGGGGCCGGCAAGTCGAACGAGTTCCTGATCGCGCTCGTCGGGTACATCGGGCCGAGCGCGTTCGGCCTGCTGGCCGCCAAGCTGATCCAGGTCGGGCACGCCATCGCGGTGCTGTGGCTGGCGATGCTGCTGGTGGTGAGCATGCTGATCATGATCAGGCGCAGCTTCGGAGTGATCACGGTCATCGCGGCCGGAGCCGGGCTGTACCTGCTGCTGGCGTACGGCTCCGTCGGCGCTCAGGTGGCTGCGGCCTACCTGATCGCCTGGTTCCTGCTGCTGTCGGGCATCCGCATGATCGGGCAGCACGGCGCGGGCGCCATGGATGCGGGCAAGCTCCGCGATCTCACGCTGCTGCCGCGGGGATTCTGGTCGGTCCTATGGCTGATCCTGTCGGTGCTCGCGGCATGCCTCGGAGCGGTACTGCTCGTGTGAGCGGTTACCAGCCGAGCTCGCGGAGGCGCTCGTCGGAGATGCCGAAGTAGTGCCCGACCTCGTGGATGACGGTGCGCCGGACCTGCTCGACGACCTCCGCCTCGGTGTCGCAGATCGCGCAGATCGCGCGCTGGTAGATCGTGATCCGGTCCGGCAGCACCCCGGCGTAGTTCGTCGTGCGGCTGGTCAGCGGGATGCCCTGGTACAGGCCGAGCAGGCCGCGCGGGCCGGGGCCGTGCTCGACCAGGACCGCGATGTTCTTCATGAGGTCCGCGAACTGCGCCGGCAGGCCGTCCAGGGCCGCGGCGACCATCTGCTCGAACGCATCGGGATCGACGGCGATCACGATGCCATTCTGGCCGCCGCTAGCCTTATCCGGTGCCGCCAACCCGCGCGGAACTGACCGCGGCCGCCGGGCTGACGATTCCCGACGTCGTGGGCCCGGGGCTGCGCGTGCTGTTCTGCGGCATCAACCCCGGGCTGTACTCGGCCGCGACCGGCCGGCACTTCGCCCGGCCGGGTAACCGGTTCTGGCCCGCCCTGCATCTGTCGGGTTTCACCGGGCGGCTGCTGCGGCCGGACGAGCAGTGGCTGCTGCCCGGTCTTGGTCTCGGGATCACCAACGTCGTGGCCCGCGCCTCGGCCCGCGCCGACGAGCTCAGTGCAGCGGAGCTGCGCGCGGGCGGCGAGCACCTGGCCGTGCTCACCGCCGGGCTGGCACCGCAGTGGCTGGCGGTGCTCGGGGTCACTGCGTACCGGACCGCCTTCGGCCAGCCCCGCGCCGCGGTAGGACCGCAGCCCGGCACGCTCGGCGGCGCGCGGGTGTGGATCCTGCCGAACCCGAGCGGGCTGAACGCGCACTGGAGCGCCGCGGACCTTGCCGCCGAGTTCGGCCGGCTGCGCGCCTGCGCGGAATAGCTGCGCGGCGGCGGTAAGTGGACCCGGCCCGGCCGACGTTTCATTCGCGCCGGTGGCTAGAGCACGCGATATGCCGTGTTTGTACCACCGGCCGGAATGAAACGTCCCAGCCGTGTCAGGGCCGGCCGACGGCCACCGTCGCACCCCAGTCCTCGTCGGTGACGAGTTGCGGGCGCAGGCCTGCGCCCGCGATCGCGTCCGCGGTCAGCGGGGCCTGCCGCGCGCTGGTCTCGATGAGCAGGACGCCGCCGGGAGCGAGCCAGGCCGGTGCGCCCGCGGCGATCCGGCGGTGCAACTGCACGCCGTCGGTGCCGCCGTCCAGGGCTACGGCCGGCTCGTGCAGCCGGGCCTCGGGCGGCATGAGCGCAATCTCGGCTGTCGGCACGTAGGGCGCGTTCGCCGTCAGGACGTCGACCCGGCCGCGCAGGCCGGCGGGCAGCGGGTCGTACAGGTCGCCCTCGTAGACCCGGCCGGTCCTGGCCAGGTTGACGCGAGCGCAGCGCACGGCGACAGGGTCGATGTCGGTCGCGTGCAGCCGCGCGCCGCCGAGCATGGCGGCGAGGGCCAGGCCGATGGCGCCCGAGCCGCAGCACAGGTCGAGGATGACGGGCTGCTGCGCGGCGGGACCGGTCTCCGCGGCCGCCGCGGCCTGGCGGACCAGGAACTCACTGCGTCGCCGGGGGACGAAGACTCCGGGCTCGACCGTGACACGCAGGCCGCAGAACTCGGCCCACCCGACGACCTGCTCGACCGGCAGGCCGCTCGCCCGCCGCCGGACCATCTCGGCAAGCTCTGCGGGCGTGTCCGCGGCACCCGCCAGCAGGCCCGCCTCTTCCTCGGCGAACACGCAGCCGGCCGCCCGCAGCGTCGCGACAACACCGGCAAGTTCGCTGGCGGACGGGAAAACCGGCATCTGCGTCCTTCCTCAGCCAGGGGCAATCCCCCGGCCGCAGATGGTAGCTGGCTGGCCGCTCCGCGCGCTCGCGGGTCCGTAGCGCCGGTAACCGGGTTTCGGGCTATCGCGAGGAGACGGCGGCTATGGGCCGGGCACGGATCAGGCACCTGCGACCTGACGCTGCCGGCCGCGTCCGGGCGGTTCCCGGTCGCGCTGGAGTACAACCACTGCAGCGCCGGCGCGGCCAACGGCGCGCTGCAGCAGGGCACCGACGCGGGCGACCTGCTGGCGGCCGGCTTCGCGGTGCCGGGGGTGAACGAGCCGGGCAGCGGCTGCTCGGGCGGCACTGACGCCATGGCCGACCTCGGAGGCGGGGCCGGGCCGGTGCCGACGTGGCCGAGTGGCGGCGGCGCAGCCGTGGAGCACCGGGCATGTCGGCATGTTCGGCTCGCCGCGGACCGGGATCACGCAGGTCGGGATCGCGAGCTGATCCCCGGCGCGACCGCACGCCGACCGCTCCCGGCGTGCGGCACCGTGACCGGAGAGCCCTGCCGCGGGAACGTCACGCCGGTGCCCGCGGGCACCCTGGCCGTGCCCGGCAGTTAGGCTCCTCGGGATGCCCGCCTTCCGCGCACCCGACGGCACCAGGCTCGCCTACCGCGTCCTGGGCGAGCAGGGCGAGCCGGTGCTGTGCCTGCCCGGCGGCCCGATGCTGGACGCGGACTACCTCGGTGATCTCGGCGGGCTCGGCCAGGATGCCCGGCTCGTGGTGCTCGACCTGCGCGGCACGGGCGGTTCGGCCGTGCCGGCCGACCCGGAAAGCTACCGGTGCGACCGGCTCGTCGGCGACGTCGAGGCCCTCGCGGACCACCTCAGGCTGGGGAACTTCGGGCTGCTCGGGCACTCGGCCGGGGCGAACCTCGCGCTGCTGTACGCGGCGGCGTACCCGGAGCGGGTCAGCCGGATGGCGCTGATCAACCCGAGCACCTGGGCCATCGGGCTGGAGCGGACCAGCGAGCAGCGTCGCGAGATCACCCGGCTCCGGCGCGGTGAGCCGTGGTTCGCCGGCGCCGCGGCGGCCTTCGAGCGGCTCCATGCCGGCCGCGGCACCGAGGCCGACATGGAGGCCGTCGCGCCGTTCACCTACGGCCGGTGGGACGAGGCGGCGCAGGCGCACCATGCCGCCGAGGCGGCCAGATCGAATCCCGAGGCGGCCCGCGCGTTCGGCACCGAGGGCGCGTACGACCCGCCCGCAACCCGGGCCGCGATGGCGCGGTTCGGCGCGCCGGTCCTGCTGCTGGCGGGTGAGGTCGACATGGTCGACCCGCCGAGCGTGATGGCCGAGTTCGCCGCGGTGTTCCCGGCTGCTCGCTTCGTGGTCCAGCCTGGCGCCGGGCATTATCCGTGGCTGGACGATCCCGCCGCGTTCCGCGCGGCGGTCGGCCCGTTCCTCGCCGGCACCGGGTAGCAGACGCTGCGTGTTTTCGGCGCCGGCCAGGGTAAGTGCTGTGATGGCAGCGCGCACTCACTCTGCATCCTCTCGGCGCCCTGCCGCGGAGGCACCAGTGCACTACGCACTCGCCATCACGTTCCTCGTCATCGTCGCCGCTGCCTTCGGCGCGGTTGCCTTCGCGCGCCGGGAGAACAGGCCCGAGGCCCGGCCCTCGTTCGCCGCCGCGACGCGGGCGTTAAGACGCCGGTCCCCGCTCGTGGTCGCGGCGGCCAGCGGAGAGTGCGCCTGCGGCGGGGTGCTGGGGCCGACCGGCACCGAGTCACGCAAGTACGGGCCGGTCCTCACGTGCGCAAGCTGTGGCAGCAACTGGACCGAGGACGGTCGCCGGATCGTCTTCCGGCGGCGGCCGCGAGTCGAGCGCCGGGTCCGCCGCCTGCGCAAGCCCGTCGGCTAGAGTGCGCAGCTGCAGGTCAGCGGGCATAGCCCGCTCGGATGGTAGCGTCGTGCCATGACCCCGCAAGAGCTCGCCAACCTCGTGCACCTGCGCCGGGCGCGAGACCTGATCGACCGGGAGTACGCACGTCCGCTTGACGTGCCGACCATGGCTCAGCGGGCTCTGATGTCGCCGGCGCACTTCTCGCGCCAGTTCCGGGCGGCCTACGGCGAGACGCCGTACAGCTACCTCATGACCCGCCGGATCGAGCGCGCGATGGCGCTGCTGCGCGGGGGCATGAGGGTTACGGACGCGTGCATGACGGTCGGCTGTACCTCGCTCGGCTCGTTCAGCTCGCGCTTCACCGAGATCGTCGGGGAGACTCCCAGCGCGTACCGCGGCCGCGAGCACGAGGCCGTGGCGGCGATGCCCGCGTGCATCGCGCGGGTGCAGACGCGGCCGGCCAGGCGGCCTGCGAAGCCGCCGGCGAGCAGGAATGGAGAAGCAGCCGGGGACGCCGCCGCCTAGTGTTGCGGCATGGCCATCGCGCTCCAGTACTGCAACGTCACCGTGAACGACGTCGACGAGTCCCTGGCCTTCTACCGCGACGCGCTCGGCCTCCAGGTCCGTAACGACGTCGCGTCTGGCGGGTACCGCTGGGTGACCCTCGGCAGCCCGGACCAGCCGGTGCTCGAGATCGTGCTGTCCGAGCCGCACGCCGGCCGTTCCCAGACAGACGGCGACGCCATGCAGGAGCTGCTCACCAAGGGCGTCCTGCCGATGACCGTCTTCCAGGTCGACGACCTCGACGCGGCCTTCGAGCAGGTCAGGGCATCCGGGGCGGAGGTCCTGCAGGAGCCCATCGACCAGCCCTGGGGTCCGCGCGACTGCGCGTTCCGCGACCCGTCCGGCAATATGGTGCGGATGAACCAGGCGCCTGAGCCGTAACGGCCCGGCCGAGTCTGGCCGGGCCCGATCGGAGGCAGCCGGTGGTCTTCGGCGCTGTCGTGCTGGGCGTCCCTGGTGTCGTGCTCGCGGGCTCGGCCGGTCGTTTCCTGCTCTGGCTGCGCAGGATGCGGCAGGTCTCCGATGTGACCGGGATCGTGGTCGGCCGGGACCGGCAGTTCACCGGCAGGATCGTCCGGACCCTCCCGAGACCGCGGCCGCGCTCGGCGGGATGCACGGCGCCGACCAAGCCCATCTCATGGCGGCTGCTGCGGCTGGTGCCGGCGCTCCAGGGATAGGAATGCGTCCCACGCGCGAAAAGGCGGGTGCGGTCCGCGCACCTCGTGCCCTACCCTTCAGCCCGTGAACGAGACGGTCATAGGCGAGCGAACCCTGTCAGCCAGCGTGCCCGGCGGCAAGCTGATCGGCGTTCGATCCGGGTCGGGCCGGCCGCTTCTCGTCTTGCACGGCGGACCTGCCGTGAACGACTACAGCGACTGGTTCGCCGCCGAGCTGGCGGGCTGGGACGCGCTCCGATACACCCAGCGCGGCGTCGCGCCCTCGGTAACCGAAGGGCCGTTCACCATCGAGCAGCACGTGTCCGACGCGCTGGCCGTGCTCGACCAGCACGACGTGACGGCAGCCACCGTACTTGGCCACAGCTGGGGCGGCTACCTGGCCATGCAGCTGGCCGCACGGGCGCCCGGCCGGGTGAATGCCCTGGTGCTCGCCGATCCGCTCGGCGCGGTAGGCGACGGCGGTCTCGCAGAGCTCGGGGCCGAGCTGGCGGCCAGGGCGACACCCGGAGCCCGGGCCAGGATCGCGGAGCTGGACCGGCTCAACCCCATCAGCAAGGAGCAGCAGGCCGCCGCCGCGCTGGAGTATTTCCGGCTGGACTGGCCCGGCTACTTCGCGAATCCGGCGCAGGCACCGCCGGTCCCGGACACCGTCCGGGTGAGCCCGGAGGGATTCGAGGCGACATCGGCCTCGATCGCCGAGGCCGTCGAGCGCGGCGACCTGCCGGCGATGCTGCGCGGATTCACCGCTCCGGTCGAGGTTGTGGCGGGAGCACGCAGTCCGCTGCCGCTGCACGCAGCCGAGTCGACGGCCGCGGCGTTCCCGGACGCGAGGCTGACGATCGTGCCGGGCGCTGGCCACCAGGTCTGGCACGAGGCGCCGGGCTGCATGGCCGCGGCGCTGGCCCGGGTCGCCGCACGGCTTCCCTGAGCAGGAACGTCGCCCGCCGGGGAATAACAGAGACGTGCTTGAATGGTCCGGTCATGCCTTCAGAATGGCGCGAGCATAGGCTGGTGGTTACATATCCGCCCGCGCGCGGGGAGGAAAAGATCGATGTCCGTAGTTGTCGGTCTCTTTATTCTGGGAGTCATCATATACGCAGTCAGAGCCGTGATTAAGTTCTACTGAGATGAGAGCCCGAATCGAACCAGGACGGGTACGGCCGTCTCCTAATTCAGGGCCGTGTCGTGATTTAGACAGCCAGCGCGCGGCTGCGCGCTAGGAGTGGACTACCGCGGTGTCGTGGCAGAAATGCACCCGGTCGGGCCGCAGCGCGTGCACCCGGCCGACCGACTCGCGCCACGCGGCCGGATCGCTTGCCTGACCCGGCGGCAGGTCACCGTCATCGGGTTCCAGGTACAGCCGGGGTTTGTACGCCGCGTCGCCGATGAGCACCTCCGCGCCGTTGCCGGTACGCACCACGACGCTCTGATGCCCGGCGGTATGACCCGGCGTCGCGACGACCGACAGGCCGGGCAGGATCTCGGCGTCGCCGTCCAGCAACTCGAACCGCGCATCCATGAAATCGAACCAGCCGGCCAGCTGGGGTGACTCCCGGCGGGCGCGCGCAAGCTCGGCTGACTGGACATAGAAGGCGGCGTGCTTGAACACGGCATTCTGCCCGCAGTGGTCGAAGTGGAGGTGAGTGTTGATGACCAGGTCGATGTCACCTGGCGTCATGTCGTGGTCGCCGAGTGCGTCGGCAACCGAGCGGTTGACGACGCGGTGGTCGGTCAGGACCTGCTGCGGGCCGCCGACCCCGGTGTCGACCAGAACCGCGCCGCCGGGATGGGTCACGAGATACCCGTGCACCGGCAGCTCGTCCAGCATGGTTGCCAGGTGCAGCCGTCTCACCTGCAGGGACAACTGTCCTCCCCGATCGCCAGGGACGGGCCTACGGCATCGGGCAGGACCGGCTGAGGCTGGCGATGGGCTGAATAGTGCTCTCGTCCCGGCGGCTCCGGCGGCTGGTTGCACAGCCACGTCGGCATGCTCGCCGTGGTCAATGTCGTTCTACGACGCGTGCGTTGCCCAACGCTACAGAAATGGCCCAGCCGGCCGTCGAAGACTGACCGGAACCAAAGCATTCGAGCTGGAGGGTATGGACGCCTGTTACGTCTATATCGACGGCTTTCGGCCTAAGAGCGCTGACATTAAAGGTCCAGCGAGTGTGCCCATCTCCGACTACTACTACGTACGCTCCGAAATGTGCTGGAACCTTGCCTCCAAGCCCGATCAGGGCTTGGAACCGGCGAGCATTATGCCCTAGTTTATATATAGGAAAAGCCGTTGGGTCGCCAACGTTGCAATAGAACAAGATACTCTTGGGGTAAATTGATCCGTCTATCTTGACCGGACCCGGGCTCACCAGCTCGCTGAGGTTCCCGGATGGTGCCAGATCTGAGAGAAATGAGAACGAGGACGTGCTGGAAGTCTTCGGAATCACCACCGGGGCAGACTCGGCAGCTGGGGAGCTTGCGCTGGCCGAAACGGATGATGCGGGCGAAGAAATCGGCTCTGGCGGCGCGCCGGAGTCGACCAGGATCAATGCTGTCACTACCGCCGCTACAGCTACGACGCTTCCGGCGGTCGTCCAGAAGACTGTCCGCCGCCGTCGCCGCATAGGTCCTCCGAGGCAATCGCGCCTAAGTCTAGGCAAACGTAACATCTTCTCTATCCGGTGGCACTCGGCCGGCCCTGACAGCCGTCACTTCTAGACCGTCGCGCGGCGCACCACTGAGGGCCGTGTTCTCTGACGTCCGGCAGGCTCTCGCACCGCGCATCCCGGGCCTAGGTACCGAGGCCTGCCAAGCCACCGTCGACGGCGCCCATTCAGGCGATCGATCCAACGCCCTGCTAGGCCGTTTGAGAAAGGTCTGGACCCAGTGGAGTGTGGCGGCCGAGGCACTCGTTGCCCGCGCGCGCCACGAAGCGTCTACTGGTCAGACGGGATCGGCGAACGAGATCGGCTTGCCGGTGGCATGGGCATATGCGATCTCCCTGCTCGTGGACTCGCCGATATACCCGCCGGGGTTGACGATCAGAACCCGGTCAGCCAGGTCGATCTTGCGCAGGTGGAGGGCGGCCAGCGCGGCCTTCTGCTCGTTGGTGATCAACTCGTCTGCTTCGTGATCTTCAGTGCGCAGGAAGACGCCTGGCGCGACGACGATGACACCTCCGAAGGTCAGATCGCGGTTCGCCGCACGCATCTCGTCCACGAACCGGGTAGAGCCGCAGATGCAGACAATCTCGGGTCGGTCGGGCACGGCTCAGTCCTCCGGGTCGAACGGGAACCGTCAGTGTGCACGTTGACATCACAGACAGGCACACGGGCCAGCAGCTTACGCAGCGGGACGGACACCACGCGGCTGCACCGTCGCAGGCGGGAGGCGTGGCCCGTACTGGGAATGGCGCTGCGCCGCCCCGAGCCGTCGATCGCGATCATTCCGGCCTGCCGTCCAGACCAGCTGCCAGCCCCGAACAACGGGCCCCATGGCGCTGTCGACCAGCAATCATCGATCAGTCCGTCCGAGCGCGGCCGCCGGACTACGACGACAGTTCACCCCGGCGCGACCACCAGGCCTCGGCGGCAGTCATTGCGCTCTCGGCCTCGCCGATGCCGTCGCCCACGAGCCCTGCGGTGGCAGCCCAGTGCAAGGGTATGAGGGCCAGGGCCCCGGGGAGCCAGCGGTACTCGTCGCGAGTCAGCGGTTCCGGAGCCGTGCCTTCGTAGGCGTCGAGCAGTCGTCGCGGCTCGAGCAATGCGCCGCTCCGTGCGACGTGGTTCAGGCTGCCCGCGATGTCGTACAGCCGCTCCCTGACCCGCGCGAAATCCAGGTCGAAGGTGACCCATGAGCCGTCTGACAGGTCTCCCGCGTTGCCCAGCTTGTAGTCCCCGTGAATCGGAGCGCATGGCAGTTCGAGGCCCTTCCGGAGCCTGGAGAGCTCGCCGGTCAGCTGGCGCATCCGACGCACGACCGGCTCGCTGCGAGGTCCGAGCCTGCGGCGTGTGAAGCTGACCGAGTAACGCAGTTGCCCGAATGTTCTGTGGTCGTCGAGGGGTTCGGGCGGGCTGGGCTCCCAGACTGCTTTGAGCGCAGTGTGGAGACGTCCGAGCTCCTCGAATAGGCGGACGTAGGACTCCTCGCCCGCCGGCGGCTGGACGTGATCGATGAACTCCTCAATCTCAGCCCAGCGATCAGCGACCCTGAGGAGGTCGCCGCCGGCAAGCCGAATCGGCCGAGCGACGCGAACTTGCGTCCGCTGGAGCCGCTCCCGGAGGCGCCGCAGCCCCGCTGCCCGCCCGCGGCGGACCCAGGGCCTGTGAACCCGGAGGACAAGCGGCGGCTCAGCGTCTACCCGCACGTTGAGGTTGAACTCACCGCCGATGTCTGCCCATCCGGCCCCTCGCGCGACAACGGCAATCAGGGCCGAGACGGCCGGATCATCCGGGCTGGCTCTAGGTCCGAACCAGCGCGGCAAGGCAGCGGGAGAGGTCGAGGCTTCGATTGCGGTCATAGCAATGGCCCACCAGCGCACATGAGGAAGGGTCGGCCGGCGAGCATGGTGCAATCTTGCCGCGGCGGCTGTGTCTGACGCACCCCGACCGAAAGCGCACTAGCCCGGGCTGGCCTGAGGTCGTTAGCGCTTCACATCAGCTCGGCAACGTGTCGTCGCTGCTAGAGCAGGACGCTGCGGCCTGGATCGGGCGCGCTCTGTTCGGAGAAACTGCTACGAAAGACCATAATTCATAAGGCTGGGCGGGGGTTTCCGCTGGTCAGGGTGGAGCCGCCTGTCGGAATCGAACCGACGACCTATTCATTACGAGACGGCCACAGCAGGGTACTGGTCGATTCCGAAGGGTGCACCCACCCAGCTAGCGCGGTGTCCTCGCTATGGCGGAACGGCCATGCCCG
>Ga0335078_10002061_pt1 | contig 30449 bp, 29 predicted proteins | sample Lox_Sample_32_FD_206711 | JGI IMG/M metagenome (GOLD analysis project Ga0335078, IMG submission 206711) | Soil microbial communities from Loxahatchee National Wildlife Refuge, Florida, United States - Lox_Sample_3.2 | ecosystem: Environmental > Terrestrial > Soil > Wetlands | place: USA... | reverse complement strand
ACGCGTCAACCCTTCCATCGGCGTTCCGCCGCGTGTCAGGAGAGATGGTCTTTCGGACAAGGGTCATTGTACGGCTGGGTAGTGAGAATCGTATGGTTACCAAGGGTTACCAAAAGGGAGTGTACGACCGGGTTACCAAGGGAACCGGGGATCAGCAGCATGGTATCGGTGATCCACAATGCGCTCGAGCCATCGCGGTGAGCAGGAAAATAGACAACAGGAGCACCGCCGGTTTAGGCAGCTTCCGTAAAACTTTCCACACCACAATGGTCATCGATTCGATCCTCCGCTGCGAGCGAATTAGCGAGTGGGTCCGTGAAACGCAGCCTGACTAATATAATTTGGGTATTGGCCCCGGGGATAATTGGCGGTAAGTTTATCGACCAAAGATTCTACAAAATCTCATAGGAAAGACGGGGATTCTTCGCCCAACATACTATGACCTGGATCCGCACAATCCCGCTGGACCAAGCCGACGAGAAGCTACGCAAAGCCATGGAGGCCCAAAGGGGTCTCTATCCGGTCGAGTATGCCACTCCGGTCCATCCCGTCGAAGGCGGCGGCTCGCAGATCACCGCTTCCCACAGCCTGATCCCGGAGGCGCTCTATCACGCCTTTGCGACCTTCGGCGCGCTCATGTCCCCGGATTTGCCACTGCAGCGGCGGCAGCACGAGATGATCGCGACCATGGTCTCGGTCACCAACCGGTGCGTGTATTGAATCGACTCGCACGCAGAGTTTCTGCGTCGGGTAACGTTGGATCAGGAGTTGATTGACGCGCTGCAGCGCGACTACACCACTGCACCCATCACGGCACAGGAACACGTGATGGTCGACTACGTGGTGAAACTGACCAAGGACGCCACCAAGATTTGGAAAGACGACCACGACCGGCTCCGGGCCGCAGGCTTCGACGACAAAGCCATCCTGCAAATTACGCTGATCGCATCCTGGTTCAACTACATCAACCGGGTCGCAGATGCGTTGGGCGTAGGCAGGGAGCAGCCTGTTTCCTAACCCTAGTGGGCCTCACCCGAGAAGTCCTGCCGCTGCCTCAAAGCTAATAGCTGCCTTCGGCGCTTTGTGATAAAAACTCCCGATGCCGTCGCCGAGTCAACCGGGCCTGGTCCGAGCCATCGGACGCTGGAGCCTGACCGCGCTGATCGTAAATTCGATCATCGGAAGCGGGCTGTTCGGCCTTCCGGGAGTGATTGCCGGGATGCTGGGAAAAGTCAGCCCCTGGGCAGTGCTTCTGGCCGGAGCCATCGTCGGCGTCGTGATGGCTTGCTTCGCTGAAGTTGCGTCACAATTTCCAGCAGCCGGCGGCCCCTACCTGTATGCGCGGGTGGCGTTCGGCCGTATGCTCGGCATCCAGATGGGCTGGATGCTGTGGCTAACCCGCCTGACCGCGCCCGCGGCTAACGCCGATCTCTTCGCCATTTACCTGGGAGAATTTTTCCCGCAGGCGAAGGAACCTTTAATCCGTTTCCTGATTCTCACCGTGTTGATTGGGACGCTTGCTATCATCAATATCCGCGGAGTTCGAGCCGGGGTAAGAGTCAGCAACGTTTTCACCATCGCCAAGCTGGCTCCACTGTTCCTTGTGGCGATTGCCGGGGCGTTCTACCTGCTTGCGGGTCACCGGGCCGCATCTTCGATGTCAGTTCCTGCGGGAAGCAATGCCTGGCTTAAGGCAATCCTGCTGCTGATCTTCGCTTACGGCGGGTTTGAGGGGGCAGTCACTCCCATGAGCGAAGCCAAAGATCCCCGCCGCGATGCTGCTTTCGGCCTGTTTGCGGCTCTGCTGACCTGCGCCGCGCTCTACACCGTGCTTCAGTGGGTGGTCGTCGCAGCCCTGCCGGACGCAGGTCACAGCGAACGGCCGATCTCCGAGGTCGCGCAGCTGGTGCTGGGTCATGCCGGCGCCGTGCTGGTGGCGCTGGGCGCTTTGGTCTCGATCTATGGATATCTCAGCGCCAACATGCTGGCGGGGCCGCGGATCACCTTCGCCCTCGCCGAGCACGGAGATTTTCCTCGTCTGTTCGGCGCCATTCATCCCCGATTTCGCACTCCCTATTTTTCTATTCTGGTTTTCTCCCTGCTGACCTGGTTGTTCGCCATTCTTGGCAGCTTCACATGGAACGTAACCCTCTCGTCTTTAGCTCGGCTGTCTTGCTACGCGTTGGTGTGCGGAGCCCTGCCGGTTCTGCGCCGAAAGCATCCGCAGTTGCCTGCATTCCGCTTGCGCGCCGGAAGTTTCTTCGCGGGCTTTGGCGTTTTGATCTGCCTGTTGTTGCTTACCCGAGTCGAGCTCAGAAGTTCCCTGATTCTGCTGGCAACGATTGTAATCGCTCTTATCAACTGGCTTTGGGTGCGCAAGCGGCCTGTGTCTGCTCCCAGTCCGTGACCTTCTTGTTGTGATCTCGGGCAAGTGTTAGCCTACGCGCGCATGAACCTTCGCCCCCTCCTGTTCCATCTGATGATGATTACGGCGGCGCTCCCTGTGATCGCTCAGCCGGGCAGCGACGCGGCAGTCGTCGAAAAGGATATCGCCGTCCCCATGCGCGACGGCGTTGTCCTTCGTGCGGATGTACTGCGGCCCGCGGGCGACGGCCGTTTCCCGACACTGGTGTACCGCACTCCTTACGGAAAGGAGTTCGCGCTCAAGGACTACACGACATTTCGTCATGCGGTGAAGCGCGGCTATGCGGTCGTGGTTCAGGATGTGCGCGGACGTTACGCTTCGGCCGGCGACTTCCGTCCCTATGAGAACGAAGGCCAGGACGGTTACGACACCATCGAATGGGCAGCGGCGCAGCCGTGGTCCAATGGCGATGTTGGCACTTTTGGCCTTTCCTATCCCGGCGCGGTGCAGTGGCTCGCGGCGGTGGAGGGCCCGCCGCATTTGAAAGCCATGGTTCCGGCGATGACATTTTCCACGCCACAGAATTTCTTCTATGCGTGGGGATTGTGGGACCTGTCGTGGATGGAATGGATATGGGATGACGTGTCCGCCGATGCTCGCGTCAAGAAAAATCTCCCCGGCCCCAGAACCGACGACGAGGCCAGTGCGGCATGGGACACCGTGGCGGACAAAATGCAGCGCACGTTGCCGTTGAACCAGCTGCAGGAACTACGTGGCATCGCCCCTTATTACTATGACTGGCTCAGTCACCCTCCAGACGACCCGTGGTGGGATTGGGCTGAGTTGCGCAACAAATATGACCGCGTGCACGCCGCTGTGCTGAATTTATCGGCATGGTACGACGACAACTACGGGCCGGAAGGGGCAACTACTAACTTCCTCGGTCTGCTCAAGAGCCGGTCTGGCCAGGGCGATCCTCGCACTCATCTGCTGCTCGGACCCTGGGTGCATGGAGTCGACTCGACTCAACGCACCCGTGCTGGAGAACGAGAGTTCGGTCTAGCCGCTGCCATCGACTACGACGAAGTGATTTTGCGCTGGATGGATCATTATTTACGCGGCATGGCAAATGGCGTCGAGAAGGAAGCGTCGGTGCGCTATTTCGTCATGGGTGAAAACCAATGGCGGGACGCCGCGGTTTGGCCACCCGCCGCCCAGCCGACTTCTTATTACTTGGCGGCGGCGGAAAAAGAACTCAGCCTGGTAATTCAGGCTCCTGGCGGTAACACCAAGCCGATTTCCTTCATCTCTGATCCGGCCGACCCCGTGGTCAATCCCTATCGCCGGTCGGGAGCTCACGATTACCGCGATCTCTCCAAGCGTCCGGACGTCCTGAGCTTCGACTCCGCCCCGTTTGGAGCCGATCTGGAAGTCAGCGGGCCCATCGAGGCAGAGATTTATCTCTCCTGCGACTGCCGCGACACCGATCTCTGGGTCCGACTGCTCGACGTAGCCCCGGATGGGACCGCGCTCAATGTGATGAGCCCGGGATTGGACGCGCAGCGCGCCAGCTATCGAGATATGGCGCAGGGCCGCCAGTTACTTACTCCGGGGGAAATCTACGAAATTACTCTCAATCACCTGATCACGAGCAATGTGTTTCAAAAAGGCCATCGCCTGCGGGCGGAGATTTCGACCACTTTCTTCCCCAACTTCTCACGCAATCTGCAGACTGGCGAATTGGAGACGGTGTCGGCGAAGATGCAGAAGGCGAAAGTTGCGATTCACCTGGACAAGAAGCATCCCTCGCGGATCGTGTTACCGGTGGTCATGAAGTAGATCTCTGATACGTGGTGTCCCCGGCTTGCAGCGCCATTCGGTATAATCCGCCTTCAGCCGAAGGAGCCTTGGTGCGGGCACGTCACAACTTATGTCTGCTGTTTTTCTTGTGCGCTCTTCCGCTCGCCGCGCAACGGGAGCCGGTGCTCAAGCAGATCGATCTGCCTCATCGTTACTACTACCGCGAGATGTATCTGCCGCAGCTCACCACCGGGCCGAGTGCGGCGGCCTGGGCGTCCGATTCCCGGACGCTCATTTACTCGATGGCAGGTACCCTATGGAGACAAGACTTGCTTTCGACCGGAGCCGTTCAGCTCACCGCCGGCTCCGGTTACGACTATCAACCCGACTGCTCTCACGACGGGCACTGGGTGGTGTATGCCACGTATGACAATGATGCCGTCGAACTCTGGGTGCTGAATCTCGAATCCGGAGAGTCCCATGGGCTCACCTCAGGCGGCGCGGTCAACATAGAGCCACGCTTCTCGCCCGATGACAAGCGCATCGTCTTCGTCTCGACTTCGTATCATGGCCGCTTTCACATCTTCGCCGGAGATTTTAAGAATGGTGAGCTGACCAACGTGCAGCGCCTCACCGGCGAGACGCGCAGCGAGCTTCCGCGCTTTTACTACAGCGAGTTCGATCACGAGATCAGCCCGGCGTGGTCGCCGGATGGGGCCGACCTGATCTTCGTCTCCAATCGCGGCCACATCTATGGAACCGGCGGAATATGGCGAATGAAAGCCGAGGCCGGGGCTTTGGCTGAGGAAATTCACAGCGAAGAAACAACCTGGAAAACTCGACCGGACTTTTCCCCCGATGGCAAACGCATCGTCTACGCATCCTATCTCGGCCGGCAATGGCATCAGCTATGGGCGATGCCATCGCACGGTGGCGATGCCTTCCCCTTGTCCTACGGGGATTTTGACAACATCAATCCACGCTGGTCGCCCGACGGAACGAAGATCGCGTTCATTTCCAATCGTAGCGGCAACACCTCGCTTTGGATTCAGGAAGCGGTGGGAGGAGCGCAGAGAGAGATCGTTCCTAAGGTGAGGCACTATCTCAAGCCCATGGGGAATCTTTCGATAACGGTTCTTGATCCATCCGGTAAACCGACGCCGGCGCGCATTTTTGTCACTGGCGCGGATGGTCGTGCTTACGCCCCGGAGGGGGCATGGATGCACGCCGAAGACGACTTCGTGCGCGCGGAGCGCAAGTTTGAGTCGCATTACTTCCACACCTCCGGCACAGCTGAGTTAACCGTGCCGGTCGGGCGGATCGATGTGGAGGTGATGAAAGGCTTCGAGTACCGGGTGGAGAAAAAGACTGTGCAGGTCAGGCCTCAGCAACGGCAAGACCTGAGTGTCCAGTTGCGGCCGCTCGGTTTTTCATCCGGCCCGGGCTCGCCATGGGCCGGCGCCGATTTGCATGTGCACATGAATTATGCGGGTGCTTACCGCAATACTCCGCCGCATCTGGTCGCTCAGGAGACGGCGGAGAACCTTTCGCTCATCGAGAATCTGATCGTCAACAAGGAACAACGCATTCCGGATATTGCCTATTTCAGCCCGGAAATGGACCCCGCTTCCACGCCCAATCATTTGTTGTTTCACGGGCAAGAATTTCATACCAGCTATTGGGGACATCTGGGGCTGCTGCATCTCACGCACAATTTCCTGATTCCAGGTTACGCCACTTACGGAAATACCGCCGCCGCCAGCATGGTTCCAACCAACGCGGATGTTGCGGATCTGGGACACGCGCAGCACGCGCTGGTCGGGTACGTGCATCCCTTCGATTTCGTTCCCGATCCCGTGGGAGACCCGTCGCTCACCCACGATCAGCCGCTCGATGTGGCGCTGGAGCTGCCTGCGGATGTGGCTTTGGGGAAAGTTGACTACATCGAGGCCGCGGGATTTAGCGATCATAGGGCGACCGCCTCAGTATGGTACCGGCTGCTGAACTGTGGCTTCCATTTGCCGGCAGGCGCGGGGTCGGACACGATGGCGAATTACGCATCGCTGCGCGGGCCCGTCGGGTTGGTTCGCGTCTATGCCCGTGTTCCCGCCGGCCCGTTGAAGATCTCCTCCTGGCTGGATTCGTTGAAGGCGGGGCACACCTTCGCGACTAACGGCCCATTGCTTAGCTTCACGCTGAGTGGCCAGCCAGTGGGCGGCACATTGCGTCTTCCGGCGGGCGAGAACCAAGTGAAGTTCACGGCCACGCTTCGTTCCATCGTTCCGGTCGATCATTTCGAAGTGATTTGCAATGGCGGAGTGACGCGCGACTTGAAACTCAGCGGAGAGCGCGAGGCTGCCGACGTCGAGGACTCGATTCCGATTTCGCGCAGTGGCTGGTGCCTTCTGCGAGCCTGGAGTGACAAGGCCGAGCATCCCATCCTGGACATCTATCCTTACGCCACGACGAGTCCCATCTATGTGAGTGTCGAAGGTTCAACCCCAAAGTCGTCAGAAGATATTGCCTACTTCATCGCGTGGATTGACCGGCTCATCGAGGCGGCGAACGCAAATCGCGATTGGAATACGGAAGCAGAAAAGGTGTCCGTGCTCAAGATGTTGGGCAAAGCCCGGCAAGTCTACGTGGACATGGCCAAGTAACAGGCATACCAACGTAGACCCAGACATCCTCGTCTGGGTGGCGGGAACGTGGGCCCCTAAGTGACTGACTTTTGGCTTGCCGACTCCATTCCGAGAAGAGCTTCTTTCCGCTCCACACCCCAGCGGTAACCGCCCATGTCGCTGCCGCCCTTAGGGACTACGCGGTGGCATGGAATCGCGACGGCCACCGGATTCGCCGCGCAAGCCCGGGCAACAGCCCGCACCGCTGTCGGCTGCCCAATCCCCTTCGCCACCCCCGCGTAGGATCGCGTTTGGCCAAACGGGATGGACTGCAAATAGGACCATACCCGGCGCTGAAACGCGGTTGCCTGAATGTCGAGCGGCAACGCCGATTTTAAATTCTCTCCGCGCATCTGCCGCAGCAGGCCGTCTTTCCAGTTTTTCATCCCGTCATCTTCGCGGCGCCGGATGGCAAAGGGAAACTCGCGCTTCAATCCTTGTTCGAGCTCCTCGTCGGAATCGGCAAACTGAATCGCACAAATTCCCTTGCTTGTCGCCGCAATCAACATGCGTCCCAGCGGAGAATCAGAAAAAGTGTAGCGAATGGGCGCGGCGATGGCGCCCCGGCGATACTTGTCTGGCGTCATCCCCAACTGCGCAGCAGTACGTTCATACAGGCGGCTGCTCGAACTGTAGCCGGCGTCATACATGGCTCGCGTCACGGAATGGCCGGCGCGCAGATTGCTCTTCAGCTGATTCATGCGGCAGGAGTCGGCATAGGCTCGCGGCGTAATTCCCAAGGCTGCTTTGAACTTGCGCTGCAAATGAAAAGGGCTCTGGCGAAACTCCGTACCCAGCCGCGCCAGGGTGAGCGGCTCGTCGAGATGTTGCTCGATGTAGCGACAGATGGCCCGAACGGTCTCGGCCTGGCCATTCCCGCCCGATCGCGGCCGGCAACGCAGGCAGGCGCGATAACCAGCCTTCTCGGCCTGGTCGGGGCGGCGGAAAAACGCCACATTCTCGCGGCGCGGTCGTTTCGAAGGGCATGAGGGACGGCAATACACACCGGTCGAGGACACCGCGAACACAAATTGCCCGTCCTGGTTCGCGTCACGCGCCTGAACCGCATCCCACCATTCGCTCTCGTTCTTACTAACTGCAGGCATCGGCATGGTCAAAGTGAGTATCGCATTGCTCGTCATAATGAGAAAACTCTAGGCCAACCAGCGTACACGGACCATCCATTTCTTGCGCTCAAAGCAACTTTGCTGGCCGATTGCCAGATTGAAACCTGCTAAGGTTATGATACGACGGGTCTTGCCGTTCATCTTCTATGAAGCCTCGCCCATCTCCGTATGCCCTGCCTGCTATTCCAACTTTGGCCATTTCGGCTAAGATGCTGCTGGCTACAGCCCTCATGTTCAGCCAGAACAACCCGATGCCGTGCGGCCCCGGCACGGCGGAAGTCGTTGCCGCCCACATTGATCACGATCTTAAGTTGGATGCACGGCATGAGGCGCCGGAATGGCAACACGCCGGCGCGGTTTCCTTCTGTTCGGATTGGCAGGGAAAGAATTCGGATCCCGGTCTCGAAACCAAGGTCCGGATCCTGTGGTCCGAACGCAATCTTTATCTGCGCTTCGAAAGCCGATACCGTGAGCTATTTCTCTTTGAAGATTCAGATGTCAATGGGCGCCGCGATCACTTGTGGGACCGCGACGTAGCGGAGGCGTTTCTGCAACCGCATCCTTCCCGCGAACGCTACTATCGCGAGTTTGAGGTGAGTCCAAACGGAATGTGGATTGATCTCGACATCTTTCCCGGAGGGTTGGCGGACCTTAAGAGCGGGTTGCAACGTTCGGTATTTCTCGACCGTGACTCGCACACCTGGACGGCAGAACTGGCCATTCCTTTGACCGCGCTCACTTCGCACTTTGATCCTGGGGCGGTCTGGCACACGAATTTCTATCGCATTGAAGGAGCTAAAGAACCCCGGACTTATCTGGCCTGGCAACCGACCAACACGCCAGAGCCCAACTTCCACGTGCCCAGCGCCTTCGGGACGCTGCGCTTCGAACCGCCGCCCGCGCACTGATGTCATTGCCACAACCGGACCTCACGGCATACATTGGGGCCTGCGTTTCTTATCTCGACATGGAGGAACAACCTTGAGAACTTTCTCTCTGAGCCGGTTTCTGATTTTTTCCCTTATTCTGCTGCCCTCCCTTCTTTCACTGGCGCAGCAGCCGGCGGCTGGAACGCTCGACGCCGAGACGCTGAAGAAGGTCGTGCCGACGAATTATTTTTTCCGTGGACTGAGCGCCCCGGTGCAGTTGCGCAACTCCGTGGGATTCCGCGCCGTCGACGGCATGTTGACGCTGGCTGGTTTAGTCGACACCGGCGGCTACGCCTCCAACATTCAGGAAAAGTATCAGGGCTTCCTGATTGCGGAGCGAAAGATCAGCATTGAGGGCTCGGAGCTGCCGGCGGGAGCTTACGGCTTCGGATTCGAGAAAGAGGGTAATTTTCTGGTGATGGATGTCGGCGCTCACGAACTGCTGTCGGTTCCCTTTCACGCGGACGCGAATTTGCCGCGCGCCGTACCCCTGAAAATCGTCGCCGACCAGGATGGTTACCGCCTGTACGAAGGGAAGAAATATGTGACCCTCAAGGTGCAGTAGGGGTCGCGGCAGGGGTGAGGACTGCCGAAGATGATTAATCGGCTAGCGGTTTCATCAACCCAAAGGTATTAGGAACTCCCGACCGTTTCCGGAGCTCGGAGAGCAAAGCTGCGGCCGCGTTCTCGTAGCTCTTGTCCGTATCGGTGTTGTCAGCCCACACGGCGTCATACACAATCTGCGTGGCTTCCTTGACGTCCATATGCAGGGCCGCTTCGAGGACATCGACCCGTTCTTGCAGATGGTCGTAACAACTCTGGCAGACCACCGCGGTTTCAGTGCCTGAAAGATGATTCTCGCTTCGGATGCAGGACGCATTGGCCGCCGAGGGCTGCATCTGGGAAGCCAGCAACTGCACTTTGAACTCACGCAAGAAGCGCTCCCGCTCCTGTTCCAGCAAGACTGGGTCCGGACATGTTTCATCGGCCTGCACTCTTGGAGGGCCGGCCGGCAAAACAGCAGACACGCGTTCCGTGCCGTGGCAGACCGGGCAGGCCGGAAGATCAGCGGAGTAGTAGACGCGGCATCGGGCGCAGGGCATGCCGTATCCGGCCGACTTGCTCACAGCTTGCCAAGGCTTGGGGATTCCTGCGGCCACCTGAACTGCGGTCTGCGCGGGGGTTTTCTTGGCCATCGCGGGCGAAGGAGTCGAGCTCATTTTTTGCTCCTGGGCAATTGAACCATCGGCTTAAAGTTCTGCGCCTGGAGCAATTGTAGGATTCCGCACCGGGGCCGCCGAGACACGGGAGTGCATGGCCGGAAGCGCGGGGCCGGCATGCTCCCCGCTCCCCATTCCCAGCCTATGGTTGACGGAATAACCCTGGTTCAGTAACGTTAATACAGCAAGTGTGTTAAGCGGAGGTTTGTATGTTTGAAGGCCTGTTTCAACCAATGCACCTTCTGGTCATCTTCTTTATTGCTCTGCTGGTGTTCGGGCCTAAGAAGCTCCCCGAGCTGGGCAAGGGGCTCGGCGAGGGCATTCGTGCGTTGAAAGAAGGCATGAAGGACAATCCTCCAGACCAACCCAAGGCTGCCAGCACGGAATCGAAGAACCCCGAAATCAAGAGCTAACTCACCGATTCTGCCGCAGTGAGCTGGCATGAGTTTCTCTGCCTGTTAAGGCAAGTTATTTTCTCCCGTAATTGGTGAATTCCCACCCCCCCGGAGGATTTTTATGCGCAAAACGCAATGCCTGCTGTGGTTATTGTTTTGGACAATAGCTTCTCCGCTTTTTGCGGATCAAATTGTGCTCAAAAACGGCGACCGCCTCACCGGAAACATTACCAAGTCAGATGGCAAAACCCTCTTGATCAAGACCGAGTTTGCCGGTGACGTCACTGTACAGTGGCCGGCGGTGCAGGAGATTACATCCACCCAACCGCTGCATGTGGCCACCCAGGAGGGCAAGACCGTCGTCGGACCGGTTACTACGACGGATGGCACGCTGGTCGTCAGCACGCCGTCGAGCGGAAGCGTGAATGTGCCGAAGGCGAATGTGACGGCCCTCCGCAGCGACTCCGAGCAAGTGGCTTTTGAAAAATCATTGCATCCAACGCTGTGGCAGGGATGGACCGCTGGAGCCAATGTCGGCTTTGCCTTGACCCGCGGCAACAGCGAGACCAAAAGCCTGGCCATCGCTTTTACCGGCGACCGCAAAACCCTGCATGATGAGATCGCGCTTTACACCAATACGGTGTATGCCACCAACGACGTATCAACCGCTATTCCCCACGTCACTGCCAACGCCACTCAGGGTGGGGCTCGCTACGACCGCAATTTCACCAAGCTTCTGTTCGGATTCGGCAGCGCCGACTTCCAAACCGACGCTCTGCAGATGTTGAACCTGCGCTCCGTTCTCGGCGGTGGTTTGGGAGTCCACGTGATCAACACCAGCCAGACTACCCTGGACTTCTTGACGGGAGTGAACTACACGCGTGAGAACTATGTGGGGACTAACCGTAACTTCGCCGCTCTCACTCTCGGCGAGGAACTGATGCACAAACTGGGCGCGTCGACCGTGGTTACGGAAAAGCTTTACTTCTTTCCCGACCTGAGCCAAACCGGCAATTACCGCGGCACGTTCAATTTCGGCACGATTACCAAAATCAGCAAATGGCTCGGTTGGCAGAATGCGTTCGGCGACATTTACGTCACCAACCCACCGGCCGATCCCACGACAGGGCTCAGGCCGAAGCAAAACGATTTACAACTGACCACCGGCCTGAACTTCACGTTCACGCACTGAGAAGCAAAAGTTTGGTGGTTCCAGTTGGGCTGAACAGAGCATCTATATCCTTTATAAGGGCAGTGAATGCGTGATGCCGATGACAACTCGCGCGATCCCGAAGGTCGCCTGATCGATGAGACCAGCCTGGTCGAAAGAAAAGATAAGATGATGGATAAGACCGTCGCTGACACCTTCCCCGCCAGCGACCCTCCCTCATCTCTACCCGACCCGGACGAAGATTCCTTTGCCGCATAATCGAGGCGGCCGATGCGCAGTGGACTTGCGGTTGAATCGCCGGTGCTATCGATAAAACAGATAGGACAAAGCGATAATTTGCATAAGACAAGTCCAGACAGCCATTGACGATCCCTCCACGCCGATCTAAATTGCATAGAGATAGAGGATTCTTCCAAGAGATGCGCATAGCAACCAACCCGGGCCGGTCTGTCAGCGAGGTGCGACTGCCTCTTCTCGCCCTTAGCGTGGCCATTACTGGCCTGGTGCTTGCACCCCAAGGATGCGACGGATGATATAGCCGGAAGACGAATACCAGGAGATCACGAAAAGGCCATCATCCACAGGAATGATGGCCTTTTTGATTGTCCAAACTTGGATTGGCACTTGCCGTTGAATATGGAGGATGTCTTGTCAGAACGAGAACGGGTGAAAATATTCGACACCACGCTGCGCGATGGAGAGCAGTCACCGGGATGCAGCATGACTTCGGATGAGAAACTGCGCTTGGCGCACGCGCTCGACCGCTTGGGCGTGGATGTCATCGAGGCCGGCTTTCCCATCGCTTCGGAGGGGGATTTTCAGGCGGTGCGAGCCGTGGCGCGGGAGGTGCGGCGACCTGTGATCGCGGCCCTGGCCCGGTGCTGCCGCGAGGATGTGGAGCAAGCCTGGCGGGCACTGGAAGCCGCCTCTCACCCTCGTATCCATACCTTTCTCGCCACCTCCGATATTCACCTGCAACATAAACTCAAAATGTCCCGCCAGCAGTGCCTGGAGCAGGCTGGTGAGGCGGTGCGGTTGGCTAGGTCTTTCTGCGATGATGTCGAATTCTCGCCGGAGGATGCTACGCGGTCCGACGTGGACTTTCTGTGCGAGGTGGTGGCAGCGGTGATCGAGGCAGGCGCAACCACGATCAACATTCCTGACACTGTCGGGTACGCCGTTCCCTCTGAATTCGCCGAGTTGATTCAGGCCATCCGGCGGCGCGTGCCCGGCATTGAGCGAATCATCATCTCGGCGCACTGTCACAATGACCTGGGTCTGGCGGTGGCGAACTCGTTGGCCGCCATCGGCGCCGGGGCGCGGCAAGTCGAATGCACTATCAACGGCATCGGGGAACGCGCGGGCAATGCCTCATTGGAAGAGGTAGTGATGACCATGCGAGTCCGGCCTGACCGTCACCCATACGACACAGCAGTAGTCAGCGAGTATCTCTTTCCTCTCAGCCAGATGTTGACGGAGATCACCGGCGTGCAAGTGCAACCTAACAAGGCCGTCATCGGGCGGAATGCGTTTGCCCATGAAGCGGGCATCCACCAGGATGGCATGATCAAGAACCCGCTCACTTACGAGATTATGACTCCGCAATCGGTGGGCGTTCCCAGCACGCGGCTGGTGCTCGGTAAACATTCGGGACGCCATGCTCTGGGGTTGCGCTGCGAAGAGCTCGGTTTCCGGCTGGATCGGCGCGAGCTTGATGCGGTCTACCGGCGCTTCCTGGCGCTGGCCGACCGCATCAAGACGGTGGAGGATCACCATATTCTTTCATTGGTGGGCAAGACATCCGGCGAAGGCCCAGCACCGGAAACCAGCGAGGAGACTCCCAGTGCCGCTCCGGTCGCGCCTCTCTTGAATAGTAACCATATCCGAGGAGGAGCCGCAGCGTCGCTTGTAATGACCGGACACGAAAGCGAGCAACAGGAAGATTACCTTTGGGGAGTATGATTCAGGCACAATATTGTGGAAAGGAATTCAGGTCCGATGATGAAGACCGGAGCACAGATCCTGTGGGAATGCCTGGAGCGCGAAGGCGTGACTTCCGTTTTCGGATATCCCGGCGGGGCCATCCTGCCCGCTTACGATGCCTTGAAATACAGCAGCATTCATCACATCTTGGTGCGTCATGAGCAAGGCGCGACCCACATGGCCGATGGCTATGCTCGTGCCAGTGGACGAGTGGGTGTAGCAGTGGCGACTTCCGGGCCGGGAGCGACCAACATGGTCACCGGCATCGCGACCGCCATGCTGGATTCTTCTCCGATTGTTTGTATCACCGGTCAGGTGGGCAGCAAGCTGATCGGCTCGGACGCTTTTCAGGAGACCGATATCACGGGCATCACGCTTCCCATCACTAAACACAATTACCTGGTCACGCGGGCCGACGAAGTGGCGCGGACTATCCGCGAGGCGATTTATGTGGCTTGTTCGGGACGTCCCGGCCCGGTGCTGGTCGACATCACCAAGGACGCGCAGCAATCACAGTGCGAATTCGATTGGGAAGCAGCCAAGCCGCAGCTTCCCGGGTATCGTCCTGACCTCTCGCCCGCCCCCAAGGAATATGACGAGGCGCTGGAGCTGATTCACAACGCCAAACGGCCGGTGATTTTACTGGGTCATGGTGCGCTGGTTTCCGGGGCGATGCGCGAAGTGCGAGACCTGGCGGAGCGTGGCGGCATTCCGGTGGCGCTAACCTTACTCGGCTTGGGCGCGCTTCCAGCTTCGCATCCGCTCAATCTGGGCATGATGGGGATGCACGGCGAGGCCTGGGTGAATCACACTATTCAGGAAGCCGATCTGCTCATTGCCCTTGGCATGCGTTTCGATGACCGGGTCACGGGAAATCTCAAGACCTACGCCCCCAATGCCAAGAAAATTCATGTCGAGATCGATCCCGCTGAGATCAACAAGAATGTCAAAGTGGATGTAGCCCTGGTCGGCGATTTGCGCGAGGTGCTTAAGGAAATACTGCCGCGCATCGAATCCGTCGATCATAGCGAGTGGCTGGATTTCATCGACCGGCTGAAGGGCGACTCCGCAATCCGCGATATTCAAAACCTGCCCGACAGCGGTCATCTCTATGCCGCGCACGTTATCAACGACCTGTGGCGGGAGACGCGCGACAGCAAGACCATTGTCGTCACCGATGTTGGCCAGCACCAGATGTGGGAGGCGCAGTATTACAAGCACGAGGAGCCCGGTTCGCTGATCACCTCCGGCGGATTGGGCACAATGGGATTTGCCTTGCCCGCGGCCGTCGGAGCCAAAGTCGCGCGCCCCGAAGCGGAAGTGTGGGTGGTGGCTGGGGACGGCGGTTTTCAGATGACGATGTCCGAACTCGCCACCATCGTGCAGGAAAATTTGAAAATCAATATTGCGATCATCAACAACGGTTACCTGGGAATGGTGCGGCAGTGGCAGGAATTCTTTTATGACCGTAACTACCAGGCAACGCCTCTGCTGAATCCGGATTTTGCCAAGATTGCGGAGGCCTACGGTATTCGCAATGCGACGGTGACGCAACGCTCGCAGGTCGTGCCCGCGGTGCAAGCGGCGCGCCAGCACGATGGACCAGTGCTGATCAATTTCCAGGTTGAGCAAGAAGACACGGTCTATCCCATGGTAGCGGCCGGAGCCGCTTTGCATGAGATGATTCGGCGGCCCAGTCCGATTGTGGAGACGGCTGCCGACGAATAATTTCCGAGTGACTCACTATGATGAATACTTTCGTGGTGTACGTGGAAAATAAACCGGGCGTACTGACGCGGGTGGCCTCGCTGTTCCGGCGCCGCGCGTTTAATATCGACTCGCTGACCGTGGGGCGCACGGAAAAACCGGAAGTGTCGCGCATGACCATCACCGTCGATGCCGACGTTCATCAGGCACGGCGGATCGAAGCCAACCTGTACAAACTGGTGAACGTGCTGCTGGTCGAGAACATCACCACCGAGCCGGCCATCGTGCGCGATCTGGCGATGATCAAAGTGGCGGCCACGCACGAAGCGCGCTCTCACGTACTCGAACTGGCTAGCGTTTTTCGCGCGCGCGTGGTGGATGTCGCACCCGAATCCCTTATTATCGAAATTACCGGCGCCGAAGACAAAATTGACGGACTATTAGAAGTGCTTCGCCCGTACGGCGTTTTGGAGATGGTGCGCACCGGGATTGTGGCCATGCGCCGGGGGAACAGGATCTCGTCGGTGGCTACCACGACGAACGCGCTGGCCCAGCCGGCAGCGGATGACGATGTGCAATACTCGGTTTAAAAACACAAAATCTGAAAGGAACACTCATGGCAAACATGTATCACGAGGACTCCGCTGATCTCGCACTCATTCGCGGCAAGAAAGTAGCAATTATCGGCTACGGCTCGCAGGGACACGCCCACGCTCTCAATCTCAAAGATAGTGGCGTGCAAGTTCGGGTCGGATTGCCGGAAGATAGCCAGTCTCGAGCCAAGGCCCAAGCGCAGGGATTAACCGTGATGTCAGTCGCGGACGCGGCGGCATGGGCGGACGTCATCATGATCCTGACTCCGGACACGACGCAATCTGAAATCTACAAGCGCGATATCGCGCCGCACTTGTCAGCGGGAAAAACCCTGATGTTTGCCCACGGTTTCAATATCCGATTCAAAACTATTTCCCCGCCCCCCAACATCGACGTCTCCATGATTGCCCCAAAGGCTCCGGGGCATCGCGTGCGTGAAGTGTTCGTTGAAGGCGGCGGAACGCCGGCCCTTCTGGCCATCGAGCAGGATGCCAGCGGAACAGCGAAGCAGTTGGCGCTGTCTTACGGCAAAGCTATCGGCGCCACTCGCGCCGGCGTGATCGAAACTACATTCGCGGAAGAGACCGAAACCGACCTCTTCGGTGAGCAGACCGTTCTTTGCGGCGGAGTGAGCGCGTTGGTCAAGGCGGGATTCGAGACTTTAGTGGAAGCAGGTTACCAGCCGGAGATCGCTTACTTCGAATGCTTGCACGAATTGAAACTAATCGTCGACCTCATGTACCGCGGCGGCCTCAATTACATGCGCTATTCGGTCAGCGACACCGCTGAGTACGGGGATTACACTGGCGGCCCACGGATCATCAGCGAGGAAACCCGGCAGACGATGCGGCAGATGCTGAAGGAAGTTCAGGATGGAAGCTTCGCCCGCAAGTGGATCGCGGAAAACGAGACCGGGCGGGAATGGTTCGACAACAAGCGCACGGAAGAGCAAGAGTCTCAGCTCGAGCGCGTGGGCGCGCAATTACGCGCTATGATGAAATTCCTCGATCCGGTTACGGTGAAACAGAAGAGCAACCGTCCGGCGGTACCCGCCTAACCGCCGACGGCCATCTTGCGGGCGCGACTGGCGGTTCTGCTGGCTGGCAACAGTTTAGTCTTACCCCCGATCACCGTCTACGACCTCGAGGGCAAAATTTCGGTTGACACTGCTTGTTATCGTTTTATAATTATTCTCATCCGATAATCATGCGCCTCTCCCACGAACAGTTCCGCGAGCTGGCTGCGAGGCACGGTCTGGCGGTTACGCACCAGCGCCAGGTCATCTATGAGGCGGTCATCGCTTCTCACGGGCACTATTCCCCGGAAGATATTTACGCTGCGGTCCGGCGGCGTATTCCATCCGTTTCTCTGGCCACGGTCTACAACAATCTGCGGCTTTTCATCGAGTGTGGTTTGTTGCGGGAAGTTACCCCTCACTCGACCACCTTGCGCGTGGACGGCAATCTCAAGCCTCATCACCACCTGGTTTGTTTTCGCTGCAAGTCGGTGCAGGACATCGAAGGAGAGTTCATCGATTTCAAACGGCTGTCCCGGCATCTGCCGGATGGCTTTGATCTGACGCAGCCCTTGGTCGAGGTCTTTGGCCTCTGCCGCCGCTGCAGTGCCAAAGAATAATTTTTTTCACGCAGTACTCATTCAAGATTGGAAGGACGGAAATATATGGAAAATACACTCGCGACTTCGTCGGGGAGTGTAGTCCCCGAAGCTAAGCAAAAAAACACTGTAACCGAGTCCAAATGCCCAGTAGCGCACGGCGCTCGCAGATCCTTCACCAATGAGGATTGGTGGCCAAATCAGCTGAACCTCAAAATTCTTCACCAGCATTCCCCGCTTTCCGATCCGATGGGCAAGGCGTTCAATTACGCGGAAGAGTTCAAGACGCTCGACCTGAATGCCGTAGTCAAGGACCTGCATGCCTTGATGACCGACTCGCAGGAGTGGTGGCCGGCCGACTTCGGCCACTATGGCCCACTTTTCATTCGTATGGCCTGGCACAGCGCAGGCACATACCGTATCGGCGACGGCCGCGGCGGCGCTGGAAGCGGTCAGCAGCGTTTCGCGCCGCTCAATAGCTGGCCGGACAACGTGAACCTCGACAAGGCGCGCCGGCTGCTGTGGCCGGTCAAGCAGAAGTATGGGCGGAAAATTTCCTGGGCCGACCTCATGATTCTCGCAGGCAACGTTGCCCTCGAATCGATGGGCTTTAAGACTTTCGGCTTCGGCGGTGGGCGCGAGGACGTCTGGGAACCCGAAGAGGACATCTTCTGGGGGCCTGAAGGCAAGTGGCTGGCGGACGAGCGCTACAGCGGCGACCGTGATCTTGCCAATCCTCTCGCTGCTGTGCAAATGGGTCTGATCTATGTGAATCCGGAAGGCCCCAATGGAAAGCCGGATCCCATCGCAGCGGCACGGGATATCCGGGAGACTTTTGCCCGCATGGCGATGAATGACGAGGAAACCGTGGCGCTGATTGCCGGCGGTCACACCTTCGGCAAAACCCACGGCGCTGGTGTTCCCACTCAATATGTAGGAAATGAACCGGAAGGCGCCGCCATTGAGGAGCAAGGACTTGGATGGAAAAATAAACTTGGCAAAGGTTGCGGTGGCGACACGATCGGCAGCGGCCTGGAAGTCATCTGGACCACGACGCCCACGAAATGGAGCAACAACTTCTTCCATAACCTGTTCGAGTATGAATGGGAACTGACGAAGAGTCCGGCCGGCGCGCATCAGTGGACGCCGAAAAATGGCGCAGGCAACGGTACCGTGCCGGATGCGCACAATCCCTCAAAGCGTCATGCGCCATCCATGCTAACCACAGACCTCGCCTTGCGGTTCGACCCTGCCTACGAAAAGATTTCGCGGCGCTTCTTCGAACGTCCGGATCAATTCGCAGACGCGTTTGCGCGCGCATGGTTCAAGCTGACACACCGCGATATGGGGCCGATTCCGCGGTACCTTGGCCCGCTGGTTCCGAAGGAAACACTGCTATGGCAAGACCCGGTTCCCGCCGTGGATCACAAATTGATCGGGGAGAAGGATATTGCTGCTCTGAAGGCCAAGATACTCGCCTCCGGTCTGTCGATCTCCCAACTGGTCACGACTGCCTGGGCATCGGCGGCGTCATTCCGCGGCTCAGACAAGCGCGGTGGAGCGAACGGCGCGCGGATTCGCCTTGCGCCGCAAAAAGACTGGGAAGTGAACCAGCCGGCCGCACTGGCCAAGGTTCTCAAAAAGCTGGAGGGAATTCAGAAGGAGTTCAACAGCGCGCAGTCCAATGGGAGCAAAGGGAAGAAGGTCTCGCTCGCAGATCTGATCGTTCTAGGAGGCGATGCGGCGATCGAGGAAGCAGCGAAAAAGGCCGGGCACAAAGTGAAGATCCCCTTTTCGGCGGGGCGAACGGATGCTTCGCAGAAGCAGACCGACGTGCACTCGTTCGCCGTGATGGAGCCGATCGCGGACGGGTTCCGCAACTATCTTCGCAGCGGGCAGATCCTGTCGGCGGAAGAGTTGCTGTTGGATCGGGCGCAGTTGCTGACGCTGACTGCCCCCGAGATGACGGTACTCGTCGGCGGCCTGCGCGCCCTGAATGCGAACTTCGGGCAGACTAAACACGGCGTCTTCACCAAGCGGCCCGAGACGCTGACCAATGACTTCTTCGTCAACCTGCTCGACATGAACACCAAGTGGGAGCCCTCCTCTACATCCGAAGGCGTGTATGAGGGGCGCGATCGCGCGACCGGCAAAACGAAATGGACCGGCACCCGCGTAGATCTCGTTTTCGGTTCGAACTCCCAGCTGCGGGCCATCGCAGAAGTCTATGCGTCTGACGACTCGAAGGAGGCGTTTGTGAAGGATTTCGCGGCTGCGTGGAACAAAGTGATGAACCTCGATCGCTACGACCTGGCTTGAGCTAAATCGAAGCCATCGCTCTTCCTGACTCGCGGGGGCGCATCGCGCCCCTCGCCATTTTTGCCATCAGAGGGTGGTTATCATCGAGTGAACGAAGAACACGATTGACTCGAAAACACGGTGGTAGAGGTTGGGTCCAATGACGTCGATGGGAAATGTGCGGTCAAAGGGATAGACTCCGGTGAGACAAGATTTGGGCCCGTGATGTATCTTTCCAGTCTGATACAGCATCCACTAGGGACGAGGTTCACCATGACAACGAGCGCAACCTCACTGCGAAGTGACGCGAGTACGCTGCCAGCGGCAAGCGGCCTGGCATTGGTGCGGGTGACGATTGGGGCAATGTTCGTGTGGGTCTTTTTCGAGAATCGAGGGAAAGGCCTTTACACTGCGGCGGGTTACTCGGGTCTGATCAATTACTACATCAAGAACAGTCATTCGCCGGCCATATGGAAGTCGGTCATGGCGCTGGCTGCAAACCACGCCGCGATGGCGGCTCCTATGCAGGCGATGACCGAAATCTCTCTCGGCATCCTGCTCGTCATCGGTCTGCTTACCCGCCCGGCCGCGTTTGTGGCGTTTCTGTATCTCGGCAGCCTTTGGATTTCGGAATGGGGTACGGCCTGGATCTGGGAATTGCTGGTGCCGGTGCTCGCATCGCTCGGGCTCGCTATCGGAAGCGCTGGCCGGAAATGGGGTGTTGACGCGTGGCTGGCGCAACGGTGGCCATCTTCGCCGTGGTGGTTGATTTGAGCTGATGCCTTGCGAGTGTCCGTCATCATCCCTACCCATAATGAAGCGCAGGCGATTGAGCGCGTCTTAGCGGATCTCCCGTCCGAACTCACCACGGAAGTCGTCGTTGTCGACAGCAACTCGAATGACGGGACGCCCGAGATCGCCGCAAGAATGGGAGCCCGCGTAGTTCAGGAACCGAGGCGCGGCTATGGGCAAGCGTGCCTTACCGGGCTGGCCGCGGCAAACGCCCCTGACGTGGTGGTGTTCCTGGATGGTGACTACAGCGATCGGCCCTCTGAACTTCCGATTCTGTTAGCGCCAATTATTGAGGGCCGTGCCGATATCACGCTCGGCTCACGCCTGCAGGGGCAGCGGTCGGTTGGGGCGTTGCCTTGGCATCAGGCGTTTGGGAACCGTCTCGCCGCCCGCCTGATTAAGCTGCTTTATGGTTTAAAAATTAGCGATCTCGGCCCGTTTCGCGCCGGCCGCGCCGACGTACTACGCGCGCTCACGCTCGAAGAAACCACCTATGGCTGGGCGGTTGAAATGATCCTCAAAGGCGTGCTGGCTGGATTCCGCGTGGTTGAAGTCCCTGTGAGCTATCACCCGCGCATCGGAGAATCGAAGATCAGTGGAACGCTGAAGGGCACGGTCGGCGCCGCTTGGTTCATTCTCGGCCTGATCGTGCTCTATTATTTTCGGCGCGGCAGAGCTGGCCCGGCGAGGCCGGCTTGAGCCGGTCACCTGCGGATGGACGCATATGGTAATGGGCACTTGGTTGGGCGTCCGGTCCACTTATATATGCGGGTTCGTAGACAGACGGAACGTTTCCGCCCACTAGTTTGAATCACACCCCAAAGAGAAACGCAGAGCAGCACACACCTCATTCATTCGTGCGGAAGTAAGCTGAGCGACACGTTTCCCCAGGCGCTGTTGCGACACGGTAACTGCATTGTGCAAGTTCACCGCGCACGTGGACTTCATGCCGTCCTCCTCATTGAGAACGACTTCCGATGGTACACCGCGAATCGTGGAGGTTACGGGCGCAACGGTGACGGTGGATAAATACCCGATGGCGCTGTTACGGGTGAGCACCAAGGCTGGCCGTCTCTTGTCGGGCGCGGCAAACTGGTAAAGCCGAACTTCACCTCGGGCTATTCTTCCTGCCACGTGGCCTCCGGCTCCCAACCCCGCACTTCCGCGTCCGCTTGCGGCTTTCGCGCATAGCCCTGGCGGTCGCGTTCTTCGCTAGCGCGCAGTTCCAACCGGCGGAGATGTTCCCGCAGGGCGTCGCGCACCAGAGCGGACCGGTTTCGCCTGGTCCGCTTCGCGGCTTGGTCGGCGGCGTGCAACAGCTTTTCATCCAGCACGATTTGAACGATTTGCATATGTGGATGTCATTCCACAGTATACTACACATAGGACGGGTGACCCACTCAAGCGGTTTTGGCCTGAGTAGGGATGTTCTGCCGCTGGGCAGAGTCTTGCTGGGTCGTGGAAAGCGGGAATAGGGTGCGCGGATAGTTGTTCAGGAGATAAGTGACACTATTTGCGGCGTCACGCTTTGCGGTGGTCGGGTGCCGGACACTCCGCCGAACCTCGCGATTGGGTTGCCGCTTTATCGCCATCTGGTACCTGCCTCTTGCGTAGCGCTGGGAGGTTCGCGTGCGATGATTCTACTGCAAGCTTCCTCACATTTTGGTTAGGCAGCAGGCAGGTAGCCCACTCGAGCCAAAAGCAGGCTGGAGCGGGCCACCCGTCGTATATTATTTCCCCAACCATCTATGAGATCTTCAGTGGAGACGGTCCCGCGTTCCTCAGGCAGCAACCGTGTGCTGGTCATCATGGCGAAAGCACCAAGGCCAGGCGTGGTGAAGACCCGTCTGGCTTCCAGCCTTTCTCCCGCCGCTGTCACCGATTTCTATTGCTGTCTTCTGGACGACACGCTGGCCTTGGCGCGGTCATTGGGCGCTGTGGAAGTTGCCATCATGTGCCCTGACTCGGACGTAAACGAGCTGACACAGTTGGTAGGCAACGAAGCGAGCGTAGTTGCGCAGAAAGGTGAAGGTCTTGCCGCCGGCCTCACTTCGGTGTTTGCGCACTTCGCGAAAGACCATCACCGACGCATTGTTGCCTTTAACAGCGACAGCCCACATCTGCCGCGTTCCGTTCTCGAAGACGCGTTCGAAACGCTGGCCGCACATGACGTTGTCGTTGGACCGACCCACGATGGTGGCTACTATCTCGTCGGGGCAAAGGCTTCTCATCCTGCGCTTTTCGCACCCGACGGAATGGGCACCAGCAGCGCGCTGGAGAGACTCCTGGCGCGCGCACAAGCGCTTGAGCTGTCCGTAGGTTTTGCAGATCGTTTTTATGACATCGACACCGCAGACGATTTGACCCGACTCGTGGAGGAGTTGCGGCTGGCTCCGGCAAGGGCGCCACGCACAGCGGCATGGCTTAAAGAGTGGGAGCTTGCGACCAGCAAACCAAGAACAGGCACGGGAGACCTGTGAAGATCGCCTCCGCCCGGAGAGTGTACGCCCTCGGCGCCACTTTGTGCGTGGCGCTGACCATCTGCTCCCGCCACTTCGGCGATAGGGGCGGCCCGTACTTCATGGCCTCTTTGACGCTTGCGAGCATCGTGTACCTCTGCGCGATCCGTGAGTTTTTCGCTACGCCGATATTTTCCCGCCGCGTTGTCGCCATTGGGCTCGTGCTGGCAGCACTGTGGCACATCGAATTTCTTCGGCTGCCGCCAGGCGTCGATGACGATATCCATCGCTATGTTTGGGATGGCCGCCTGCAGCGGCTCGGCTACAACCCCTATCTTGTCGTTCCCAGCGATCCTGCCGTGAAGGGGCTGCATACTCCGGAAACCCGCAACTTGAACAACCCCGGTCTGCCGAGCCCATATCCAGCGGGGGCGCAGCTTTTTTTTCGTGCAGTAACCGCGATTCACGAATCCACCTTTGCATTCAAAGTGGCATTCGTGGTTTGCGAGTTCGCAATCGTCTTCGTATTAATCGACATCTTGCGTTATACCGGGCAGGCAGCGCACCTGGTTCTGGCGTTCGCCTGGAACCCATTGTTGGCCATTGAGGTGGCGGGAAGTGGCCACATCGACATTGTTGGCGCGCTGGTGTTGCTGATGTCCGCTGCTGCGCTGGTGCGCCGATGGCGTGCGACTGCGGCCGTCACACTTGGGCTGGCTATCGCAGTGAAATTCCTGCCGGTCGTACTCTTGCCCCTCTACTGGAAGCGGGTTCGCATTCGCGACGCGGCGCTGGCGGCAGCCGCGGTCGGGCTGCTTTACCTACCATTTCTAAATCATGGCCGCATTCCGATCGGCTCGCTTGGCACGTATGTGCAGACCTTCCGCTTTAATGGTCCCGTTTTTGCTGCCCTCAATCAGGTAGCGCCTCCGCAGTTGCTGGCCGGGCTGGCAGTGCTCATCGGATTAATGACCGCAACCTGGCAAAGAATAAGACGCGCAGCGCCTGAGTGGTCCCTGGACCAGTTTGCCTGGCCGATGGCAGCATGTCTTCTGTGTGCGCCCGCCATTTTCCCATGGTATCTTCTCTGGCTGCTGCCATTTCTGACGTCAGCCTCGACGTGGCTGATGATCATCTGGACGGTCAGCATTATCCCCGTTTACGTCCAATGGCACTTGCGAACGCTTGGGCGTCCGTGGGGAGCGCTTCCCGGTTGGGGAATGGTGGTGGAATATGGATGCCTGACCGTGGCCGGCGCCGTTCTCGCTCTGCGCCGGATCGCACTGTCGCCGCGTCCCAATGCTCAACGGAGTAGGTAGCATAAAGGACTGTGCGCTGAACGATATTACTGTATCCGGAGGCTTTACTTCCTCATCCTACACACCATCCGTTCAATTCACCGAGGAGCGAACTCTATGAGAAACGCATGCCGTTCAGCCGTGATGGGTCTTCTGCTTTGTGGAGTGCTGGTCGTTGCTGCGAACTCTTGGGCGCAAGGGCGTGCGCCCATTCTCGATCAAGTTGCCAAGACCTACGGAATTGATTCGTGGGACAAAGTTGACGCTATCCGTTACACCTGGAACGGTGAGATTACCGGGCTCTTCAAAGCTGCGCACAAGTGGGAGTGGGAGCCTAAGACCGGCAAAGTTACGTTTGAAGGGGCAGGCAAAGATGGGAAGCCGGTGAAGGTTACGTATGATAGCTCCCAGCTCAGCAGTCAATCTGACCAGGTGAAGAACGAAGTCGAACCGTCTTTCGTCAACGACAATTACTGGGCCCTGTTCCCCTTCCATGCTTATTGGGACAAGAGCGCCAGCGCGATCGATCAGGGCAAGTTTAATCTCCCAATGGGCCCCGGCATGGCCGAGCTACTCCCCATAAAGTATTCGACGGATGCAGGCTACACGCCCGGCGACACCTGGGATCTCTACGTCGGGACGGACAACCGGGTCGTGTACTTTGTCTACCATCGCGGCGGGGCCAAGCCGCCGAGCCGCGTCTTCGCAACCTGGACAGGCTACAAAAAGGCTGGTCCCATTCTGTTCTCAACCGAGCACCGCGGCAGCGCCGATGGCAAGCCGCTGCACATCTGGCTTTCTGATGTGGCGGTCAAGCTGACGGGCTCGGACAAGTGGATGGACGCGCAATAAACCGAAAAGCGGGTGATTCGAACAGCTCATGTCGTCCGTCACGGTCAGACTATCTGGCGATCACGACAGTAGTGCAGGAACTGCTCAGTTTTGGCAGATCGCGGTTAGCGGCCATGCGAATTTCGAGCCGTGGGCGCTCGCCGCGAATGATCGGACAATAAGAGTCAGGCTGCAGTAGTGCGTCTTGCAAGCGCCGCCGGCCGGCACAGCCGCCGTGGCATGAGTCCCGGAACTCGCAAGGCTCGCACGCGGGGGGGAGCGTGCGGGCTTGGTCGAAGGGCGCGGAGTCCAAAATGTCGAGCCCCATGGAAATCAAACCGGAAAGCGGCTCCCCCGATCCCGGCCAATAAACACAAGGCTGTGTCGTGGCTCTCGGTGTTACTCGTACGGTGCTCACGCCGCATCCTCCTCGGAGCGGTGGCAGGCCCGCCATTGCGCGAACCAGCGGCTCGCCAATGGCGATTACGTCGGTCTCCGCAAACAGACGGCGGAACCCCTCCCAGTATTCTTCGTAGCTCAGGGCATAGCTGTCCGATCGCACGGCTTGATACACATTCAGTCGCAAAGGAGCGTCGAACTGTTTGGCGACCCGCGCGACATCCGCTAAACGCAAGTAGTTCGACTTCATCATGACGGCGATGATGGTTACAGGAAGGTCCAATCTCCGGCACCGTTCTGCCTGCTGGAGGATGAGCACCCAATTACCTTGCCCACGCTGTGCATCCTGCTCCGCTTGCGTCGGGTAATCGAGAGAAAACTCGATGTCATGAAAGGCGCGCAGTTCGTCGTCTTCCAGAACAGCAACACTATGGCCGTTGGAAGTGATGGTCAACTTGACCGGCTTCGTTCGCAGGTAGGCCAGTATTGCCTTGAAATCGGGATGCATACCGTTCTCACCGGTGCCGAGATTCACCGAGCGTACGGGCAGGCTTTCCATCACTGCCTTGACTTGGTCCGGGGAGAGACGATCCGCGCGAGTCGGATCTCGGTAGCAGAAGGAGCAGGTGAGATTACATTCATTGGTGAGCCCGAGCCCGAGCGCAACACCAGCATCGGGCACTATGCTGGACGCGGACGATGAAGACTGGGCTACTACGTCGTTCATACAGCCTGCAATGCTGGACCTGCGCGATGTGCGACCCAGTGCATGTAGCGGGCGACTGCGGCAAACTCTGGTCGGGTACCCAGCTTGCGCTCCAGCTCGAAAATCCGTTCGTACTCCTCAGTTCGGGAAATTCGCGGCGGCAAATAATCCGAGATAACCCGCACGCCACGCTTCCCCGTTACCGTGAGTGACGATTCGAGCAGCATGGCCTGCAGGCTATCCGCCGTGAATAGCCGCACCCTTCCTCCGTACAGTGCCTCATTACCCCACGCCGCTGTTAAATTATGCTCACTCGCGGCCAAGTCACCGTCTTGTATTGCAGCCTTTAACACCTCACCTGGCTGGTTCCGTACCAGTATCGAGATTATGCTAGACGGATCTCGCAAGGCGCGAGCCGCACTACGCAACACAGCACACGGGTCGTCAACATATTCGAGGATATTGTGGCAAAGAATTATGTCAAACAACTCCGCGTGGAACAAGCTTGCCAATTGGGCGGCATCGCCGTGATTCAGCGCAATCCTCTCCGTAACTCCTGCTTTCTGCGCGGCACGCTTCGCGAGGTCTAGCATTGGTACGGACGCATCCAGCAATGTGACGTGGAAACCAAGCCGCGCCAGGCGCACCGCGATGGCGCCGGTGCCGCAACCAATGTCCAGAGCGCGCAAAGGATATGTGGCCTGCTGCAGAAAGTCCTGCAAATTGGCAAAGGCGAGGTCGAGACGCAGTCGGCCCTCAGGCGTCTCGAGGTACGCGGCATACTTCGCCGCGCCGGACCGGAACCTTTCGAAGTCGTCGTTAGCGGTCGTTTCCTTCATGAACCATTCAGGCAAAGTCGCTCTGATCGAATCGCAGATGAGTGAGCGTATATCGAAAGAATACGAACGACAAGTCGGCCGGTCGAACTCAATGGATTCTCAGTTGTCGATTAACGGGCAAGGGAGAAGTTATCCGAGCCCGACATTTCGATTGGTGGTTTTCGGCCACTGAGATACGAAGTCGTCCAGAAGTCCGCTTGGAGGAAGCGCGGTTCCGTCGAGAGCCGAGTCAGATCAGTTTCCGTGAACCCGTTTCTGGATAATTTCCTGTTGGCCGACCAACAGGCACTTAGATGCAAGTCCACAGTTAGCAGCTGACCAGTTCTTGTCGGGAAAGGTGAGAGTCGCCTCCGGCGTCTTGTGCTAGCATCCGTGGCACATCTGAAAGGAAAATCCAAATGAGTGTCCCCCAACGGTTGTTCTTATTTGTGCTGGCATGCGCTTCAACCGTAATCGTGGCTCGCGCTCGGTCTCAGACAACGCCTAGCCCGGAAGTGAAGAAGCTGGCAGTAATGGTCGGCAAGTTTACGATTGAAGATGAATTGAAAGCAGGGTTTATGGGGCCGAACTCGCCAGCGATGAGATTCACTGGCACTGACGATTGCAGATGGACGGCAGACGGCTTCGCCGTGATCTGTGAGACGGTACTCTATAGACCGGGAAGGAAATACTCGGATGCTTGCTTCGTCTACTACGATCCGACTGCCAAGACATACCGATACCACGCAGTTGACAGTTCAGGAGGAACAGAAGATAAGACTGGCACGGTGAGCGGCGACGTATGGACTTGGCTTGGGGACAGCGTCTTTGGCGGAAAGGTGTATCACACCCGGTACACCATGAAGGTTGTCTCAGCGGATTCCTACGAATACACCGATGAGTCGGGCGAAAGCGAGAATTCCATGAAGGTGTTCGTGAGTGGGAAAGAAACTCGGATCGCGCCCGCCAAGCCCGCGCAATCGGAACCAACGCAGGCTGGCGCGACTCCACTGCTGCTGGAAAAGAATGAAGGCGAGGCGCGTCTCTGGCGGCCCGAGCCGGGAGAGGTTGACCCGGGGGGATTTATTCTCAAGGTCACTCCCAAAGCCAATGGCTCGGAGCATCTGGTGCTCGTTGGGCGAGAGGACATGCCCCCCGGCGCAGCCATACCAACCCATAAGCATCTTGAGCAGGATGAGATCGTGCTTATCGAGAAAGGAACCATCCACGCTCATGTTGGAGATCAGGAGCGCGACCTGCATGCGGGAGGAATGGTATTCATTCCGCAGCACACGTGGGTCAGCTTGAAGAATACCGGCGCCGAACCCGCGAGCATAGTCGGCATATTCTCGGCCCCCGGATTCGAGGATCATCTGCGCTGCGAATCAGTTCCGGCTGGCGAAAAACCGACAACAATCTCCATCGTTGAAGAGAATGAATGCGACCGCCTAGGCCACGTCGTCTACCGCGACCGCGGAGAAAAAGACCCCGAAAAATGAAAAGGGGATGCAGATCAAGCACGGCTCTTCCCGAGTCACGCGCTACTCGGGACTTATGTTTGACGAGGGACTTTCAACAGTATGTTCGTCCGAGTCGGCATCGGCGAAGTCTGCGGCTGACCCAGCGAAATTCGTCCGGAGCGACGAGCAAATGTTCCGTAATTCCGGCAAGTTAGCGTTTACCGACAATTCACAAACCTGGTTTATCGAATCCGGGGATTCTCGCGGACCAGAATTCGCGGGACACAGTACTCGGAGCCCCGAACTATGCCCCCGGGGTGGCATTTTTCGCTTGACTTCCACCCCCGCCGGGATCATAGTTTAGCGCGCAATTCATACCGTACTCATACGGTCGCGTCAGTCTTGTTCCGACCCTAATCGGAAGTAGAATACCTCCCCTGAAGTCAGGCCTTGCTTCGCCCGACATCTAAGTCGGAACTGCAGCCATTGCACCTTACTTATTGAGGTTGGTTGTGTCGAGAAACCTGGCACAACGGGAATTCCCCAAGTGCCAAGCTCAAAATCCGGAGGCTGCCATGAAACCGAGAGAGATATCCCCCGTTAGGCCATCAGTCTTCAGCCGCGCTTTGACATGCAGGACAATAGCAGTGCTGGTTTTCTTGTGGGTCGCGTCCCTGGGAGGATGGCTCTGTCCCACATTAGCGTATTCCCAGACTGCGGTGGAGTGGAATCGGGCTTGGTGCAACGCGATCGGAAACTGTCGGGCCAGCCGCCAGCTTCATCTTTGGCGCCCGAATTTGCCGACGACTTTTGGAACCGTAACTCTTAGCACGGCTCAGATGCTCCGGCCAAATCAGTCGCATAACTTCATTTTTGGTCGGCGACAAGCTTTCGCCGTAGAAGGCCAGCGCTTCAGCCAACCTTTCCGCATGGACTTGCGGTCCCAACTGCCTCCGCCAGCGCCAACGCCGGACATCTGGAAGGGTGGGAACGGGAACTGGAGCAACGGTGCCTTGTGGACAGCCGGTGTGCCCAACGGCAACTTCGATGTCCTGATTGATAACGGCAACCCGCAGAGCTCGGCTGTCACTCTGGACACCAGCGCCGCCATCAACGATTTAACGATCGACTCCGATGATGGGTTGACGATCAGCGACAATCATTCGTTGACGGTCAATGGAACGAGTATCACCAACAACGGATCGATTGCTCTGGCCTCCGGGAATAACGCGACGCAGCTGATCGTGGGCGGGACCAATGTGACGCTCAGCGGCACCGGCACTGTAACCATGGGGAACGACCCAGCAAATATCATCGTGGGCGCAGTTGGCACTAATACTCTAACCAATCATGAGACCATTCAGGGCGCCGGCAACATCGGGGACAACCAGATGACGCTGGTGAATTCCGGAACCATCGATGCCAACGCCGGCTCCGGCCAGAATGTTCTTGTCGTTGAGACGAGCGGTGGGACCACCAACACTGGAACGCTGGAGGCCACAAACGGGTCCACCCTCAGTCTGTATGGCAACACCTTCGCTAACACCGGGGGGACCATCCAAGCTGTGGGAGCGGGTGCTGTAGTGAATCTGCAAAGCGGCGTGACTATCAACGGAGGGACTCTCACGGATTCCGGAGGCGGAGTCATAACCACCGTGTATGGGGACAGCGCCACGTTGAACGGCGTTACCAATACCGGCACCATCAGCGTGCACGACAACAGCACCCTTTCATTGATCGGAACCATCAGCAACCAAGGTACTGTCCAGCTGAATTCAGGTAATAACCGTACAGTTCTGAAT
>Ga0335078_10002060_pt1 | contig 30461 bp, 31 predicted proteins | sample Lox_Sample_32_FD_206711 | JGI IMG/M metagenome (GOLD analysis project Ga0335078, IMG submission 206711) | Soil microbial communities from Loxahatchee National Wildlife Refuge, Florida, United States - Lox_Sample_3.2 | ecosystem: Environmental > Terrestrial > Soil > Wetlands | place: USA... | reverse complement strand
CTCTCCGGGCTCTCCGGGCTCTCCGGGCTCTCCGGGCTCTCCGGGCTCTCCGGGCTCTCCGGGCTCTCCGGGCTCTCCGGGCTCTCCGGGCTCTCCGGGCGCTCCGGGCGCTCCGGGCGCTCCGGGGCGATGTCGCCGGTGAGGTAGCGCTGCATGGTCGGGCCGATCGCCGCCACCAGGTCCTCGGTGCTCGCCGAGGCCAGCGGTTCCAGGCCGAGCACGTACCTGGCGAAGCCGAGGCCGACGACCTGGCTGGCGACCAGGGTGGCCCGGAAGCGGCCCTCGGCGTCGTCGCCCAGGCCGGCGACCTGGGTCAGGCTGGCGACGATCGTGCTGGTCACGAATTCCCGCAACATGACGACCCCCTGCTCGCTGGTCGCGGCCGAGCGCAGCAGCCCGAGGAACGCCGTCCTGATGCCGGCCACGTCCCAGGCCCGCAGCATCGTGCCGATCAGCAGCTCGCCGATGCGCGGGCCGAACTCCTCGCCGAGCCGGTCCCGCTCCGCCCCCAGGACGCCGGTGATGATCTCGCTCGGCAGGACGGGCAGCCGCATCGCGGCGGCGAACAGCCGCTCCTTGGTCCCGTAGAAGTGATGCACCAGCGCCGGGTCAACCCCGGCGTCCCCCGCGATACCGCGGATCGTCGCCCCGTCGTACCCGTGCTCGCCGAAGCGCTTCCGCGCGGCGTCGAGGATCGCCTCGCGGGTCCGGCTCTCCCCGGGACGCCGGCCAAGTCCTCGCCAGGACCCGTCCCTGGTCACCGCCGCGGCTCTGTTCCCCGGGCCGTTCCCCGGGCCAGCATCAGCATCCGTTCCTCGATCGTCGCGGGGACCGGCTCCAGGCTGGCCTCGATCCCGGCGGCCTTGAGCACCTCGGCCAGCCCGGCCGGGTCGGCATTGGCCACCCGGATCGCCCGGCCCGCGAGCATGACCGGCGCGCCCGCGGCGTTGAGTGCGGCGAAGGCCTGGGCCCAGTCCGCGGTGCGGACCGCGACGGCGGTGGTCGAGCCGATGATGTCAGCCTCGCTGCCCTCGGCGACCAGCCGGCCGTCCGACATGAGCAGCAGCCGGTCGCACTGCTGGGCCTCCTGCATGTAGTGCGTGGTCACCAGGACTCCGGCGCCACGCTCGGCCTGCGCCCGGATCGTGTCCCACAAGGCCGCGCGGGCGAGCGCGTCGACGCCCGAGGTCGGCTCGTCGAGCACGAGCACCTCGGGTGCGTGCGCCAGGGCGGCCAGGAACGCCACCTGGCGCTGCGTCCCGAGCGGCAGCTCGCGCACCAGGACGCCGGCGTGCGGAGTCAGCGCGGGCGGTAGCGCGGGCTCCGCGGCGCCGTAGGCCCGCGCGCTGAACGACAGGTTCTCCCGCACGGTCAGGTCGCCGTACAGGCCCAGGCCCTGCGGCACGTAACCGAGCCGGCGCCGCCGCTCGCGGTCGGGCGGGCCGCCGAGCAGGCCGACGCGGCCGGAGGTCACCGCGATGAGGCCCAGGAGCATCCGGATGAGCGTGGTCTTGCCGGCCCCGTTGGCACCGAGCAGGCCGGCCACCTCCCCCGGCTGCACCCGCATCGAGACGTCGTCCACCGCCGTGAACGCGCCGAAGCGGCGGGTCACGTGGCTGGCACTCAGGAGAACGCCGGTCATGCCGGCACCGTGTTGCGGCGGGCCAGCGAGAGCGCGATGACGATGTCCTCCAGGTCGGGCGCGACGGCGGTGGCCCCGGTCGGCGGGCTTGACGGGGTGGACGGGTCGCCGCCGGGCCAGTACTCGTGCAGCACCCGCCCCCGGCGCCAGGCCCATTCGGCCCGGACAGGCTGGCCGGCTTGCGTGACCACTCCGGCGAAACCCGCGCGCACCTGGTCGTAGGACCCCTGGACGAGTATCCGGCCGCGGTCGAGCACGACGAGGTGCGCGGCGCGCTCGGCCTCGTCGAGGTAGGTGGTCGACATGAGCACGGCCGTGCCCGACGCCGCGGCCTCCGACACCAGCCGCCACAGGTCGATGCGGCTCACCGGGTCGATGCCCGTGGTGGGCTCGTCGAGGATGAGCAGGGCGGGCCGGTGCACGATCGCCATGACGAAGCCGAGCTTGCGGCGCATCCCGCCGGACAGCTGCGAGGCGAGCCGGCCGGCGGCGTGGGTGAGCGACGCCCGGTCCAGCAGCTCGGCCCGGCGGGCCGCGAGCTCATCGCCGGCCAGGCCGTAGATGCCGGCGACGAAGTCGATGTTCTGCGTCACGGTCAGCGCGGCCCAGCTGCCCGACGACGCGGGAAGGTAGCCAAGGCGCTGCTTGGGCGGCGTTTCGACCGTGCCGCCGTCCAGCGGCACCTCGCCGGCCAGCGCGCGCAGCAACGTCGACTTGCCGGCCCCGTCCCCGCCGACGACGGCGACGACGGATCCGGCGGGCACCTCGACGGTGACGTCGTCGAGCGCCACAGTCGCCCCGAAGCGGACCGTGGCCGAGCGCACCGAGTAGGTCATGCGGTGCTCACCGTCTCGGTCTCGGCCGGCTGGCTGTCAGCCGGGCTGGCGGGGCGGCCCGGGGCGAGGTCCCGGCGGAACCGCAGCGTCGCGCCGGTGAACACCACCACCGCCATCACCGTGAGGACCACGAACGGCAGCCACAGCGAGGCGATCGGGGCGCCGCGCAGCATGATGCCCTGCGAGATCATGGTGAAGTAGGTCAGCGGCAGCAGGTAGCCGATCCAGCGGACCCCGGCGGCCATCGCCTCCAGCGGGAAGATCATCCCGGAGAGCAGGATCTGCGGGAGAAGGAAGAAGAACGCGGTCTGGATGGCCTGGCCGGCGGTCTGCGAGATCGTCGAGATGAACACGCCGAGGCCGAGCACGACGAACAGGAAGATCGCGGCCCCCAGCGCGAACGCGAACGGGTTGCCGTTGAACGGGACGGAGAAGAGCAGGATCCCCAGCACGGTCACGATGATCATGTCGATCGACGCGACCAGGAAGTACGGCGCGATCTTGCCCAGGATCACCCGGCTCGGCCTGATCGGCATCACGGCGAGCTGCTCGAGCGTGCCGGCCTCCCGCTCTCGCACCATGCCGATGCTGGTGATGATCGTGCCGATGAAGGTCAGGATGAGGCCGATGATGGCCGGCACCATCACCCACGACGTCTTCAGGTCCGGGTTGAAGAGCACCTGCGTCTTGACCTGGTTCCCGGCCTTGTTGAGCGCGGCGGTGGCCGACTGCGCGGCGAACAGGTTGGACCCGTTCACCAGGGCGAGCACCGGGGTCTGCCCGGTGACGAAGGCCACGTCCACCTTGTTGTCCCGCAGCAGCGTCTCCGCGTCGGCCTGGGTGCCCGCTGGTTCGGTCACCGTGACGTCGAAGAACGGCGGCAGCGTCTTGGCCGTCTGCGCGGCCTGCGGGCCCACGACGGCCGTCTTGAGGCTGGAGACGTAGAAGTTCGCCGCGTAGCCGAAGATCACCAGCAGGAGCAGCGGCATCACGATCAGCATGCCCAGGGTGCGCCGGTCACGGACGAGTTCCCGGAACTCCTTGACGATCATGGCCCTCATGTCAAGCACGATAAGAGCCTTCCGGAGGATAAGTCAACAAGTGATGAAATTTTGCCCGGCGGCCCCTGGATCTGTTGGATTGGGGCATGACGAACTCCACGAGGCACACCGGGCGCTGGACGCTCGAGGACCGCTTCGCGTCCCCGTGGCACTACCTGCCGGTGGAGGTGCCGGCCGGGACCGCCGGGCTCCGGGTGGAGCTGGAGTACGAGCGGGCCACCGGGACGGTGCTCGACCTCGGCTGCCTGGGCCCGCGCGGGTTCCGCGGCTGGTCGGGCAGCGCCCGCGAGTCGTTCGTCATCGCCGGCGACGCGGCCACGCCGGGATACCTGCCGGGGGAAATCGAGGCCGGGACGTGGCAGGTGATGATCGGCGTGCACCGCCTCCCGCCGGACGGGGTGGGGTACCGGCTGACGGCCGAGACCACGCCGCTGCGCACGGGCCTGCGCCCGCCGCCGGCCGCTCTCGCGCCGCCGGTGCCGCGGGAGCGGCCGCCCCGCCGGGACCTGGCGGCCCGGCCGGGGCACCGCTGGCTGGCCGGGGACCTGCACGCCCACACCGTGCACTCGGACGGGGTGCTGACCGTGGCCGAGCTGGCCGTCCTGGCGGCCGGGCGCGGCCTGGACTTCCTCGCGGTCACCGACCACAACACGGTCAGCCACCACGCCGAGCTGGCCGCCGCGGCCCGCCGGTACGGGATCACCCTGCTGCCCGGCCAGGAGGTGACGACCGACGGCGGACACGCCGGGGCGCTCGGCGACGTCGGCTGGATCGACTTCCGCCGGGAGCCGGACGACTGGCTGGACGCCGCCGAGGCGGCGGGCGGCCTGCTGTCGGTCAACCACCCGTTCGCCGGGCCGGTCAGCTGGACGCTCCCGATGCGCCGCCGCCCGCCGCTGCTCGAGGTGTGGCACTGGAGCTGGCTCGACCTGCGCTGGACCCTCCCGCTGTCCTGGTGGCTGGCCTGGGACGCCGCGGCGATCCCGGTGGGCGGCAGCGACTGGCATCAGCCGGGATCCGACGCCCTGCCCGGTCACCCGACCACCTGGGTCGAGTGCGCCGGGGAGGCCCCGGGCGATGTGCTGGACGGCCTGCGCTCGGGCCATGTTGCCATTTCGGCCGAACGGGATGGGCCCGTGCTGTTCCGCCACCAGGGCGAGCTCCTGGCCGTCGCCGCGGACGGCCTGACGCTGTCCGGACCGCAGGGGCCCTGCGCCCGGGTCCAGGGCGACCGGGCCAGCCTGGGCGGCCGGGCCGGCCCGCACCGCCTGCTCGACGCGGCCGGGGCGGCGCTCGCGCTCACTCCCTAGGAGCCAGCCGGACAGCGCCTACCGGGTGCGGAGGAAGTCGAGCACCCGCTGGAGCAGGAGCGCGGTGGCGTCCGCGTCGTAGCAGGGCAGCGAGCTGTCGGCGAAGTAGTGCTGGCCGCCGGGGTAGAGGAACAGCTCCGCGTCCTTGGCCGCCTCGCCGGCGAAGGCGACGACGCCGGGGGTCAGTCCCTGCGCGTGGTGAAAGAGGACCATCTCGGCCATCTCTGTGCTCCTGTTCTGTGCTGCCGGTTCTGGGCTGCCCGGTTCTGTGCTGCCCGGTTCCGGGCTGCCCGGTTCCGGGCTGCCCGGTTCCGGGCCGCCTATCCGGGGGATACTGGGTGGATGGGCGGGGACCGGGTTGATTTCTTCGTCAGCCACGCGGGTGCGGACCGGGCGTGGGCCGAATGGGCGGCCTGGCAGTTAATACAGGCCGGGTATTCCGTCGAGCTGGACGTGTGGGACTGGGCGGCGGGGCGCAATTTCGTCACCGCGATCAACGATGCGCTGGACCGGGCCGGCCGGGTGGTGGCGCTGTTCTCGGCCGCGTACTTCGAGCGGGAACGGTACACGACCCAGGAGTGGGCGGCGTCCCTGGTACACGTACCCGGCTCGGATGAGGGGCGGCTGGTGCCGGTGCGGGTGGAGGACGTGCCGCTGGCGAAGGTGCCCCCGCTGCTGCGCCCGCTGGTGTACTACGACGTGTTCGGGATGGCCGAGGAGCAGGCGCGGCAGGCGCTGCTGGACGCGGTCCGCGGCCCCGGCCGGCCGGGGCAGGCGCCGGGGTTCCCGGGTGGCGGCGTACCGGGGCCGGGCGTCCAGGGGCGGCCAGGCGGGCTGGCTCCACGGCTGCCCGGGACGCTGCCGCGGGTGTGGAACGTCCCGGCCCGCAATGCGGGATTCACCGGCCGGGACGGGCTGCTGGTGACCATCCGGGAACGGCTGCTGGGCGGGGACCGGGCAGTGGTACAGACCCTGCACGGCATGGGCGGGGTCGGCAAGACCCAGCTGGCGACCGAGTACGCGCACCGGTTCGCCAGCGAGTACGACATCGGGTGGTGGGTGTCCGCGGAGCAGCCCGCGCTTATCGCCGGGCAGGTGGCGGCGCTGGCCGGGCCGCTGGGCTGCGCGGAGCCGGGCGCCGCGGTGACCGCGGCGGCGGCCGCGGTCCTGGCCGCGCTGCGGGCCCGGGACCGGTGGCTGCTGGTCTTCGACAACGCCGTGGCGGCGGCGGACCTGGCCGGGTGGCTGCCCGGCGGCACGGCCGGGCACGTGCTCATCACCACGCGGACCAGCGGATGGTCCGAGATCGCTGACTCTCCCGTCGAGGTGGACGTGTTCGCCCGGCCCGAATCAGCGGCGATCCTGCGCGAGCGGATCCCCGGCCTGGGCGAGGCGGACGCGGGCCGGCTGGCGGACGGGCTCGGAGACCTGCCGCTGGCCATCGCCCAGGCCGCGGGCTACATGGCCGACTCGGGCATGCCGGCCGCGGAGTACCTGGACCTGGTGCGGACCCGCGCGGCACGCATCCTGGACGAAGGACGCGTGCTGTCCTACCCCCATACCCTGGCCGGGGCGATCCAGCTCACCACCGAGAAGCTGACCCAGGAGAATCCCGCGGCCGCCCTGCTGGCCGAGGTATGCGCGTTCCTGGCGCCTGAGCCCATTCCCCTGGCCCTGTTCACCACCGCGGCCGGGCAGCTACCCGAGCCGCTGGCCAGCAGCGCCGCCGACCCGCTGGAATGGCGGAACCTGCTGACCGCCCTCAGCCGGACCGCACTGGCCCGGGTCGACCAGCGTTCCCTGCAGATGCACCGCCTCACCCAGGCCATCCTGCGGGACCAGCTCACCGGCGAGCAGGCCGCCGCGGCGCGTGCGCTGGCCGGGACGATCCTGGCCGCCAGTAACCCGGGCAAACCAGGGGACCCCGCCAGGTGGCCCGCCTGGGCCCAGCTGCTGCCTCACATCCTGGTTGTCGACTCAGCCAGCAGCGGTGAGGCTGTCCGCTGGCTGGTCGGCGGCGCCGCCTTCTACCTGCTCAGCCGCGGAGACGCCCGGGGTGCCCACGACCTGGCCAGCCGCCAGTATCAGCAATTGGCCCGGCAGCTCGGCGACGACGATCACTTCACCCTCCGCGCCGCGGTCCTCCTCGCCACCGTTCTGCAGCACATGGGCCAGCTCACCGACGCATGGCGGCTGCACGAGGACACCCTGTCACGCCTCCGGCGCGCTTACGGTGATGACGATCGCGTCACCATGTCCTCAGCGAACAACCTAGGACTCACCCTGCGCGCGCTCGGCGAGTACCAGGCGGCGCGCGAACTGGACGAAGACACCCTGGCCCGGTCTCGCCGCGTGCTGGGCGAGAACCACCCCGACACCCTCGGCTCCGCCGGCAACCTCGCCGCCGACCTGCGCGCGCAGGGTGAGCATCAGGCGGCACGGGAGCTGGACGAAGACACCCTGGCCCAGTACCGCCGCGCGCTGGGCAAGAACCACCCCGACACCCTCATCTCCGCCAACAACCTCGCCGCCGACCTGCGCGCGCTGGGCGACTACCAGGCGGCACGGAAACTGGACGAAGACACCCTGGCCCGGTACCGCCGCGTCCTGGGCAAGAACCACCCCAACACCCTCGGCTCCGCCGACAACCTCGCCAACGACCTGCGCGCGCTGGGCGACTACCAGGCGGCACGGAAACTGGACGAAGACACCCTGGCCCGGTACCGCCGCGTGCTGGGCAAGAACCACCCCGACACCCTCGGCTCCGCTAACAACCTAGGACTCACCCTGTACGCGCTGGGCGAGTACCAGGCGGCGCGGGAGCTGGACGAAGACACCCTGGCCCGGTACCGCCGCGTGCTGGGCGAGAACCACCCCGACACCCTCATCTCCGCCAGCAACCTCGCCGCCGACCTGCACGCGCTGGGAGAGGACTAACCGCTGCTCGCGTTCCAGGAGGCGCCGTTTGGCCGCCTCGAAGGCGTCGTCGGACAGCACGCCCTGGTCATGCAGCTGCGCGAGCTTGCGCAACTGCGACAGCCACGAGTCCTGGTCATCGGCCGCAGCCGGCGGGGGCGTGACCGGGGCCGGGGCGGCTGGGGCGGGCGGCCGGGGGGGCGGGCCGGGCGCGGGGCTGGCCGCGGTGAACATCTGCTGGCCGGCCGGATTGACCCCGAGCCGGCGCCAGAACTGCCCGGCCTGCGCCAGGTACCGGTCCGGGGGGAGGTGCCCGGCGCGGAACGCGGCGGTCGCCCGGGACATCGACCGGACCTGCGACAGCTGCCCGCTGCTGACCTGAAGGCCGCGGCTGCAGACGGGGCACACCAGGTAGTCATTGGTCCCGTAGGGCACCACGGGCACGAAGTACAGGCGCACCGACTTCTTCGACCGGACGTGGTGGAAGAACACCTGGTTGTGACAGTTCGGGCAGACGGCCGCCGCGACCTCGCCCTGATCCTCCGGGCTGCCCGCCCCGAAGCCGAAAATCACCACCATGCGGCCATCGAAGCAAAAATGCCGGCGCCGTGGTTCACCCATCGCAGGTGATAACGGCCGACACTGGTCGCGGGCGGGGTGCGTCAAATGATCTCGGGGCTGCCATCCTGGTGGGCCGGCGCCAAGGCACGATGTCCGTGCCGCCGGGACGGCTGGCGCGGACATCGTGCGGATCGCTCAGGCGCGGGCTACGTCGATGGCGACGGGGACGGGGTTGCTGACGATGTCCCGGACGGGCGAGTAGCGGGTGAGGCTGGCGAGCTCGGCGAGCTGATCGTCGTCGAAGTCGCCGGTGGCCTTGATGGTGACCCGGATCTGCTCGTAGCCGGGACGGACGTTGCCGTCGAGGCCGAGGAAGCCGTGCAGGTCCAGGTCGCCCTGGATCGTGGTCTCCAGGCCGTCCAGTGCGATGCCGCGGGCGGCGGCGTGGTAGACGATCGTGCCTGACAGGCACGCCGCGAGGGCGTGCAGGACGTATTCGACGGTGTTAGGGGCCCGGTTCTCGCCGAGCAGGACCGGCGGCTCGTCGGAATCCACGGTGAACGGCTCGGTGCGGGTGGCGTCTTCCTGGCCGGCGCCGTAGAAGTCCTTGATGGTCGTGCGGCTGTAGCCGCCGTCGATCCAGTGGTTGCGGGCCCGGAACTGGAACCGCGCCAGTGTGGGTTCGGCGGTGACGTGCTCGATCGTCCCGGAGAGGCGGTCGAGGTCGACGCCGTTGACGATGCTGGTGACGTGCATGATGAGCTCCTTGTGGTTGAAGCGGGTTACTGGGCAGGTGGCCTGGCTTGAGGCCGCCGTGGAGTTAGCACGATCGTTCGTGCTAATTTGAACAGTACGACCGATCGTGCTATCTTGTCAACATGACGGACGTCACGATGAACCAGCGCGGCCGCGCGCCGCGGCACCCGCGGGCCGACGGGGAGCGCACCCGCGGCGCGATCCTGCGCGCGGCCGCGTCGCTGGCCACCACCGACGGGCTGGAGGGCCTGTCGATCGGGAACCTGGCCGCCGCGATCGGCATGAGCAAGAGCGGCCTTTACGCGCACTTCGGCACCAAGCAGGACCTCCAGCTGGCCACCGTGGAGGAGGCGGAGCGGATCTTCACCGCGGAAGTCGTCCAGCCCGCGCTCGCGGCCCGCCCCGGCCTGGGCCAGCTGGCGGCGGTATGCGAGGCGTTCCTCGGCTACCTGGAGCGCCGCGTCTTCCCCGGCGGCTGCTTCTTCGCCGCCACGGCGCTGGAGATGGGTACCCGCCCCGGGCCGGTCAAGGAACGCGTCGCCGCCATCTCCTCCGGTTTCACGGCGCAACTCCGGGCCTTCGCGGCCACCGCGATCGAGCAGCACGAGCTTCCCGCCCGCGAGGACCCCGGCCGGCTCGCCTTCGAGCTGCACGCGATCCTGCTGGGCGCCGACACCAAATTCGTCCTGCACGACGACCCGGCCGTGCTGGACCTGGCCCGCCAGGTCATCCGGCAGCGGCTGGGACTGGGACTGGACAACGGCAGCAACGTCAGCGAAAGCTGACGCCGGGGCCTCAAGCTGACGCCGGAGCCTCAAGCTGACGCCGCAGCCTCAAGCTGACGCCGGAGCCTGTAGCGTCGGCCCAGCGCCCTAGCGCGGGGGCCGATCGGCCAGGATGCGCTGCCTGGTGATCTCGTACAGCACGGCGGTCGCCGCGCTGGCCGCGTTCAGCGAGCTCGCGGCCCCGGTCATGGGGATCCTGACGACCTGGTCGCAGAGTTCACGCCACGCGCTGCTCAGACCGGTGGCCTCGTTTCCCACCACCAGCAGCACGGGCTGGGTGAAGTCGAAGTCGAACACGTCGAGGTCGCCGCGCTCGTCGGTGCCGGCCAGCACCATCGGGACGCCCCGCGCGCGCTGCGCTGCCACCCAGGCAGCCGCCTCACGGTGCGAGGGACAGCGGACCACTGGCCGCGCGAAGAGCGAGCCGGTGCTGGCCCGGACGGTCCTGGGGTCGTAGACGTCGGCCGCGTGGCCGGCCACGATGATCCCGTCCGCGCCGAAGGCGTCCGCCGACCGGATGATGCTGCCGAGGTTGCCCGGGCTGGCCGGACGGTCGAGCGCCAGGCCGAGGAAGCGCTCCCCCGCGATCCGGCCGGCCGGCATCCGGTCGAGATCGTCGTCCGGCATCTCCACCACCGCCACCAGCTCAGGCGGGTCCTCGTCCTTCTCGCCCAGCTCGGCCAGCAGGTCAGGCGACATCGCCACCTGGACGGCGCGCACGTCACGCAGCATGCTCCCGGCCCAGCTCGACAGCGGGCGCTCGGCGTCGTAGAGCAGCGCGCGGAACCGCCAGCCGAACTCGGCCGCCAGCGTGATCGGCCGCACCCCCTGGACCACGAACTCCCGGGCTCGCTGGCGCTTGGCGCGGTTGCCGAGCAGCGACTGCCACTGCTGGAAACGAGCGTTCCGCGACGAGATCCGCAGCGCTGTCGCCACGTGGCCTCCACTCCCCCGGGTTCCTCTTTGCGATGAGTCTGGCACGCGCCGGCCGTCTGTCCTGCGAGCCGGTAACGGGAGGATGTTGCCATGAACCAGGGAACTACCGGGTACGCGCCGGTCAACGGACTGCGGATGTACTACGAGGTGCACGGCGCCGGACGGCCGCTGGTGCTGCTGCACGGCGGGCTGCTGACCATCGACCTGTCGTTCGGCGAGGTCCGGCCCGAGCTGGCCGCCGACCGCCAGGTGATCGCCACGGAGCTGCAGGGACACGGGCGCACCGCCGACATCGACCGGGAGATGGACCTGCGTCACCTGGCCGGCGACGTGGCTGGCCTGCTTGACCACCTCGGCATCGGCCGGGCCGACGTGCTCGGCTTCAGCCTCGGCGGCGGGGTGGCGCTGCAGCTGGCACTGGATCACCCGGACCGGGTCGGCCGGATCATCCTCGCCTCGGTCAGCTACGCTCCCGACGGGTTCCACCCGGAGATCTCCGACCCGGCCCAGCACGCCACCTCGACCCGGATGCCCACCGCGGAGGACTTCGCGCAGATGCGCGAGGCCTACGCCCGGCTGGCACCCGATCCGGGCCATTTCGACGCGTTCGCGGCCAAGACCTCGCAGGCGGCGGCGAGCCTCAAGGGCTGGACCGCCGGAGAACTCGGCCGCATCGGCGCACCGACCCTGCTCGTCTTCGGCGACCACGACTTCATCCGCCTGGAGCACGCGGTCGAGATGCACGGGCTGATCCCCGGCGCGCAGCTCGCCGTGCTGCCCGGCACCACGCACATGGGCGTCATGCGGCGGGCTGACCTCATCGTGCCCCTGGTCCGCGATTTCCTCCGCTGACCACCGTTCCCCGATTCAGGGAAAGTGGCGTTCTACCGCATCTATCCGCAGAACGCCACACTCATTGAATCGAGCGTGTTGCGCGAGGGGCGGCTGAGGCTGGGGAGGGCAGGGTGGTCAGCCTAGGGCGGTGAGCAGGTCGAGGCGGGCGCGCAGCAGGGCGCGGTGCGCCACCACGTCGTCGACCTGGTCGGGCTGCTCGGGGCACTCCCCCGCGCTGATCGCGCGCTCCAGGCGGAGCCTGGCGCTGGCCGCGTCGATCATCTCGAATACCACCAGCGGGTCACGGCCGGCCTCCCGCTCGGTGTCGGCTCGCAGCCCGGCCCCCTTGGTGACCCAGGTGTCCCTGATCTTGCCGGCGTGGCCGTGATCGATCAGCACGCAGACGGCGTGCTGCTTGTCGCCGTAGGCGAAGGTCATGGTCAGCGACTCCTGGCGGCCGCCGACGTCGGCGTAGTGCCAGCAGTCACCGACCCGCGGGGCGCCGATCACGCCGGCCCACGAGGGATCGGCCACATCCTGCGCGCGGACCCGCGCGGCCGCCTGCCCGGCGGCCGCCCGCAGTGCCGGGGAGCCGACCGCGGCGAAGACGCGGAGCAGGGCCAGGGCCTCCGGGGTGGACGCCGCCTCGGCGGCGGGCACCAGCGACTTGGCGAGCGTGTCCATCAGCGAGCTCTGGCCCGCGGCCGACGAGGCCAGCGCGCCGATCAGGTCCGATCCCCACAGCTCGGCGTCCACCGGGTCGTCCAGGTCGCCCAGGACCTGGCGGGCCTCGGCCAGCACCCCGTCGAAGGTCTCCTCGACGGCGACCGGCGCGAAAAGGCTGGCGACGTCGGGTTCTCTGGGGTCGTCGGCATCCATGCCGGCAGGATAAGCCAAGGACCCCCTCCGGGACGGGGGTTCTTCGCAGTCAGCCCGGCGGGGAGGCTGACGGCTCGACCCGGACCGCGTCGAGCAGCCGCTCGTAGGCGGCCAGGTCCACGTGATCCCGGTCTTCCGGGCCGCCGGGCGCCCTGGTCCACGCCCCGGCGCCGCCCGCGGCCAGGGCCAGCGCGTGCCTGAGCCGGTCCGGCCAGGACCAGCCGAGCAGCTGGCCCGGCACCAGGCCCGCGACCAGCGCGCCCCGGGCTGTCGGGTAGGCCGCGTCGGACTCCGTGGGCTCCATGGGGCTAATGGGATTTGTGCGGTTTATGGCGCTATAAGGGCTTATGGGACTGATAAGACTATTAGGGCTTGTAGGACTGGTAGGGCTGGCATGACTGGTGGGATTGATATGGCTTATGTGGCTGGTAGGGCTTGTGAGATTGCTGGGGTTAGCGGGGTTGGGGTTGACGGGGTTGGGGTTGACGGGGGTTGTGTTTTTTGTGATTTCTGAGGAATCTGTGGTTTCTGTGGCGGGCGGGAGCTCGATGCGCGCGGTCCACCCGCCGGTGGCGGTGACGGCGCGCACCAGGCCGCCGGCCGCGACGGCCGCCGCGCCCGCGCCCAGCCGGATCAGGGCGGCACCGAGGTGCTCCGGCCCGGGCCCGGCCGGGCCCGTTTCCGCGACCACCAGGTCGGGACCGTGGCCGACGGCCAGCCGCAGCTCCTCGCCGCCCGCGTCGAGGATGGCCGGCACGCCCGCCTCGGCGGCGTAGGTCACCAGCGAGCCGTAGGTATCCGCGGGCAGGCCGTCGGGCAGGCTGCCGCACAGCACCACGGCCGCGGCGCCCGCCATCAGCCGCCGGTAGTCCGCCGCGAACCGGCCGAGCTCCTCGGTGGTGATGTACGGGCCCGGCTCGCCGAACCGCATCACCGGCCCGGCCGGGTCCGCGCTGGCGAAGCGGAGGAAGCGCCGGGACTCCCCGCGGATCAGCGTGAACGCCGTCGGCACCCCCGACCTGGCCAGATCCTCCCTGATCAGCTCGCCGGTCCCGCCGCCGACCAGCCCGGCGGCCAGCACGTCGTGGCCGAAGGCGCGCAGTACCCTGGCCACCGTCACGCCGCGGCCGCCGGCCCGGTAGACAGGCCGGGAGACCGGGTTGATGCCCGTGACGGCCAGATCGCCCGCCGTGTAGGTCACGTGCAGCGCGGCGTTGAGCGTGACCGTGACGATCACGTCGCCGCTCATCAGCTGGCCGCCTTCCCGATGGCTCGCGCCGGGCCCGTTCGGCCTAATTATGCGTGCTCACCGGCCTGGCCCGGTCGGCAGGACCTCAGCCCGCCCGGGGCGGCCTGCATAGGCTTGGCCCATGCGCAACGGATTCGAGGATCTCGACCTGGCCAGGCTGCGGCGCCGGCGCAGCGAGAAGTGGCGGCTCCACCCGCCGGACGTGCTGCCCGCATACATCGCGGAGATGGACTACGACCTGGCCGAGCCGGTGCTCGCGGCGCTGCGCGCCGCCGTCGACCTCAGCGACTGCGGGTACGCCTTCCCGGCCGGGGTGGGCGAGGCGTTCGCCGGGTTCGCCGCGGCCCGGCACGGCTGGGCGGTCGACCCCGGCCTGGTGCACCTGATACCCGACGTGATGGCCGGCACCGACCTGATCTTCAGGCTCACCACCTCGCCGGGCGACAGCATCGTCGTCAACCCGCCGGTCTACCCGCCGTTCTTCGAGCACATCGCCGCCTCGGGCCGGAAGGTCGCCGAGGTGCCTCCATGGGGCGCCTGCTCGGCCAGCTGCCCTCGGCGAGCCAGTACGGGGCCGGGCTGCTCGGCGTGCTGGCCTCGCTGGCCGCGTGGAGCGCGGGCGGCGAATGGCTGGACGGGCTGATCGGGCAGCTCGACCATGCGCGGGCGGAGTTCGGCAGGCTGCTCGGCGAGCGGCTGCCCGGGGCTTTGTATACGCCGCCCGAGGCGAGCTACCTGGCCTGGGTGGACTGCACCCGGCTGGGCCTGGGCCCGGAGCCCGCCCAGGTGTTCCTGGACCGCGGCCGGGTGGCGCTCGGCCGGGGACTCAACTTCGGCGCGCCGGGCGACGGCTTCGTCCGGGTCACGATCGGCACCAGCAGCGCCCTGCTGGCCGACATCGTGGACCGGATGGCCACCGCGGCCGGCGGAGCGGTCAGCCAAGGCGGCCGCGCCGCGGGCGGCTAGCGATTGCGGCAGAAGCAGGCGGCCAGGTGGTCGTTGACGATCCCGCAGGCCTGCATGGTCGCGTAGGCGGTCACCGGGCCGGTGAACGTGAAGCCGTGCCGCCTGAGCTCGGTGCTGAGCGCCTTCGAGGCCGGCGTGGACGCCGGCACGTCGGCCAGCGTCCGCGGCGCCGGGCCCGGCTCGCCCGCGTACTTCCACACCAGCGCGGTCAGGCCGTCGGGCAGGTCCAGCGCGGCCCGCGCGTTGCTGATCACCGCGTTGATCTTGGCCCGGTTCCTGACGATGCCCGGGTCGGCCATCAGCCGGGCCACGTCGCTTTCCGAGAAGGCCGCGACCGCGACGGCGTCGAACCCGGCGAAGGCGGCGCGGAAGTTCTCCCGCTTGCGCAAGATCGTCAGCCAGGACAGCCCGGACTGGAAGCCCTCCAGGCAGAGCCGCTCGAAGATCGCCGTGTCGCCGCGCACCGGGCGGCCCCACTCCTCGTCGTGATAGGCGAGGTACTCCGGGGCGCTCAGCCCCCACGGGCAGCGCAGCTTGCCGTCGGGACCCTCGGCGGCGCCTGCTTCCGGCCCCTGGTCGCTCACCAGCCCTGTTCCTCGGCCGCGGCCTGGCGGAAGGCCTCCTCCTCGCGCGCGGCTTCCTTCTGCTCGGCCCACCAGTCGTGCGTGTCGTAAGCACCCTGAGGGCCGTGCGCTTCGTGGCCGTGCGGGGGCAGGGTCCCCGAGGGCTGGGTCGTCTCGTGCGGCTCGGGGTCCTGGAGGGTCTCGGAGGGCTCGGTGGTGTCGTGCGATCCGGGGTCCTGGAGGATCTCGGAGGGCTGGGTGGCCTCGGGTTCGGGGGCCGGGGGGGCCTTGGCCCCGGAGGCCTTGAGGACCAGCGGGGTCCGAGGTTGGCGGGAGACCTGAAGGGGCTCCTCGGGCCGGGTGTCCGCGGCAGGCGGGAGGGATTCCATGGGCGGGAGGGGCTCCGCGGGCCGGAGGGGCTCGGGGGGCGGGAGAGGTTCCGCGGGCCGGGAGGATTCCAGGATGTCGGTGAGCGTGTCGATCTCTCCGGGCTCGTCGGTCTCGGCCGCGTCGCCGGAGCCGGCGATCTCGCCGCGCTCGCCGATCTCGCCGCGCTCGCCGATTTCCGAGAGCGGGCGGCCTTCCGGCTCCCCGGGGCTCCCGGGAACCGGCCGGGCGTGCGCGCCCCCCGGTTCGGCGCTGGATCCGCCATGCCCCAGGCTGGCGAGCTGATCCTGCAGGTAGGCGATGGTGACGTCGCGCTCGCGCACCGCCCGGGCGATGTGGTCCAGGGCCTCGTCGGTCACCTGCATGTTGTAGCCCCACAGCGCGGTCGGGGGGCGCAGCAGCGCGACGTCCGCGGCGGATACCGGGCCGAGGTCGAGCGGAGCGTGATCGGCGTGCTCATAGGCCATTTCGCCGCCGCGCCCGGTGGCGGCGAAGAAGATGCCGACGAGCACGACGACGATCATGATCAGGAAGACAACAGGCACATACGAATCGTGCCATGCTCCACGCGTGATGTCGCTTCCGCGGGGGCCTCCGCGGAGATCGTGTTGCTGGTGCCCGTGGCCACGGCCATCTGGCGGGTGCTACGGGGTGCTAGCCGCTCAGGCCGTGGCCGTCGTGGGCCGCACGGATGATGGCGACCACCTCGTCGGGCTCGTCGGCCACGTGGATCAGCGAGAACTCGGCGGGGCCGATGTTGCCCCTGGCGAGCACCGTGTCCTGGAGCCAGGACAGCAGGCCGGCCCAGTAGTCCCGGCCGACCAGGATGATCGGGAACTTGGTGATCTTGCCGGTGGCGACGAGGGTGAGCGCCTCGAACAGCTCGTCCAGCGAGCCGTACCCGCCGGGGAGCACCACGAAGGCCTGGGAGTACTTGACGAAGCAGGTCTTCCTGACGAAGAAGTAGCGGAACTCCATCCCGACCTCGACGTAGTCGTTCAGGCCCATCTCCATGGGCAGCTCGATGCCCAGGCCCACGGAGACACCGCCGCCTCCGACCGTGCCCTTGTTGGCCGCCTCCATGATCGCCGGGCCGCCGCCGGTGATCACCGCGTAGCCGGCCTGGGCGAGGCCGGTGGCGATGCGCTCGGCGGTCTCGTACTCCGGGCTGTCCCGGGTGGTGCGGGCCGAGCCGAAGATGGCGACGGCGGGCCCGAGCTCGGCCAGCAGGCCGAACCCCTCGACGAACTCGGCCTGGATCCGCAGCACCCGCCACGGATCGGTGTGCACCCAGTCGGACGGCCCGCGCCGGTCGAGGAGCCGCTGGTCGGTGGTTGTCGCCGGTATCTGCTTACCACGCAGCATGGCGGGTCCCTGGCGACGGACCCGCCGGTGTGGCTCGGAATTAACGCTCATCGTGTACTAACGGTAGTCACATCTGACTAGTGCTCAGATACACGTCAGGCGTCGACGCCGTGGTCACGGAGGATGGCGTTCAGCTTCGACTTGTCGTGCCGCTCGCCTTCGCGCAGGCGCTTGAGCACCAGCAGGCACGGCAGGCCGAACTCGCCACCGGGGAACTTGCGCGGCATCGTCCCGCCTACGCAGACCGACCAGGCCGGGGCCTCGCCGCGGGGCAGTTCCTCGCCGGTCTCCACGTCGATGACGTGCGTGGTGGGAGTGAGGATGGCGCCCGCCCCGAGCATGCAGCCGCGGCGCACCCGGGCGCCGCCGACCACCATGCAGCGGGACCCGACCATCGCCTCGTCCTCGACCACGACCGGCACCGCGCTCGGCGGCTCGAGCACGCCGCCGATCCCCGCCCCGCCGGAGAGGTGGACGTTCTTCCCGATCTGGGCGCCCGACCCGACCGTGGCCCAGGTGTCGACCATGGTGCCCTCGTCCACGTAGGCCCCGATGTTGACGAACGAGGGCATCAGCACCGTCCCCGGCGCGATGTAGGAGCCCCAGCGGGCGATCGCCCCCGGCAGCACCCGCACGCCGTCCAGGCGGGTCTTCAGCGGGACCCGGTCGTCGTACCTGAAGTCGCCCACCTCGGACCTGGCCATGGGCAGCACCCGGAACGCCAGCAGGATGGCCCGCTTGGCCCGCTCGTCCACCACCACCCGGTCGGTGGCCGGATCGACGTGGGCCACCCGGGCCTGCCCGGCGTCCACCGCGTCCACCGCGTCCACCACCGCCGAACGCGCCTGGGTGTCAGCGGGCGACAGTTCGGCCCGCCGCTCCCACAACTGGTCGATCACTTCCGGCAGGACAGACTCGCTCATGTGCGCGAGCTTAGCGGCGCCGCCGGTGTCGTACGCGGCATTGGGCATCGCGGGGCCCCGGTGGCGGTACCGTCTGATGGTGTGCCGCACAATCCCGCCCGGATTCGCGCGAGAGCCGCCGTCGGGGCCACGCTTGTGCTGGTGCTGGCGGTAGCCGGCTACGTCGTCTATCACAGCTTCCGTAACGTCACCGCCGCTCCCCCGCCGCCCGGCTGCCAGGTGGGCACCGGCGAGCAGGCCCTCACGCTGGACACCGACCAGGCGGCCATCGCGGCCACCATCGCGGGCGTCGCGGCCAGGCACCAGCTGCCGAGGCAGGCGGTCACCATCGCCTACGCCGCCGCGCTGCAGGAATCAAAGCTGCACAACCTGGACTACGGCGACCGGGACTCGGTCGGCGTGTTCCAGCAGCGGCCCTCGCAGGGCTGGGGTCCCGCCGCCGAGCTCAAGGATCCCGTCTACGCCACGACCAAGTTCTTCGACGCCCTCACCCAGGTGCACGGCTACGCCCGGATGCCCGTTTACCAGGCGGCGCAGGACGTGCAGCACAGCGCGGACGGCTCGGCGTACCAGCAGTGGGCGGGGATCGCCGGGCTGCTGACCGGCTACTTCACCGGCCAGTCGCCGCACGGCGTGTCCTGCTGGTACACCCCGGCCGGCAAGGCGGACCTGACCGGCGCGATGCGGCGGCTGACGCAGACGTTCGGCCCAGCGGGGCGGGACGCCGTTGTGGCCAGGATCACCCTGGACCGTTCGGCTCAGAAAAACACGGGAAGCACCGCGGTCCTGCACGTCCGGCGGGACGCGGGCTGGACGGTGGCCAGCTGGCTGGTGGCGCACGCGCAGGCCTATGACCTCAGCGAAGTACGGTATGCCGGTTACGCGTGGAAGGCCGCGACGGGCAGTACGGGCTGGCAGCGCGACCCCGGCCCCTCCAGCCCCGCCACCGCGGCCGGGCCGACATCGCCGTCAGGGAAGAATGCTGCGCAGGGCGGGATTGTCGCTGGCTGAGGCGGCATCTTCCGGCGACCCGCCATACTGTGTTAGCAGCAGGACGACGACAGGAGTTCACCCGTGACCTACATCATCGCGCAGCCCTGCGTTGATGTGCTTGACAAGGCATGCATCGAGGAATGCCCCGTTGACTGCATCTACGAGGGCGACCGCATGCTGTATATCCACCCCGACGAGTGCGTGGACTGCGGCGCGTGCGAGCCCGTCTGCCCGGTCGAGGCGATCTACTACGAAGACGACGTGCCCGACCAGTGGAAGGACTACTACAAGGTCAACGTCGACTTCTTCGAAGACCTCGGCTCCCCGGGCGGCGCCTCCAAGACCGGCAAGATCGGCAAGGATCACCCGATTGTGGCGGCACTCCCGCCGCAACCCACGGAGGAATGACGCTCGCGAGCCGGCTTCCCGCCTACACCTGGGACCGGATCGCGCCGCTGCGCGAGAAAGCCGGGCTCCATCCGGACGGTCCCGTGGACCTGTCCATGGGGACGCCCGTCGATCCGGTGCCCGACCTGATCCGCAGCGCCCTGGCCGAGGCCTCGAACGCGCCCGGGTACCCGGCGACGCGGGGAACGCCGCGGCTGCGGGCCGCGGCGTCCGGGTGGCTGGCCCGCGCGCACGGGGTGTCCGTGCCGCCGGATGACGTGCTGCCGGTCGTCGGCACCAAGGAGTTCATCGCGTGGCTTCCGGTCATGCTCGGGCTCGGGCCCGGCGACGTGGTGCTGCAGCCCGAGCTCGCGTACCCGACCTACGACATCGGCGCGCGGCTGGCCGGGGCTTCTGTCGTGGCCGCCGACAGCCTGCTGTCGGCCGGGCCTGCCCGGGTCCGGCTGGTGTGGGTGAACTCGCCGTCCAACCCCACCGGGCGGGTGCTGCCCGTGGAGCACCTGCGCAAGATGGTGGCGTGGGCCAGGGAGCGCGGGGCGGTGGTGGCGTCCGACGAGTGCTACATCTCGCTGGGCTGGGAAGCCTCCCCCGTCTCGGTGCTGCACCCTTCCGTGTGCGGAGGGTCGTTCGACGGGGTTCTCGCTGTCCACTCGCTGTCCAAGCGGTCCAACCTGGCCGGGTACCGGGCCGGGTTCGTGACCGGCGATCCGGCGCTGGTCGCGGACCTGCTGGCGGTCAGGAAGCAGGCCGGGATGATCATGCCGGGCCCGGTGCAGGCCGCGATGACGGCGGCGCTGGACGACGACGCGCACGCCCTGGATCAGCTCCGCCGGTACGCGGCCCGGCGGTCGCTGCTGCGGGCGGCGCTGGAGCTGGCCGGCTGGCAGATCGACCACTCCGAGGCCGGGCTGTACCTGTGGGCCGCCCACCCGGCGCACGACTGCTGGTCGGCGGCCGGGTTGCTGGCCGCCGAGGGCGGCATCCTGGTCGCCCCGGGCGAGTTGTACGGGCCCGCGGGGAAGCGGCACGTCCGGGTGGCGCTGACGGCCACCGACGAGCGGACCGCCGCCGCCGCGAAGCGGCTGGCCGCCCTGCGGCCCTGACCAGCGAGCGTGTCCGCGAGGAACGCAATCGATTGAACCGGGGCGGCAATCGATTGAACCAGTAGGCTGCGGGGCCCGTACCACTGGGTGGAGGTTGCAGCTGACACCAAGGGAGGGGTCCGCATGCCCCGAACACTCCGACTACTCCGCCGAAGGGCCGTCTGCACGGCCGCAGCCGCAGGCACCGCACTAGTTCTCGGCGCCAGCGCCGCGTCCGCGGCGGTCACCTGGACCATCGTCACCGCCCCGCCCACTGGCGCGAACGCCACGCTGCAGGGCGTGGCCACGGTATCCGACAGCGACGCCTGGGCTGTCGGCTTCCGCAACGGCGCCGCCAACACCAACATCGGCGCGAAGGCGCTCATCGACAACTGGAACGGCACCGCCTGGTCACAGGTGACCACGCCGGCCACGCCAGGCAACACCGCCCTGCTGAACGCGGTGAGCGCGAGCGGCGCCTCCGACGCGTGGGCGGTCGGCCGCACGCAGGTGAACAAATCCTCCTTCGAGGCGCTCGGACTGCACTGGAACGGGACCGCCTGGTCGGTGTCGTCCGGTCTTTCCACGGCGCTGTTCGGCGGCACCTACTCGGTGGGCGTGGCCGACATCAGCCCCGCCGACGCCTACGTGATCGGCGACAACAGCTCGCTGGCCAGCGGTGAGCTGGCCCAGTGGAACGGCTCGGGCTGGACGCACGTGACCTACCCGCTGCCCACCAGCACCGGGTTCCCGAACACCCTCAACGCCATCTCCGCCAACGGCCCGAACGACGTCTGGATCGTCGGGTCCTACATGATCCAGATCAGCCAGACCAACCTGCGCTACGAGACCTTCTCGCTGCACTGGAACGGCAGCACCTGGAGCGTCGTCTCGATGCCGCTGGTCAGCGGCTCCGATACGCTGCTCGCTTACGAGTTCAGCTCGGTCGTGGTGAACAGCCCGACCGACGTCTGGGCGGTAGGCGGCAGCGGCGACCACGTGATCGGCCTCGGCGGCTCGCCGAGCAACACGCTGATCGAGCACTGGAACGGCGCGGCCTGGTCCATCGTGCCGAGCCCGTCACCCGGCTCGAACGCCGGCCTGACCGGCGTCACCACGTCGAACGCCGCCAGCAGCATATGGGCCGCCGGCTTCGACACGCCGGCCGGGGCGTCCCAGCCGCAGACACTCACGCTGAACTGGAACGGCACCACCTGGACCACGGTCGCCAGCCCCAACGCCGCCAGCACCGACATCCTCACCTCCGTGGCCACCAACCCGGGCGCCGCGATCGTCTGGGCAGTGGGTGACAGCGGCCCGACCGGCTCGTTCAACCCGCTCATCCTGCAGAACGGCTGACCCCCGCGGGTCAGCGCCTCGAGAATCGCGGGCCGTCACTGCCCTGCGGGCTGGTAGCGGCCCACGTCACCATGGCCGGCTTCCGAAGCAAGGCCGGCAGGCCGGGACGCGCGGCCGGCAAGCCGTGTTGCGCGGTCGGCAAGCCGTGTTGCGCGGCCGATAAGAACAATCGATTGAACTGGCAGGCAGAGTACCCGTACCACCGGTAGAGGTGCATCCGACACCAAGACCAAGGGAGAGGTCAGCATGCTCCGAACATCCCACCGCAGGGCCGCGTTCATGGTCGCGGCCGCAGGGAGCGCCCTGGCGCTGGCCGCCGGCACCGCGTTCGCGGCGACCGGCTGGACCGTCGTCACCGCTCCGCCCACCGGACAGAACGCCACGCTGACGGGCGTGGCCACGGTGTCCGACAGTGACGCCTGGGCTGTCGGCTTCCGTAACGGCAACGCCTTCACCAACGTCGGCGCCAAGGTCCTCATCGACAACTGGAACGGCACGGCCTGGTCGCAGGTGGCCACGCCGGCCACGCCGCAGAACACCGCCCTGCTCGACGCGGTGAGCGCGAGCAGCGCCATGGACGCCTGGGCGGTCGGCCGCACGCAGAACAACAAGTCCAGCCTCCAGGGGCTGGCGCTGCAATGGAACGGCACCTCCTGGTCGGTCTCGCCCAGCTTCACCGGCGCGCTGAGCGCCTTCGCCCTGGGAGTGGCGGACATCAGCCCCGCCGACGCCTACGCTGTCGGGAACAACAGCTCCATACCCCGCGGCCATCTGGCCCACTGGAACGGGACGACGTGGTCCAGCGTGACCGTGCCGTTGCCGCCCAACGCCCCCACCAACACGACCCTGAACGCGATCTCCGCCGACGGCCCGAACGACGTGTGGGCCGTGGGCACGTACCTCAACTCGGTCACCGAGCAGTTCGATAACTTCTCGATCCACTTCAACGGCACGGCCTGGGCCGTCGGGCCGACGCCCGCCGCCGGGAACATCTACGCGCTCAAGGCGAACAGCCCGACCGATGTCTGGGCGGTCGGCGGCTCCAGCTCCAGCTCCAACTCCACTCTCACCGAGCACTTCAACGGGACCGCGTGGAGCGTCGTGCCGAGCCCATCGCCCGGCACGACCGCCGTCCTGGACGGCGTCACCACGTCGAACGCCGCCAACAACGTCTGGGCCGTCGGCTCCTTCACCCCGGCCGGATCCACCAGCCCGCAAACCCTCACGATGAACTGGAACGGCACCGCGTGGAGCGTGGTCACCAGCCCCAATCCGGCCAGCTTCGACACGCTCAGCGCGGTGGCCACCAACCCCGGCGCCGCGATCGTCTGGGCGGCCGGCTCCACCGGCCAGTCCGGCTCGTTCAACCCGCTCATCCTGCAAAACGGCTAACCTCCGGGGTCACCGGCCGCTGAGATCGGGATCGCTGCCACCTCAATGGGGGGGCAGCGATCCCTCTTTGCCGGCCGCGCCGCCGGCCGATCCCCGGCCCGGGTAACACGGGGACGCGCGTCCGACACTAAGGAGTGTGAGGACCCTTACCGGCCGGACGGGAACGCCGGCGCGCATCAGCGCGGATCCCGTGGCCATCGTCCCGGGAGGCGCTCAACCATGACCACCGTCCGTATCGCGCATGCCGAGCCGCGGCCCGGGAAGCTGGCCAACGGCGAATTCCAGACTCGCGGCCACCTGGTGGTGCTGGCCGACGACGCAGGTCACCGGGCGGTGCCGATCTGGCTGCGGGGCGAGCCGGGCGAGATCGACCTGGCCGAGCTCCTCGAGTCCGCCGCCCGGCCGGCCGGGGAGATCATCGCGCCGGATGCTCCGCAGGAACTCGCCACCCGGCTGCTGCGCGCGGCCGACGCGAGCGTGACCAGTGTGGACATCGACGTGACCGCGGCGGACGCGGAGGAGCTGACTCCGCAGGTGACCGTGGCGCGGATCGGGCTCCGCGGTCCCGCGGGCACCCGGCAGGTCACGGCGGGCCTGGGGCTGGGCCTGGCCATGGCGGCCGCCGCGGGCGCGGAGATCCGGCTGGCCGGCGCGGTGATGGACCGGCTGGCCGTGCCGGTACCTGGCGACGACACGCTCACCCCGTTCCTCGACCGCGTGCCGCCGGTCGCCCGGGCGCGGGCCGGCCAGGGACTGGCGGGCTGGCCGATGGGCCGCCTGCCCGGCCAGCGGCCCCGGTTCGAGCCACGCAACCTGGAGTTCGCCGGCGGGCTGGACCGGTGGGACCTTGATCTCGGCTCGCGCCGCGAGGACGGCCCGGCGCGTCCGGACGACTATTCCGCCGCCGTCGAGGACCAGTCCGCGGTGCTGTCCTCGGCGGTCCCGCGGCCCGCCGGAGCCGCCGCCCTGGTCCAGGCGATCTACGCCGACGACTACCGCGGCGCGACGGTCGTCTTCCGCGGCGAGATCCGCACCGAGCCGCTCACCGAACAGGCCGGGCTGCGCCTGGAGATCATCAGGCACTGGTGGCGGGCCGGGCGCGCCCGCGAGGACCACGCCGCCACCGTATCCGGCGGCACCCCCTGGACCTGGCATGAGGTCACCGCGCCGATCCCAGCGGACGCCGACATCATCCGGTTCGGCGTCAGCCTGACCGGTTCCGGGCGGATCCAGCTGCGGAATCCGGAACTGCGCAGCGCCGAACCCTCCCTGGGCACCTGAGGACCTGAACCTGATGAGCGCGGCGATCTCCGACGGCGACTTGGTGCGGCTGGCCCGCGACGGCGACCCGGTGGCGTTCCGGCTGCTGGTCGAGCGGCACCAGCCGATGGCCCGCGCCCGCGCCCGTAGCCTGGGCCCGCAGCCGGGCGACGTGGACGACATCGTGCAGGAGTCGTTCCTGCAGGCGTTCATCGCGCTGGAGCGGCTGCGGGATCCCGACCGGTTCGCGGGCTGGCTGGCCGGCATAGTGCTCAACGTCAGCCGCGTCCTGCAGCGCCGCACGCCGGTCACGCTGCTGCCCGACTGGCCCGACGGCCTCGCCATCGCCATCACGGCGGGCGCGCCGGTCCGCGTGTCCGGCGCGGTCATGGACCGGCTGGCCGTGCCCGCGGACGCCAGCCAGGCCGGCCGGACCGGGCCGCCGCCCGACCAGACGGCGCGCGACCTGAGCCTGGGCACCCGGCCGCGATATGAGCCGCGCAACATGGCGTTCGCCAGCGGGCTGGACAACTGGCTGCTCGGCGGCAGCTTCACCGAGCATGCCAGCGAGTCGCACTGGCACGACTACTCCTGCGCCGCGGAACACGGAACCGCGGTGCTCGCCTCGGCCGTGCCGCAGCCGGCCGGCTTCGCCTTCCTCGGCCAGGAGGTGTTCGCCGAGGACTACCTGGGCACCTCGGTGGTCTTCCGCGGCCAGTTCCGCACCGCGGGCAGCGGGCGCCGTGCCGGGCTGTTCCTGCGGGTCAGGAGGGGGCGCGACATCGGGGCAGGAAGGGACATCCGGGGACCGCTGACCGAGGCCGCCGTCCTCGCCGACCCGAACAATCACATCGTCACGATCGCAGGCGGCCCCGACTGGACCAGGCACGAGATCACCGCGCGGATTCCCGGCGACACGAGCACCATCGTGTTCGGCATCTTCCTGGCCGGCCGCGGCCGGATCGAGCTCCGCCAGCCGGAACTGGCCCGCGAGGAGCGGTCGTCAGGGGGCTGACGCCCACGATAATTACCGGCTCCGGCGTGGCTCCGCGGAAACGGCATCACGCACTTGCGCCAGTCGGGCATGATTTGAGAAATGTTCCGCAGGCGCGTATCCGAAGGCAAGACCGAGGCTGCCGTCCCCGACGGCCGCCAGGACGCCGGGCCGGCCGGCCGCGGTCCCCGCCACAGTGCCCGTGGCAGCTCGGGCCCGGCCGCCCCGGGCACCGGCCGCCCCAGCCCGGGCACCAGCCGCCCCGGCCCGGGCACCGGCCGCCCGGGCACCGGCACCGGCACCGGCACCGGCACCGGCACCGGCACCGGCTCAGACTCCGGGCGCGAGCCGGATGAGCCGTGGGGTCCGCCCCCGGCCGGGCTCGACGTGAGCATGCCGCACCCGGCCCGGGTGTGGAACTACTGGCTCGGCGGCCGTGATTTCTTCGCCGCCGACAAGGCCGCCGGCGAGGAGATCAGCGGAGAGTTCCCGCATCTCGCGGAGATCGCCCGGGCCGAGCGCGCCTTCCTGGTCCGGGCGGTGCGCTTCCTGGCCGGCCCGGCCCGGATACGGCAGTTCCTCGACATCGGGGCCGGGCTGCCCGCGGGCGGGAACACCCATGAGATCGCGCAGCGGATCGCGCCGGATTCCGGGATCGTCTACGCCGACAACGACCCGGTGGTCATCCTGCACGCCAAGGCGCTGCTCAGCAGCCCGATGCTGGCGAGCACGCCGGGCGGAGTGGTCTGCTACACCGAGGCCGACCTGCGTGACGTGGCCGCGGTGCTGGCCAGCGCGGCCAGCACCCTCGACATGTCCAAGCCGGTCGCGCTGATCATGCTGGGCATCCTGGGGCACGTCGACGACTACGGCGCGGCGCGCTCGATCACCAGCCAGCTGACCGACGCGCTGCCCGCGGGCAGCTACCTGGTCATCGCCGACGGGGTGGCCGCGAACCCGGCCATCAGCAGCGCGCAGCGGCGGTACGACGAGAGCGCGCGGCCGCGGTACGGCGCGAGCGCGCCCGGGCCGTACGTACTGCGCAAGCCGGACGAACTGGCCAGCTTCTTCGCCGGGCTCGACCTGATCGAGCCCGGTGTGGTGCCGTGCCCGCGCTGGCGGCCGGACCGGCTGGACCGGCCAGCCCAGCCGGCCGGGACAGCCCAGGCGGCCTGGCCCGCCCCGCCAGCCTCGCCAGCCCGGCTGGCCCCGCCAGACGGGCCCGGCGCGGACCGCTCCCGGGACGACGAGGCGGCCGCCTACTGCGGAGTAGCCAGGAAACCGTGACCCCGGCGGGATCCCAGCGGGACCCCGGCGGGCCGCGGACAACAAACCGCCGTTTCGGCCCGCCATTACGCAATGATTCATCGCTTACACGCATGGTCGGCGCATGTTTTCCCGTGCGGCGAACCCCTACCCTGGCTTCATGATCACTGGGGACCGCAGCGTGGAGCGCCGGGCTTCGGCACGCAGCTACCTGATGTGCCCACCGGAGCACTTCGCCGTCACCTACGCCATCAACCCGTGGATGGAGCCGGACAAGCCGACCGACGCCGCCGAGGCCATGCGGCAGTGGGCCCGGCTCCGCCAGCTGTACCTCGACCTCGGTCACGACGTGCGGACGATCGAGCCGGTGCCCGGGCTGCCTGACATGGTGTTCGCCGCCAACGGCGCCACCGTGGCCGGGGACAGGGTACTCGGCGCGCGGTTCTGCTACCCGCAGCGGGCCAGGGAGGCCGACGCGTACCTGGACTGGTTCCACGCCAGCGGCTACGCCGACGTACGGATGCCCGAGCACGTCAACGAGGGCGAGGGCGACTTCCTGTTCGCCGGATGCACGCTGCTGGCCGGGTACGGGTTCCGCAGCGATCAGGCGGCCGCCGTCGAGCTGGCGGACCTGTTCGGGCTGCCGGTGGTGAGCCTGCGCCTGGTCGACCCGCGGTTCTACCACCTGGACACCGCGCTGTGCGTGCTGGACGCCGACACCGCGATGTACTATCCGGCCGCGTTCGACGACGCCGGGCGGGCCGCCATCGCCGCGCAGTTCGCCGAGCTGATCGAGGCCAAGGACGAGGACGCCGAAGTACTCGGGCTGAACGCGGTCAGCGACGGCCTGCACGTCATCCTGCCGGCCCAGGCGCGCGGCCTGGCCGCCCAGCTCGCCCAGCGCGGGTTCGAGCCGGTGGGAGTCGACATGTCCGAGCTGCTCAAGGGCGGCGGCGGGCCCAAGTGCTGCACGCTGGAGCTGCGCTTATGATCGATGCTGATTAAGGGGAACACGTTGACCGAGACCATGACGGGGCTGCTCAAGCTCAGCAGCGAATACGGCGCGCACAACTACCATCCGCTGCCCATCGTCGCGGCCGAGGCCGAGGGCGCCTGGGTGACCGACGTCGAGGGGCGCCGGTACCTGGACATGCTCGCCGCGTACTCGGCGCTGAACTTCGGCCACCGGCACCGGCGGCTGATCGCGGCCGCGCAGCGGCAGCTCGAGCACCTCACGCTGGTCAGCCGGGCGTTCGAGCACGACCAGTTCGGGCCGTTCTGCGCCGAGCTGGCCGATCTGGCCGGCATGGACGTGGTGCTGCCGATGAACACCGGCGCCGAGGCCGTCGAGACGGCGATCAAGGTCGCGCGCAAGTGGGGGTACACGGTCAAGGGGGTTCCCGCGGACCAGGCCGTGATCATCGCGTTCGACGGGAACTTCCACGGCCGCACCACCACGATCATCAGCTTCTCCACCGACCCCGACGCGCGAGCGGACTTCGGGCCGTACACGCCGGGGTTCCGCGTCGTGCCCTACGGCGACCTGGACGCGCTGACCGCGGCCGTCGCCGAGCTCGGCGAACGCGTGGTCGCGGTGCTGGTCGAGCCGATCCAGGGCGAGGCCGGGGTGATCGTGCCGCCGCCCGGCTTCCTGGCCGGGATCCGGGAGCTGTGCACCGCGCAGGGCATCTTGATGATCGCCGACGAGATCCAGTCCGGCCTCGGCCGCACCGGGTTCACGTTCGCCTGCGAGGCGGAGAACGTGGTGCCCGACGCCTACCTGCTCGGCAAGGCCCTCGGCGGCGGCATCGTGCCGGTCTCCGCGATGGTGTCGACCTGGCCGGTGCTCGGCGTGCTGCATCCGGGGCAGCACGGGTCCACGTTCGGCGGCAACCCGCTGGCCTGCGCTGTCGCGCGGGAGGTGGTCGCGATGCTGCGGACCGGCGAGTACCAGGCGCGGGCCCGGGTGCTCGGGATGAGGATGCACGCGCGGCTGGCCGAGCTGCCGCGGGACGCGGTGAGCGCGGCGCGCGGCCGCGGCCTGTGGGCCGGGCTGGAGTTCGCGTCGCTGCCGGGCCGTGAGGTGTGCGAGCGGCTCGCCGCGCGCGGCGTCCTGGCCAAGGAGACTCACGGGAACGTGATCCGCCTCGCACCGCCGCTGGTCATCAGCGAGGAAGACCTCGACTGGGGCCTGGACCGCATCGAGGACGCGGTCCGCGGCTAGTCGGAGGCGGCGCGAATCCGGTGGTAGCCGCCGGCGTAGTGCACCAGCGGGCCGCAGCCCGGCGGGTCCGCCGGACCGTCCACGGCGACCACCTGGCCGACGATGATGCTGTGATCGCCGCCGTCGTACACCGCGAAGGTCTGGCACTCCAGCGCGGCCACTGCCCCGTCGAGTAGGGGCGCGCCGGTGGCCGCGCCCGGGTGGTGGGGGATCTCATCGAGCTGCCCGCCCAGCGGGCGGCCCCGGGTGGCCAGCCAGCGCGCGGTCTTCTCCCCGTCCTCGGCCAGGATGGACACCCCCCAGGCCCCGGCGGCCAGCACCGCGTCGTGGAAGCGGGCGATCTTCTCCGCGCAGAACAGCACGAGCGGCGGCTCGAGCGACACCGACGCGAACGCGCTGACGGTCATCGCGTGGCCGGCGCCGGTCGTCACGACGACGATGCCGCCGGGGAACTGGCCCGCGGCCCGCCGGAAGGCGCCCTGGTCGACGTCGCTCACAGCGCGGCGCCCCTGGACCTCCTGGCCCAGCGGGCCATGCCCGCCATCGACAGGACCACCCCGGCCGCCACGCTGACCGCGCCGCCGTACAGGTACCATTCGCCCGGCCTGGTGGCGGTGATGATCACGCTGCCGTTCGAGACCGGCATGGACAGCACGAACGAGGTGAGGAGCCAGCCGATCCCGGGCAGCACCGCCCCGCTGACCGAACGCATGCCCCACGCGCCCAGCAGGCACGTCGCCAGGATGACGGCACAGGACACGAGCGCGGCCACCGGCACCGGGCCGGCCGTCCGGCTGTACTGGAAGCTGCCGATCATGCCCTGCACCACGCCGAACAGGAACAGCACGCCGTAGGCGCCGACGGTGACCCGCATCCCCGGGCCGCGCTTGCCGGTCGTGACGTTCATGCCAGCAGGCTACTGCGCGAAAAGGTCTGCCTCACGCCCCCCGGAGCCAGCCGCCGGGCCGCGCGGCCCGGTCTTCGGGTTCAGCAGGGTGTAGAACTCCACTCCCAGCGCCCGGCGCCTGACCTGGTCGGACAGCGCGAAGAACGGAGGGTCCACGGTGATCTGCGTGGCGTGCGCGCGCATCGCCGCCAGCTTGCGGCCGAGGTAGGCGGTGGCGTCGACCTCGGTGGTGACCTGGCCCTCGGGGCTGGGCGCGGCGGTGGCGTAGAACTTCGCCAGCCCGGACCCGCCGGCCTGCTCGAAGGCCCGGCGGGCGACCCGGTGCGCCTGGATGTGGTCGGGGTGCCCGTAGAAGCCGTTGGCGTCGTAGGTCACCAGCACCTGCGGGCGGACCTCGCGGATGACCTCCAGCAGCGCGTCCGCGGCCTGGTCCACGTCGGCCCGCCAGAAGCAGCGCGGATCGTCGTTGGCCTCGGTGCCTATCATGCCCGAGTCACGCCACCGGCCCGGGCCGCCGAGGAACCTGTGGTCGGTCACGCCGAGCTCGGCGCAGGCCGCGGCCAGCTCGCCGATCCGGTACTCCCCCAGCCGGTCCTCCCGGTCCGCG
>Ga0335078_10002058_pt1 | contig 30484 bp, 26 predicted proteins | sample Lox_Sample_32_FD_206711 | JGI IMG/M metagenome (GOLD analysis project Ga0335078, IMG submission 206711) | Soil microbial communities from Loxahatchee National Wildlife Refuge, Florida, United States - Lox_Sample_3.2 | ecosystem: Environmental > Terrestrial > Soil > Wetlands | place: USA... | reverse complement strand
GGGAGGAGCGCCCATGACCGAGCGGAGCTACTCCGTGCAGGACGCCGTGTCCGCTCGCTTCGGCCGGCGCGGGAGGTGAGGCGGATGGCGACGGCCAGCGCGTCGGGGCCCGGCTCGCCCCTCTCCGAGAGCGAGGTCGAGGAGCTCCGCAGGGAGCACGAGCGCCTCTCCCGGGAGCTCGTGGCGCGGAAGTCCATCGACGAGGTGCGCCGCGGATCCTATGCCTCCTTCTTCGCCACCGTCGCGGGAGGCCTGTCCGCCAAGTTCGCCTGGGACCGGTGGGGCTTCGGGCCCCACCGGGTTCCGGTGACGTCCAAGTTCCCGTTCCTCTTCGCGCTGGCCCTCCTCCTGTCGCTCGCCTGCCTGGCCGTGGCCGCAAGGGCCTTTATCCGCGCGCGCTCCCTCATGCGAGTCGAGGATCGCGACTACGCCCGTCTGAAGTGGCTCCAGGAGCAGCTGGGGATCGTCCCGTGAGGCGCCCGAAGCCAGGCCGCTTCCTCGTCCTGGAGGGGCTCGACGGAGCCGGGACCACCACCCAGGCGGCGTGGCTCGCCGGCTGGCTCCGGGCCAAGGGGCGCGAGGTGCACCTCACCGCCGAGCCGTCGCGCGGCCCGGTCGGGGCGATGCTCCGCCAAGTGCTCGGGAAGCGCGTGGTGGGAGGCGGGGGCCAGGACTTCGACGCATCCGCCGTGGCGCTCCTCTTTGCCGCCGACCGCCTCGACCACTGGGCGAGCGAGATCGGGCCCCGCTTGCGCCAGGGGATCGACGTGGTCTCGGACCGCTACGTCCTTTCCAGTCTCGCCTACCAGGCCGCCTCGACCGGAGACGCCCGCTGGGTGGAGGCGGTGAACGCCAAGGCGCCCCCGGCCGACCTGACGCTCTTCCTCGCGGTGCGGCCGCAGGTGGCGCTGAGGCGCCGCTACGCCGCCTCGGCCGACCGGGAGATCTACGAGGTACCGGCGTTCCAGCGACGCGTCCACCGGGAGTACCGGCGCGCCCTGCGCCAGCTCGGGGAGCGCGTCGTGGAGATCCCCGGGGACGGGCCGGTCGAGCTGGTGAGCGCCCTGTTGGCCCGCGCCCTGGAGCGGTGGCTGCCATGACCCCCTCGACGGCGGCCGCGCTCGTCATCGGCAGCGAGGTCCTCTCGGCCAAGGTGGTCGACGAGAACGGCCCTTTCCTCGCCCGCAGGCTGCGCGAGCTCGGAGTGGAACTCGCCGCCCTGCACGTCGTCCCCGATCGGGTCGACGCCATCGTCGAGGCGCTGGTGCTCGAGCAGCGCCGGGTCAGCTGGGTGCTCACCTCCGGAGGCGTGGGCCCGACCCACGACGACCTCACCCTGCCGTCGGTGGCCCGGGCGCTCGGGCGGCCCCTGTCCCGGGACGAGCGCATGGTGGAGGTGCTCCGAGCCATGCACGCGCGCCACCACCCCGGCGAAGCGCTGCCGGAGGTGGCCCTGCGCATGGCCGACCTGCCCGGGGGGACGCGCCTGCTCGGCGATCCGAGCTTCCCCACCCTCGTCGTGGAGAACGTCATCATGCTCCCCGGCGTCCCGGCCTTCCTTCGCCACCAGTTCGAGCAGGTGGCCGGGATGCTGGAGGGACCCCCGTTCCACCTCGTCTGCCTCTATCTCCACCCGGGGGAAGATCGGGTGGCAGGGGCCCTCGAGGTGGTGTCGCGGAGCCATCCCGACGTGGCCATCGGGAGCTACCCGCGCTTCGACGACGCCGACCACCGCGTCCGGGTGACGCTGGAGGGCCGGGAACGGCCCCGGGTGCTCGAGGCGGCGCGCGCCGTCCTGGCGGGCCTTCCCGAGGGCGCCGTGGTGCGGACCGAGGGTCTGTAGGGCCCGAGGGCCCTAGACCTCGAAGCGGTCGATCTTCCCAGCCTTTTGGAGGATCTCCAGGGCTCCCTGGGTGATCTTCTCCTTGTCCTCTCCCTGGAGCTTCACGACGAGCGGGGGGAGGACGGCCTCGCCCGGTCGGGCGGGCGGAGGAGGGACGACCGAAACGGCCCAGCTCTCGCCGAGGTCGCGGTCTACCACCACCTGACAGGAAAGGCTTCCGATGAACGCACGCGCCATCTCGGGACGATCCTCATTCGGTTCGGGGAGAGGGGAACATAGCGCAAAGGCGGGACGCCGGGAAGGCGAGAGGCGACGTCGCGGGCGACCGGAGAGAGAGGGGCCCGCGGGGAGAAGAGGCCTTTCTCGCCTCGGGAGCCGGCCGGGAGATCCCTCCCTCGAGGGGTCGTGGCGCGGCTCGGGCCCGGCCCGCGGCGGCCGGTCTCCCCGCCGGCTACCTATCCTGTATGCGCGAGGGGGCCATCCGGAAGGACACGGTCGTCTACGACGGCGCCTGCGCCCTGTGCCGGACGGCCGTCCGACGTCTCGAGCGCCTCTTGCCGCCGGGCGGGCTCGAGGCCGTCTCCTTCCGCGACCCCGGCGTCCTGGACCGCTTCCCGGAGCTCGACGAGAGAGCCTGCGACCGGGAGGTGAAGCTCGTTCGCGCCGACGGCCGAGTGTTCTCCGGTGCGGAAGCAGTGGTCCAGGCGCTGCGGGGGCGACCCCTCGGCCTCCTCCTGCGCGCCTACTACCTGCCCGGCCTGAGGCAGCTCGGCGACCAGCTCTATCGAGCCGTGGCCACCCGGCGCGACCGCCTCGGCTAGCCTCCCCGCTCCGCCTCACGCCCCTTCTCGGCCCGTGCGCCACCGGTGACGAAGCGGTGACAGCCCCCCGCTACATTGCCGGGGAGAGGAGGAGCCGTGCAGAGAGTCGCCCGCGACCCCGACCGATCCCAGTGGCTCAAGTCGGTCCCCTTCTTCGCCATGCACGCGCTGGCGCTGGCGAGCCCGTTCGTGGTCCCGCCCCGCTGGCGGCTCGTGGGCCTCGCCGCCGGGGTCTACGCCGCGATCATGTTCGGGGTCACGGCGGGGTACCACCGCTACTTCTCCCATCGCGCCTTCCGAACCAGCCGGGCCTTCCAGCTCGTGCTCGCCCTGCTGGGCTGCCTGTCGGTGCAGAAGGGGGTGTTGTGGTGGGCCGCGCACCACCGGCATCACCACCGCTACTCGGACGGTCCCGAGGACATTCACTCTCCGGCGAGGCGGGGGTTCTGGTGGAGCCACGTGGGCTGGATCCTGTCGGAGCGCTACGACGCCACCCGGGCGGAGCGGGTGAAGGACCTGGCGCGCTTTCCGGAGCTGCGCTGGCTCGACCGCCACTCGCTGCTGGCGCCCGCGGCCCTGGCGACCGGGCTCTACCTGGCCGGAGGGCTCCCCTGGCTCGCCTGGGGCTTCTTCGTGCCCGTGGTGGTGGCCTGGCACGTCACCTTCAGCGTCAACTCGGTGGCGCACGTGCTCGGGAGGCGCCGCTACGAGACCGCCGACGATTCCAAGAACAGCTTCCTCCTCGCCCTGCTCACCTTCGGCGAAGGCTGGCACAACAACCACCACTTCTACCCGTCGACCGCCAACCAGGGCTGGTTCTGGTGGGAGCTCGACGTGAGCTACTACGCCCTGCGCGGGCTCGCCGCCTTGGGAATCGTCTGGGACCTGCGCCGGCCTCCCCAGCGGATTCGCGAGGGGATCGCCGGGGGCGGAGAGTTCGCTGACCCACCCGTCCCCGACGCCGCCCCCGGGCGCTAGCGAGGCGTCCCCTAGAGGAACACCGACTTCCGCGCCGCCACGTCCTCGTCGAGGAGGTGCTGCAGCAGGGAGCGAACCCCCTCCGCGACCTGGGCCGCGGCCTCCGCGTTCTCGGCGTCGCGCGCCGGCAGGGGCGCGATGGGCGAGGAGAAGTGGATCGACCAGCGGGAGGGCAGGGGGAACCAGCCGAGCGGGGAGAGCGGCAGCCCCGGAGCGAGGGCGAGGAGGGGCAGGCGGAGCACCTCGGCCAGCCAGCCCTGGCGCTCGAACGGGGCGCTCGTCTCCTCGCTCCCGACGATGGCGCAGGGGACGATGGGCACCTGGCTGCGCGCCGCGACGCGGGCGAAGCCGCCGCGCCCGAACTGCTGCAGGCGGTAGCGTTCGCTCCAGGGCTTGGCGCCGGCGGCGCTCCCCTCCGGGAAGACGCCGAGGAGCGATCCCTCGGCGAGCAACGCCCGGGCGTTCTCCGGCGTGGCCGGGACGGCTCCGAGGCGGCGCGCCAGCGCGCCGGCGATGGGAAGGGCGAGGGAGGTGGCGTCGAGGAGGGGGCGGAGATCCCGACCGACCGGGGGGCGCGCCAGCGCGAGCCGCAAGGCGAGCGCGTCCCAGGGGAGCGCTCCTCCCCGGTTCGCCACGATGACGGCCGGGCCCTCCGGCAGGAGCGAGAGGCCGCGGACGTCGACCCGCCACCACGACTCGAAGAGGAAGTCGAGGAGCGGCTGGGTGCCCTCCCAGAACCGCCTGTCGAGCCCGAAGCGGTCGAGCGCGCGGGGCGAGGCGGCCGCGCTCGCCAGGGAAGCGAGCGGCTTCAGGCGGTCGCGGAGCGTCGGCAGCAGGCGCACGAGGAGCTCCCGCAACTCGTCCGCGTAGGTGGCGGGTCCGGTCTGCCGAGCCACCCGGGCGAGCCGCGCCTCGGCCCCTTCCAACGCCTCGTCCAGGCGGGACTCCAGGTGGTCGAGGCGGGCCGCCGCCTGCTCCACCGGGGTCGGCAAGGGCGCGGGAGCGGGAGGCGCCGAGGGCGCCGGCGGCGAGTGGATCTCCGGCGGCGGCGGCGCCGTCGCCAGGCGGGGGGCGGCGCCGCGCTGGAAGGGGTCGTTCCCGAGGGCGGGGCGCTGAGTGCGAGTGGATGGCGCGGCGCTCCTCCCCTTGCTCGCCTTCCGTGCCATGCGAACGGCTCCATACACGGGAGGGCTCGGTCCGTCAAACGCTGGCCGAGAACCCCGGCGGGCCTCCCTCGCCCGCGGTCCCGCCTCGGGCCGGGGCGGGGAGCCGGTCGGGAGTCGACACCCGGAGCGATCCGCGCTAACTAGGCTCCCCCAGGCCCCGTCGGCCGGCTCACCAGGAGACACGAGATGCCCCCGTTGCTTCGCCTCGTCCTCGCCTCCCTGCTCGCGCTCTGCGCGGCGGGCTGCAGCTCTTCGAGCGAGGTCATCGCGAGCTGCGCCGTGGGAGCGGACACCTGCTACGACTACCCCAACAACGCGGACAGCCAGCTCACCCTCCAGGCCTGCGTGGGCCCCGGCAGCGTGAACGGTCAGTATGCGCCTTACTCTTGCACGGGCGTGAACCTCGTCGCCACCTGCTCCAACGTCCCCGGCCTGCCCATCATCGGAACCCTCGTGCGGTACTACTCTCCCGCCTTCACGTCCGGGAGCGCGGCCGAGCAGTGCGCACTCATCGGGGGGACGCTGGAGTGAGCGGGCGCTCGGCGGCCTGCTCCCGCCTCCTCCCCGGGCGGCGACGGGTGCGTCCGGGGCCGGCGGCGCGAGGCTAGCGGCGGACGGCTTCGCCCGCCCGCCGGGCGCCACGGCCTTCCGAGGTGCTCGCCGCCTCGCCAGCCGCGGTCCGGGACGGTCGGAGCCGCGTGATAGGAGACGGCCGTGGCGCTCATCCGTGTCCTAGAGCCGGGTCTCGTGAACCAGATCGCGGCCGGGGAGGTGGTGGAGCGGCCCGCCTCGGTGGTGAAGGAGCTCGTGGAGAACGCGCTCGACGCCGGCGCTCGGACCGTCCAGGTGGACATCGAGGAGGGGGGCCTCTCCCTCATCCGGGTGGCCGACGACGGGAGCGGGATGGTGCGGGAGGACGCCGTCTTGGCGCTCGAGCGGCACGCCACCTCGAAGCTCCGGGACGCGGCGGGCCTCCAGGCGATCGCCACTATGGGCTTCCGGGGCGAGGCCCTCCCGGCCATCGCCTCGGTGGCGCGGCTGCGCATCGACACCTGCCCGGGAGGCGAGGCGGAGGGCGCCGTGGGCACGCGCGTCGCCGTGGAGGGCGGTCGGGTGCTCGAGGTCGCCGACGTGGCCCGGGCGCGGGGCACCACCGTGGAGGTGCGAGACCTCTTCTTCAACACCCCGGCTCGTCGGAAGTTCATGCGCTCCGGCCCGACCGAGGCGGGCCACTCCTCCGAGGCGGTGCTCCGCCTCGCCCTGGCGAGGGGAGACGTGGCCTTCACGATGCGCTCGGGCGGTCGAGTGGGTCTCTCCACGCCCGCCGGAGCTCCCCTCGCCGACCGGGCCGCGGCGGTGCTGGGGCGCGAGGTTCACCGGCACCTCGTCCGGGTGGATGCCCGGCGAGGACGGACGCGCGTCCACGGAGCGGTGACCTCGCCGGATCACTCGGCGGCCACCGCTCGAGGCCTGTACCTGTTCGTGAACGGCCGCTACGTGCGGGATCGCGGGGCCTCCTTCGCCGTCTTGCGGGCCTACGCCGGCTCGCTCCCCGCCGGCCGCTACGCGGCCGGCGTCCTCTTCGTCGACCTCCCGCTCGACGAGGTGGACGTGAACGTCCACCCCCAGAAGCTCGAGGTGCGCTTCGCGGACGCGCGGGCGGTTTACGACACCGTCTACCACGGGGTGAGCGAGGCGCTCCGGCCCGCTCCCTGGCTCAGGCACGGCGCCGGCAGGCCGGCGGGGCAGGTGGGCGAGGAGGCAGGGGCGGTGGCCTCGGTCCTGGAGGAGGCGGCGGAGGCCCATCGCGAGCGGGCGGCCGAGCCGGTGCTCCCCTTCCCGCCGCCGGGAGAGCCCTCCGCGGGCGCGCCGGCCACGCCCCTCGCCGTCGCCGCTCCGGTCAGCCCCGGGTACTTCGGCTCGCTGCGGTACGTGGGTCAGCACGCGCGCACCTACCTGTTGTGCGAGGCTCCCGGGGGCACGCTCGTCATCATCGACCAGCACGCGAGCCACGAGCGGCTCCTCTTTCACCAGCTGCGAGCGGCGCTCCGCTCCCGCGAGCTCGCCGGGCAGCCGTTCCTCGTGCCGCCGGTGGTGGCTCTCCCAGGGCCGCTGGCGCGCTCCCTCGAGAGTTCGCTTCCAGAGGTCCGGCGGCTCGGCATCGAGGCGGAGCCCTTCGGAGGCGACTCCTTCGCGGTGAAGAGCGCTCCGGCGCTCCTCGCCGGGGTGCCCCTCGGGCCGCTGCTCACCGACCTCGCGCAGCAGCTCGAGCAGACGGCGCGCGGCGGTGCGGTGGAGGAGGCCCTGGACGGCCTCCTCGCCACCATGGCCTGCCACGCGGCGGTGCGGGCCCACCAGGACCTCTCGCGCGAGGAGGCGCGGGCCCTCCTCGACGGCCTCGACGCCATCGACTTCAAGGCGCGCTGCCCGCACGGCCGGCCCGTGGTCGTGGAGATGCCCCTCTCCGAGCTGGAGCGGCGCGTGGGTCGTCGCTAGCGTCGATCGGCGGGCGGGCTCTCGGCCGGGCTGTTGCCGGACGAGATGTCGAGTCGGCCAGGCCGAGAGCCCATCCCAGAAGAAGGGAAGCGCAACGCAGCCACCCCAGGGGGTGCGGGGGGTAAATCCCTCGGCAGCCCGCTGCGCTTCGGCCCCTTTTCGTAGCAAGGGAGGGGCCAGGGGCCGGCGGCCGCCAAGTAGCTGGAACGAGGGAAACTTGCCGCACTTCGCGGCCGACGCCGAAACCGATTGCTTTCAGAATTGAACGGCGCCATTTCAGTTCTGCAATGCTGGACGGGCGGGTGGGCCAGTGGCAGATTGCGCGCCGTGCCCCCTCGGGACGCTCGCTACCGCCCGTACCGGATCGCCGCCTGGATCTTCTACTTTGGAGCCATCGTCGTGCTCGTGGGCCTCTTCGTGACGAGCGTCGCGCGGAACCTGGCCAGTCACCCGCGGCGCCGGGAAGGCGCGCCGGGCTCGGCGTTGCCGACCCGCGCCTCGCTGCGGGTGTGCATGGACGACCTGGACGCGCTCTACCGGGAGCAGAACGAGCGGGCCTGGGCGCTCGGCAGCCACTTCGAGGGCCGCAATCCCCTCGTCACCTGGACGGACTGGGCCCCTCGCTGGGAAGAGCGGGTCGACGACGTGGCGGACCGCTGCGCGCTGGACGCGACCGGGGGAGAATGGGCGGCGGAGCGCGCCGACATGGCGGCGGCGCGGGACGCCATGCTGGCGCTCCACCGCGCCTACACGGCCCAGGTGAACCGCTTCGCGGCCGAGTACTCGGACCTGGCCCGGGCAGCGGTGGAGGCCATGGAGCACGCCCGGGAGGCGGCCGCCCGCTCCCGCTAGGTCTCAGGGGCCGCAGCCGCCATCCGCCTCCGGGACGAACGTCCAGCGGAAGACCTGGACCTGGTAGCCCGTCTGCGGCTCCAGGTTGGGCATCCCCCCGTCGAGCGAGGGCTCGGTGGAGATCCCCTGGAAGCCGTTCGAGACCGCCATGAGGACGACGTGGGTGCGGGGCGAAGGCGTGTCGTAGGAGGACGGGTAGAAGTAGCCGCTCGTGAAGGGGGACGCGTTCGTGCGGACGATCTGGCTCGTGTTCGTCGGGGGAAGCAGCGTGATGGGGGTTCCCGGGACGAGGCTGATGCCCGGGCCGGTGGTCGGGTCGTAGTCGACGAACCAGCGAGCCTCGTCCACCTCGCTGGTGTCGTAGTCGATGACGTCCGCCGACACGACGAAGCCCGCCCCCGCCCCGCCGTCGCAGGCGGAGGGCGGGCCGTAGTAGGTGACGGGAAGCGCCGGCTGCGCGGAGGGGACGTAGACGAAGGGCGGGGCGTTCAGGGTTCCAGCGTCGACCGTTCCCACCCCGGGGAGGGGCTGGGGGAGGGGGCAGGCGCCTGCCAGCGCCGCCGCGCCGAGCACCGCGCCCCAGGCAAGGACCGTCTTCGCCCCGATTCTCAAGGTTCGCCTCCGGGTTCCGCTCGCTCGCCTGGATCGGCGTCTCGCGCGCTGCGCTCCGACTCCATCTTCTCGAGGTGCCGGAAGATGGTGCGGGGATCCACGTCCAGGTCCTTCGCCGTCTTGGTCCGGTTCCCGCCATTTCGCTCGAGCACCTCGTTGATGTAGCGCTTGCGGTACTCCTCGAGGGCCTGGGAGAGGGGCACCGCCGGCTCGAAGTCCTCCGGGTTGAGGTCGAGGTCCGCCGCGGTGAGGAGGGGGCCATCGGCGAGCACGAGCGCCTTCTTCACGCGGTTCTCGAGCTCGCGGATGTTCCCCGGCCAGCGGTACTTCCGCATGGCGGCGATGGCCCCGGGGGCAAAGCTCCGGGCCCGGGAGCCGAACTCCCGGGCGAATCGCTGCAAGAACCAGCGGGCGAGGAGGAGGATGTCGTCCCCCCGCTCCCGCAGGGGCGGCAGGCGGATGGAGACCACGTGGAGCCGGTAGTAGAGGTCCTCCCGGAAGGCACCCCGGCGGACCTCCTCCTCGAGCACCTTGTTGGTGGCAGCGACGACGCGGATGTCCACCGGCTCCGGCCGGGTGTCCCCGACCTTCACGATCACCCGGTCCTGCAGGGCCCGCAGCAGCTTCACCTGCAGGGCCGGGGGCATGTCCCCCACCTCGTCCAAGAAGAGGGTCCCGCCGCCGGCCGCCTGGAGCCGCCCGCTGCGGGTGGCCACGGCGCCGGTGAAGGACCCCTTCACGTGGCCGAAGAGCTCGCTCTCCATGAGCCCCTCGGGGATGGCGCCGCAGTTCACCGCCACGAAGGGGCCCTTGGCCCGAAGGGAGCGGCGGTGGATCTCCTGGGCGGCGAGCTCCTTGCCGGTGCCGGTCTCGCCCTGGAGGAGCACGGTCACGTCCGTGGCCGCCACCTTCTCGATGTGCCGGTACACCTCGCGCATGCTCGGCCCGGCGCCCACGATCTCCCCGTAGCGCCGGTTCTCGGCCGCCTCCCGCAAGCCCACGTTCTCGCGGCGGAGGTCGTCGAGGGAGAGGGCGTTCTGCAGGAGAAGGGAGGCCTGGGCGGCGAAGATGGTGAGGGTCCCGAGGGCCCGGGTGTCGAAGAGGTCCACCACGTTGTCGTTGCCGAGGTAGATGACCCCGAAGACCTCTCCGCGCGCGGTGAGGGGGGCGCACATGATGGAGCAGAGCTTCAGGTTGACGACCGAGGAGGAGCTCGACCACTCCTGGTCGTGCAGGGCGTCGGCGATGACGAGGGGCCTCCGGGTGCGCACCACCTTCTGGATGATGGAGTCGGAGACCCGCGCCACCGCGTCCTCGACGCTGTCCCGAGAGAGGTTGCGCGCCGCCTTGACGGCCAGGCGGCCGTCCTCGAGGACGATGACGAAGCCGCGGTCCGCGTGGGTGACCTCCACGAGCGAATCGAGGAGCGCGTCCAGGAGGCCCGCCAGATCCGAGGCTGCGAGCAGGCGGCGGGAGAACTGGACGAGGGCGTGCACCGCCGCCTCCGCCGCCGGCCGCTGGGGCTCCTCCGGCTCGGGCTGCGGTGCCGGCGGCGAGAAGACGAGCTCGGATGCGCCCAGGGTGAGGACGTCGCCCGGGGCGAGCCGCCAGGTGGTGCGGCGTCGCCCGTTCACGAGCAGGTCCGCTCCCTGGTGGCAGGCCACGGTGTGGTCCTTGCCGTCGAAGTGGATGTGGAGGGCGGTGGGGGGGAGGCCCGGGTCGTCGAGGGAGACGTCGCTCGCGGCGTCGCGGCCCACGGTGGTGATGCGCCGCTCGAGCGCCACTCGGCGCCGCTTCCCGTCCGGGGTCTGTACCACGAGTTCGGCCACGAGACGCACCCGTCAGAACTGCCAGGAGAGCTTCACCGTCGCCTTGGTGGGAGTCACCTCGGTCTCCACCCGGGGCACGTAGTGCACGAGCGAATCGGCGATGCCGTAGGCGTAGCTCGCCCAGAAGAGCCCGGCGGACACGTACTTGACGATGTCGATGTTGGAGAGGAGCTGCCGGTCCGAGTCGGGAATGGGCGGGTTGCTGCAGTTCGTGGGCGTGGTGATGGTGCAGCGGTTCGAGGGGTTGTCGGCGATGGCGTTGTGGAGAAGGATGGCGCCGATGTTCACCGCCCCGAAGAGCGCCTGGGTGACGAGTAGGATGGTGCCCTTGGTGGTGTCGCCGTTCTGGAACTGTCCGGCGCCGAAGGGGAGGAAGTTCAGGAGGTAGACGTGTTCCTGGACCACGATGACCTTCGCCGGAGGCCCGGAGCGGGCCAGCTCCTCGGCGAGGAGCTTCCGCTTCGCCTCCTCCGCCAGCCGCTCCTGCTCCCGGAGCTGCCGGCGGCGCTCCCGGAGCGGCTGGAGCTGGGGCTCGGCCTCCCGCTTCACCCGGTCGAAGAACTCCACGATGGCGGGCGGCACGAGGAACGGGTCGAGGGTGTAATCGGGATTCACGGAGAGGAGGTGGATGAAGGCCTCGCGCGCCGCCGCCTCGTCCTTCAGCTGGTACTCGGCGAGGCCGAGGATGCGCCAGGCCTCGAGCGCCTGGTCCTCCGGCAGATCCGGGTATTGGTTCAAGATCTGGCGGACGGCGCCGGCCGCGTCGGCGTAGGCCCCGAACTCGTAGCGGTCCTTCGCTCGCTTCAGGTCGCTCGCGGGCGTGGAGAGGAGGATGGCGAGGAGGAGGACCCTCACGGCGCGCCTTCCCGCCGAACCGCGGGGACGGTGATCTCCTGGCCGGCGCGGACGTGGAGCGGCGCCAGCGCCTCCTCCTGGCCCGGGACCTGGAGCCGGAGCTCCACCACGCCCTCGTAGGGGGTCTCCCCGTCGGCGGGCACGGGCACGCGAAAAGGAGCGCGCCTCGATTCCTCGGCCGTGCCGAGCAGGGCCCCGTCGAGCCAAACCAGCGTCTGGGGGTCCCCGTCCACGCGCAGGAGCGCCGGACGCGGCACGAGCGGGACCTTGAGCTCGCCCAGCCGGCCCGCCGTGGTGGCGTCGATCTCCCGCTCGTAGGGCTCGCAGCAGCGGTGCTCGATGCGGAGTCGGTGGGTTCCGGGCGGGATCTGGAGGAGGAGGAGCTGCTCGCCTCGGGCGACCTCGACGCCGTCGAGAAACGCCCGCTGGGCGTAGGGGCGGACGTGGACGGTGAGCGGGATCGCCGCCACCCGGGCCGTCGGCGCGAGCCGTGCCCCGGGGCGCGGGGCGGACAGCGCCGCGTGCGGGGCCTCCTGCGAGACGGCGGGCGCGGGCGCCGGTGGCTCCGGGGCCGCGGGCGTCGGGGCGGGAGCGGGCCCGGCGCCGGCCGGAGCGGCAGGGGCCGCGCGAGGCAGAGCCGGGAGGGAGGGAGGCGGGCTCCGCGGGACGCGCTGCGCCACGAGGACGGCCGCGGCCACCGCCAGGGCCAGGGCGCCGCCGCCCACCTGGGCCGCCCTGCGCCAGCGCGCCGCGCGGGCCAGGCGGGCCAGGTGGCGGAGCACCGCAGCATGGCCGGGCGCCAGGGCCAGCACCCCGTCGAAGGCGTCCAGCGCGCCCGCGGTCTCGCCGCGCGCCAAAAGCGCCTCGCCGCGGGCCAGGCGGCTGGCGACGAGCCGCTCCGGGAGCGCCCTCTTGTAGCCCTCGGGGTCGCGGAGGAAGAGGTCGAGCTCTTCGGCGGGACGCGAAAGCCCGTCGGCGGCGAGCGCCCGGTCGAGCTCGTCCCGCATTTCGGCCGCGGTCTGCACCCTCCGCTCCGGGTCCCGCTCGAGCGCCCGCCGCACGAGCCGGGCGAGGTCGCTCCCCAGGGCCGGGGCGGCGGCGCGGGGATCGGGGTAGTCGCCCGCGATGACCCTTCGCATGGTGGCGGTGGGGTTCGGGGCGTCGAAGGGGAGGGCCCGCGTGCACATCCAGTAGAGGATGGTGCCGAGAGAGAACACGTCGGAGCGGGCGTCGGCCTCGGCGCCCTCGATGATCTCGGGCGCCATGTGGTTCGGCGAGCCCACCAGAGCCCCGGTCATGGTCATCTTGTCGCTCAGGGCGAGGATGCGGGCGATGCCGAAGTCGGCGAGCTTCACGGCGCACCGGCCTTCCTCCTCCGACACCATCACGTTGTCCGGCTTCAGGTCCCGGTGGATGATGCCGGCGGCGTGCGCGTGGACGAGCGCGTCCGCGAGCGCGCGGCAGACGAGTGCGCCCACCTCGGGGGGGCCCAGGCCGACCTCCTCGGCAAAGGCCCGGAGGGTGCGGCCGCGGACGAACTCGGTGACGAGCCAGCTCTCCGGGGCGTCGTCGCCGGAGTAGTCGTAGATCTCGACGATGTTGGGATGCGAGAGGCGGGCGACGGCGCGCGCCTCCCGGGAGAAGCGCGCCCGGGCCTCGGGACGGGCGGCGAGGTGTGGGTGCAGCACCTTCACCGCCACTTCCCGGTCCAGTGCGGTGTCCCACCCCCGGTAGACGGCGGACATGCCGCCCGTGCCCACCTGCTCGATGAGCTCGTAGCGGTCGATTTGCCGGATGAAAAACCGGCTCTTGGGCGTCGGCGTCGCCATCCGGACCTTCGAACTATGACACGGATGACAGAGGGGGACCACCTCGCGAGTCCGTGCCGACGGGCCCCCTCGGCAGGAGGCGCCGCTCCAGCAGTCCGCGGATGGTCGCGGGGATGGCGTCGATGGAGATGGGGTGCGCCGGGCGGAAGCCGAGGTCGCGCAGCCGGCGGGTGTCGTAATAGTGGTCCGCCTCGAGCCAGTGGAGGGCCTCCCGGTCCAGGAGCGGTGCGAAGCTCGGGTCGGCGCCGTGGCGCACCGCCATGGAACGCCAGGCGGAGGCGAGCCTGCGGTTGAGCGGGTCGAGCAGGAGCCGGTCCGGGACGTTGCGGAGGAGCCAGGTACCGAAGGCCCAGAGCCGGGGCGAGAAGGGAAGGACCCGTCCCGGCTCGTGCCCCATGGCCTCGAGCGCGGCGGCGGCGTGCTCGGCGAGCGGCAGCGGAGCGTCGTCCGCCACGTTGAAGGCACGCCCTACGACATCCCGGTCGTCCGGGTGGCTGGCGACGTGGCCCACGGCGCGGGCCACGTCCTCCACGTGCACGAGATGGGTGACGGGGCCGCGGCGCAGAATGGGGACGCGCCTCCGCCCCGCGTGCATGAGGGCGACGAGCGCCAGGGCGCGGACCGGGCCGCGGCGGAGGCTCGGCCCGTAGACGAGCGCCGGCCGGAGCACCACGAGCGGGCAGCCGTCGCGGCAGCTCGCCCAGGCGGCGCGTTCGGCTCCCCAGCGGGCCCGCTCGAAGGCGCTCCGGGGCGACTTCGGCTCGCCCTCGCCGCAGGGGAGGTGCCGCGGGCGGCCGTACACGGAGACGGTGGAGAGGAGGACGAAGCGCCGCGCCCCGACGCGGTGGGCGACTCGCGCCGAGGCCCAGGCGGCCTCCGCCTCCCGGCGAGCTCGCCCCGCCTCGCCGAGATCCCGCGGCGTGCGCAGGCCGGTGTGCACCACCACTTCGGCGCCGCGGGCCGTTCGCTCGAGGTCGAGGCCTTCGCCGGAGCCAGGATCGACCGCACGAGTCTCGAAGCCCCTCCGCCCGAGCTCGCGAGTCGTGGCGTCGAGGAGCGCGCCGGGAGAACCGGCGACGACTGCGACTCGGGGCATGAGGACCATCTAACCCGCCCGGGCCGCGGGCGCCCGGGCGGGAGAAGGAAGGGGAGACCGCCCGCCCTACGCTCTCACCTCGGGCGCCTTCTCGGCGGGCTTGTCCTTCCCGCCCTTTCCCTCGCCGTCGGGCGGGGCCGGCGGAGGCTTGCGCCCGACCGGGTTCTCCTCCAGGGCGGCCGCCAGCACCTCGTCCATGTGCGTGGCGAAGACGAACTCGAGCTCGTTGCGGGCCTGCTCGGGGACGTCGACGAGGTCCTTCTCGTTGCGGGCCGGGAGGATGACGCGCTTGATGCCGGCGCGGTGGGCCGCGAGGACCTTCTCCTTGATCCCTCCCACCGGGAGCACGAGGCCCCGCAGCGTGACCTCGCCGGTCATGGCCACGTCCGAGCGCACCCGGATGGCGGTGAGCAGGGACACGAGCGCCGTGAGGATGGTGACGCCGGCGCTCGGCCCGTCCTTGGGGATGGCGCCGGCGGGGAAGTGGATGTGCAGGTCGGTTCGCTCGAGGAAGTTGGAGGAGATCCCCAGCGACTCCGCCTTCGACCGCAGGTAGGAGAGGGCCGCCTGGGCCGACTCCTTCATCACGTCCCCGAGCTGGCCGGTGAGGGTGAGGGTGCCCTTCCCCTGCATCCGGGTGGCTTCGATGAAGAGGATGTCTCCGCCGGCCGCCGTCCAGGCGAGCCCGGTGGCGACGCCAGCGAGCTCGGTTCGCTCCGCCGTCTCGTTCCAGAACTTCTCCGGCCCGAGCATGTCGGCGAGGTCCTTCTCGTCCACGAGCCGCTTCGTCCCCGCGGAGATCTTGTTCGTGGCCACCTCCACGGCGATGGCGCGGGCCACGTCGGCGATGCGGCGCTCCAGGTTGCGGACGCCGGCCTCCCGCGTGTAGGCCATGATCATCTTGATGAGCGCCTTCTCGGTGATCTCGATGGTGTCGGAAGAGAGGCCGTGCTCCTTGAGCTGCTTGGGGATGAGGTGCTTCTGGGCAATGCGCACCTTCTCCTCGAAGGTGTACCCGGGCAGCTCCAGGATCTCCATGCGGTCCCTGAGCGGGCCGGGGATGGGGTCGAGGAGGTTGGCGGTGGCGATGAACATGACCTTGGAGAGGTCGTAGGCCACGTCCAGGTAGTGGTCGGAGAAGGCGTGGTTCTGCTCCGGGTCCAGGACCTCGAGCAGGGCGGCGCTCGGGTCTCCCCGGAAGTCGGCCCCGAGCTTGTCGATCTCGTCGAGCATCATGACCGGGTTGATGGAGCTCGCCCGCTTCATGGACTGGATGATGCGGCCGGGGAGGGCGCCCACGTAGGTGCGGCGGTGGCCGCGGATTTCCGCCTCGTCCCGCACGCCGCCCAGGCTCAGGCGCACGAACTTCCGGCCGGTGGCGCGGGCGATGGACTGGCCGAGCGAGGTCTTGCCCACGCCGGGCGGCCCCACGAAGCAGAGGATGGGGCCGCGCATGTCGTTCTTGAGCTTGCGGACGGCCAGGTACTCGAGGATGCGCTTCTTGATCTTGTCGAGGCCGTAGTGGTCGGCGTCCAGGATCTGGTGGGCGTTCTCGATGTCGAGGTTGTCGTCTGTCCGCTTGGACCAGGGGAGATCGGCGATCCAGTCCAGGTAGGTGCGGGCCACCGTGTACTCGGAGCTCGCGGTGGGGATGCTCTTCAGGCGGTTCAGCTCCTTCTGAGCCACCTTCTCCACCTCGGGCGGGAGCCCGGCCTTCTTGAGGCGCTCCCCGAGCTCGTCGAGCTCCTCCTCCTCCTCCCCGAGCTCTCCCAGCTCCTCCTTGATGGCCTTGAGCTGCTGGCGGAGGTAGTACTCCCGCTGCGTCTTCGACATCTCGCCCTTCACGGCGCTGTCGATCTTGTTGGAGAGCTTCAGGATCTCCCGCTTGCGGTTCAGGAGCTCGAGGACGAGCTTCATGCGCGCCTTGAGGTCGACGGTCTCGAGGACCTGCTGCTTCTCCTCGATGGGGACGTCCACGTTGGCGGCGATGAGGTCGGCGAGGTGCCCGGGGTGGGTGATGGAGTCCACGAGCTCGGTGGCGGCGGTGGGGAGCTCGGGCATGAGCTCGATGACCTCGCGCGCCAGCTTCTTCAGGTTGATGGCCAGGGCCTCGACCTCGACGTCGTCCACCGAGGTCTTGTCCTCGACCGGCTCGACCCGCGCCTTGAGGTACGGGGTCTCCTGGACGAGGTCGAGGACGCGGACCCGGGCGAGCCCCTGCACCACGAGGGAGTAGTTGTCCTCCCCCATCTTGAGGAGCTTCACGATGCGAGCGACGGTGCCGACGGTGTAGAGGTCGGCGGCCCCCGGGTCCTCCTCCTCGGCGCGGCGCTGCGTGACCACGCCGATGACCTGCTCGTCGCGGACGGCGTCCTTGATGAGGGCGATGGTCTTCTGGCGGCCGACCGCCAGGGGCAGGACGCCGCCCGGGAAGAAGACGGAGTTCCGGAGGGGCAGGATGGGCAGGACCTGGGGGATGTCCTCCTTGTTGATGAGGGCCGGAGGGCCCATCGCCGGGGCTACCTGCGCGCCCGAAGCCTTCTTGTCCTTCTCCGACATGGCCTGCTCCTTCCACTCGGTCGACCGGAGACGCGCGTCACCGGCGGGTCAGGATACCAGATGGCAAACACCCGGTCGGGGGAGATTCGTCCCGGGAGCTCGCTCGTCCGCAGGGGTTTTCGCCCGCCGCGGACTACTGCTCGGGGCGCCCCGTCCTCCGGCGGGGCCCGGCGAATTCCGAGTGGACGGGACCCTCGCTGGGTGTCCAGAGGCCCGCGAGCTCGTTCTCCGCCTCGCCGTCGTCGAAGTACTCGAAGCGGGCGGAGTGCTGCTGCTGCGGGGCAGTCTGCGGGCCGTCGGCCGGGGACCAAGCGCGCTTGCGAGTCATGGGATCCATTTAAGGCTGAATCCGCAAAGGTCAAGCGCCCCGGTGTCGACTCGGGTGCGTTTGACACCCCCGCGCGGCCGCCGATACCATGCGAGCCCTCTTGCGGCTCGGTCACCTAAGCGACCTTCACATCGCCGATCGCCGGCGGTACCCGCGAAACGGCTTCTCGCCCAAGGACTGCGATCGCTACTCCAGCCGCCTCGCCCAGCGCCTGCTCAAGGACCTGGGCGGCGCCGGCGCGGACCACCTCGTGGTCACCGGGGACCTGACGCTCTCCGCCGAGGCCGGCGAGTTCGAGCGGGTGGCCGAGATCCTCCGCCCCTGGGCCGCCAGGGGGAAGCTCACCGTCGTCCCCGGCAACCACGACGTGTGGACCGCCGAGGCGGTGAAGACCTCCCGCTTCTTGCGACTCGTGGGGCCGGACGGGCAGGGGATGAAGAAGCCCGCCCCCTGCTACCCGTTCGCCGTCGTCCCGGCGCCGGAGGTGGCCATCGTCGCCCTGGACAGCGCCCGCTACGGCGAGGCGCCGCGGGAGACGGCCGGGCGGCTCGGCCCTCCCCAGCTCCTGGCCGCACGGGAGCTCGTGCGGGAGCACGCGAAGGAGGGGCGGGCGGTGCTCCTCGCCCTTCACCACCACCTCGTCCTTCCGCCGGAGCGCATCCCCTCCGACTCGGCCGTCGCCCGCATGCCCCTCGCCGACGCGGACAAGGTGATCCGGCTCATCGCCGACCTGCGGGTGGCGGGGGTCCTGCACGGGCACCGCCACTGCGCCTTCCGGGTCGACCTGCCGGGCGCGGCCGGGCTCACCCCCGTCCTCTGTGCCGGCTCGGCCGGGCGCGTCGCCGACGAGCCGGTGCGGCGCGCCCGCGCCTACCTCTACGAGGTAGACCGCAGCGGCATCCGCTCCGTCCAGGCCCTCACCGCGGCGCGTTGACGCGGGGCGCCGGGCCCGCCCTTGCCTCGGCTACCCCGGGGCGGTATCCCTGGCGTATGAGGCCGGCACTGAAGGTTCTCGTCACCGCCGTCGTGGCCGTGGCGGTGCTCGCTTGGCTCTTCGGCGCCTGGCGGCGCGTCAGCCAGCAGGCCGAGGCCCGGTACGCGCGGGAGCGCCTGAAGCGCGAGTTCCTGGAGCGCTCGGAGGTCGCGCGCGAGCTCTCCTGCGACCAAGCGGGGGACTGGCGGGTGGAGGTGCGGGCGCTCTCCCACTGGTACGCCGACGAGGTGCTCTCGGTGCGCAACCGCTACCCGGAGGGGCTCGGGGCGCCCGCCGAGGGGGCCCCGGCGCCCCGCGACCCGGAGAAGGAAGGGGCCCGGGCGGACTGGCGTCGCTATGCGGAGGACCGCTTCAAGGTGTTTTCCGACGGGCACTACGATCCCGTGGCCTGCTCCGTCGACCGGGGGATGCACCTCGACCTGCTCTCGGTGGAGCCCGCCGCCAATCCGGCCGGCGGGAGCCGGGCTCTCCGGGTGGAGTTCGCCCTCTGGGGGGCGCCGCGGAGGACGGACCGGGAGGTGCCGCCGGGCGGGGGGCGGGCCACCGTCCACACCGTCATCCCCTGCGCCTTCAAGGAGCTCAAGGTGCAGATGCTCGACGCCCAGGGGAAGACCTGCGCCGAGATGTCCGGGCCGGGCGAGCCCTACCAGAAGCTCGCCGACCCCGAGCGCTTCGTCGAGGAGTTCCCTCCCGGGATTCTCTTCGGGGCCTGGTACTGGGACGCGCTGCCGCGCGAGGCGGCCCGCCTGGTGGTCACCCTGCCGCTCGAGTCGCACGGGCTCGCCGGCGCCACCGCCGTCGCGAACTTCCGCTTCGACCTGCCGGTCTCCGACTCCTGGCGGCTCCCTCCCGGGGAGGCCTTCCAGGCGGAGACGCGCGAGGCGCCCCGCTAGGCGCGGCCGTGGCGAAGGCGCGAGAGAAGTCGCGGAGCCGGCCGCTGCCGCGCGTCGTCGCCGCTCCGCTCCACGAGCTGTCCCGCGACGAGCTCTCCGTATTCCTGTACGTGGCGCTCCTTCCCGCGGAGACCCGGGCCATCGTGAAGGACCTCGGGCTCAGTATCCCCGGCTTCCGCTCCGAGGCGCTCGGTGACGTGGAGCGCTGCGACGTGATCGCGGACGAGATCCTGGCCCGCCCCCCCTCGGCGGAGGCGGTCCGGGAGGCGCTCGCGAAGGCGTTCGAGGCCCCGCCTCTCTCTCACCTCTCGCTGTCGCCCTCCGAGTGGGAGGATTTCTTGCGCCTCGCCGGGAGCGACTCGGCGCTCGCCGCCTCGCTCTGGCGCGTGCTCTCGGACCGGGACGAAAGGGTGCGGCGGGCCGCGGCGCCGGTGCTCGACGACCTGGCCCGGCACTACTACGAGGCACCCGGGCCCGAGGCCGAGCCGGAGGCCGCCGGGGAGCCGGCCGCGGGGGCCGGCGGGCCGCCGCAGGACCTCGAGCGGTCCCTCGCCCGCGCCGAGGAGCGGCTGCGCCAGTCGGAGGCCCGCGCCGCCGAGCAGGTCGGGGAGGCGCGCCGCAAGTCGGAGGAGCAGCGGGAGAAGCTGCAGTCGTCCCTGCGGGAGGCGCGCGCCCGGGAGTCGGAGGCGGCAGCGGAGGCGGCCCGGGCCCGAGAGGACGCGGCCGAAGCCCGGCGGGAGGGCGCCCGGCTACGGGGAGAGCTCGAGGCCCTGCGCTCGAGCGATGCCGGCGTGGAGGCGCAGCGACTGCGCGCGGAGGCGCGCGAGCTCTCCGGGCGGGCGAACTCCCTGGAGGCCCGCCTCGAGCGGGCGCTCGAGCGGGCCGGGGACCTCGAGCGGGAGATCGAGCGCCACCGGACCGGCGCCGAGGCGAGGGCGATCGCGCCCGCCCCGCAGCGGCCGCCGGGGGAGGAGGAGGCCGAGCCCTCCGAGGCGGAGGCGACCTGGCTCCTGCCCGTCTACACCCGGGAGTTCTACGACTCCCTCGAAGGATGGGACCGCCGCATCCAGCGGGCCGCGTTCAAGCAGGCGCACCTCCTCGCGCTCGACCACCGGCACCCGAGCCTGCGCGCCCTCCCCCTGGAGGGCCTGCCGGGATACTACCGGGTTCGGGTCGCCACCGACGTGCGCCTCATCTACCGGCGCGCCGAGAGGCAGAACACCGTGGAGATCCTCTCCCTCATCGACCGAGAGGACCTCGACCGCTACGTGCGGCAGGCAAAGACGAGGGGGTAGTCGAACCTAGCGCAGCTTCCGGTAGATGCCGACGACCACGCCGAGGATCATGGTGGCGCGGAAGTCCTGCTCGCGCACGTAGATGGGTGCCATGCGAGGGTTCGAGGGCTGGAAGCGGACCCGGTCCCCCTCGAAGAAGATCCGCTTCACGGTGGCCTCGTCGTCGATCATGGCCACCACGATGTCGCCGTCCTCGGCGCTCAGCTGCTTGCGCACGAAGATGTAGTCGCCGGGGAGGATGCCGTCCCCGATCATCGAGTCGCCCTGGACGCGGAGGCCGTAGACCTTGCGACCGGCACCGAGGAAGAAGGAGTCCACCTGCACCGTGTCCTCGATCCGCTCTTCGGCCAGGATGGGCTGTCCGGCCGCGACCCGTCCCACGATGGGGACGTCCACGAGGCGGGAGGAGGGACCCCGCCCCCCGGAACGCGAGGCGAGCGAGATCACCTGTCCGCCGGAGCGGCTCGCCACCGCCTCCCGGGCGCGCGCGCTCGGGATGAGCGCCCTCGACTTCACCGGGTCGCGGGCCAGGTAGCCCTTGCGCTCGAGCGCCTTCAGGTGGTCGTTCACTCCGTTCGTCGAGCGGATGTCGAGCGCTTCCCCGATCTCGCGGATGGTGGGGGGATACCCCTGCTCCTCGATCTGGCGAGCGATGTAGCGCAGGACCTCGAGCTGCCGATCGGTGAGCGAGTCCATGCCGGCCCCTCCTGAACGCAAGTATACCTACCGGGCGTTCAGACGCAACAATCCCGACCAGCCGTTCAGGGGCAGCGGCTTGCCGGGGGGGGAGGGGCGGGGGTAGGGTCCCCCCCGGCCATGGGAGAACTCTCGGTGCGCCGGGCCCTCGGCGCCGGGCTGAAGGCGGTGGCCGGAGAAAGCTGGCTCGCCGCCCTGGGAATGGCGGTCGCCCTGTCCCGAGGTGCGCTCGCGCTGCCCGCCACCGCCTTCGCCGCGGCCCTCTCCTGGATCGCCCTGCGAGCGGCGCTCCTCGGTGGAAGCGCGCCGGCCGACGCCCTCGTCGCCTCGATGGCCGCCCTGGCGGCGCCCCGGGCCCGCTCCATCGCCCTGGGGCTTTGGTTCGCCGGCCTGCTCCTCTTCGGGGCCCTGCGGGCGGCCTGGATGGCCGGGGCGCTCGCCGCCCTGGCCCGCCGCCTGTGCGGGGAGAGGCCCCCGCGCCCCGCCTTCGCAGCTGGCGTCGCCTACCGATTCGGCCGGGTCGCGGCCGGCGGCCTCCTCGCCCTCCTCGTCGACCTGGCGGGGGTGGCGATGGTGGCCGCCTGCGCCTTCTCGGCCCTGGCCCTCGTTCCGCTGGCGAGGGAGAGCGCGGCCCCCTGGGTCCTCGCGGCCGGGGCGGCTGCGGCCCTCGCCGGCTCTCTCTTCCTCGCCGCCTCGCTCTCGGTGGTCGGGGACGTGCTCCTCGCCCGCGTGGCCATGGCGGGGGATGCGCCGGGGCCGGCGCTCGCTCGCGCCCTCGTCGCCTACGGCCAGCGCCCGGCGGCCTTCCTGGTCGCCTCCCTGGTCGTGTCGCTCGCCGGCGTCTTGGCCGCCGGCTCCGTGGAGAGCTTCTTCGGGGTGCTCGCGAGCGCGACGGCCGGCGCGCCGCGGGTGCTGCTCCTCGCTCCCCAGGTCCTGCTCGCGGGGCTCACCGCGCTGCTCGCGGCCGGAGCGGAGCTGTGGCGACTCGCGGCGGTGGGGAGCCTGGCGCTCGCCGGCGACGGCGGGTAGGGGAAGAGCCCGCCGGAGGGCGAGGCGCGCCTCAGCGCGTGAGGAGGACCGGGCAGTGCGCCTCGTCGAGGAGGCGGACGAGCCCTGCCTCGCCACCGGCCACGGGGCTTCCGGTGCCGAGGACGAGCACCGCGTCGCGAGGAAGGGCCCGGCGGAGGTCCCCGGGGTTCGCGCCTCCGACCCACGCCCACGGCAGGCGTCGGCCGGCGCGGGCCGCGGCCGCGACGGCGAGCGCCGCCGCCTCCTCCCGGGCCCGGGCAGCGACGAGCAGCGCGGGCGTCCCCTCCCCGAACGCCGAGAGCCGAAGGGCGAGGTCCAGGGCCCCCGCGGCGCCGGTCGACCCATCCCAGGCGACGGCCAGCCGAGACACCGCGCCGGCGTCCAGCGAGGTGACGAGGACTGGGGGATGAGCCTGCGCCGCCGCGGTCGCAGCGGTGGAGCCCGAGCGCCCGGAGTGTCCGCCCAGGCCGCGCCCCGCTCGCCCGAGGACGAGGAGGTCGGCGCTGGACGCCGCGTGCAGGACCTCCCGGACCACGCGCCCCCGCGCCACCCGGAAGGACCAGCGCAGCTGGCGGCTCGCCGCGGCGGCGGCCAGGGCCGCCTCGGCGCGTTCCGCGAGAGCCTTGAGCCCGGGGACGATGGAGGCCGACGGCACGGGAACGCCGCCGAGCAGGGTGACCTGCCCGGCAAACGCCAGCGCCGCCGTCCGCAGGAGGTCGACGTCCTCGACGAAGAGGCCGTTGAGCTCGGCCCCGTGTCGGGCGGCCAGCGCGGCCGCCTCCTCGAGGGCGGCGAGGCTCGCGCGGGAAGCGTCGAGAGCCACGAGGATGCGGCGGAAGGGCCTCTCCGCCAGCGCGGGGGAGCTCAAGGACCCTCCTTCCCCCGGGTCTCCGCGGAGAAGGCGCGCGCTTTTTCCGCGAACTCGGCCAGGCGGGCGGCGACGTGCGCGTTGAACGTCCCCGGCGGGTACTGGCCGTCCGGGGCGGCCGTCCCCGCCGGCATCCCGGTGAGCAGCTCGATCCCCTCGTCGATCGTCTCCACGGCGAAGATGTGGAACTGGCCGGCGCGGGCGGCCTCGACCACGTCGGCCCGCAGCATGAGGTGGCGGACGTTGGCGGCAGGGATGACCACCCCCTGCTCCCCGGTCAGGCCCCGGGCCCGGCACACGTCGAAGAAGCCTTCGATCTTCTCCACCGCGCCGCCGATGGCCTGGACCTGCCCGAGCTGGTTCACCGACCCCGTGACCGCGAGGGACTGGCGGATGGGGATGCCGGCGAGCGCGGACAGCAGGGCGTAGAGCTCGGCCGACGAGGCGCTGTCTCCCTCCACCCCCCCGTAGGACTGCTCGAAGACGAGGCTGGCCGACAGCGTGAAGGGGCGATCGGGAGCGTAGCGCGCACCCAGGAACCCGGCCAGGATGAGGACGCCCTTCGAGTGGATGGGGCCGCCGAGCTCCACCTCGCGTTCGATGTCGACCACCTCGCCTCGCCCGATCCGCACCCGCGCCGTGATGCGGCTCGGGCGGCCGAATGCCTGGGAGCCCACCTCGTAGACGGCGAGGCCGTTCACCTGTCCGACGCGCTGCCCGGAGGTGTCGATGAGGAGGGTGCCCCGGGCAATCTCCTCCAGGATGCGCCGCTGCACCCGATCGCTGCGGCGGCGCCGCGCCTCGACGGCCGCCTCCACGTCGGCGCGGGTCGCCACCGGCCGGCCGGCCTCGGCGGCCCAGTGGTCCGCCTCTCGGAGCAGGTCGGCGATCGGCCGCAGATGGGTGGAGAGCTTGTCCCGGTCGCCGGCGAGGCGGGAGCAGTGTTCCACCACCGCCGAGACGGCCCCCCGGTCCAGGGGGCGCAAGGCCTCGTGGCGGAGGATGCCGGCGGCGACACGAGCCAGGGCCATCTCGCCCTCCGGGCGATCGAATTCGTCCTCGAAGTCGGCGGCAGCCTTGAAGAGCTCGGCGAAATCGGGGTCGAGCGCGGTGAGGAACTGGTGGAGCCAGCGCTCGCCGAGGAGGACGACCTTCACGCTGAGCGGGATGGGCTCCGGCTCCAGGGAGGCGGCGGAGGAGAAGCCGAGGGCCCGCTCGGGCGGCTCGATGCGAATCTCCCGGGTCCGCAGGGCTCGCTTCAGGCTTTCCCAGGCAAAGGGCTGGCTCAAGAGCCTGCGGGCGTCGAGGACCAGGTAACCCCCGTTCGCCCGGTGGAGCGCGCCCTGGCGGATCAAGGTGAAGTCGGTGAGCAGCATGCCCATCTGGGCGTGGTGGTCGACCCGTCCCAGGAGGTTCGGGTGGCTGGGCAGGTCCTCGATGACCACCGGAGCTCCGGACGAGCCGGAGCGGTCCACCACCACGTTGACGCCGTATCGGCGCATGGCCGGGGTCTCGCTGAAGAGCCGGCGAATCTGGCCTGCCAAGTCCTCCGCGTCGGCGGACCCCAGGAACTCGTGGACGTTCTCCACCACGTCGGCCTGCACGGCGTCCAGGTGGGCGAGCACGCTCGGCAGGTCGCCGTAGCGCTTCTTTCGCTCCTCGATGAGGTGGCCGACCGCGAAGAGGGCCACCTCCCGGTTCATGGCGCGGACGTGCTCCCGCTTCTCCCGATCGAGCTGGGGCAGGGAGCGCAGCGCCGCCTGGAGCTCTTGCTGCAGCTCGGCGATGTCTTTCTGGATGCGCCCCTGCTCCTCCGCGGGCAGCTTCTGGAACTCGTCCGGGTCGATGACCTCGCCGCCGCGCACCGGAGCCAGGGCGAACCCCACCGGGGTGCGGACCACCGCCACCCCGCGATCCCGCGCCCTCTCCTGGACCCCTTGCAGGGCCGCCTCGCGGCGCTCCTCGAACTGCTTCTCGAGCGCCTGGAGCCGCGCCCGGTAGTCGTCGCTCTCGAACACGGCCGGGATGGCCCCGCGGAGTTCGTCGACGAGGCGCTCCAGGTCCTGGCGGAAGAGCGCGCCTCGTCCGGGCGGCAGGCGCAGCGCCACCGGTCGCGGCGGCTCGCGGAAGTTGTAGAGGTAGCACCAGTCGTCGGGGAGGGGCTCGCGGGCCGCGCGCTCCCGGAGGAGGCGCAGCACCAGGGAGCGCTTCCCGACGCCGGGTTGGCCGAGGGCGAAGACGTTGAAGCCGCCGTCCCGCATGCCGATGCCGAAGCGGATGGCTTCGGCGGCCCGCTCCTGGCCGAGCGGCGCCTCCAGGGGCTCGAGCTCCGCGGTGGTGGCGAAGGGGAGCTTCGCCGGGTCGCACCGGTGGCACAGGTCGTCCGCAGCGATGAGCCTCGCAGGCATAGGCAGGCCGGGGTCGCTGGCTGCCGCACCCCGTCCGAAATTCTGCGCTCCCGGGACCGGCGTCGGGGCGGAAAGCGGGGGGATCCCCCGCCCGGGGAGGGCCCCTCAGTCGCGGCTCGAGGGGCGGTTCAGGATGCGGCGGATGGAGAGCTTGGGGAGCCGGCCGCCCACCCAATAGGCGGTGAGCGCCGCCCCGAAGAGGAACCCGGCGAGGAGCAGGGCGGCGAATCCGAGGAGGAGGAGCCCGCGGGAGCCGCTGAGCTGGCGGGACACGACGAGCAGCCCGCCCATGGCCAGGCTGCTCGCCACCAGCCCCAGGAAGACGGTGAGGCCCAGGGAGCGCACGTTGTCGGCGATCCGCTCGAAGGACTCGGAGCGAACGTTCACTCGGAGCTTCCCGCCCTCCAGGTCGGAGAGGATTTGGGAGAGCTGGGCGGGCACGTCCTCGGCCAGTCCCTGCAGCTTCAGGATCGACTTCATGAGGGTGCCCGAGGCGTCGGCGGGGTTGAAGCGAGCGAAGAGCATCTCCTTCACGTACGGCATGCCGATCTGGAGCACGTCGAGGTCCGGGTAGAGGCCGCGGATCAGCCCCTCGATGGTGACGGAGGCCTTGGAGAGCAAGGCGTACTCCTTCGGCACCCGGATCCGGTGCCGCACCGCCAGGTCGAGCATGTCGCGAAGCAGGCTCGCCGACTGGATCTCCTCGAGCTTCAGGCCGAGGTAGCGGTCCAGGATGCCGGCGATGTCGTCCCGCAGGGTGGTGAGGCTCGCGTGGGCCTCGGGGACCCCGATGCGGTAGAGGATGCGCGCCACGGTCTCCGGGTCGCGCAGCGCCACGCCCATGATGAGGGTGACGAGCGCCTCCTGCATGGGCCGACCGATCCGGCCCACCAGGCCGAAGTCGATGAAGGCCACGCGGTTTCCCGAGAGCGCGAGCACGTTTCCCGGGTGGGGGTCGCCGTGGAAGATCCCCTCGCCGAAGAGGTGCCGGAAGGTGGCTTCAATGATGTTTCTCGCCACCTGTTCGGGGTCGTATCCCGGCCGGCTGGCGACGTCGCTCACCTTCACCCCGTCCACGTAGTCCAGGGTGAGCACCGTGGAGGAGGAGAGGTCGCCGTGGACCCGCGGGATGAACACCACCGCCAGTTCCCGGGAGGCCCGCGCCATGTCCCGGGCGTTCTTCGCCTCGTTGTGGAAGTCGAGCTCCTCGTGGATCGCGCGGTCGAACTCGTCGACGATGTCCGAGGGGGTGTAGATGCCCGTCTCCTCCACGAGCGCCTCGAGGAGCCGGGCGACGTACTGGAGGAGCCCCAGGTCCGCCTCGATCTGCTCGCGGATGTGGGGGCGCTGCACCTTCACGGCCACGTCTTCCCCGGAGTGGGTCCGGGCCCGGTGGACCTGGGCGATGGACGCGCTCGCCGTCGGGACCGGGTCGAGCCACTCGAAGAGCTCGTCGACGGAGCGCCCGAGGCCCTGCTCGATCCCCGCCCGGACCTCGGCGATGGGCAGCGGGGCGCACGAGTCCTGCAACCGGGAGAGCTCGTCCACCCAGCGGGCCGGCAGGATGTCGGGCCGGGTGGAGAGCAGCTGCCCGAGCTTGATGAAGGTGGGCCCGAGGTCGACGAGGAGCTGGCGGAAGCGGGCCGCCTTCCGGCTCTCGGCGGAGGCGCCCGACTCGGGCGGTACCTCCTCGGGCGCGGCCCCGGCCGCTCCGCCCTCCACGGGCACCGGCCGGCCCCGGGGGGCGGCGCTCCCGAGGCGGACCTGCTCGAGGTAGGCGCCGAAGCCGTGGCGGACGATCACCGAGGAGATCTGCCGCAGGCGGTTCAGGTCTTGGATGGCGTCGCGGAGCACCCGCCGAGGATGCTAGCACCGGGGTCACGGGGCCGCCACGAACGGGCCCGGCGCGCGCAAGGCGTGGGAGAGGCCTGGGTCCCTAGGCGGCGGAGCCGGGGTCGCGGTCCTCGGTCGCGGCGCAGCCGCCCCCTCCGCCGAGGGCGGCGAGCCCGTCGCCGGGGTCCACGGGCCTCGCTCCGCGCGGGGAGTCGGCGCGCCTGACCCCGGCCTCTCCGAGCCGGAAGGAGCCGACCATGCCGGCGAGCTCCTCGGCCTGGCTCGAGAGGTCCTTCGCCGAGGCGGACGACCTCTCGGCGCTCTCCGCGTTCTGCTGGGTCACCTTGTCCATCTCGGCCACCGCCGTGGTCATCTGTCCGATGCCGGCCGCTTGCTCCTTGGCCGTGGCCGCGATCCCGGAGACGATCCCCGACACCTGGTCGACGGAGCGAGAGATGTCGGCGAGCTTGCCGTGCACGAGCCGGCTCTTCTCCTCGCCCTGCTCCGCCTCCTTCACCGACTGCAGGATCCGCTCCTCCGTCTTCGCGGCGGCGCCCTTGGCGCGCAGCGCCAGCGAGCGCACCTCCTCCGCCACCACGGCGAACCCGCGCCCCGCCTCGCCGGCGCGGGCCGCCTCCACGGCGGCGTTCAAGGCGAGCAGGTTCGTCTGGAAGGCGATCTCGTTGATGTCCTTGATGATCTGGGAGGTCCCCTCCGCCGAGGCCCGTATTCTCGCCATGGCCTCCTGCATCTCGCCCATGGCGGTCGTCCCCTCCTGGGCCGCTGCCTTCGCGCGCCTCGCGATCTCGTCGGCCTGGCGGGCGTTGTCGGCGGATTGCCGGGTGGTGGAGGCCATGGACTCGAGCTGGGCGCTCGTCTCCTCGATGGCGCTCGCCTGCTCGGAGGCTCCGCTGGCGACCGCCTGGCTGGAGGCGGCGATGTCCCCGGCGGCGCCCGAGACCTGGCGGGCAGAGGCAGCCACCTGGGTGAGGGAGCGGGCGAGCTCCTCCGCGGTGGCGTTCAGCGAGGCCTGGATGCGCGCGTGGTCTCCCCGGTACTGGCCGCCGACGCGGACGGTGAGGTCGCGCCGGGCCAGCGACTCGAGGACTTGGGCGGACTCGTTGATGGGAGCGATGGCCGCGTCCAGCGTGTCGTTCACCCCGCGCAGAAGCTTGCGGTAGACGCCCTGCGCCCGATCGGCGTTCGCGCGCCGCGAGAGCCGCCCCTCCCGGCCGGCCTGGATGACGACGCCCACCTCCTCCACGAGGACTCCGATGGCCGAGATGCAGCGGTTCAGGCTCTGCTTGATCGAGTCGAACTCCCCCGCGTACTCGTCCGTGATGGGAGCGGGGATGTCTCCCCGGGAGATCCGCTCCAGGTAGGTGGAAGCCACGGCCATGGGAGCGGCGATCGCGTCGAGGGCCTGGTTCAGGCCCTCCACGATCTTCTGGAAGTCTCCCTGGTGCTGGGAGGCGTCGGCGCGCGCCGACGGCCTCCCGGCCACCGCCGCCTCGGCGAGCCCCCGGGCGTCGGCCAGCAGCCGGTTCACGGCCTGAATGCAGGTGTTGATGTTCCCCTTGATGAGCCCGAACTCCCCCTTCCAGTCCTCCGTGATGGGAGCGGGGATGTCCCCCTTGGCGATTCGCTCGAAGTGGCTCGCGGCGAGCTTGAGCGGGCCCACCACGGTGTCGAGCAGGGTGTTGATGTTCTCCATCATCCGGCCGTTGTACCCGGAGTAGCGGGACACGTTCGCGCGCATGTCGAGGCGACCCGCGAGCGCGCACTCGGCGAGCATCTTCAGGTCCGAGGTGCGGGTGGAGGCGTTGTCGATGATGGAGTTCAGGGCCTGCTTCATGGGCCCGAACTGGCCCGGGTAGTCCTCCGCGATCTTCTCCGGCATGTCGCCGCGGGAGATCCGCATCATCCGGCCGGCCACGTCCCTCATGGGGGCGAAGGCGTCCATGGTGTGGTTCATGCGCTCGACGATGCAGTGGAACTCCGGGCCCACGAGCTCCGGGTTGCCCCGGACGTCGAGCTCCCCCGCAGCGACCGCTTGGGCGAGCCGCCCGGTCTCGGCGAGAAGGCGCCGCACGCCGCTTTGGATCTCCCGCACCAAGAGGAGACAGGCGCCGCTCGCCCCGAGGATGGCGGTGAGCATCACGGCGAAGATGATCTGCTCCTGTCGGCGGGCCGCCTCTTCACCCTGCTCGAGAAGCCGCGCCACCTCTCCGCCGGCGTGGCTCTCCACGGCGGCCCCGAGCCCCCGAAAGCGGGAGCTCATGTCGGAGATCGCGGCGAGCCCGACCCCTCCGATGAGCAGTCCCAAGGCCACGCCGCCGAAGAGGGCGATCGCTATCTTCTTCGAGATCGTGAAGTGGCTCAGAAAGGAGCGCATCCAGATACCCTCCGCCTGTCATCCCAATCCCGTGAAGGAAGCACGCCTCGTGCCGGGTGCGACCGGGCTGCTGGCTCTATAACTAGCTGTAATGCTTATGTAATCGTCGGATGCGAGCCGGGTTTTCCGTGACCCGGTTTGGCCAAACTCAGTCGCCAGGCGGGAAGCCGCGATTTACGGTGAGTGCTCGACGCGAGACGGCTCCGGACGCCGGTGGCCGCTTCGGAGAGGCGCCTCGGCTGGCTGAGCCGACCGGCGACGGCGAGAGGCGTGCTCCCAAAGAGTCAGCGAGCGATCTCGGAAACGGGGCGGCCGCGATCGACCTCCTCGAGCTCGATCGAAACCGAGAAGCCCCGGGGAGGGGCGTCCGGCGCCGGCAGCACCGGCCGCGCGGCGGCGCCCCGCGGGCAGGGTGCGGCGCCTCGGGAACGAGCGTTCGCCACCGGCTTGGGGCCGCCATGAGCGGCACCCCTTCGTGCTAGAAGCAGCCCGTGGCCGAGATCGCCCAGCCAGCGACCCCCATGATGCGCCAGTACCTCGAGACCAAGGCGAGGTACCCGGACGCCATCCTCTTCTTCCGGCTCGGCGACTTCTACGAGATGTTCTTCGAGGACGCGGTGCGCGCCTCCGAGGCGCTCCAGATCACGCTCACCTCCCGGGCCAAGGGGGACGAGCGCGTCCCCATGTGCGGAGTGCCCTACCACGCGGCGCGCGGCTACGTGGCGAAGCTCCTCGAGAGGGGGTTCAAGGTCGCCATCTGCGACCAGGTGGAGGAGCCGGGGCGCTCCGCCATCGTGCGCCGGGAGGTC
>Ga0335078_10002057_pt1 | contig 30491 bp, 33 predicted proteins | sample Lox_Sample_32_FD_206711 | JGI IMG/M metagenome (GOLD analysis project Ga0335078, IMG submission 206711) | Soil microbial communities from Loxahatchee National Wildlife Refuge, Florida, United States - Lox_Sample_3.2 | ecosystem: Environmental > Terrestrial > Soil > Wetlands | place: USA... | reverse complement strand
CAGGCCGGCCAGCTGCTGGCGGACCGTCTCTGGGGAGCCGACCGCCTGCCCGGTAAACCGGTCGCTGGCGAACTGCCGCTCCTGCTCGGTGTACGGGTACCCGGCGGCCTCCTCCGGGCTGGCCATCGGCTGCGGCCGGCCCGCGCGCAGCCGGAGGAAGGACAGCGCGGCCGGGCCGGACAGCCACTGCGCCCGCTCGTCGGTGTCCGCGCAGATCGCGGCGACCGCGACCATCGCCCGCGGCTCGGCCAGCCAGCGCGACGGCCGGAAGTTCTCCCGGTACAGGGCCAGCGCAGGCACCGTGTTGGCCGAGCTGAAATGATGCGCGAAGCTGAACGGCAGCCCGAGCAGCCCGGCCAGCTGCGCGCTGTACCCGCTGGAGCCGAGCAGCCAGACATCGGGCATGTCACCCCGGCCCGGCGTCGCGCTGATCGGGGACTGGAACTCGTCCCCGGAGAACGCGTTGATCCCGCTGAACAAGCCGATCAGGTCGGCCAGTTCCTGCGGGAACGCCTCGGCCGACAGCCCCTCCACCGTGCGGCGCAGGGCCAGCGCGGTGTACTGGTCAGTGCCGGGCGCCCGGCCGATGCCGAGGTCGATCCGGCCCGGGTGCAGCGCCTCCAGCGTGCCGAACTGCTCGGCCACCACCAGCGGGGCGTGGTTGGGCAGCATCACCCCGCCGGAACCCACCCGTATCGTGGCGGTCGCCGCGGCCAGGTGGGCGATCAGCACGGCGGGCGCGGAACTGGCGATGGCCGGCATGTTGTGATGCTCGGCCACCCAGAACCGCTGGTACCCCAGCGCCTCGGTGCGCTGGGCCAGCTCGGTCGTGTTGCGCAGGGCCTGGCCTGATGTGCTGCCCGCGGCCACCGGGGAGAGGTCCAGGACGGACAGGGGTATGCCGGTCACACTGCTCGGCAACCAGCCTCAGCGGCCGTTTCTTCCGCCGCTGGACAGCGGCGGTACGCTGCCGGTCTAGGGCGATCTTCCCGGCCGACGATCCGAGGACCGTGCATGACCAGGCAAGCTGACCGGCCCGGCGGGACCGCGCGGCGGATACGGATGCCATCGGCGCTGCGGCGGCTGGTCGTGTCCACGGCCGCCGGGATCGTCGTGGCCGTCATCACCGGCATGCTCGGCAGCTGGACCTACGGCCCGGCCGTGGGCTGGGTGGTGGCGGCCGTGGTGTTCTGCGGCTGGGTGTGGCTGGCCATCTGGCCGATGACGCCCGGGGGCACGGCCGCGCACGCGACCGCGGAGGACCCCAACCGGCCCACCAGTGATCTGCTCATGCTGTCCGCGAGTGTGGCCAGCCTGGGCGCCGTGGGCGTGGTGCTGGTCCAGGCGCACGCCGCCCGGTCACCCGACCGGTTCCTGCTGGCCGCGCTCGGCCTGGCCAGCGTCGCGCTGTCCTGGTTCACCGTGCACACGATCTTCGTGCTCCGGTACGCGAGGCTGTACTACCACGACCCTCCGGGCGGCATCGACTTCAACCAGCCGGAGCCGCCGAGCTACCGGGACTTCGCCTACGTGGCGCTGACCATCGGGATGACGTTCCAGGTGTCCGACACCACCGTGCAGAACTCGCGGATCCGCGCGGCCGCGCTGCAGCAGGGCCTGCTGGCCTACTTCTTCGGCGCGATCATCCTGGCCACCGCCATCAACCTGGTCGCCGGGCTGGGCAGCAACGGGCTGGGGTTCGGCCACTGAGGCGGCTCACCGCGGGGCCGTCCGGGCCAGCCACGTGGCCTGCAGGATCTGCACGCCGCGGGTGATCCCGCCGATGCGGGTGACCCGGCCGGGGGCCCGCGCCGACCAGACGCCCAGCGCGGCGCCCGCCTGCATGAGCAGCTCGGTGCCAGCCGGGTTCCAGGCCAGTGGCTGCCAGCCGCGGGGCAGCAGCGCGCGCCGGCCGTCCGGGTAGAGCAGCTCGGCCGCGTGGGCCGGGAAGGCCACCGCCACCGCGGGTGCGCGCTCACCCCAGGCGAGCAGGGACGGGACGGCGCTGACCCCGGTGCGCAGCTTCCGGCTGCCCCCGTCCCGGTAGATGGTCACGGCCGGAACGCGCTGGGCCGCCCGGCGGACCCAGCCCTGCACGGCTATCTGCCCGTGCGGCCCGAACACCGGGCCCGCCGTAGCCCGGGTCTGCCGGTGTATCACGGTGCCCCGCCCAGCGCAGCACCGCCGGACCCAGATCGCGAACTTCGCGGCGCGCCCGGCTGCGCTGCGGGCGGGCGGCGTGACGTAGCCGAGCATCCCGTTGGCCCGGATGTCGGGCGAGCTGCCGCGGATGAGCGACCCGCCCCGGCGCAGCCAGGCCGGGCCGTGCCGGGTCCAGCGGGCCAGGTGGTCGCCGCGGGCCAGGATCAGGCCGGCCCGGGACACCGCGAATCCAGTGATGCCGTACCCGCGGTGGCTGTCCGTGAGCCGCCGCTGCGCCCCGCCGCGGTTGACCTGCCACACGTTCAGGTCGGCCAGCGCCGGGCCAGCCAGCAGGTAGAAGACCCCGGCGGGCAGACGGCGGGCGGTGACCGTGGGCAGCGGCTGCCCGGCGGCCACGGTCTCGCGGGCCGGAGCCGCGCCGGAGGTCGCCGGGGGGAGCGGGGACATCAGGGCGCCACGGGACGCGGTCGGGTCGAGCGCCGTGGGGTGGCCCGGCGACCGCGCGGCCACCGGTACCTGCGCGCTGTCCGGGACGGCGGTTCCGGCGCAGCCCGCTGTCACTGCGGTCAGCAAGCAGACCGTCAGCAGGGTGCTTCGCCGTCTACCCCACATCACGTCCCGCGTTCGTACCAGGGCGGATAACGAGCCCGTTTGATCCCCGCCGGAATGCAGCGCCGGTGATCACAGGTTACCGCCCGGTCAACACTGGATACCGTTGGCCGGTGAGCCGATGGGCAGAGATCCGCGACAGCGCCGCGGTCTACGAAGACGAGGCCGCGCTCGTGCTGAACAAGCCGGCCGGGCTTTCGGTCATGGGCGAGCGGCACGAGACCGACCTGGTCCGGCTCGCCGCCGAGGCCGGGGAGAAGCTGTACCCGGCGCACCGGATCGACAAGGTGACGTCGGGGGCCCTGCTGCTGGCCCGGGAGCTGCGCTGGCACGGCGACCTGACCCGGCAGTTCAGCCGGCGCACGGTGGACAAGGTGTACCTGGCCATCACCCGGTCCACCGGCCTGCCCGCCCGGGGCACCATCGACCTGCCGCTCAGCGTGGGCCGTAAGAACCGGGTCCGGGTGGCCGCCAACCGCGCCGCGATCGCCTATGACGAGCCCAGCGCCCGCTGGTCGGTCCCACCCCACGAGGAGTTCGCCGACGTCCGGACCTACCCGTCGGTGACCACATTCCTCGCCCTCGGCGGCGACGACCAGCACACGCTGCTCGCGGTCCACCCGGTCACCGGGCGCCGGCACCAGATCAGGGTGCATCTGGCCTGGATCGGCCATCCGATCGAGGGCGACCCGCTGTTCGGCCGCCCGGGTGACGGGCGCACCCAGCTGCACTCGTGGCGGCTGGGTTTCGATGCCGCCTGGGCCGGTGGCGCGCGCATCCAGGCCGAGGCGCCACCGGGGCCCGATTTCTGGGCGCCGCTGCCCGGCCCGCCGCCGCTGCCCGGCTGGCCCGTGACCCGCGACGCGCTCCGCCCCGGCCCGGGCCCCGCCACCCGCTGATGCCGTACAGCGGCCGGGTCAGCTGCCCAGTGGCCGGGTGAATCCGGGCGGGATGACGACGTCATCCCGGGTCAGCTCGGCGATCCCGGGCCGGCCGAGGGCGAGCAGGGTGGAATCGATGCCGCTGCGCAGGATGTCGAGCACGTTCTCCACCCCAGCCTGCCCGTTGGCGGCCAGGCCCCACAGGTAGGCGCGGCCGATCAGCACCGCCCGGGCGCCCAGCGCGAGCGCCTTGACCACGTCGCTGCCCCGGCGGACGCCGCCGTCGAGCAGCACCTCGAGCTGGCCACCCACCGCGTCCGCGATGGCCGGCATGACCCGGATGGTGGCCGGGGTGCCGTCCAGGTTGTTGCCGCCGTGGTTGGACACCGAGATCGCGGTGAACCCGATGTCAGCGGCCCGCCTGGCGTCGTCCACCCGGCTGACGCCCTTCAGCATGATCGGGCCGCCCCACTCTTTGGCCAGCCAGGCCACATCGTCCCAGCTGGGCGGCGGGGACTGCATCCACCGCCGGTATGCACCGAAGAACGTGGGGGCGGCCTCACCAGGGCCGGCCATGTTGGGCACGGTCAGCTCGGGGAAGTGCCCGGTCCGCGCGTAACTCAACACCCAGCGGGGGCGGCGGGCCCCTTCGGGCACCCGGCGGATCAGCTCCGCGGCGCTCATCCGCTCCGGGATCCGCGGGCTGCCCCAGTCCCGGCCGTGCGAGAACGACCAGTCCAGGGTCAGGATCAGGCCGACCGCACCCGCTGCGCGGGCATACTCGACCCGCCGCCGCATCTGGTCCCGCGGGCCGATCCAGTACAGCTGGAACAGCGTCTGCGGGTTGGCCGCGATGACGTCGCCGAGCGGCTTGCTGGCGAACGAGCTCAAGCCCATCGCGGTGCCGCGCGCGGCCGCGGCCCGGGCCACCGCCACCTCACCGTCCGGGTGGACCGCCTGCACCCCGGTCGGCGAGATGAGCACCGGCATGGACACCGGCTGGCCCAGCACCGTGGTGGCCAGGTCGCGCCGCGCGGACAGCCCGGCCACGTGCGGGGCGAACCCGAGCTCGTCGTACGCGGCCACGTTGTCGGCCAGCGTGAGCCCCTTCTCGGTGCCCGCGATCAGCGCGCCGTACACGGACGCGGGCAGCCGCTTCTTGGCCCGCCGCTGGGCCTGCGCGACGGTCTCGAACCAGGCGTTGGCCATGTGTCAGTCCTCCCCGCCGGCGGCGGATGCGGCGGCTGGGCCGGTGGCCGGGTTCCTGGCTGAGGGGGCCGCCGGGGTCAGGCCGCGCAGCGGGCGCCAGGCGATGACCGGCCGTACCGGGGCCCCGGTACGGGCCCGGATCGCGCCGGCCCACACTCCCGCTCCATAGGCCACATCGTCGCCCAGCTGAGCCACGGCGAACCGGGCCGGGTCGAGCGCCGGCCGGCGGGCCAGCCAGGTCGCCAGCGGCGGGCCGAGCAGCAGCGAGGCGGCCGCCGCCCGGCGCCACCAGCGGCCTGCGGCGCCGGGCCGGCCCGGCGCCAGGCCTCGCCAGCCGGGCGCGCGCGGATCCCGGCGGCCATCCCCGCGGGCCAGCACCGCCCCCACGATCAGCGGCGCCGCGAACTGGGTGGCGTACCGGCCGGCGCCGAGCCAGGTCTGCCGGGTGGCGGTGAGCATGGCGGGCAGCACCCCGCGGGCGGGCAGGCCGGCCCGGCGCAGCGTGGCCCGCATGGCCAGCACCGACCCGGTGAAGCCGGCACCGGCCACGACCGGGTGGCCGGCCAGCACCCCGGCGACGGTCAGCGCGGGCCACGGGTGCAGCACCAGCGGGGACACCGCGTCCGGATGCCGGCGGGCCAGCGGCCCGGCCGACGTGCCATAGCGGAACCGGCGTCCCAGCAGCCCGGGCCAGCTGCCCGGTTCGTGATGACCCACCCGCACCGCGGGCTCGTAGCGGATCCGCCAGCCCGCCTCGTGCAGCCGCCACACCAGGTCCACATCCTCGCCCCAGCGCAGCCCGGGGTCGAACACCCCGGCCGGGCCGGCCACCCCGGCCAGGGCGGCGCGCCGCACGACCAGCGCGGCGGTGGGCACGTAGCCGACCCGGTGGCCCGGCGCCACCAGGGCGGGCCGGTCCCCCAGGTCCAGGCAGCTGGACGCGGCGGTGTACCGGCTGGCCCAGCTGCCCGCCCCCGGGCCGGCGGCCAGCGGCACGATCCGCGGCGCGGCCGCAGCCACCGCCGGGTCAGCCAGGTGCGCGGCGAGCCGGCCGATCCATCCCGGCCCGGGCACGCAGTCGCTGTCCAGGAACGCGACCAGCTCGCTGGTCACCCCGGCCAGCCCGGTGTTCCGCGCCGCCCCGGGGCCGCCGCTGGCCGGCCGCTGCCGCAGCCGAGCGCCGTGCGCGGCGGCCACCCCGGCGATCGCGGCCGGGTCGGCCGACCCGTCGTCCACGACCAGCACCGGGTAGCTGGTGCCCAGCGCGGCCAGGCAGCGGTCCAGCATCCCGGGCCGGTCCCGGGCCGGGATGACCACCGTGACGTCCGGCGGGGCGGCCAGCACCGGCGGCTGGGGATGGGCCAGGCCCGCGTCGGTCAGCCGGCGGGCCAGGACGGCCGACGCGTGGCTGCGCACCGGGCCGGACCGCAAGTCAGCCAGGGCGGCGGCACCGGCCGGGGACAGCCGCAGCACCCGGGCCGGTGACCCGCCGAACAGGGTGGTTTCGTCCAGCTGCCTGCTGCTGGGATCGGGCGCGAGGCAGAACCCGGCCGGGAGCGTATCGGCGGAAGGTTCTCCGGTTTTCACAGCGCCAGCCCGCCATCCACCGGGATGCTGGCGCCGGTCATCGCGCTGCTCGCCGGGCTGGCCAGGAAGGCGAGCACGGCCGCCACCTCACCCGGGTCGAGGAGCCGCCCCACGGGCTGCTGGCGGGCGAAGTCGGCGGGGCTGGGCAGGCCGTACAGGCGGGCGCTCTGGTCCAGGATCGGCGTGTCGGTCGACCCGGGGCTGACCGCGTTGGCGGTGACGCCGCTGCCCGCCAGCTCGGCGGCCAGCGCCCGGATCAGCCCGGTGACCCCGGCCTTGGCCGCGCAGTACGCCGCCAGCATGGGCAGCCCGCGGGTGGCCGCGGCCGACGCCACGGCCAGGAAGCGGCCCGACCGCGGCGCCGGGCGGCGCAGCAGCGCCGGGATCGCGGCGCGGGCCAGGTTCGCCGTTCCGCCCAGGTCGATGTCGAGCACCGCCTGCTGCTGCCCGGCGGGCAGCTCCCACAGCGGCACCCCGCCCGCGATGACCCCGGCCGCGGCGACGGCCGCATCCAGGCCACCCCAGCGTGACTCGGCGCTGGCCACCGCGGCGTCCAGCGCGGCCTGGTCACGCACGTCGGCGACGAACCCCGCCGCGCGGCCGGCCGCGCCGGCCCGGTGGACCACGCCGGCCAGGTCGGCGGCGGTGCCCATCGGATAAGGCAGCGCCGGGTCGTCGGCCGCCCGGTCCACGGCCAGCACCGACCAGCCGGCCGCGGCCAGCGCGGTCACCGTGGCCGCGCCGATGCCACGGGCCGCGCCGGTCACCACCGCCACCCGGCCGGTCACCGGGTCCGCCGCCGCTGGGCCTGCCATCACTGGGTCCGCAACCACTGGGCCACGTCCTGGATCAGCGCCCCGGCCAGCGCGTCGAGCAGCGCGCGGCCGTCGGCCGCGGTGGCCCCGGTGGGATCGCCGAGCACCCCGGACTCGCTCACCGCGCGGACCCCGGCGGTCCGCAGTCGCGGCCAGATCTCCGCTAGCGGCCGGCGGTCGCCGGCCACCGCGTGCCGCATCCGCACCCGGGACGGGGCCAGCTGCAGCAGCATCGACGTCTCCGGGTGACCGGCGTGCGGGTCGCCCTCCCAGCGCGGGATGAACAGCCGCACGTCGTGCGATTCAGCCTGCAGCCGCGCTGTCGCGCGGGTGACCGGTTCGGTGTTGCCGCCGTGCGCGGACACCAGCAGCAGGTGCCGGAAGGTGCGCGCGGCTGACCGGCCCAGCTCGGTGAGCAGCAGCTCCAGCGCGGCCTGCCCGATGGACAGGGTGCCGGGAAAGCCGGCGTGCTCGCCGCTGGACCCGTAGCCGACCGGCGGGGCGATGAGCACGTCGCGGCGGGCCGCGGCCAGCCGCTGGCACAGCGCCACGGCGATGTCGGTGTCGGTGGACAGCGGCAGGTGCGGGCCGTGCTGCTCGGTGGCGCCGACCGGCACCGCGAGCACGGCGCCGGCCGCGGCGCGGCGGCCAGCGCCCGGCGAGGTGAGGTCGGCCAGCAGCACCGGCGGTCAGCGGCCCGGTGGGGTGAACCCGGCGAGCGGGTTGCTGTCGCACGCGGTGACCGGGGGCCGCCGGCTGAGCGTGAGCGGGACCGGGCGGGGCGCCCGGTGCGAATGGTCGCCGGACGGCCTCGGGGGCGGCGTGGTGCCCATGGCCGCCAGCGCGCGCTCGCCATGGCCCATGACGCACTCCGGGTCCGGGCCATCCAGCGGCAGGCCGGTGAAGAACTTCGCGGCCATGCAGCCGCCGCGGCATGCGTCATACGCCGAGCAGGACCGGCAGGCCCCGCCGGTCTGCGGCTGGCGCAGCCCGGCGAACAGCTCGGAGTGCCGCCACACGTGTGCGAACCCGCCCGGGTCGAGGACGCTGCCGGCCCGGAAGCTGTCGTGGATGGCGAACGGGCAGGCGTACACGTCACCCACCGGGTCGATCAGGCAGACGACCCGGCCCGCGCCGCACAGGTTGAGCCCGGGCAGCGCCGCGCCGCAGGCGGCCAGGTGGAAGAACGAGTCGCCGGTGAGCACGCGGGTGCCCCGGGCGGCCAGCCAGTCATACAGCTGGCGCTGCTGGGCGGCGGTCGGGTGCAGCTCGTCCCACACGTCCGCGCCGCGGCCGGACGGGCGCAGCCGGGTGATCCGCAGCTGCGCGCCGAGCCGGTCGGCCAGCGCCTGGAACTGGTCGAGCTGCCCGACGTTGTGCCGGGTCGCCGTGACTGAGATCTTGAAGCCCGCGAACCCGGCGTCAGCCAGGTTGTGCATCGCGCGCAGCGCGGTGTCATACGCCCCCGGGCCGCGCACCGCGTCGTTCACCTCGGCGGTGGCGCCGTCCAGGGAGATCTGCACGTCGACGTAGTCGCTGGTGGCCAGCTGGCGGGCCCGGCCCGGGGTGATCCGGACGCCGTTGGTGGAGAATTTGACCCCGACATCGTGCGCGGTCGCGTACTCCAGCAGCGCCCAGAAGTCCGGCCGGACGGTCGGCTCGCCGCCGCCGATGTTGACGTAGAACACCTGCATCCGCTGCAGCTCGTCGATGACCGCCCGGCACTGCGCGGTGGTCAGCTCGCGCGGGTCCCGGCGGCCGGAACTGGACAGGCAGTGCACACACGACAGGTTGCAGGCGTAGGTCAGTTCCCAGGTCAGGCAGATGGGCGCGGACAGGCCGTACTGGAATTGCTCGACGAGGGGCAGCGGCTGGGCGACGGCGGCGGGCGCGGCGGTCACGCCGCCTCCCGCGGGCAGATCATCCGCGACGCCGCCAGGGTGGCCAGCGCCCGGTGGTAGCTGGCCAGCTCATGGTCGGGAACGCGGGCGGCGCGGCAGGCGGCCCGGGCGCTCGGCTGCTCGGCCAGCGAGCGGACGACGGTGAGCAGCACCGGGCTCTTCAGGAACGACAGCTGCCGGGTGCCGAAGTGGTACAGCAGCGCGCCGAACCGCTCCGGGCGCACCTGGACCTGCGGGGCGACCTGCCACGCCGCGTCCAGGTCGAACGGCCGCGGGGCGGCGCGCACTGGCTCAGTAGACACCGCACATGCCGTCGATCGAGACCTCCTCGACCAGGACCTCGGCGTCGCAGGGGTCATCGGTCTCAGCCGCGCTGCCCACCGCGGGGGCGTCCGCGGGCTCTCCGGTCACCGGCTCGGCTGCGGGATGGTCGGTCATCTCGGCTCCTCAGCGGTGTCGTCGCGGGCCCGGCTTGTGCTCGTACACCGGGTAATCGACACTGGGTGACGAATATCCGCAGATTAACGTCACAGAGTGCCGGAATCAATGCCTGGTGGGGAGGTGCGGCCGATGACCGCCGTTCGCGAGGTGGGTGCGCGCCGCGGCCGCCCGCGGGGCACCAGCGCCCGCGCACTGGAACTCATCGCGCTGCGGCTGTTCGCCGGGCAGGGGTTCGAGGAGACCACGGTGGACCAGATCGCCGCCGCGGCCGGGGTCAGCAGGCGCACGTTCTTCCGGTACTTCGACTCCAAGACCGGGGTGCTGTGGGGTGAGTTCGACGCCGAGGTGGCGACCATCCGCCGGCTGCTCGACGGGATGCCCGCCGGCCTGCCGGTGATGACCGCGGTGCGGCGCGCGGTCCTCACCGCCAACCACTACCGGGCCGAGGACGTGCCGGAACTGCGGGCCCGGATGAACCTGATCGGGTCGGTGCCGGCGCTGGCGGCCAGCGCGGCCGTGCACTACGACGCCTGGGAGCGCGCGGTCAGCGACTTCGTCGCGCGCCGGGCCGGGCAGCCCGCCGGCTCGCTGTACCCGCTGGCCGTGGGCCGGGCCACGCTGGCCGCGTGCCGGGCCGCCTACGACCGGTGGGTCACCCACGCCGATGCCGACCTGACCGTCTACCTGGACGCGGCGCTGCGCGCGCTGGCGGCCGGATTCAGGGACGACGTGATCACCGCCGAGCCGCGGGGGCGCACCGGATAACGTGCGCCGGACTGGTATATACCGGAAATATCCGGCAGGCGAGGTATCGCCGACCGCCGCCGGAAGGAGTACAACCGGGTACAGGCGGCGGTGCCAACCGTGGGCCAGCCATGGCTGAGGGAGTCAATGTGAGCATCCTGGGCACGCGGGTGGTGCGGACCGAGGACCCGGCGCTGCTGACCGTCGGCGGCACGTACGTGGACGACGTGCGGGTGCCGGAGCTGACCGGGGCGGTCCGGGCCACGTTCGTGCGCAGCCACGTGGCCCACGCCAGCATCGGTGCCATCGACGTCTCGGCGGCGCGGGCGGCGCCCGGGACCGTCGCCGTGCTGACCGCCCGGGACATGGACGACCTGCCGCCGCCGCCCCCCGATGACGGCGGCGCTGGCAGTGAAGGCGCGCCGGTGCCCATGGGCGGCCCGTGGACGGAGCCGCTGCTGGCGGCCGACCGCGTGCGCTACGTGGGCGAGCCGGTGGCGGTCGTGCTCACCGAGGACAGCTACCAGGGAGCGGACGCGGCCGAGCAGGTGATCGTGGACTATCACCCGCTGCCCGTGGTGCTGGGCCCGGGCGCGGCCGACGCGGAGACCCTGCTGTTCCCGCGGACCGGCTCGAACGTGGCGGTGACCGCGGGCACGCCCACCGACGAGCCGGCGTTCGGCCAATGCGACGTGGTGGTCCGGCAGGCCGTGGAGAACCAGCGGCTGGCGCCGGTGCCGATGGAGGGCCGCGCGGTGGCGGCGGTCTGGGCGGCGGGCAGGCTGACCGTGTGGCTGAGCACGCAGAACGCGCAGATCTCCCGGTTCATCCTGGCGGGCGCGCTGGGCCTGGACCCGGCGGCCATCCGGGTGATCACCCCGGACGTGGGCGGCGGGTTCGGCGCCAAGGTCGGCCTGGACCGGGATGCGATCGTGGTCGCGTGGGCGGCGCGGCGGACCGGGCGGGCGGTGCGCTGGGCCGAGACGCGCAGCGAGAACCTGGTCGGGATGACGCACGGCCGGGCGCAGCGCCAGCACGTCACGATCGGCGGGACCCGGGACGGGCGGGTGCTCGCCTACCGGCTCGACATCGTGGCGGACACCGGGGCCTACCCGCGGATGAGCGGCTTCCTGCCCGGCCTGACCAGCCTGATGGCGGCCGGCCCGTACGCCATCCCGCACGTTGAGACCGCGTTCCGGGTGGTGGTGACGAACACCACGCCGATCTCGGCCTACCGGGGGGCCGGGCGGCCGGAGGCGACGGCCGCGATCGAGCGGGCCATGGACCTGTTCGCCACCGAGATCGGCCTGGACCCGGCCGAGGTGCGCAGGCGGAACCTGGTCCCGCCGGACGCGTTCCCGCACACCACCCCCGGCGGCGCCGTGTACGACAGCGGCGACTACGCGGTGGCGCTGGACAAGGTGCTGGCCGCGGCGGGCTACGCCGGGCTGCGCGAGGAACAGGCCCGGCGCCGCGGCAGCGGCGACCCGGTGCAGCTCGGCATCGGGCTGGCCAGCTACGTGGAGATCACCGCCGCGGACGCCGCGGCCGGCGAGACCGCCCGGCTGGTGGTGCACGCCGACGGCACCGCGACCGCCTACACCGGCAGTTCGGCGCACGGCCAGGGTCACCACACCGCCTGGGCCATGCTGGTCCAGGCCGAGCTGGGCATCCCGATGGACCAGGTGACCGTGGTGCACGGGGACACCGACGTCATCCCGGAGGGCGTCGGCACCTACGCCTCGCGGTCGCTGCAGCTCGGCGGGGTGGCCGTGCACCAGGCGGCGCGCTCGGTCAGGGAGCAGGCCCGCCAGGTGGCCGCCGACCTGATCGAGGCCAGCGAAGCCGACATGGAACTGGACACCGAGACCGGGAGCTGGCAGGTGCGTGGCGACCCGGCCACGAGCCGGAGCTGGGCCGACGTGGCCGGCCACGCCGGGCCGGCGGGGCTGGTGGCCGCGGTGCAGTACGCGGAGGGACAGCCCACGTTCCCGTTCGGTACCCATCTCGCCGTGGTCGAGGTGGACACCGAGACCGGCAAGGTCCGCCACCTCCGGCAGGTGACCGCCGATGACGCCGGGACCGTGCTCAACCCGCTGCTCGCCGAGGGGCAGCGGCACGGCGGCATCGCGCAGGGAGTGGCCCAGGCCCTGGTCGAGGAGTTCGTCTACGACGCGGACGGCAACCCGCTGACCAGCACGCTGACCGACTACGCCGCGATCACCGCGGCGGAACTGCCCAGCTTCGAGCTGGTGAGCAGCGAGACCCCGACGGAGGTCAACCCGCTCGGGGCCAAGGGCATCGGGGAGGCAGGCACGATCGGCGCCACGCCCGCCGTGCAGAACGCGGTGATCGACGCGCTCAGCCACCTCGGCGTCCGGCACATCGACATGCCGGCCACGCCCGCCCGGGTGTGGGCCGCGATCAGCGGGGCGAGGGAGAGCCGGTGAAGCTCACCGTGACCGTCAACGGCAATCCGGTCTCGGCCGAGGTCGAGGACCGGCTGCTGCTGGTGCACTTCCTGCGCGAGGTGGCCGGGCTGACCGCGACCAACGTCGGCTGTGACACCTCGTCCTGCGGGGCCTGTACCGTGCTGCTGGACGGCCAGTCGGTCAAGTCGTGCACGCTGCTGGCCGCCCAGGCCAGCGGGCGCGAGGTACTGACGGCCGAGGGGCTGGCCGGCCCGCACGGCGAGCTGCACCCGGTCCAGCAGGCATTCCGCGCCGAGCACGGGCTGCAGTGCGGGTTCTGCACCCCGGGCATGGTCATGGCGGCCGTGTCACTGCTGGCCGAGAACCCCTCGCCCACCGAGGAGGAGGTCCGGGCGGGCCTGGAAGGCAACCTGTGCCGGTGCACCGGCTATCACAACATCGTGCGGGCCATCCTGGCCGCGAGCAGCCAGCCCGCGGGCAAGGAGCAAGCCGGATGATCCCCGCCACCTTCACCTACCTGCGGGCCGGGTCCGTGGACGAGGCCCTGGACCTGATCGCCCGGTCCGGCGACGAGGCGAAGTTCCTGGCCGGGGGGCATTCGCTGGTGCCGCTGATGAAGCTGCGCCTGGCCGTACCCGAGGTCGTGGTGGACATTGGCCGGCTCGGCGAGCTCGCCTACATCCGGGGCGAGGGCGGCCACATCTCGGTCGGCGCCCTGACCAGCCATCACGACCTGGCCCGGTCCAGCCTGCTGGCCGGCGAGCTGCCGCTGCTGGCGCACGCCGCCAGCCAGGTCGGCGATCCGCAGGTGCGGCACCGGGGCACGATCGGCGGGTCGCTGGCGCACGCCGACCCGGCCGCCGACCTGCCCGCGGTGATGCTGGCCCTGGACGCGGTGCTGGTCACCCAGAGACCATCCGGCGGCCGGTCCATCCCCGCGGCCGAGTTCTTCCGCGGCCTGTTCGAGTGCGCCCTGGAGCCGGATGAGCTGCTGACCGAGATCCGCATCCCCCGGCCCGCCGCGGCCGGCTGGTCCTTCCAGAAGTTCACCAAGCGGGCCATCGACTGGGCCATCGTCGGGGTCGCCGTGCAGGGCGGCCGGGTCGCCCTGGTGAACATGGGATCAACCCCGCTGCGGGCCAGCGCGGTCGAGCAGGCGCTGGCCGCGGGCGCGCCGCCGGGTGCGGCGGCCGCGCACGCCGCCGAGGGGACCAGCCCGCCCACCGACCTCAACGGAGACCCGGCCTACCGCGCGCACCTGGCCCGCGTCCTGGCCGGCCGCGCGCTGGCCGAGGCGGCCAGCCGCGGCTGACCGGCTCACTGGATGACTGGATGACTGGATGACCGGATGACCGGATGACCGGCCCCAGCCGCGGCCCAGCACCGGCTGGGGCCCCTGCTGACGTCCGGGAGGGCGACCTGCTCTGGACGCCCCGCCCAGCGGACGTCGCCCGGGCCACGCTGACCGAGTTCACCGGCTGGCTGGCCCGCGAGCGTGGCTTGCGGTTCGCCGACTACGCGGCGCTGTGGCGGTGGTCGGTCGAGGACCTGGACGGCTTCTGGCAGGCGGTGTGGGACAAGTTCGCGGTCCGGGCGTCGGTGCCGCCCACCGCGGTGCTCGGCCGGCGCACGATGCCCGGCGCCGAATGGTTCCCGGGGGCCCGGCTGAACTACGCCGAGCACGTGCTGCGCAGCGAGCGCCCCGGCGCCGACGCCCTGCTGTACCGCAACGAGGGCACGCCGCTGGCCGCGCTGTCCTGGGCTGACCTGGCCGCCCAGGTGCGGGTGCTGGCCACGCGGCTGCGCGGGCTGGGGGTGCGGCCAGGCGACCGGGTGGTGTCCTGCCTGCCGAACATCCCGCACGCGGTCGTCGCGATGCTGGCTACCACGAGCATCGGCGCCATCTGGTCCAGCTGCTCACCGGATTTCGGCGGGCGCGGGGTGATCGACCGGTTCCGCCAGCTGGCGCCGAAGGTGCTGTTCTGTGCGGACGGCTACCGTTATGCGGGGACCGGCTTCCCGCGAAGCGCCGAGCTGGGCCAGATCATCGGGGCGCTGGACAGCCTGCGGCACGTCATCTACCTGCCCTACCTGGAGCCGGAACGGCTCCAGCCACCGGTCCCGTGGGCGGTCAGCTGGGCGGCCATGCTCGATCACCCACCGGTCCCGGCGCAGGACTTCCGGTTCGAGCAGGTGCCGTTCAGCCATCCGCTGTGGATCCTGTTCTCCTCCGGCACCACCGGCCTGCCCAAGCCGATCATGCACGGGCACGGCGGGATCCTGCTCGAGCAGCTGAAGCTGCAGGGCCTGCACATGAACCTACGGGCCGGTGACCGGATGTTCTTCTTCACCACCACCGGCTGGATGATGTGGAACTTCCTGGTCAGTTCGCTGCTGCTGGGCGTCTGCCCGGTGCTGTTCGACGGCAGCCCGGCCCACCCGCGCCCGGACGTGCTGTGGCAGGTGGCGCAGGACGCCCAGGTGAGCTTCTTCGGCGCGAGCCCGGCCTACGTCGGCCTGATGCAGCGGGCCGGCATCGTCCCGCGCCGCTCGTTCGACCTGCGGCGGCTGCGCTCGGTGATGCTCGCCGGGTCGCCGGTGTCCGCGGCCTGCGGGGCCTGGTTCTACCGCAACGTGTCGGGCGACCTGTGGCTGTGCAGCGGCAGCGGCGGCACCGACGTGTGCAGCGGTTTCGTCGGCGGCGTGGTCACCCAGCCGGTCTACGCGGGAGAGATCCAGGCCCGGCACCTGGGCGTCGCGGCGGAGGCGGCCAACTCCCGTGGCGAGCCGGTGACCGATGAAGTCGGCGAGATGGTCATCACCCAGCCGATGCCGTCCATGCCGGTCGGCTTCTGGGGCGACCACGACGGCAGCCGCTACCGCCGGACGTACTTCGCCGACTTCCCCGGGGTGTGGCGGCAGGGTGACTTCTTCCGGGTCAACGGCCGGGGCGGCTGCTTCGTGCTCGGCCGCTCGGACGCCACGCTGAACCGGCACGGGGTGCGGATCGGGACCGCGGAAATCTACGCGGTGCTGGCCGGGATCCCGGACATCGAGGACGCCCTGATCGTCAGCCTCGACCTGCCCGGCGGCGGGTTCTTCATGCCACTGTTCGTCACGCTGGCCGGGGGCCGGGTGCTGGACGACGCGCTGCGCGAGGTGATCCGCGGCCGGCTGCGCCAGGAGTACTCGACCCGCCACGTGCCGGACCGGATCATCCAGGTGCAGCAGATCCCGGTCACGCTGACCGGCAAGAAGATGGAGGTCCCGGTGCGGCGCATCCTGCTCGGGACGGCACCGGAGGCCGCGGCCAGCGTCAGCGCGATGGCCAACCCGGCCGCCCTGGATGAGTTCATCAGCTACGCGCGGACCCAGCAGGACTACCCGCGATGATCCGGCTCGGGGTGCCCGCCGACCTGCCCGCCGCGGCACGCGTTTACCGCCGCGCGTCGTTGTTCAATGCGGGTGACCGGGACAGCCTGCTGGCGCATCCCGAGCATCTGATCCTGGGACCCGACGGGCTGGCCGGAGGCCGCACGTATGTCGCGGAAGAAGACGGCACGGTGGTCGGCTTCGCCACCTGGCTCGACTCCAGCGGCGCGGCCGAGCTGGAAGACCTGTTCGTGGACCCGGGCTGGATGCGGCGCGGGATCGCCACCGCCCTCGTCAACCGGGTCGCCGAGGTCTTGCGGGCGCGGGGTGTGCAGCGCCTGGAGGTGACCGCCAACCCCCACGCGCTGGGCTTCTACCGCGCGGCTGGTTTCACCCACTGCGGCCTGGCCAGGACGGACTTCGGCACCGCGCCGCGCATGGTGCTGGCCATCGACTGACCAGAAGCTGGCCCGCCCGGAGCTGGGCACCGGCGGGCGTAGAGTCCGGTGCATGGTGCTTGCGCAACGCAAAGTTCTCCTGCTGGCCGCCGACGACTTCGAGGACATGGAGTTGCTGTACCCGCTCTACCGCCTGCGCGAAGAGGATGTCGCGGTGACCGTGGCCGGGCTCGATGACCATCCGGTGACGGGCAAGAAGGGTCACGGGCCGGTGCCGGTCGACGCCACCGTCGAGCAGGTCGCCGCGGATGACTTCGACGCCCTGGTCATCCCCGGCGGTTACGCGCCGGACAAGCTGCGGCGCTCAGCAGCGGTGCTGGCCCTGGTCCGCGGGTTCGATGACGCCGGGAAGCCGGTCGCCTTCATCTGCCACGCCGGGTGGGTGCCGATCTCGGCGAAGATCGTCAAAGGCCGCCGGGCGACCAGCGTCGCTGCCATCCGCGACGACATGGTCAACGCCGGGGTGGACTGGGTCGACCAGGCGACCGTGGTCGATGGGAACCTCATCTCGGCGAGAACCCCCGACGACCTCGGCCCGTGGATGAAGGCGCTGCTGGCAGCGCTCGATCACGCCTAGCGGCAGGCTGCTCGCCGGAACATCGGCACGCCGGGCCGGACCCATTCACCTGCCCGTGCGGCTGGCCGGCTGCGGGATGATTCTGATCGAGGGGCGCGTTGACGGTAGAGAACACGACATATCGTGCCGCCTGGGGAGAAGTGGGCGGTTACGGAGGTCCGGGCCCGGAGAGGTGAGCGCATGACCGGCTGGTACGCAGCGCGGACGCCGGACAGGGCGCCCAGGGTCGTGATCGCCATGACGCTGCTCGCGCTGCTGCTGGTCGCGGCCGTGCCGGTGGCCCTGCTGGCCGCGGTGGTCCTGATGGTGCTGGGATACGTCGTGGCCGGGCTCGCGGTGTTCGGCGGCTCGGTTCTCGCCGCCGGCCTAGCCGTCGCGCTCGCGGGCCTGAGCGGGCTGAGGCAGCTGCGCAAGCTGCTCTCCGGGGACACCTTCCGCGTCGTGCGGCTGGACGGCAGCCAGTACACCGACGTCACCCAGCCAGCGGACGCCCAGCCCACCAACCTCGTGCAGCTCGACCGCAGCGAGTACACCGAGGTTCGCTGACCCAGCCCGTCACGGTGCCGCTGCCCAGCCTCACCGCTCCCCGCTGACGAGCGGAGGACGTTTGACTTCGAGCGCGCGCGAACCGCGAGCCTGAGGGCATGCGATACACGACGATCGGAAGTGACTCGCCGTCGGCGCGCAAGGTCAGCGTGCTCAGTCTCGGCGCGATGCGGTTCGGTACCACGACCGACGAAGCGACGTCGTTCGCGATCTTGGACAGGTATGCCGCGGCGGGCGGCAATTTCATCGACACCTCGAACAACTACTTGTTCTTCGTGCACGGCACGCGGGGCGGCGAGAGCGAGGCGCTGCTCGGCCGGTGGCGGGCCAGCCGCGGCATCGGCGATGAGATCGTCATCGCGACGAAGGTCGGGGCGCGGCCTACCGTCCCGGCGGCCAGCTTCGATGCCCCGCGCGAGGGCCTGTCCCGCGCGGCCATCCGGGAGGCCAGCGAGCGCAGCCGGGAGCGCCTGGGCGTGCCGCGGATCGACCTTTACTACGCGCACATCCCCGATCAGACGGGGGCTGCGCTGGACGAGCAGGTCGCCGCGTTCGGTGAGCTGGTGGCCGAGGGCATGGTTGGCCTGCTCGGCCTGAGCAACCACTGGGCCTGGCAGGTGGAACGGGCCCGGAGCCTGGCGGCCGCGGCCGGGAGCGCGAGGGCCGGCGTGCTGCAGTATCACCACACCTATCTGCGCATGCGCACCGACATCCCCGATCTGCGTTTCTCACCGGACGGCGAGATCGGCGTCGCGGACGGGTCGATACTCAGCTACCTGCGCGCCGAGCCGGGGATGACGCTGGTGGCGTACTCGCCCCTGCTCAACGGCGGTTACAGCCGGCCCGGCAGGAAACTGGACCGCGCCTACAACCATCCGGGGACCAGCGCCCGGCTCGCGGCACTCGACCAGGTGGTGAAGGAGACGGGCGCGACGGCGAACCAGGTGGTGCTGGCCTGGCTGATCGGTGGCGAGCTGCCGGTCGTGCCGCTCATCGGTGCATCCTCAGTCGGGCAGCTCGACGAGAGCCTGGCCGCGGTCGATCTGCAGCTCAGCGCGGACCAGCGGCAGCTGCTGGACGCGGCGAGCTGAGGTAGCTGTCCGGCGACTCGCACGCGTCGACCGCGCCCGCGTAGTAGCTGATCTTCACGTCGATGGCGTCGAGGTGAGCGGCCATCGTGTCGAGCTGCGCGCGCACCCGCTCGCGGTGGGCTCGCAGTAGCGCGAGCCGCTCGTCCTCGTTGCCATCTCCAGCGCGGACCAGCTCGGCGTACTGGCGCACGTCACGGATCGGCATGCCGGTGGCCCGGAGCTTGGTGATCAGCTCGATCCAGCCCAGGTCGCGCTCGGAGTAAGAACGATGCCCGGCGCCGGACCGGCCAACACCGAGCATCAGCCCATCGCGCTCGTAGTAGCGCAGCGTGTGCCGCGTCAGGCCGGTGCGCTTGGCCACCTCGGAGATCGTCAGTTCGCCACGGGTCATGCGCTCAGTGTCGCGCTTTGAGCGTGCTCGAAGTCAACCGCACGCGACGCGGGCGGGCCGGCCGGAGTGCCGCCGCGGCGCACCGGGGCACTTGGGCTACTCGCTAGCCTGTCAGCCACGGGAGGTGATCGGTGAACGGCACGGTGCTGGTCCGCGCGCCCAGCAGGAGGCTGGCCGAAGGCATCGTCACCCACATCCAGCGGACCCCGGTGGACGTGGCCCTGGCGCGCAGGCAGCACGGCGCGTACGCCGATGCGCTCACGGCCTGCGACTGGATCGTCCAGCAGGCACCGCCCGCTGAGGACTGCCCGGACTCGGTCTTTGTCGAAGACACGGTCGTGGTCTGCGGGGATCTGGCCGTGCTGGCCCGGCCGGGCGCGCCGGCCCGCCGGGCCGAGGTGGCCGGCGTCGCCGGGGTGCTGCGGTCGCTGGGCCTGCGCACCGCCCAGATCCAGGAGCCAGGAACGCTCGACGGCGGTGATGTGCTGCAGGCCGGGCCGATGGTGTACGTGGGGCGCGGCGGGCGGACCAACGCCGCGGGCGTCCGCCAGCTGCGCGCGCTGCTGGCGCCGCTGGGGCGCACCGTGATCGCCGTCCCGCTGCGGAACGTGCTGCACCTCAAGTCCGCGGTGACCGCCCTGCCCGATGGCACGTTCCTGCTGGCGCCGCGGCTGGTGCCCGCCGAACTGTTTCCAGCGGTCCGCCCGGTCGGGGAAGAAAGCGGCTGCCACGTCGTCCCGCTGGGCGCCGATCAGGTGCTGATCGCCGCGTCTGCACCCCGTACCGCTGAGCTGCTGGACGACGTGGGCTTCAGTCCGGTCGTGGTAGACATCAGCGAGTTCGAGAAGCTCGAAGGCTGCGTCACCTGCCTGAGCGTGCTGCTGCCCGCCCGGTAGCGCATGGCGATCACCGGCCACAGGTTCGCCGCGTGTTATTGGCAGGCGCGCGCACGGGAGGTGAGCTAGGTTCGCGGGATGTTTGACTCCGAGCGGGTACGCCTGCGAGCCATGGTCCCGGACGATGCCACCGTGCTATACGAAATGTGGTCCGACCCCGAACACCACCTGCTCACCGACGACAGCCCGATGCTGGTTGAATCGCTCGCGGCCAGGCGGGCCAGGCTGGAGAAGTCGCTGGCCGAACCGGACGTCCGTACCGCCCGGTTCACCGCCGAGACGATCGCCGACGGCACTGTGATCGGGGCGTGCAGCCTGTGGGGTCTCGACGCTTTCAACCAGTTCGGCCATGTCGGCATCGCACTGCTCCCGGCGGCGCGCAGCCAGGGATACGGCCGGGAGATGGTGCGGCTGCTCTGCCACTACGGCTTCCGCTTCCGCAACCTGCACCGGATTGAGCTGGAGACACTCGCAACCAACGCCGCGATGCGGAAACTAGCCGAAAGCTGCGGCTTCGTGCTCGAAGGCATCCAGCGCGAGCAGGCCTACGACGGCGAGGGCTTCTCCGACATTGTGCTGTACGGGCTGCTCAGGCAGGAGTGGAGTGGCTAGAACCGCGTGGCGCTAGTCAGTTGCCGGCGTGGTGCCCGGCGCCCGGCGGCTTGGCATCACCCGCCGGCTGGGCGACTACGCTGATGCGCATCCCCCAAGACAGGCAGCCGGAAAGAGACTTCGTGATGCCAAGCTCCCCGCAGGACCCGGACGTGGCGGCCCGCGGCGGCCCGCCGGCCCTGGACCCGACCGTCGCGAACCCGGCGCGCATGTGGAATTACTGGCTTGGAGGCAAGGACAACTTCTCCGCCGACCGCGAGGCCGCGGACAAGGCGATGCAGGCCATGCCCGCCATGCCGGTGATCGCGCGGCTGGCGCGGCGGTTCCTCGGTGATGCCGTGCGCCAGCTGGCTGACGGCGGCATCCGGCAGTTCCTGGACATCGGCACCGGCCTGCCGACCGCCGACAACACCCACGAGGTCGCCCAGCGGGCGGCACCGGATTCCCGGATCGTCTACGTGGACTATGACCCGGTGGTGCTCAGTTACGCGCGGGCCCTGCTGACCAGCACACCCGAAGGGGCGACCGACTACATCCAGGCCGACCTGCGCGACACGGGAACGATCCTGGCTCAGGCCGCGACGACCCTGGACCTGCGCCAGCCGGTCGCGATCCTGCTGATCGCGGTCCTGCACTTCATCCCGGATTCTGACGACCCGTACGCCGTGGTGCACCGGCTCATGGATGCGGTCGCCCCGGGCAGCTACCTCGCCATCGTGCACGCAGCCAGCGATATCCGCGCCGAGGCGGTCGCCGAGCACGCCCGGCAGTACAACCAGCGGGCGTCGGCCTCGATCACGTTGCGCAGCGGCGAGCAGATTGCCCGGTTCTTCGACGGCCTGGAACTGGCGGAACCGGGCCTGGTCCCACTCACCCAGTGGTGGGACCGCAGCCAGGACGCGGCCGGCCCCGGCAGCGGGCTGTCGGGCTACTGCGGCATCGGGAAAAAGCAAACGTAGCATTCGGCTCATGGAATTCAGCCGGGAGCTTCGGCAAAGCGTGATATCCGGTGACATCACCGTGTCCTTCCGGCTGTGGCGGCAGCCCCGGGTGAGGGAGGGCGGCCAGTACCCCGTCGGCCCGGCCAGGATCGAAGTGGACTCCGTGGAACTGGTGCCTTTTGCCGCCATCACGGCCGCCGACATCCGCCGGTCCGGGGAAAAAGACCGGGAATCGCTGCGCCGTAGGGCGGCCCACGCCGGTCCGATCGCCGACGAAACGCTGCTCTACCGGGTGGAGTTTCATCTCGTGGAACCCAGGGTGGAGCTGTGACCACGAAGTCATGCCAGCCGGATGAGCTCCGCACGCTGTTCCTGTTCGAGAAGCTGACGAATAACCAGCTCGACTGGCTATGCGAGCGGGGCCGGGTCGAGGTCTTCCCCGCCGGGCCGGTATACGTGGAAGGCGATCCAGCGAGGCATTTCTATGTCCTGCTCGCGGGTACTGTGGTGCTGTCACGGCGGGTAGGCGCCGATGACATCGAGGTGGGCCGGACATCGCAGCGCGGCGCGTACGCCGGCGCCTGGCAGGCCTACCTGGCTGACCCAGCATCGCAGCTCTACAACAGCTCGGTGCGGGTGACCGAGCCGTCGCGGTTCTTCGTGCTGGACGCCGGCGTGTTCGCCGAGCTGATGCACGCGTGGTTCCCGATGGCGGTGCATCTGCTGGAAGGGGCGTTCTTCGGCGCCAGGAACATGTACGAGCTGGCCGGGCAGCGCGAGCGGCTGCTCGCACTCGGCTCACTGTCGGCCGGCCTGACCCACGAGCTGAACAACCCGGCCGCGGCCGCGGTCCGGGCCGCCGCCGCGCTTCGGGAGCGGATCGGCGATACCCGGCGCAAGCTGACCACGATCACCGCCGGGCCGGACAGCAAGGTCACCGTGGAGACGCTGATCAAACTGCAGGAGGAGGCGGCCGGGCGGGCGCCGAAGCCCCAGGCTCTGCCGCCACTGGAGGCCTCGGACCGGGAGGATGCCATCAGCGGCTGGCTGGACGCCCACGGGCTGGCCGACGGCTGGCAGCTGGCGCCGGCCTTCGTGGCCGCCGGGCTGGATGTCTCATGGCTGGAGCACGTCGCGGCTTCGGTGGACGCCGCGACGCTGCCGGGGGTGCTGCGGTGGCTCTACGACACCGTCGAAACCGAGCTGCTGATGAGCGAGATCGAGGGCTCGGCCGCGCGGATCTCTGCCCTGGTCGGCGCGGCCAAACAGTACTCACAGCTCGACCGGGCCTCCTATCAGGTCGCTGATGTGCATGAGCTACTGGACAGCACGCTGGCGATGCTGGCTGGGGGGATCCCGCCGGGCATCCGGATCACCAGGGAGTATGACCGGTCGCTGCCCGCGATCCCGGTATATGCAGCCGAGCTGAACCAGGCGTGGACCAACCTGATAGACAACGCGGTGGCTGCCATGGGCGAGTCCGGCGTGCTGACCGTGCGGACCGGGCTGGACCGGGACCACGTCCTCGTGGAGATCTGCGACACCGGTCCAGGGATGCCGCCCGAGATTCGCGAGCGAATATTCGAGCCGTTCTATACCACCAAGCCGGTAGGCGAGGGTACCGGGCTCGGCCTCAACATCGTCTCGCGCATCGTGGTGCGCAACCACCATGGAGACATCCAGGTCGAGTCGGTCCCGGGCAACACCCGCTTCGCGGTGCGGCTGCCGATTACCCTCGCCCGCCCCGGGCGCACAAATGACTGAGCCGATCTGGTGTCAGCCTTCTTCCGTGGTCGCCACAAAGTCGTATGCGGCCATGGGCCCCAGCAGCTGGAGCTCGATACGGCCGTCCCATTCTCGGGTCAGGTCCTCGATCACACGCTCCACTTCGCCCTCCTGATCGCCGTCCACCAGGAGCGAGACGCGCACCGCAGCTAGTTCATCGGCCGGCTGCTGCGCGACGCTGGCCACGTAGTGTCCCCCCAGAGCCTGGTCCAGGGCGGATGCGTCCTCCTCCCGGCTGGTGGTGGACGCGTTATCGAGGTACCGGCCCTCGACGACGAACTGCATGCGGCCATCGAGTTCCTTCAGAGCCCGGGCGAATTCATCGTGATGCGCCGCGAGCAGCTCTGCGGCCACCGCTTCCTCGCTGGCCAGGACCGTCCCGAAAGGCAGCGCGAGCACCGGCATTTCGGGGGCGCAGGCGTCCAGGATTTCCTGGTGGATTCTCAGGTCATCGGGTGACCCCAGCGTCCCGGACGGGTCCACGTCGCTCACCAGAGCCGCCAGCTCGCCGGACCGGACCGCCCGCATCTGGCCGGGATTTTCCCCCACACCCGGCGTTCCTTCCGCCACCTCGATGTCCTCGGGAAAAATCCCGTAGACGAAAACGCCTTTCTGCGGCTGCGCATCGGGAGCGGCGGCCCGTTTCTTCCGCTGCCCATCCGCCGCGGCAGGCCGTTTCTTCCGCTGCCCATCCGCCGCGGCAGGCCGTTTCGCGGCGCTTTCCGCTTTTGCCCGGCCCGCCCGGCTGGTCTTGGCCTTCTGCTGTGCAGAATCAGGGCCACTGCCCCGCGCGGAGTTCTTCTTGCCCGTTCCCCCCGCCCGCTCAGCGCGGGCCGGGCGGCCGGCCCGGGCGCGCGGCCGGTGGCTGTCCTGCCCCGAACCACCCGCGGCAGGGCTCCTCCGGGCCTTGGCCACGAACGCAGCGGCCGCCTTGGTCAGGGCCTTACTGTCTTTCGAGCAAAGGTCGGCCTCGTAGGTCTGGCCGTCCAGTCCGAGCGTCCGGGTCTGAACTTCTTTTGCATTACCGCACACGTCGCACGTGAGTGTCACCTGAGTGAGACTGGCCATCTCCCCTACCCCAACCCGGTCAGCAATTTTGGTCGTGGTGATCTAGCTGCCCGTGAGAGCGCAGGCCATGCGCTGCCCCCGCCGGGACGTACCCGAATGCGGCTGACAGTTCGTCATTGTGACCCTGGTTCGCCGGTGGGCGATCGGGGAGGATTGGCTCAGCGGCGGGGATGAAGGCCGCCGGTTGGCCGAGGGAGGGGTCAGGATGCCAGTCGTGCAGGCAAACGGCATTGACGTGTATTACGAGGTCGCAGGGGACGGCGAGCCGCTCGTCCTGATTCCTTACCTGGCGGCCGACCAGGCCTGTTACGCGTTCCAGGCCGCGGACTACACAAAGAATTTCACCTGCTTCACCGTGGATCTGCGGGGCGCGGGGCTGTCCGGCAAGCCGGAGGGGACCTACACCACCGAATTGCTGGCGGACGACATCGCCGCCTTCATGCAGGCGGCCGGCGTGGACCAGGCCCACGTCGCGGGCCTGTCCCTGGGCGCGGCGGCAGGGATGTGGCTGGCGGCCAAGTACCCGGCCCGGGTGACGTCCTTGTCCCTGCACAGCGCGTGGCCGGCCACCGACCCCTTCCTGCGGGCGGTGGTGGAAACCTGGCAGATCATGGCGCAGGCCCTGGGCAGCGTGGCCGACATGGCGATCAAGGGCATCTTCCCCTGGTGCTTCACCCCGGAGCTGTACGCCGAACGGCCGGACTACATCGACTCACTCGCCGACTTCGTCCGCGGCCGCCCCATGCCGCCGGTGGACGCGTTCCTCCGCCAGTCCCAGGCCGTGCTGGATCACGACGCACGGGCGGTACTGGGCTCGATCCAGGCGCCGACCCTGATCACCTTCGGGCGGCACGACATGGTGACATCCACCCGCTTCGCCGGGCCGCTCACCCAGGCCATCCCGCAGAGCGAGCTCATCGTCTTCGAAGACTGCGCGCACGCCCCGATCTACGAGAACGTCGAGGACTTCAACCGGCGCACCGAGGACTTCCTGCACCGGCACGCCCAGACCTGAGCACCGCAGAGTTCACCGCGGCGATGACCGGGTGGCCTGGAGTGCTGGGCGGATGGATGGTTACCCTGCCAGTGCGATCGCAGTCAGCGCCCAGACCAACGGGAGGCACGGCATGGGTTCCGTCACGACGGCCGATGGCACCGAGATCTTCTACAAGGACTGGGGGTCGGGCCAGCCGATCGTCTTCAGCCACGGCTGGCCGCTGTCGGCCGACGACTGGGACACCCAGATGCTGTTCTTCCTGCACCACGGCTACCGGGTCATCGCCGCTGACCGGCGCGGCCACGGCCGCTCGACACAGACCAGCGACGGTCACGACATGGACCATTACGCCGACGACCTGGCCGCCGTGACCGCCCACCTCGATCTGCGCGATGCCGTCCACGTCGGGCACTCCACCGGCGGCGGCGAAGTCGTGCACTACATCGCGCGGCACGGTGAGAGCCGGGTGGCGAGGGCGGTCCTGATCAGTTCGGTCCCACCGCTCATGGTGCAGACCGATGCCAACCCCGGCGGCCTGCCGAAGAGCGTCTTCGACGACCTCCAGGCCCAGCTGGCCGCCAACCGGTCCGAGTTTTACCGCTCGCTGGCGTCCGGTCCCTTCTACGGCTACAACCGGCCCGGCGCGAAGCCCTCGGAGGCGATCATCGAGAACTGGTGGCGCCAGGGCATGATGGGCGGCGCGAAAGCGCACTACGACGGCATCGTTGCCTTCTCCCAGACCGATTTCACCGAGGACCTCAAGAAGATCACGGTGCCGGCCCTCGTGATGCACGGCGACGACGACCAGATCGTTCCCTACGCCGACTCCGGGCCGCTGTCCGCGAAGCTCCTGCAGAACTCCACGCTAAAGACCTACCAGGGGTTCCCGCACGGCATGCCGACCACCCAGGCCGAGACGATCAACGCTGATCTGCTGGCCTGGCTCCAGTCCTGACCAGGGGGTGACGAAGGTGAGTGCGGTTGAGTATCCGGCTCCCCAGCCGGTGGTTGGCCGTGGTGCCCTGTTCGTGGAGCACCGGCTGAAGACCCCGCAGGTATCGGAGTCTGCCTACATCGCGCCGACGGCCGTGCTGGCCGGCGACGTCACCGTCGGCCCGCACAGCCGGGTGCTGTTCGGCGCCGTGCTCACCGCCGAGGGTGGCCCGGTGGAGATCGGCCGGAATTGTGTGGTCATGGAGAACGCGGTCATCCGGGGCGTGCCAGGCCAGGAAACCCGGTTGGGTGACGATGTCCTGATAGGCCCGCACGTGCACCTCACCGGCTGCGTGATTGAAGGCTCCTCGCGGATCGCGAGCGGTGCCATGGTGTTCAACGGCGCCCGCATCGAAACCGGCGCGGAGGTCGAGTTCAACGCGCTGGTCTACGTCAATACCGTCGTGCCGGCTGGGACAGCGGTACCGATGGGCTGGTTCGCTGGCGGGCAGCCCGCCGAGCTGGTGCCACCGGGCGACTGGGAGCGCATCCGCGCCCTCATGGGACCCCTCGACTATCCCGGCACCGTGTTCGGGGTGGGGGCCAGCTCGCTGATGCCCGACATCGCGCGACGCTATGCCCGGGGGCTCGCCCTGCATCACCGGGACCACATCGTCCCCGACGAGCGCCACATGCTCGCCCCGGACGACACCCGCCAGGAGACCACTGAATAACGGGCAGCCTCCTAGCGCTGGCCTACCGACCCAGGCGCCGGGGGACGGGGCAGGGGCGCGTCGTTGAGCTGCTCGTCGATATCGACGAGGATGGCGTCGTCTTCGATCTTGCATGCGTAAACCGGGATGGGTCCGCAGGCGAACACACCGACCGCCTCGCCGGTGGTCAGGTCGTAGCGTGACGCGTGGGCGGCGCAGACCAGCGTGTCATCCTCCTGCAGGGTGCCCTCGTGCAGGGGCTGCTGCTGGTGGGTGCAGGTGTTGTGGATCGCCCTGACGTCGTCATCATCGAGGCGGATGAGGCAGATCGGCTCGCGCAGCTCGTCAACGAGCATGGTATCGCCGACCTCTAGGTCGTCGAGGTTCGCGACGACTACGAACGTCATGGCTGTGTCCTTCCGGTTGCGTGCCGCCGGGGTGCCGGCTGGCTGCCGCGCACCTCGATCCATCCGTTACGGATCCGGGTAGGTAGCACGGGCTGCGGCTGGCTGGCCGGGCCACGGATGACGCAGCCGTCGGCGAGCCCGAAGCGGGACCCGTGGAGGGGGCAGGTCACGGCCAGGTCGGCTACCGGCCCGCGGCTGAGCAGGCCGCCCGCGTGGCTGCAGATGTTGTCGATGGCATACAGGGTGCCGCGATGGCGGTACAGCATGATCTGACGGCCCCCGGCCTCGACCGCGGCCGGCGAGTCGTCCGGCAGCTCGGACTCGGCCAGCGCGCGGGTCCACCGCCGCGGCCCGGCCGCCCACGCCACCCGGTTGACCATCACCCCCTTGGTGAAAACGAGATGCCCGCCGAGGTATCCGGCTGCGGCCGTGACCGCGAGGCTGGTCGCGCCCAGCCCGCGGGCCGTGCCGCGATGACCGGCCAGCCGGGTGCCCAGCGAGGCACACTGCAGCCCCAGGGCCAGCGTGTTGAGGAGGCCGTGGAAGAGACCGACGCGGCGGTCCTGATCGTCGCTGACGGTCCAGTCGCTCAGCCCGGTCAGGGCGGTGGCGCCCGCGGCGAGGAGGCCCGCCGCGCTGAGGATTCCGGCCGCATCAAGCCCGCGCCGGGGAGCCGGGCCGCGGTCGGCCACGTCCAGCACCGTGGCGCCGGTCCACAGCCCGATGGGCAGGTCGCTCAGCGCTGGGTGCAGCGGGTGACCCGCCCACCGGCCGCCGTGCATCAGCTCAAGCACGAGATTGTCCTGGTGCCGCTCGCGGAACGGGCCCAGCACGGCGGTCAGCCAGTCGTTCAGCGAGCGGAGCCAGCCGAACTGGTCGACCCAGGCCACGAGATCACCGTGCCAGGTGACCAATCGCGCGGTGCTGGACGGCGGGCTGGTCGGTTCGGCCTGGGTGGCTGCTGCCGGATCACTGGCCTGGCCGCTGCCTGCTCGCATAAGGCCCTCCGTGGTGGCACCGGCTGGTGGCTCGATTCCGAAGCGGTCGTCCGGCTCTTGCCTCATTCTGCTTGACGGGGGGCGTGTTACGCGAGATACGTGGCTGCTGAAGACCGGATGGCCGCGTCTCAACCTGAGTCATCGGCTGATGTCGATGAGCACCGTCAGGCGGGATGCAGGTACCGGGGGTCGAACCGGCGCCAGTCCGCCTGCCCGTCGGGCCACCGGATGTGCACAAACCACCGGCGGCCGCTGCCCAGCCAGCCCAGGATGTGGCAGGTGCGCCAGCTGCCATCGGTGTACAGCGCGTGAGCGCGGGTGTTGCGGGCCGGGCGGGACCAGCCTCTCGGATCAGCGCTGATGGGCAGCACAGGCACCGGATCCGACCTCACCCAGACAGTATTACGAAAATAGTTTCGATATGCCGCCCAGGCTGGCCAATCTCCGGCGGCCCGCGGCAGGCCAGGCTGTACCGGCCGTCTGGTTACTATCCGTCTATCACCACGCCAAGCGGGTCAACTGCGCGCAAAATCAGACCGCGGAGGGCTACGGTGAGGTCCGGGGATGCCTCCAGCAGGCATCCGGTCGGGGCCGCCGGGATGGCGCCCGGCAGGCGTGCTGACGAGTCGCGCGGGGGGCCGCCAGATGAGCACCGAGCGGCAGGCCCGGCTGCCTGTCGCCGTGCCTGGCGGCCGCGGCGCGGGCGGCGCCTGCGGCGCGGGCGGGCCCTAGCATGGGGCCACCCGGCCACCCGGCCAGACGGCTCGGCCGGGGACCCACCCTGCTCCTGGCCGCTGATCTTGCCGACGAGATGGCCGACGCGCTGCTGGCCTACGATCCCGCGCTATTGGTGCGCGGCGAGCGGTTCGACTTCGGCAACGGCGTGCGGCTGACCGGGCCGGTCGGCCTGACCCCGGAGCTGTCCGCGACCGCGGGCCTGCCGGCCGGGATGCGCGTGGCCTACTACGCGGACATCGTGGCCACCGCCGGCCCGCCCCGTCCAGGCCGTACGGCCCGGGCCAGGCGGCTGGACGCGGAACGGCTGATCCGTGGCCTGGCCGCCCGGGTGGGCGGCGTCGTGCACGACCGTCGCCCGCCGGCCCGGCTCGACCTGGAGGCCTCGGTGTATAGCGTGCAGCCGCTGCCTGCCGAGCAGGTGATCAGCGTGCTGCAGCCGTACGCCGGGGGTGCGCTGTTCGTGCGGGAAAACGGGGACGCGGCGGGCGCCTGCCACCTCGTGTCCCGGGGCGAACCGCGGTTCCGCACCGTCTACTGGCCACCCCGGCGGTCCCGGCTGCACCCGCCGCTGGCCCTGGGCACGCTCCGGGAGCAGGAACTCTGCCGCTGGGAGCTGCGTAGCGGGTGCCCGGCCGAGCAGGCCGGCCGGGCGATCCGGCTGGTCCTCGGGGAGGCCGCGCTCGCGCTGGCCGCCCAGGCCAGCGGGAAGGTGACCGACGTGTACGGCTTCCCGGTCACCCGGCCAGCCGACCTGCTTCCCCGATTAGCCCAGCTGCCCACCCGGTGCACCGGCGCGCTCGCACCGGCCGAGACCTACCGGAGCCGCCCTGGCCCACCCGGTCCCACCGCGGCACCGCGGTCAGCCAGCGCCCGGACCTCCTCCCCCACCCGCGGCCACACCCCGGCGGGCAGGTCGTGCCCGACCCCGGGCAGGATGACCAGCCGGGCCCCGGGGATCGCCGCGGCGGTGCGCCGGGCGGCCGAGGGGCGCAGCAGCGGGTCGCTGCCGCCGTGCAGCACCAGCGTCGGTATCCGGAGCTGGGCCAGCCGGCCGCCGTACCACCTCGCGCCGGCCTGACGGCTCTGCGCCCTCGTGTCCCGGGCCCCGCTGACCGCGTCCCGCTCGATCCGGCGGCGCGCTTCCGCCTCGTCGAACGGGTAGCCGGGCGAGGCCACGGCGCGGGCC
>Ga0335078_10002056_pt1 | contig 30504 bp, 26 predicted proteins | sample Lox_Sample_32_FD_206711 | JGI IMG/M metagenome (GOLD analysis project Ga0335078, IMG submission 206711) | Soil microbial communities from Loxahatchee National Wildlife Refuge, Florida, United States - Lox_Sample_3.2 | ecosystem: Environmental > Terrestrial > Soil > Wetlands | place: USA... | reverse complement strand
AGCAACACCAGGAATTAATGCTGACCGATATCAAGCATGCCTTCTTCTCCAATCCACTCCGGCCGGCGTATGATGCCGCCCCTTTTGCCGAAGGCCCCGACGTTTCACCGTCTGAGTTCATGTGGCATCGCTTCCACGACGGTTTGACCGAAATTGGTTATCCGATCGATTCGACGAACAGCCTGGACTTTTGCTACGACAACGAAACTCCGCGCCACAAGGTGTACCTGGAGGCCTTCCGGATTGCCAACCGCGCCGTCACATGTCGTGAGTACCTCGAGTTTATGTCCGACGACGGCTACGCGCGCCCGGAGCTTTGGCTTTCCGAGGGCTGGGAAGCGGTGAAGAAACAGAAGTGGCGGGCGCCGCTCTACTGGGAACGCGACGCCACCGACAGCAGCGGCTGGCGTATCTTCACCCTTCGAGGCTGGCATCCGCTTTCCGCGTTGCTGGAAACCCCTGTGTGCCATGTCAGCTTTTTTGAGGCCGGTGCCCTCGCACGCTGGAGAGGCTGCCGCCTTCCGACCGAAGCGGAATGGGAACACGCCGCGACTGGCCGTGCGATTCTCGGGAACCTGCTCGACAACGGAAGACTCCATCCTGCAGTTGCGTCCGGCGATGGACTTGACCAACTCTTCGGCGACTGCTGGGAGTGGACCGCCAGCGCTTACACGGGCTATCCGGGTTACAGAGCATTGCCTGGAGCCCTGGGCGAATACAACGGCAAGTTTATGTCCAGCCAGATGATTCTGCGCGGAGGATCCTGCGTCACGCCGGCGAGTCATTTGCGCGCAAGCTACCGCAATTTCTTTCCGCCGGCGACGCGGTGGCAGTTCACGGGAATACGTTTGGCCGCATAAGGACTCTCAAAAATGAATCTGACGACCGATTTTCAGACAATCGAAACGAAAAGCCTCGCTCCCCTGGATACGCGCGAGGCGTTGATCGATGAGGTTTGGCGCGGCCTGCGGAAACGTCCGCGATCCCTGGTTCCGTGGATGCTGTACGATGCCGAAGGTTCCCGTCTCTTCGAGCGCATCACAACCCTGCCGGAATACTATCCCACGCGAACCGAGCGCGGGATTTTGGCGAATTATGCCGAAGCGATCATCGCGGCGAGCGGTTCTGACTACTCGCGGCCCTTGCGCCTGTTGGAGTTGGGGGCGGGGACAGCCGCTAAGACAGGTGTTCTGCTGGAGGCTGCAACGTGCTTACGAGATGAAATAATCTACCTTCCGGTTGACGTCTCATCGGATGCGCTCGACGCGGCGTGCGCTAGCATGGCCTGTCTGTTGCCGGGGGTGCGGCTACAGCCGATGGTAACGAACTACGTCACTCACCCGCCGAAGCTGGAACGGTTCCCGGGGACCACGCTCGCGATGTACATCGGTTCGAGCGTCGGCAACTTCTCGCCGGAGGAGGCTCGCACCATTCTTCGTAATCTGAGGTCTGAACTCAGGGCCGGCGACGGGCTGCTGCTCGGTACGGATATGGTAAAAGACGAACGGACCATGGTGCGGGCGTATGACGACAGAGAGGGCGTCACCGCGGCGTTCAATTTAAACATTCTGCAGCGCCTCAATAGAGAACTCGGTGCGAACTTCGATACCGACTGCTTCCGCCATCGGGCCCTCTGGAATCGCGTCGAGTCGCGCATCGAGATGCACCTGGAGAGCACGCGCGATCAGCACGTATACATCGCGGCGGCGCAACTGGATGTTCAATTCTCGGCAACGGAAACCATCCATACCGAGAACAGCTACAAATTCACTCGGAAGACCCTCGGGGCCTTGTTGGACGATGCGGGCTTTACGCTCAAGCACACATGGACGGATCCGCGAGAGTGGTATGCGCTTACGTTCGCAGGTTGTCGGTAATTAGATCTTTTTTGGATCCTTGTTCCATCCGTGGAAGGCCGACAAGTCCCCCTTGTTCCACGCCTCGCGGAGTCCGGGGCTGCTCAGATCCCAGTCAGGGCGGACTTGGCTGGTCACGGCCCGCAGGTCCTGCCAGAGGTCGTTGACGGAAGGGCGACCCCAGAACCAATAACCGTTGTAGATGCTGTGGATGATCAGTCCCGGCTTGAGCACGAGGGTGTGAGGAATCATCGGATTATGCTCCGGGTCGGTATACTCCACGATGTCGAGGTCCTTCTGAACCGTTCTCTCGGGGTCGGACAGAAAGGCCCATTGGGCGCCCACCGACGCGCGGAACTCCTGCAGCGTGTGGTGGTCGTCGGTGGAGATCGTAACAATCTGGGTGTATGCCACCGCGATCTTCGGGTAAAACGCGGCAAGCTCCAGGTGCTGCTGGTGTTCCTTGGGGCAGTAATGGCCGCGCGAGAGCGTCAGGATGAGGGGATCGTCACCTTGGAGTTCGCTCAGTTTCCGCGATGTATTCGTGTGATCGGGCAACTGATAATCAGGGAAGACGGCCCCGGGTACAAGGTCATTGCGCATGATGGAATTCCTTTCAAGCCCACAGCGTCAGCCCATCCGCTGAACCCACTGGCTCCGCCATGCGGGAGCCTCGAAGGGATCCGCGAAATACTGTGTCTCATGCACTACCTTACCGTTACGGAACTCCATAATGCTCACCGTGTATGCTGGCCGCCCCTGGTAGGTGATTGTGTATTCCGTGATCCAGAGATCACCCTTTCCGAGAATTCGCTTTACGGCGAATCCCGACGGCTTGCCTGGATGATGACTCCGCAAGGCCTGCAAATTGCTTCGCCCCAGGATCCGTTCTCCCGACTGGGGATAATCGCAAATGGCATCGTCGTCGTAAATATCATGTTCGGCGTTGACATCGCCGGCTGCCGACGCTTGCCAGTGTTTATTCAGAGATTCACTTATTTCGTCCTCTTGCACGATCATTCACCTCGTGGAATGCGTCCTCTGGAAGAGCGGAGACGTTACAATTCTCCCGGTCGATGGAACGCTCAGCGCCGGTAGAGCAAGGCAGACGCCGTGGCTAACGCGCTCAAATCACGGGCAATTGCGGGAAATGCGATCGGCAACTGGCAGCAGTTAGAGTCGGCGGACCGACGCATCACTTCGCGAAGAACCGGGAGTTTACAAGCGGACTTTCGCTGGCGGCAAGCGATCGTTCGAAGTGAGAAAATAGAGACCAATAAGCCCTGGGTAAAGCGCACCCCGCGTCTGAGGTGCCAGATCAGATTCGTGGCATGGAGGTGGAACCTGTCTATCGGGCCGCAAGATGATTTCCCCGCGGAGGCGTCAATTCCGCAGGGTGCAGCTTCTTTGGAATCGATTCTCTGCACTGAGGAGTTGCGCCGGCGCCCCTCCCGGCCACCCGGTTATGAGAAGGAGAATCGCGCGCTGGTGGCTCTAGCCAAGGCTATGGTCGACCCAAAGTCGAATATACTCCAGACGTTCGCGGAGACCATTCTGGAAATTACTCAGTCCGATTCGGCCGGCCTCAGTTTGCTCACGAAGGATGGCGGGACACGCTTCTACTGGCCGGCGATCGCCGGGGAATGGAAGTCCCGCGCCGGCGGCGGAACGGCGCGTAATTTTGGCCCTGCTGGAGACGTGCTGGATCGGGATTGCACGCTGTTATTCCGGCACTTCGAGCGGCGTTACCGTGACTTGCTGGCACTCGCGCCGGCCGCGGTGGAGTGCCTGATGGTTCCGTTTTACGTCGCCCGCGAGGCGGTGGGAACGATATGGGCGATTATGCACAGTGATCGCCGGGGGTTCGACGCCGAAGACGAGCGCGTTCTGACGGCGCTCGGCCAGTTCGCAGCCCTGGCGTACCAAACGGTCGACTCCATCCAGGACCTAAGGGCCGAAATAACCGCACGCGAGAGGGCTGAAACAGCGCTCCGCGAGCTTGCCAAGAGCCTGGAGGCCAGAATACAGCGCTTAGTAGAAGCGAATGTCATTGGAATTGTCATCTTTAGCTTCGAAGGCGCGGTCTCCGACGCGAACGAAGCGTTTCTCCAGATGGTCCAATACAGCCGTGAAGACCTCGTCACCGGTCGGGTGCGCTGGACGGACCTGACACCGGCGGAATGGAGCGATCGCGACCAACTGGCACTAGCGGAGTTAAGGGCAACCGGGCTCTTCCAAACATACGAGAAGGAGTACTTTCGGAAAGATGGAAGCCGTGCGCCTGTCCTGCTTGGCGGCGCCTTGTTCGAAAAAGGCGGTAGCGAGGGCGTCGCCTTTGTGCTCGACTTGAGCGAACAAAAACAGGCCGTAGAGACTTTGCGAAGGGTGGAGCGGCAGGCGCGGTCGATTGTCGAATCCGCGCTGGACGCCGTCATCGCCATGGATGCGGACGGAATCATTACCGACTGGAACAAGGAGGCGGAAGAGATCTTCGGGTGGACCCGCCTGGAAGCCCTGGGCCGCCGGATGTCCGACACCATCATTCCGGAGCGATATCGCTCGGCGCACGAAACAGGGCTGCGGCACTTCTTGCAGACTGGTGAGGGCCCGGTTCTCAATAAGCGAATCGAAATCTCCGCGATGCGCCGCAACGGTGAAGAGTTCCCCGTCGAGCTCTCGATCACGCCGTTGAAGTTCGGTGAGACCTGGGTCTTTAGCGGTTTTCTCCGCGACATTAGCGAGCGCCTGCGCTCCGAGGAAAGGCTGCGGAGGAGCGAGTTGAACCTTCGCAGGATGACGGAAACCATTCCCGAGATGCTGTGGAGCGCTGCTCCGGACGGCGCGATCGACTTCTGCAACGCGCGCGTGCTGGAATATACCGGCCTGGGGCAGGATGAAATCGCAGGCGCCGGTTGGATGGAAACGGTTCATTCGGATGATGCCGGCAATCTGCAGCGGGCATGGGCTCACTCGGTCCGGACCGGCGCCCCGTTTCAAGCCGAGTTTCGCTCTTTGCATGCGCCAGACGGCCGGTACCGATGGTGCGTGGCCCGCGCCCTTCCGCTGCGCGGCTTCGATGGGTTCATTCTGAAGTGGTATGGCACAGTAGTCGACTTCCACGATCGCTGGCAGGCCCAGGAAGACCTGCGCAATACCCAGGCAGAGCTCGCGCATGTGAACCGCGTGATGACCATGGGGGAACTCGCCGCCTCGATTGCTCACGAGGTCAACCAGCCGCTCGCCTCCATCATCGCCAGTGGTGACAGTTGTACGGCGTGGCTGGCGAATGAGCCTCCGAACCTGGAAAGAGCGCGCGCCGCCGCCGGCAGGGTGATACAAGCCGCTACCCAGGCCAGTGAGATCGTCCAGCGGATTCGAGCGCTCTTCAAGAAGACCACTGCAAGCACTGCGCCGGTAAACGTGAATACCGTAATCGAAGACACCATTTCTCTCCTGCGCCACGAGACACAGCGGCACAATATCTTGTTGCTAACCGAATTGGACGCCGATGTTCCTTCAGTACACGCGGACCGGGTTCAATTGCAACAAGTCATCCTTAATCTGGTGATGAACTCCATTGAGTCCACAGCCGGCGTCGATCGCGAACGGCGGCGCGTGGTGATTCAATCCGCGCGGTCCAACCCAAGTGAAGTTCTGGTCGCCGTGAAAGACACGGGGCCAGGAATCGACGCTCAGCAGGCGGAGAGGTTGTTTGCTCCCTTTTTCACCACCAAGCCACAGGGCACAGGAATGGGATTAGCAATCAGCCGATCGATCATTGAAGCTCATGGCGGCAGGCTCTGGGCGGAAAGAAACGAGCCGCAGGGCGCCGTCTTCCAGTTCGTCCTGCCCACGCGGGTACAAGGCCAGTGAGCGTCCAGGACTGCATGGTGTTCGTGGTGGATGACGATCCACTGGTCCGCGAGTCTCTTCAAGACTTGCTGAACTCTGCCGGCTTTACGGTGCGAATGTTCGGGTCGGCAAGCGAGTTCATCGGGAGCCAACGCCCGGACGTTCCCGCCTGCCTGATCCTCGATGTCGAACTGCCCGACCTAAGCGGTCTCGATCTGCAAGCGGAGCTGGTGAAATCAGGCACAGAGATCCCCATCGTGTTTCTCACCGGACGGGGAGATATCCCGATGAGTGTGCGGGCCATGAAAGCCGGCGCCGTGGAGTTCTTGACGAAACCGTTCCGCAAAGAGCCGCTGTGCGACGCTGTCAGGGTGGCGCTGGCCCGCGATGGCGAGGGCCGCAAACAACGAGCCGAGATCTTGGAGCTCCGAAACCGACTTGAGACGCTGACTCCGCGCGAGCGGCAGGTCCTGGCGCTGGTTGTTACGGGCTTGTTGAACAAGCAGATCGCCGGAGAACTTGGCACCACCGACATGACGGTCAAAGCGCACCGCGGACGCGTCATGCGCAAAATGGGTGCGGGATCTCTTGCCGATCTGGTTCGGATGGCCGAGAAACTCAAAATCTCCGCTGAACCCGGTATTCGACCTAAGTAGAATAGACCGCGTTCCGCAACCCTGGTAGCATTCGAGCATGGAGGGTTCAGAACCCTAAACGGGGATGGCCTAGCTGGACCAATGGATAAAGGGGTGAAGCGAAACATCGCGGTAATAGACGACGACGTGCTCGTGCGTCAAGCGCTCGAAGACTGTATGGAATCAGCGGGATACGTCGTTGAAGCTTACGGTTCGGCGGAGGAGTTTCTGGAGTCGGGATCTACTCGGGATGCTGCTTGCCTGATTGTGGACGTGCAGTTGCCCGGAATAACCGGCCTGGAACTTCAGGACAAACTGGGCGGCGCCGATTACCCTGTGCCAATTGTATTCGTAAGCGCTCTGGGAACTAGCGCAAATCGCGAAAAGGCGATCCGGCAGGGCGCGGTTGGTTTTCTTGGCAAACCGTTCCGCAGGGACGATTTGCTGAACATGATAGGCGCGGCGATCCGGTGTTAAGCCGGCACTCGCAACACGGGCCTTCAGCCAGGGCCGGTGCGCCACCAGACGCTTTCCCGGCACTCACATCCGGTCCATCAGATCAGGCGGACCCAGACATGGAGCACGATGTATCGGTCCCTTGATCCACGAGGTATGCCGTGTCCCCGACTTGGACCAAGCCTGACCTGGTCACGGTCGCGTAGACCCCGAGGCAGCCACGATGGTGCTGCGCGGTGGTCCGAAGTATACTCAAGTCGCGCGGGAGATCTTGCTGGGGGAGCGTTGAGGTGACGCACCACACCGTGGGCTGGAAATCCTCGACCCTGAGCGCTCCACCGATGTTGAGCGCGCCGCCCAGCCAGGAGTCCTCGACAAAGCCACCGCATTCGACCTCCGACTCGATATAGATGTTGGGCCGGAACCGACGGCGGTCAATCTGCGCTGTGCCTCCCTGAAGCTTGCGCAGGTGGTCTACCGAGCCGCTGGCCAGTAAGTACACTACCCCAATCTCAAAAAACGTACCCGTCATCAGTTGGAAATAGTCGGGCATGGTTTCGGGGGTCCACTCCGCTTTCATCGTGCTCACCGGTACATCGCCGAACACCGTGGCGCGATCGATGCCCGTCTTTTCGTCGCCGCGCGGCTGATTCTCCAGGCGCACGCTGTGTCCGAGAAACTTTGAAATGACTGCAGAGGCGTCCGGATCGTCCGGGCAGATCGTTCGCCCGTCCGGCAGACTGATCCGGATGCGTCCAGGCGCCGCGAATGTCGGTTCCACTTCATACCGGGCCTGCAATGCGAGCAACTCCGGGAACTTCTTTGCGCTGGCGATCCGCCCTGTAGCGGTCTCACGAAGAGCCCAGGCCCGATCCCCCAGGGCCCCTCGAGGCGTAATCGGCAGCTGGGTTTTCTGCTCTCCGAGCATCGACTTCACCGGATAGCGCCACAATTCGGCCACGCGGCCGACAAAGTGTTCAACCATACCAACCTCCAAACTTCTATCATTGCCGCTGAAGGGCAGTTGTCAACGCGGTTTAGTCCAGCTCCCACCCCAAGTCTCGTAAAGGTTATTGAGAAATTCCTTCCACGCAGTTGGAGAACGTGAGCCTGGATACGGTTCCGGGCGTATTGGCTTTCCCGAGCTCCACACGATTTCGAACTGCCCACCTTCGACGATCCTACCCAGGCGCGTCGTCTTCCAGGTGTGTTGATTCTCTGCATCAATTCGAACACGCCCACCAGGAGCTTCAAAGCTCTGGTTCGGCAGGGCTCGACGGATCGCTGCCACGTCGTCAGGTTCGGCCGCGTCTGCGGCTTTTGCCCAGAGGTGCACTCCCAAATACCCCGCTTCCATTGTATCGGCAACCACGCGCTGGCGGCCGTAGCGAGAGCGAAACCTCTTTACAAATTCGTGGTTCTCCGGCCGATCCAGACTTTGAAAGTAGCTCCAACAGGCATAGTCGCCCACGATTTCTGCCGCCGACAGACTCTGCAACTCGATTTCGCCGACACTGAAATAAACCGTCGGGATTTTCTCAGGAGTGATTCCCGCGGCGCGCAACAGGCGCGTATAGAACAGGTTCATATCGCCGACGAGCGAATTGAAAATGAGATCGGGCCCACATTGAGCGATTGTACGAACGACTCGAGTTACCTCAGTGCTATCGGGGAGCACATATTCTTCTCCAACGATCTCGCCGCCGGAGGCTTCCACTTCGTCCCGGATGATCGCATTGGCTGCCCTCGAATACACCGAGTTCCAGCCCACCAGAAAAAAGCGTTTCTTCCGAAGGAAGCCTACCGTCCAGCTGACCGCGGGAATGATTTGCTGATTAGGCGCGGAGCCCGTGTAGAAGATATTGGAGCACTGTTCCATGCCTTCGTACTGCGTGGGATAGAGCAGCAGATGATCCTGCTGCTCCACGATCGGCAGCACCGACTTGCGGCTGGCGGAAGTCCAGCAGCCAAATATCACGCAAACCTTCGCCTCGGCGATCAGGGCCGCTGCCTGACGGGTGAATGCTAGTTCATCTGAGGCGCCGTCGATAACTATGGGCTGAATTTCACGACCCCTAATCCCGCCGCGCTCATTGATTTCCTCGATGGCCAGCAGAGTGGCGTCAACCACAGGGCTTTCTGTCGACGCCATGGTGCCAGTCAGGGAATGAAGGATCCCCACCCGCAACTCCCGTGGGGCTTTCGCAGGTTTGAGCTCCGAAGACGATTGAACGGAGGATTCGTCGTTTACCAAATGCAGGAAGCGATACCCACGCGTCGGAACCGTCTCGATGTAACCGGGTTTCTTGGCATCGTCGCCCAGCGCATCGCGTAGTTCTCGGATGTATCCTCTAAGCAATTCATCACTTACGCTGGCTCCGGCCCAGACACTGTCGAGCAGTTCCCGCTTGGTCACCAAGCGTTGAGCATTCTGCACGAGGTAGAGCAAAACCGCAAATGTCTTCGGCCGGAGGTCCACCAGGTTGGAATCGCGCCAAAGTTGTTCGTTTGCGGCGTCGAGTCGAAACGGTGGGAATACAAAAATAGCCCTCAATCCACAGTGCCCCAGTCGCCCTCGATGGCCAGTCTCTATGTTAACCGAAGCTACACGAAAATTTCACGGAAGTTCCACGAAAATTCCACGGGGGTTCCAGCGTAAGTTCCACGGAACTTCCACGCTCCTTCTATGGATTGAACCAGCACTCAGCCCTATTCTGAGAATGTGTTGGACGGGCGGCAAAGGTGCCAAAAAAGACGAAGGAGGAACTCGTGAGACCCGACCCGTCGCTGAAGAACTTGCCGGATCTGGTCTTCGTCGTTCAGTTTCGCGGCCTCACAGAAACCAGGGCAACCCGTTTCACCGGGCGAGCAGAGCATGTAATGTCCGGACAAAACACGGACTTCGAAACACCCGAGGAATTGGCCGGCTTTTTTGAGCGGGTCATGAAGCCACTATTCAACGCGGCCAAGGACGCTTCCGCTCGCCATGGCGACGATCGCAAACAGCGATTGCAGGCCTTAGAGTTGCGAGCCCGGATCGAGACGCTGACTTCGCGCGAGCAGCGGGTCATGGCACTGCTCGTTGCCGGCCTATTGAACAAGCAGATCGCCGGCGAACTTGGCGCCTCTGACCTGACGGTCAAAGCGCTCCGCGGCCGCGTCATGCGTAAGATGGGTGCGGCCTCTCTGGCGGATTTGGTTCAGATTGCCGAGAGGCTCAAAATCCTGCCTGAATCTGGTCTTCGACCAAAGTAGCATAGACGTCGATCTGCGACGCTGGTAGCATTCGGACTATAGAGGGTAAGCAATTCTGAAACGGGAACGGCTGGCTGGACCAAAGGATTGAAACGAAATATCGCGGTAATAGACGATGACGTGCTCGCCCATCAAGCATTGGAAGACTGTATGGAATCGGCGCGTTACGTGCTTGAGGGCTTCGGCTCGGGCGAGAAGTTTGTGGTTGACATCCAATTGCCGGGAGTCAACGGCCTGCAACTCCAGGAGAAACTGGCCGGGCGCCGATAATCCGCTGCCGATTGTATTCGTGAGCACCCCGGGAAACAGGCGCCAGTCGCGAGAGGGCAATCCGGCAGGGCGCGGACGGTTTTTCTGGCAAGCTGTTCCGCGGCGAAGATTTGCTAAAGAACCAGGCGCCGCGATAACGGCGATAAGCCGGCACTCGTAATCCGGGCCTTCAGCCAGGTTCGAACTACATGTGAGAACGCCAAGCGGCGCGTGCCCCCGGCGGAAAAAGGATGTTTGTGTCAGTAACAAGACATTAGGACTGTAAACTCCAAGGACTTGTTTAAGTCGTTTGGAGTCGGAGCCCTGGCGATGGGAACTCCTTTATGACAGACCATTCCGAGTTCGTGTTGAAGGCTATCCGTGAGGACGCAGAGTTCACTCTTTACCGGGGTAGGCAGCGCGGCAACCCGTCACCTGTTCTGGTAGTAGCTCCTGCCGCGGCACAACCGCTGCCCCAGAGTCTGCGACGCCTCGAGCATGAATACTCGCTCGCAGCCGAACTTGAGCCCGCGTGGGCGGCCAAGCCTCTCGCGCTCACGCGCCACGAAGAGCGGTCAATCCTGGTAATCGCGGACCCCGGCGGTGAGCCCCTGGACCTCATTCTGGAGCGGGACAGGGAGCAGACTCTGGATGTTGCCCGCTTCTTAAGCCTCGCCATTGGTTTGGCGACCGCGCTCAGCCACGTCCATCGGCGCGGTCTGATTCACAAAGACGTCAAGCCCGAGAACGTGCTCGTCGACGACGCCAGGCGCGTGTGGCTCACCGGCTTTGGCGTGGCATCCCGACTGGCGCGCGAGCGTCAGGCACCCGCGCCGCCCGAAATCATCGCCGGTACCCTTGCCTACATGTCTCCCGAACAAACCGGGCGCATGAATCGATCAATGGATACCCGCAGCGATCTCTACTCCTTGGGCGTCACCTTGTACCAGATGCTGACGGGCATGCTCCCGTTTGGGGCCGCCGACCCGCTGGAGTGGATCCACTGCCACATCGCGCGCCAGCCGATAGCGCCCGCTTACCGCCGCACAGTCCCCGAGCCGCTGTCCGCCATCGCTATGAAGCTCCTCGCCAAGAACGCCGAGGAGCGCTACCAGACCGCCGCGGGTCTGGTAGCCGATCTGCGGCGATGTCTGGCGGAGTGGCAGTCGCATGGCCGCATCGATCCATTCCCTCTGGGCACGGACGACTCGTCGGACCGATTGCTGATACACGAGAAGCTGTACGGCAGGGGGCGCGAGGTCGATGCTCTAGTCGCGGCGTTCGACCGTGTGGCGCAGGGCTCCGCCGAGCTCGTACTGGTATCCGGGCATTCCGGTGTCGGGAAATCTTCGGTAGTGAACGAGCTGCATAAGGTGCTGGTCCCGCCGCGGGGGCTTTTCGCCGCCGGCAAGTTCGATCAGTACAAGCGCGATGTACCATACGCGGCGCTGGCACAGGCATTCCAGATGCTGGTGCGTCAGATGCTGGTTGCGAGCGAAGTCGAGGTGGGCCATTGGCGGCACTCCCTTCTGGAGGCGTTGGGCTCGAATGGCCAACTGATGGTCGACCTCATACCCGAAGTCGAATTCGTGATCGGCAAGCAATCACCGGTGACAGAACTGCCACCACAAGAAGCGCGGGCTCGTTTCCAGTTGGTGTTCCAGCGTTTCCTCGGCGCCTTCGCCCGCCCCGAGCATCCGCTGGCGCTGTTCCTCGATGATCTGCAATGGCTAGACACTGCCACTGTGGAACTGCTGGGGCGCCTGATTACCGATCCGGACGTGCGGCACGTGCTTCTGATCGGAGCCTACCGCGACAACGAAGTCAGTTCTTCTCATCCGTTGATGCGGACGCTCGCGGCGATCCGCGACGCTGGCGCAAGGACGCAGGAGATCGTGCTGGCGCCTCTCGGGCTCGATGACGTTGAGCGGCTCGTCGCCGGTGCCCTGCACTGCGGGCCGGACTCCGCTGCTCCTCTGGCGCTGTTGGTCTACGAGAAGACGGTCGGCAATCCGTTTTTCGCGATCGAGCTCTTGACTGCCCTGGTGGAGGAGGGCCTGCTCCAGTTTGACCGGGGTGCGGCCGCCTGGGTCTGGGACTTGGATGGGATCCGCGGCAAGGGCTACTCCGCAAATGTGATGGATCTCATGTTGGGGAAGTTGCGGCGATTGCCCCACCATACGCAGACCGCTCTCCAGCAACTCGCCAGTCTGGGGAACATCATCGAGATCTCCACGTTAAATATGATCTTCGGGCAATCCGAAGAAGAGATTCATAAGGCACTTCTCGAGGCTGGTCGATTCGGGCTGGTCCTGTGCCTGGAGGGCTACTATGCCTTCCTCCATGATCGGGTCCAGGAAGCAGCCTATCTGCTGATTCCGGAGGAACAGCGCGCTCAAACCCACTTGCGCATCGGCAGAATCCTCACGGAGAGGACCTCGCAACAGCGGCTGGAAGAGGCGATATTCGACATCGTCAATCAACTCAACCGTGGCTCACGTCTCATCGCCGATGCCGGTGAGCGTGAGCGAGCAGCTGAGCTGAATCTAATCGCGGGCAAACGGGCGAAGGCATCGACAGCTTACGCCTCGGCGCTGAAATACCTTCATGCCGGCCGCTCACTGTTAAGCGAGGAGGATTGGGAGCGTAACTATGACCTTATCTTCTCGATGGAGTCTCTCCTGGCCGAGTGCGAACTGCTTACTGCCGAGATGTCCGCAGCCGAAGGCCGCCTGACCATGTTGGCGCACCGTGCCAGGAGCCGCCACGATTTTGCGGCTGTCACACGGCTGCAGGTCTCCCTTTATACGACCTTGGATCGCAACGACCGTGCCATCGAAGTCTTTCTCGAGTATCTTCGCCGCAACGGCACGGATTGGCCGCCGCATCCGTCACGCCAGGACGTCATGCGGGAGTACAACCGGATCTGGCTGCTGCTTGGCAACCGCCAGATCGGGGACCTCGTAGACTTACCGCTGACGGCCGATCCCGATGTCCTCGACATGCTCGATGTGTTCACCGAAATCGTCCATCCGGCTATTCTCTTCGATGAGAACCTATCCACGCTGGTGGTCTGCCGCATGGCGAGTCTTTGCCTGGAGCACGGTACCTGCGATGCCTCATGCTACAGCTATGTCTGGTTTGGGATGTTCGCTGGGCCGCGCTTCGACAATTACAAGGATGGATTCCGATTCGGTCAACTGGGCTACGATCTCGTCGCAAAGCGCAACCTGACACGCTATGAGGCGAGAACCTATACTTCATTTGGCACGCTAACGCCTTGGGCGAAGCACGCCGCGAAGGGACGTGAACTGATCCGGAGTGCGTTCGATGTCGCCTATCGAACTGGGGACCTGACATCCTCCGCCTATAGCTGGCATTCGTTGATCGCCAATTATTTGCTCGTGGGCGACCCTCTTGCGGAGGTGCAATCGGAGGCGGAGAAGGGCCTCCATTTCGTTGAAAAAGGCGGTTTCGGACTGGTGACCGAGAGTTGTAGGGCGAATTTGTGTCTCATACGTACACTACGCGGCCTGACTTCGACCTTTGGATGCTTCGACACCCACGACTATAACGAAGCCGATGCCGAACATCGTTTCGCGAATAATCCGGCTCTCTCTCTCTCGGAATTTTTCTATTGGACTCGAAAGTTGCAGGCCAGATTTTTCGCGGGAGACTACGCCTCGGCGGTCGAGGCGGCTGGGAAAGCCCATCGGTTGCTCTGGACGGCGGCATCGCAGGTGGAAACCGGCGATTTTCGCTTCTATGCCGCCCTGGCTCACGCTGCCGCCTGGAACTCGGCTTCTTCCGAAGAGCGACAGAAGCATTTTGCCGCGCTTAGCGACCATCACCAGCAGCTCGAGATATGGACGCTGCATTGCCCCGCAAATTTCGAAGCTAAAACCGCGCTCGCCAGTGCGGAAATCGCGCGCACTGAAGGCCGTATGCTCGACGCCGAACATTTCTACGAAGTGGCGATCCATTCGGCACACGACAACGGTTTCTTACATTGCGAGGCGGTCGCCAATGAATGTGCAGCGCAGTTTTATTCAGCACGAGGCTTTACTAAAATCGGGCACGTATATTTGCGAGATGCACGGGACTGCTATCTACGCTGGGGCGCGGACGCGAAGGCCCGGCAGCTCGAGGAATTGTATCCAACGATCAAGGCAGAGAGAACTTCATCCGGCGCGGGCACTATTCTCGCCTCCGTCGAGCAGCTTGACCTGGCGACGGTCGTCCGCGTATCGGAGGCGGTATCGGGTGAGATCGAGCAGGGAAAGTTGATCGAGGAGCTCTTGCGAATCGCCGTGGAATATGCCGGAGCCGAGCGGGGTCTGCTCATTCTCTTTCGCGACGGCGAGCCGCGGATTGAAGCGGAGGCTAACACTGGCTCGGGCCCGGTCGAGGTGGTCGTTCGACGGGCAGCCGTCACACCGTCTGACCTCCCGCAATCCGCGCTGCATTATGTGGTCCGGACCAAGGAGCGTGTGCTCCTCGACGATGCCTCGGAAGATAACGTGTATTCCAAGGACGAATATGTGCGGCGGAAGCGCTCCAAGTCCATCCTCTGCCTGCCTATCGTCAGACAAACGCACCTTGCCGGCGCTCTATATTTGGAGAACCACCTGACTCCGTTCGCCTTCACGCCCGACCGGGTTACCGTGCTGCAGTTGTTAGCTTCGCAAGCCGCAATATCGCTCGAAAATGCAACGCTCTTTTCCGATCTCCAACTCCAGGCTGGGATGCTACAGCGCCTTCCTGTATCCGCCTGGACGCTCAAGCCTGATGGGACACCTGACTTTGTGAATCATGTTTGGCTCGAATTCTCCGGGCAGACTCTCGATTTCGTCCGGTCGGGTCCCGACGCCTGGATGACCGCGGTTCACCCCGCGGATCGCGAAGCAGCATCGAGGGCTTTTTGGGCTGGAGTACGCTCGGGACAAGGTTTTGCGATAGAAACCCGGTCTCTCCGCGCTCGGGACCGGGTTTATCGTTGGCATCTCCAACAAGCTGTGGTCTTGCGCGATGCAGAAGGAAAGGTCCTCAGATTCGTCGGTACGACCACCGACATCGACGACCAGAAGCGTGCCGAAGAAAAGATCCGCCAAAGCGAGAAGGAAGCCCGGCAGCTGCTGGATCTCTCGCCGCTGCACATCACCGAGTTGGGGCCGGATGGAGCGCGCCTCTACACGAATCGAGCCTCACTGGAGTATTACGGCATTACTTTGGAGGAATGGAAGACCGCCGATTTGCAACGGGTAGTGCATCCGCAGGACGCCGGGCTGGTGACCAATGACCTTTCCGGAAAATTCCACAACGGATCACCGTTTGAATACGAAGCGCGGATCAAGAGAAAGGACGGGCAGTATCGCTGGTTCCACTACCGCTTGAGCCCGATGCTGGATGAGCAGGGGCGCAACACGCGGTGGTATGCCGCGGGGACCGATATCGACGATCGCAAGCTAGCCGAGCAACGGCTCCAGGAAGAGAATGTTTCGTTGCGCGAGGAGATCGACAAGGCATCCATGTTCGAGGAGATCGTGGGAACTTCGGCGGCCTTGGAAAAGGTCCTTTCCCGGTTATCCAAGGTGGCTCCCACCAGCTCAAGCGTTCTGATTATCGGTGAAACCGGCACCGGCAAGGAACTAGTTGCCCGCGCGATCCACCGGCGCTCGGGACGATCCTCAGAGGCATTTATCACTGTAAATTGTGCTGTAATTCCGCGCGACCTGATCGCGTCGGAACTCTTCGGCCATGAGAAGGGCGCTTTCACGGGGGCAACTCAGCTCCGCTTGGGACGCTTCGAGTTGGCCGCGGGCGGCACGATCTTTCTCGATGAAATCGGGGAGCTTCCGGCCGAAACGCAAATCGCTTTGTTGCGCGTTCTGCAGGAGCAGGAATTCGAGCGGGTCGGCGGCTCCGCGACCATCCGCTGCGATGTCCGGGTGATCGCGGCCACCAACCGCGACCTGGAGGCTGCCATAAATGCGGGAACATTCCGCAGCGACCTGTTTTACAGGCTGAATGTATTTCCTATCGAGCTGCCTCCTCTGCGCGAGCGAAAAGAAGACATTCCGCTGCTGGTGGAATACTTCCTGGATCGCTATGGCAGAAAGGCTGGCAAGAGTTTTCGGGGTGTGGACCGCAAGAGCCTGGAACTGCTGCAGGCGTATGCGTGGCCAGGTAATATTCGCGAGTTGCAGAACGTGATTGAGCGTTCCGTCATCGTCAGCGAAAGCGAGACCTTCTCGGTCGACCGGTGTTGGCTTTCCGGCAAGCCTCACACCCAGGAATCGAAGAGCCAGATGCAGATCGCCCGCAGCCTTGCCGCCCAGGAGAAAGAGGCGATCGAAGCGTCGCTGCGCGAGAGCGGAGGACGGGTGTCCGGACCGTCGGGAGCTGCGGCCAGGCTCGGCCTTCCCGGGTCTACCCTCGAATCCAAGATCAAGGCCTTGAAGATCAACAAGAACCGCTTCAAGCCTTAGTGCGGGGTTGCGAAAGTCCGTAAAATTGCGGGCTTTCGCAATCGGCGAGAAATGGTAACCGATCTATGTTCAAGGTGTTACGAATGGCTTCCACCGTGCACATGGTAGTCGAAAAAGATTGGTATATGGCGATGATGGAAGTCGGGAAGAGCAATTTGCGCCACTCGGGCATGGGAAGAGATAGGGCGGACGAAGGATCGCCTTCCTGGAGAATCCCAATGCTGAGAATTCACAGGTCGGGGAACGGGGTAGTGGTCTACCGGCTGAGCGGCCGGATGGGCAGTGATAACATCGCCGAATTGGAATCGCTTTTAGGGGCGGAGCCCGGCGGTAGGAGTGTCGTTCTGGACCTGAAAGACATTACGCTGGCCGGTCAGGATGGCATCAATTTTCTCGCACGGTGCGAAGCGGCTCATATTCAGTTATCGAACTGCCCACCGTATATTCGCGAGTGGGTCACGCGGCAACGCAAAAAGGAAGAGGAATCATAGTGATGTACGAGCAAATCGTAGGCCACAGCCCTGCATTTCAACAGGTCTTGAACCTGGTTAGCGCGATCGCAAAAAGCGATTCCGTAACCTTGATTCAGGGCGAAACGGGAACCGGGAAAGAAGTCATCGCCCAGGCCATTCACCAGCAAAGTTCCCGAAGTCATGGGCCGTTCGTAAAGCTGAACTGCGCCGCGATTCCCGGCCCCTTGCTGGAGAGCGAGCTTTTTGGCCACGAAAGAGGCGCTTATACGGGAGCGTGCACCCAGACCAAAGGGAGATTCCAATTGGCCGACCGGGGAACGCTCTTTCTCGACGAGATTGGCGACTTGCCGCCGGAGCTGCAACCCAAACTTCTGCGCGCCTTACAGGAGCGGGAGTTCGAGCGCTTAGGCAGCAGCCAGACCATCCGCGTGGATGTGCGGGTGGTGGCGGCCACGAATCAGGATCTCGCCGAACTCGTGGCCAAGAAGCAGTTTCGGGCCGATCTCTATTACCGGCTCAACGTGATTCCCATCTGTCTCCCGCCTCTCCGCGAACGGGTACAGGACATCCCTCTGCTGGTAGAGTATTTCGTTCAGAAGCTGTCGGCGCGTCTCCATAAACCTATCGACGTAATTCCGGACGAGGTCATGGAGGTGCTCAAAGCGCACGACTGGCCAGGCAATATTCGTGAGCTGCAGAATTTCATCGAGCGCGCCGTGGTATTTTCAACGGAATCGGTGCTGCGTCTCCCCCTGACCGATCTGAAGGAAATGACGAAACAGCCGGCGGCGTCGGAGTCGGTTTCCCGTACGCTTGCGGACGCCGAGCGCGAGCACATTCTGGAGGTGTTGAAGCAAACCGATGGCCTGATCGGTGGAGTGCATGGCGCCGCCTCGCGGCTGGGTTTGCCGCGCACTACGCTGGTTTATAAAATGCGAAAACTGGGCATTGAAGCGCGACGGTCGCACCGGTCGCGATCCACTCACCCGGCGGGCGATGGGCTTGCAACGGGACGGGTTGGCGCCGTCGGGAGTTTCTAAGGAGTCTGCGCCAGGCCGCTTGTCCGAGATAGGTGGGAGCCATGATGAAAAACGACGCTGAGTTGGTCATGCGAAAGTTGGGAATCGAAGCGCGCCGCGCCCAGCGGGCCCGAGCTGCCCAGCATGATGCTCCGCTACTGGCGAGCGCTGCAGCGGGCGGCATCGGGGCTAGACATTTCGAGCCGATCGCGGCGTTCTGAAAGGGTCCGATTCTCCAAGGTTGGCTCCCAATGGTTCGATTTCTCTGCCGGCCGAGACGGAATATGCGCGGATGCACCTCTGACAGAGGCGGCAAACCGGGTCGGAGCACCGACAGATGACATTCGGCGGAGCATTCAGTTGCACAGCTCTCTTGCACATAGAGGACAGAGGCTTTGGCATCGCGAGTGCGTAATGTATTCCATGAGCAAGAAATCAGATTCGGGCGCCATCGGTATTGCCAAGCATTCCGCCGCCTGTTGGAGGGTTACGATCGACATCCCGCCGCTGAACATCTTCGGGCCGGCGAATATTCCACAGCTGGAACAGGCCGTCCGGTCCATCGAAGAAGACGACGAAGTCAAAGTGGTAGTCTTCGACAGCGCGGTGGATGGATTCTTTGCGACCCATTATGACTTCTTATCTCCGCTCGAGGAGTCCACGAAATTCCCCGCGGGGCGGACTGGCCTGCAACCGCTGCCGGACATGCTGGCGAGGCTCAGCCGGGCGCCCGTCGCGTCCATCGCACTCATCCGCGGGCGCGCGACAGGCGTCGGCAGCGAACTCGCGCTGGCGTGCGATATGCGGTTCGCGAGCCGCGAGAAGGCGGTGCTGTCGCAGTGGGAGGTGGGAGCGGGATTAGTTCCAGGCGGGGGACCGATGGCCCGCCTGCCGCGGTTGATGGGACGGGGCAGGGCGTTGGAGGTCCTGCTGGGAGCGGACGATGTCAGCGGCGAGCTGGCGGAACTCTATGGATATGTGAACCGTTCTCTGCCGGACGCGGAACTGGATGAGTTCGTCGACAAACTGGCACGGAGGGTCGCTTCCTTCGATAAGCAGGCTATCGCAGAAACCAAACGGCTGGTGAACCTGGCGAGCCTTCCGCCGGACTCGGAGATTGCGCCCGAATGGGGCGCTTTCATCGATTCCTTGGGGCGAAACGCCGCTCGGGATCGCATCCGGAAATTGATGGACCGCGGCTTTCACCATCCGGGGGACGTGGAGACGCGCCTGGGGCACTACGTCGGCGAACTGGCAAGATGAGCCGTTGAGAAATCGATTGAGGAGGGCAGTATGGCTGTGATCTCGGAAATCGCGCCGAATGTTTATCGCATATCCATCTTCGCTCAACAGGGCAATTTGCAGTTTAACCACTTCCTGGTGAAAGACGACGAGCCCTTGCTTTTCCACACCGGGCTGCGCAGGATGTACGCGGAAATTCGCGAAGGCGTCTCGACGCTCATCAACGTTTCTGAGTTGCGCCACATCAGCTTCAGCCATTTCGAATCGGACGAGTGCGGTTCGCTCAATGAGTGGCTGGCTGCCGCGCCCAATGCCGATGTGATCTGCAGCCAGGTTGGCGCCCGGGCGATGGTGAACGACTTCACCGGCCGGGAGGCTCGCGCCCTGGCTGACGGGGGGACGTTTGCGACCGGGCAGTACCGTTTTCGCTTTTGCCGGACTCCCCACCTACCCCACGGATGGGACTCCGGCGTGCTCTTCGAAGAAACGCAGAAAACGCTGCTCTGTTCGGACCTGTTCCACCAGGTCGGCGACGTGGAACCGCTCACCACTGGCGATGTCGTGGGCCGCTCGCATCAGGCGTTGAAGGAATATCAGGCGGGCATTCTCGCGGAATACGTGCCCTACACACCGCTCACTGCGCAGAACTTGAGGAAGCTTGCCGACCTAAAGCCGAAAACGCTCGCCATCATGCATGGCTCCAGCTTCACCGGCGATTGCGCCCGGGCACTCGAGGACCTCGATGGGGCGTTACGCGATCTCTTCGGCCCGCGGGAGTAGGGAGGAACGGACGATGCGTGTTTTTGTGGCGGGGGCGAGCGGAGCGATTGGCGAACCGTTGCTTGCGGAGTTGTTGGCGCGGGGACACTCCGTGGTGGGGATGACAACCAGCGAGGCGCGGGCGAAGAATCTGGAGGGCCAGGGCGCCGAGGCGGTGATCGTGAACGCGTTCGATGCGCCGGCGGTAGAGGCTGCGTTGCGGCGGTCGAAAGCGGAAGTGGTAATCGACGAATTGACGTCGCTGCCGAAGTCGCCGAGCGACATGGCGAAATACGCTGCCGGCGATCGGAAACTGAGAGTTGAGGGTGGAGCGAATTTGCTGCGTGCGGCGATTGCGAGCGGTGTGCGGCGGTATCTGCAGCAATCGAGCGGATTCTTCCTGGAGGCGGCGGCAGGTACGCTCGCGGACGAGTCGTCTCGGTTGGATGTGAATGCCAGCCCGAGTGTGGCAGCCAGTGCGCGGACGTACACGGAACTGGAGGCGCGGTTGTTCGGTTCGAGTGAAATTGAGGGCGTGGCGTTGCGATACGGATTCTTCTATGGGCGGAAGACGTGGTATTACCCCGGCGAGGCGGCGGCGAACATGGTAATGCGGCAAGAGAATGCGGTGGTGGGTAAGGGCGAAGGCGTGTCGTCGTTTGTGCATATCCACGACGCGGCGATCGCGACGGTGGCGCTGCTAACGGCGGAGCCTGGAGTGTACAACCTGGTGGATGATGACCCTTCGCCGCAGGCGGTGTGGCTGCCGGCGTTTGCCCGGTTTGTGGGTGCTCCCGTGCCACCGCACGTGAGTGAGGCGGAAATGGCGGCAATGGCGGGGGAAGATGCGGTGTACTACGCGACAAAGCTGAGTGGGGCCTCGAACGCGAAGGCGAAGCGGATTCTCGGGTGGAAACCGCGACGATTGGAATGGCTGGAGGCGTGAGGGACAGTGCTGCCCTATCCTTCCTTGAGGGAGGTCGGTACATCGACGGCCCACGGAGGAGACGTTCCGTGCATCTGGGAGTCCTCCAGCGGGTCAACACGGAAGTCGTAGATCCCGCCTGCGGGACAGACAGAGGAGATTTGGTGTCGTATTATCCCGCGCGGAACATTCGTTCACGACGCGGCGTTAGTGTGTGGCTAGTAGCAACACGAAGAAAATCAGGGGTAGATAGACAATCGAGGCCATCAGTGTTCGACGGGCGGCACTTTTGGACTTGCGAACGGCGAACAGCGCGCTGCAACAGAAGAACCCGGCGCCTAATATGCTTGCCATGACAATATAGACGGGAGCCGCGCGGGCAACCATCAGCTGACTCACGGTGAGAGGGACCAGTGCGGCCGAAGGAAGTAAGGTCTGCCAAAACATGAGTTGATCGGCCTTGTAATGGGGTAGCACCCGGTATCCTCCGCGTGAGTAGTCGCCTTGGTACATCCACGCGATCGCCATAAAGTGCGGGAACTGCCAGAGAAAGAGAGTGAAGAAAAGCAGCCAGGCTGGATATCGCAGGTTTCCAGAGGCCGCTGCCCATCCGATCAGGGGAGGCATCGCACCGGGAATGGTGCCAGCCAAAGTGCATAGCGCCGTCTTCCGTTTCAGGGGAGTGTACAAACCCAGGTAGCCGACGAGTGTAGCAACGGCAAGTAACGCCGCGAGCCCGTTGACGGCTAGGGCGAGATCGATAACGCCGGCGAGCGCCAGGAGAACGCCGAACCGAAGGGCCGATGCGGGCGCGATACTGCCGCGGGGGATGGGCCGTCGCGCGGTCCGTTTCATCCGCGCGTCGAAGCCGCGCTCGATGTACTGGTTGAGCGCGCCCGCGCCGCCGGCGACCAACAGCGTCCCCAGCAGGGTTTGGGTCAAGAGCCACAACTGGGCACCTTTGATTTGCGCCGGAGAGCCCAGGTAGAAACCCGTAAACGTGGTGACCAAGACCAGGAAATTGATTTCCGGTTTCGTCAAGGCCCAAAAATCGGCGAAGACTGCACAGAATCGTTCCACTGCCGTCCTTCGCGGGACGGGCATCAGTTCCAGCAGGATGCTCGAATTACCTGCCATCAGACAACCTGCTTCTCCAGGAAGCGCCTTTCGGGCGAAAGCAAGCGGAATGTCAGCCCAGCAGCTGGGAAGAGGTACGCGAAAGTGACCCAAACCCACATCAGGGCCCCGGCGCAGGCCTGGTCTTTTAGAGCGATCTGGAACGACTGTTGAGCGGGAAGATAATGGGCATAAACTACTCGATTGCAGAGACAGAGAAACGCCGAGAGCGCGTCGCATGGTAAAGCGGCGAGGAAGAGATAGACAGGAATCGACCATGACGGCCACTTTGCCACAGCGGGCCATGGCTGGATGACGGGCCACCAAAACAGGATTCCGGCGGCGACAAAGCAGAACTGCTCTGTCGCATGGCCGAGTTCCGATCGCATCCCGAGTTCAAACACAGCGGGAATATGCCACCCGATCACAACCACAGTGCAAGCCAGCCAGCAAAACACAGGATGGGTAAGAACGGGTGAAAACCACTGCTGTACCGAGTACCGATCGAACAATCCGGAGATACTTTGCGGGAGCCCGTGGAGCAGCGTGATTACCGGAGCGCCCAACAGAGCGAGTGGGACCGCTACTGTCATGAGTAGAAGATGCTGCGCCATGTGCGCCGTGAGGTAATGGTGATCGAGCATCGCAAGCGGAGAGCCTGAAGCCGCCAACAAGACGACCATCCCCGCCACAAATGCCGCCGCGCGCCATGGCCGCAGCACGCCCGGGAACGCCAACTGCAGTTTGCGCCAGCCGCGCAGGTACAGAAGCACCATCGAAACGAGTATCAGGATGACAGGGAGTGACCAGGAATGCATAGGTGTGCCTATTGGTTCGCTCCGATGGCGTCACGAGAGGCGTCGCGCGCCGGCGCCTGGCCAGCGGGGTGCAACGTCTCGAGGAACGCCACGAGCGCGGTGGTTTCCGCCGGGCTGAGGTTCTTGCCATAGGCGGGCATGTTGCCGCCGCCCTGGATCACTTGCCGGACGAGCTGATCGTGCGTGAGCTGGACCGCGACCGTATCGAGCGCCGGCCCGCGCTCGCCTCCCGAGCCTCCCACGGCATGGCAATTGCGGCACTGCTTCGCCTGGAAGACAGCCGCTCCTTGCCGCTGGAGAGCGGTGTGATTCCTGAGGTACTTTGGCGGAATCGGATCGCCGCTCCAAGCGTCCATCTCGGGACTCCAAGGGGCGTGAATCGCCATATGAGTGAATGTGCCGAGTGAGACCGCGACCAACAGGATCGAGAGCACCGCGATGGGACGCCGTCGCCAGCTCTTTTCGCCTTCACCGGAGAAGAACGGCAGCCCCAGCAGCACAGCAAGAGCGATCGCCGGTCCGATGAGCAGAACGGGAGTTTCCAAGGATGGCGGCAGCAACGAGAGGACCGCATAGAGCCACAAGAAGAAGAAATCGGGCCGGGGCGCGGTTTGAATGATGGTCGGGTCCGGCTGCCCGCCCGGCCCAAACGGACCGAATACCAGAGCGCACACCACTAATGCGAGCAGGATCGCGCCCGAGAAAACCAGATCCTTGGCCACGGCGCCAGGCACGAACGGAACGCCATCGCGCTGGGTCAGTTCGTGATACTCCTTCAAATAAGTGGCGCGCCGCACCACCCGGCCGGGCATCGGCCAATCATTGATTCCGAGCTTCAAAACCAGGAGCAGATGAAGGCCGACGAATAAGATCAGCGACCCGGGGATTACGAAAACATGGAGCGCAAAGAAGCGGGAGAGCGTAGCGCCGGCGATGATGGGACCTCCGAGCAGCAGTTTCACGATCCACGGCCCGGCAATCGGAATCCGGCTGGAGATGGAGGCGCCGATGCCTAACCCCCAGTAGGCATCCTGGTCGAAGCGCAGCACCTGGCCGGTGAAGGCCATTCCGAGCGTTAACAGCAGCAGCAAAACGCCGACACACCACGTGAGTTCCCGTGGAAACTTGTACGCGCCGAATAAGAAGACTTCGGCCAGATGGAGGAGAACAATCGCCAGCATAAAATTCGATCCCCAGCCGTGGAGAGCGCGGATGAACCATCCGAGGGTTACCTCGTGATTGAGAATTTGCAGGCTGCTCCAGGCTTCTCCGGCCGAAGGGGTGTATATCAACGCCAGAAGAATGCCCGTCACGAGTTGCAGGCCGAAGACGGTTAGCGCGGCGCTGCCGAAAACATATGCCCAACTGGCCGTTCTGCTGGGAACCCGATGCTGCAGGGTTTCCCGAATCGGGGCGGCTAATTGCAGCCGCGCATCGAGCCACACTCCGACGTTTTTGATCAAACGCATGGCGAACTCCCCCCTGAAATGTGGATCAGGCTCGCGGAGGGTGCGCCGGCGGTAGGCATCTCACCGGCTTCGATCAAAAGGTTTCCCTGATCCAGTTTGTAACGGTATTCGAACAGACCCCGTTCCGGCGGTCCGGAAGCGCGCGAGCCGTCGGAATAGTAGGCGCCACCGTGGCACGGACACAGGAAGAGCCCGGATTGCGGAAACCATCGCACGGGGCATCCAAGGTGCGCGCAATTGATGGCGAAGACCTGAAACTTCTCGCCGTCGATATTGCGGACCCAGCATGGAATATCCGCCGTGACTCCATCGGTAGGACCGCTTTTCGGATTTTGAAAGGTGGCCAGCCGCGTTTGTCCCGCGGGGTACCGGGCGACTGGTCCGAGCGACAGCCACGACTCATACCCCGGCTTCCGCTCGCGGAGCACGGGAGAAAGAAGGTACCTGACGATGGGGACTGCGAGAACTACGCCGGCCGCGCCGTTCAACAGGATGCCGAGCTTCAGAAGCATTCCGCGTCTCGTCATCGAACTCCTCCTCGAATACCCGCGCTGAAAAGAGTCTGGCCGGGCAGTGGCGGCCTCTGTGCCGCGAGCCACGCTACTACGTCGGATACATCCTGCGGCGACATCGGCCGTCCGGGCAGATTGCCGCGCCAATCCGGCGCGCCCAAGTCACGTCGGCCGGCAATTACGGTAGTGCGAAGCCCTTGATCGCTTGCCAACTGGAGATACGCGCCGTCCACGATAGAACCGGCGCGCACCCCTCCCGTGCCATCGGGACCGTGACAGGAGGAACAGAACGTCGCGTAGACCTGAGCGCCACGCTGCGCATCGCCCGTTTGCGAGGCGGCATAAGGCGGAGGGTCGGCACCGCGCAAGGCATCCGGTTTCGCCCAGTTGGATCGAATGCCGCGGACGATGGCGCTGATCTGATCGTCGGTCAGCATTCCGCCGGAGCGCTGCGCGAATGCCGGCATGGCGGTTCCCGGAACGCCATCGGAGGTGACGCGAGTAATGGCGGCATCGCCGGCGATGTCAAGATAGACCGGGTCGGCCAGGCCGATGGCTGCGCCGCCGTTGCCGTTCTCGCCATGGCATCCGGCGCAATTCCTCCCATAAAGAAGCGCGAAGTCGAGAATCCTGGCCGGCGCGATGGGTTCTGAATTGGCGGCCGGTTGTCCCGGCGCCGTCCGATGTGGGCCGCATGCAGAGGCAACTAACAAGGAGGCCAGTATCACGGTCCACCGTTGGCTCACCTTCGGCCTCCTTGATCCTCATCGTGTATGCCAGACTCTTCCAGGCCTGCCCGCAGGGCGAAGGGCAGCCCCTGCCAGGTGGGTATGCGTTCCCGCCGGGAAACGACAATACCAGCGACCACACCAAATCCCATCTGTGAAATGACGAACCAGATCCAGTCGATGCGCTCGTTGAGAACCGGGTTGACGAGTCCGAGAACACTGTGAACTACGCCCGACCATACGATTGGGGCCACCAGGCCGCCCAGCAGAATCGGCCGCCGCGGAAGCATCGGTAACATAGCGCCATACAACAGGCCAACCAGCATCGAAGTGATGAGGTGAATCGCGGATGCAATGAGGAACATGGACAGGTGAAAGCTGGCCAGGTCGGCAATGGCTTGTGTTCCAGAGGCGGGAAAGAAACCCGCTGACAGCAGATTGATCGGGTACCAAATACTCCGCTGACTCAAAATTCCATAGATCATGGCCAGAATGGCCATGGCCGCACTTCCGGCGAGGCCGCCTCTGAGACCCGCTGAAATCGGATAGATCTCCACCGGCAGCCATACGCGATGCCGATCTGGCGCGACGGTGGTTCTGTCGACAGTGGGGCGCAGGGTTCTGACGGGCGGGACTGGAGAATCCGCGGTGACGAATTCATGCCGTTCCTGCGGCAAAACGTCGCGAAACCAGCCGACGGTCCCGCAGACGGTGAGCAACGCTCCCAGGAGGCTGACCGCGGCGCTCGTGACCATTCCCCCAAACAGCAGCGCGATTCCGAATGCCAGAACAATCGGCCACGCTGTAGGCGCGGGCACCTCGACAGTCTGGTTCGCGGCCTCCGAATTCGGCGTGAGTGTGTCGGTATTCATTTCTGTCCCTTCTCATCGGCCGACGATGTACACCACCGTGAAGACCACAACCCAGACCGCATCCACGAAATGCCAATACATGGAGAGGACCTCGGTTCGCTCGCTGTGTTCCTGCCGTATGTCTCCTCGGATTGCGAAAGCCAATACCAGGGTCAACGCGGCAAGTCCCATCACGACGTGAAACGCATGCAGCCCGACCAGCGAGTAATACGTGGTGCCAAAGAGATTGGTCTGAATAGTCAGGCCCTCCTGGTAAATCAGATGGCGCCACTCCCTAGCGGTACCGGCCAGGAAGATTCCGCCCAAACCGACAGTGCCACCCCACCACCAGGCGAAGCGGCGCACATTCCCACTTCTGAGGAACTTGACGGCGATATGAACCGTCAGACTGCTCGATAATAAGCAGATCGTCAAAAAGATGGGGGCGCGCAGGACGGCGCCAGGCTGTGGGCCGGTAGCGCTCTTACCTAGGTAAAAGATGTAGGCGACGACGAATATAGTGAACATGCCGGCCTCGGCGGCGATCAGGCAGTACATCGCCACCGGTCCGCGCGCCGGAAGACGCCACTGGGGTTGGTGCTCGGAAACAGTCATGCTGAATGCGTTCATAAGGCTACTCATAGTGCCAATCGGGATCCTCGGGATGTTTGAGATCCCACAGAGGACGGCGGCTCTTGACCTCCGGCACTACCGCAAAGTTATACGATGGCGGCGGCGACGCGGTGGACCATTCGAGGGTCCATGCGTCCCATGGATCGCTACCTGCCGCTCTGCCGCGCCACTTCGACCACAGTAAGTTGCCAATGAATACCAGTGTGCCGGCCGCTTGAAAGGCCACGCCGATAGTCACGATCAGGTTGTAAATGTCCCATCCGCGGCCGGGTTCGTAAGTGTAAATGCGCCGCGGCATGCCGAGCAAGCCAGGTATGTGCATGAAATCGAAGGTCAGATGGAATCCGATGGCAAACAGCCAGAAGTGAAGCTTGCCAAGGGACTCGTTGTACATTCGGCCCGACATTTTCGGGAACCAATAATAGAACGCCCCGAAGATGGAGAATAGAATGCCGCCCACGATGACATAGTGGAAGTGCGCCACCACGAAATAAGAGCCGCTCAGTTGCCAATCGAACGGTGCGGCGCTGAGCATGATACCGGTGAGACCCGCTATCAGGAACTGAAACAGGAAGGCGGTGCAAAAGAGCATGGGAGTCTTGAACTGAATCTTGCCGCCCCACATGGTAGCCAGCCAATTGAAGATTTTGATTCCGGTGGGAACCGCTATGGCCATTGTCGAAAACACGAAGAATATGTTGCCGGCTGCCGTCATACCCACGGTGAACATGTGATGCGCCCACACGCTCATGGAGATGAATCCAATGGCGACCGTAGCGGCCACCATCACGGGATAACCGAAGATCGCCTTGCGGGAGAAGACCGGAACGATCTCGGAGACGAAAGAAAATGCTGGGATGGCGAGCACGTAAACCTCCGGATGGCCAAATATCCAGAAGAAATGCATCCATAGAACCGCCGAACCGCCAGCCTGAGCGTCGAAGAAGTGTCCGCCCAGGTAACGGTCGACCAGCAGCATCAACTGCGCAGCGGTGAGGGGACTAATCACGAGAAGGACCATGCCGCCCATGGTGATGTTCAGCCAGGCAAAAAGCGGCATTTTCCCCAGCGTCATTCCGGGGCAACGCATACACAAGACAGTCGCGATTATGTTGGCGCCCGTCCCCATGCTGCCGATACCGGAAACAAGCAGGGCAAGAACCCAGAAGTCCGTACTGTGTCCGAGCGAGAACGTCTGCGAGGTGAGAGGAGCGTAAGCGAACCATCCGACGTCGGGAGCATTGCCTGCTCCGTAGAGGCCGTTCCCACCCAGAAAACTGAAATAGAGCAAAAAACCGCCGAACGCGCTCAGCCAGAAGCTGAAGGCATTCAGGCGCGGAAAGGCCATATCGCGAGCGCCAATCATCAGGGGAAGCAAATAGTTGGCAAATCCGAAGACAAGCGGCATGGCGACGAAGAAAATCATCGTCGTCCCGTGCATGGTGAACATCCGGTTGAACACTTCCGGCGAAACGAAGTTATTGTGCGGCCGGATCAACTGGATGCGCATGATGGTCGCTTCTATGCCGCCGAAAATGAGGAACAGCAACGCATAGAGAATGTATAAGATGCCCAGGCGCTTGTGATCTACGGTCGTCACCCACTGGTGAAGTGTCTCGACAAGGGGACGGCGATCGGAGCTCGGGTTGCTGACTGTGATGGACGCTGTGGACATTAGTGGAGTGTCTCCATGTAAGCCGTAATCGAGTCGAGTTGCGAATCACTCAGTCCCATCGCGGGCATCAGGCATCCTGGCTTGAACGCGCCCGGGTCCTGAATCCAACGGCGCAGATTGGCACGCGTATTGGGCACGATGCCCGCGCCAATGGTGTCGCGGCTCATCAAATGAGTCAGATCGGGACCGAACTTGCCGGCGGCCGCGGTGCCGCTGACCGTGTGACAGTTGACGCAAGCGGTGGATTCGAACGTGCGCCGTCCCTCAATCGCACCGTCACGCGCGACCGCCGGCCGCTTCTGGTGATCAATCCATTGGTCGAACTGCTCACGCGTGTCCACGTAAACGCGCAACAGCATCTTGGCGTGCTGCACGCCGCAGTACTGCGAACACTGGCCGAGATAGAGACCGGTTTCGTGGGGGTCGATCCAAGTGCTGTTCGGATGGTTGGGAATCAAATCGGTTTTCCCAGCCAGTCGAGGCACCCAAAAGCTGTGGTCAGTGTCGGCCGAGAGAAGCTTCAGAAAAGTCGGAGTGGGATGAGACGGATCGCTGACCGGGACGTGAAGCTCGTTTGCCGTGACGACGTTTGAACCCGGGTAGCGATACTCCCACCAATATTGGTGGCCAATGACCGTCACTTCGACAGCGCTGGGAGGCGCGACGGCATTTTGGATGTTCGCGATCGCCCGCACTGTCGCCAGCAGCAAAACCACTACGATCAGGATGGGAATCACGGTCCACGCCAGCTCCACCTGCGTGCTCCCATATATCTGCGCCGGTTCGCCTGGGCCCGAACGAGCCTTTTCCCGAAACTTCACTACGGCCCACAAGATTAGGCTGAACACGATCAGGAAGATCAGACCTGTCACCGTCAGTACCAGGGAAGAAAGCCTGGAGATCATGTCGGCGGGTGTCGACGCCGGAGCGAAGATGTTTGTGGGACTGAGTGGCTGGCTAGCCGGATTCGCCCACGCTGCCGCCGCGATACACAAGATCATGGCCGCTGTTTTGATCGTCCCCATGGTTGCCACCGAGCGCGATAGTTGCACATGTGCGGCCATTTAATCGGCGTCAAGAGTCTCGATCAAAAACCAGGAGCGGCGTTCGCTTTGGTCGATCCAGGTCTCAATCAAACTGGTGGTGGCGACGTCGTTATGTTCCGCGCAGAGGGCGTGGGCAGCACGGAGATAGGCCGTCAATTCAATGTTGTCGTCGCGCAGGATGCTCAACATTGCGTTCGCCGTGAGGCTGGACTCATCGTTGTCTTTGAGACGCTGGTGCTGCGCGATGCCGCCGATGGAACGTAGCGAAGTTGCTCCGATCTTGCGGGCGCGCTCGGCGATCTCGTCGGTCATCTCGAAGAGTTGCCCGGCTTGCTCGTCCAGCAGTAAATGGTAGTCCCGAAAATGAGGGCCACGGATGTGCCAGTGGAAACCCTTGGTCTTCAGGTACAACGCGAAAACATCTGCCAGAAGCTTCCGCAGAGCTCC
>Ga0335078_10002055_pt1 | contig 30523 bp, 23 predicted proteins | sample Lox_Sample_32_FD_206711 | JGI IMG/M metagenome (GOLD analysis project Ga0335078, IMG submission 206711) | Soil microbial communities from Loxahatchee National Wildlife Refuge, Florida, United States - Lox_Sample_3.2 | ecosystem: Environmental > Terrestrial > Soil > Wetlands | place: USA... | reverse complement strand
CACCTGTGATGCTCACGCCCAGGCCGCCGTCGCCGCCGCCGGGCGGCTCGGCCTGGACCAGGTCCGGGCCAAGGCGCTGGCGGTCCTTACCGGCAGCGCCAGCATGCGCGCCGATGCGGAGCAGGCCGAGTGGTACGCCGCCCGGGCCATCGCGGCCGATCCGGACGACCGGATGCTCGACGGCTTCTGCTGGGCCAGCCGGGGAGCAGTGGTTCTGCTCGGCGGTGACGCCGCGGCGGCCACCGAACCCTACGCCCGGGGAATGGCGATCCTGGCCCGTCTCCCGCATGCCGAACCGGCGGGGCTGCGGGCGCTGTGGCCGCTGCTCCTGGCCTCGCTTGGTGATCGCCGGGCGGCACGGGCGATCGAGGAGGCCCGCCGGCTCGGCGTCGGCGCCTTCCGCATGAACCGGAGCCTCATCGGCTATGCCGAGGCGGTTCTGGCCGGGCGAGCCGGGCGGCGGCAGCGGGCCAACGAACTGGCGGCGGCCTGCGACGTCGGCTTCACGAACTGCGAGGGCTGGGGCGATCTGGCGAGGTTCTGCGCCGCCCCCGCTGCGCTCGCCGACGGATGGGGCGACCCGCTCCGCTGGCTGGCGGAGGCCGAGGCCGGATTTGATCGCCGGGACCTGCCCCGCCTGGCCGAGCACTGCCGCGAGCTGCTCAAGGAGTCGCAGCCCAATCCCTGGGTGGCGGCCGGAATCACCGCCCGGGAGGCGGACGTGCTGCGCCTTGTCGCCGGCGGGCTCGCTAACAAGGAGATCGCGGCACAGCTGGATCTGTCGCCGCGCACCGTGGAGAAGCACGTCGAGAGCCTGCTGCGCAAGACCGGCGCTCGCTCCCGGACCGGCCTGGCAGCGGCCGCGTCACCAGCCGTCATCCGCGACTCCCAGCGGTCTCCTCCCCCGGCCGCTACGTAGTCCCGGCTGGCATCTACGTGTTGTTCCCGATGTGACGGCAGGCGGCCGGCTGGCACTCTGGCCTGGCCAGGCAGGCCAAGGGAAGGCACCAGCAGATGCCCGAAGCCGCGAGACCGACCGTGGCGGTCAAGAACATCGAGACGCCCGATGAGCGGCATGCGTGCGAACACGCCTCGCTGAGCGTGGTCAACCTGCCCGGCGTCACGATCGCCCGCACTGTGTATCAGCCCGGCTGGAAGTGGTCGACCGACGTCAAACCCGTCGTCGGCACGGAGACCTGCCAGTCCGCTCACAGCGGCTACATCATCTCCGGCCGGTTCCACGCCCGCATGGACGACGGCCGCGAATACGACTTTGGCCCGGGCGACGTGCACGTGGTGTCGGCTGGTCACGATGCCTGGGTGGAGGGCGATGAGCCGTGCGTCGCGCTTGACGTCGCTTTCACCGGCCGCGCCCTGGCCGGGCATGCCGGCCGCTGCCCTTGCGGGGTTGAGTTCCGGGTCGCCAGCGACGACCAGTTCGGCCTCCTTGTCGCCGCCATCCGCGAGCACGCGCGCGGCTCCCACGGGCACCAGCTCACCACCGAGCAGGTGCTCGCCGAGGTGACGGCATGATCGGCTCCGACCTGGAGGGCACCGGGCAGCAAGCCCGGGGACGGCCACGATCCGCGCCACCGGCGAGACGCAACCCGCGCGTCTCCGGCACCTGTTCGTTCTGGAACGAGCGGGACCGGCGGGGAGATCGCGCGCAGCTGTGCGAGCAGATGCCGGAGCAGCAGGAGGGGGCTGCTCCGGCATCTGGCGAGCCCGCCACCCGGATTCGGGTACTTTCCGTCGTCTGGCCGCCACGGCGCCGGCCGTCATGTGGGTCTACCTGCCCGTACAGGGGCCGTGCAGGTAGACGCCGGGCTGCCGGAGCCGTCGGTGCGCGAGCGGCGGGGGGCGCCCGCGGCGGGCGTCAGCCTTCGCTGAGGAGGGCGGCGAGGCGGGTTTCGCGCGGGCGCTCGCCGACGGTGCGGACGGCGCGGGCCAGCGCCGGGCCGGCGCCGTGCACTACGGACAGGTGCCGCTGGGCCCTGGTCAGCGCGGTGTAGGCGAGCGGGCGGGACAGCATCCCGGTCCCCTCGGCCGGGAACACCGCGACCACGGCCGGCCACTCCGAGCCCTGCGCCCGGTGCACGGTGAGCGCCCAGCCGTGCCGCAGGTCCCCGAGCAGCTTGAACGGGATCGTCACCGGGAGCCCGCTGAACGACACGACCAGGCCGTCATCGGCGGTGCCGGTGACCGTTCCCACCTCACCGTTCGCGAAGCCCTCCTCGGCGTGGTTGGCGATCGCCACCACCCGGTCTCCCAGGTCGAAACCGCGGTGCGCGCCCGGTCCCGGGTTGAGCCGGGCCTTGAGCGCCCGGTTCAGCTCGATCGTGCCGGCCGGGCCCTTGTGCACCGGCGTGACCACCTGGACGTCCTCGGCGGCGATGCCGAGAGCGCGGGGGATGGAGTCGGTGACGAGCTGGACCACTCGGCGCGCGGCCTCCGCGCTGCCCCGCGCCGTCACGACCACCACCTCCCGCTCGGGGGAATGCACCGCGGGCAGGTCGCCGCCCCGGACCGCGGTGGCCAGCTTGGCGATGACGCCCCCGTCGCGCTGCCGGTACAGCGTGGTCAGCTCGGTGACCGGCACGGCCCCCGAGTCGATGACGTCGGCCAGCACCCGGCCCGGCCCGATCGACGGCAGCTGCGCCGGGTCGCCGACCAGCAGCAGGCGGGTGCCGTCCGCGCACGCTTCCACCAGCGCCGCGGCCAGCTCCGCGTCCAGCATCGAGCTCTCGTCGACCACCACCAGGTCGGCGTCGAGCGGCCATTCCTCACCCCGCGCGAAGACCCAGCCGCCCTCCCGGCCGCTGTCGGCGCCGCCCGGGAACGCGCCGCCGCTGGCACCGTCCGCGCCCGCGGCGCCGGCGAACAGGCCGTCGGCGGCGGCCGCGTCGGCCTGGCCCGCCCGCGGCATGCCGCGGCCCTGCGCGCCCAGCAGCCGGTGCAGCGTGGTGGCGGGGGCGCCCGCCAGCGCCACCAGCCGTTTGGCCGCCCGGCCGGTCGGCGCGGCCAGGGCGACCCGCAGCCCGTGCGCGGCGGCGAGCGAGACGACGGCCGCCACCGTCCGGCTCTTGCCGGTGCCCGGGCCGCCGGTCAGGATCGACACCCCGTGGTCGGCGACCGCCGTCACGGCCTCGCGCTGCCGGTCGTCGAGGTCCGCGTCACCGGCCCCGGCCGGTTCCCCGGACAGCGGCTCGGCCGTCGCGGCCAGCCGCTGCAGCCCCTCGGCCACCGACTCCTCGGCGATGGCGTACTGGGTCAGCGCGAGCAGCGTGCCGTCCCCGGGCCCGTCGGCCGCGCCCACATCCACCGCGGCGGCCTCCTCCGCCTCCTCGGCGGCGCCGGAGCCGGCCTCGGACACCTCGAACGGCAGCACCGACCCGTCGTCGATCGCCGCGACCACCGCGGCACCGGGCTCCTCCAGGCCGAACCGGCGCAGGGCCGCCAGCACCGCTCTGGCGGGCACCGCCGTGTGCCCGTCCCGCGCAGCCCTGGTCAGCAGGTGCACGGCGAGCGCCCGGCCGCGCCGCGGATCCTGCCGGTCGGCCGCCGCGGCCAGCAGCTGGCGGGCGAACCAGTCAGCCTGGTCGGGGCGGATCTGCGGGAGCAGCAGCAGCTTCCAGGGATCCTCACGCAGCTGCTCGGCCGCGGACGGGCCGAGCAGCGTGACCGCCGGGCCGGCGAACCGGGCCGGTACCCGGCACCGGGTGAGCAGCTCGGCGGCCTCATATGACGGGCGTGCCCGGGCGAAGGACGCGGCGAGCCGGGCCGCCCGCTTCGGCCCGATGCCCTCGACCAGTTCCAGGCGGCCGGCCGTGACGCTGGCGGGGTCGGTGATCCCGGCCGTCCGCAGCTTGTCGACCAGGGTGCGGCCCACTCCGGGCCACAGCCCGGCTAGGCAGAACTCGCCGAAAAGCCCCGCGGCGGTCTCGTCACTCATAGTGGACATCCGGGCCAGCGTAGCCCAGCCGGGCGACGTTCTCGCTGATCTGGCCGGGGCGCGAGGGCCGCCTATCCGGTCTTCGCTTGCCGCCTGCGGGACCGGGCGCGGATACTCCTGTTATGGGAGGCTTGCCGGCCGAGGCGGCTACCGGGCCCGAAGCCATCCGCGCGTCCGATGAGGAGCGTGACGAGGCGGTCAGCGAGCTGCGCGAGCAGTTCGCCGAGGGGCGGCTGTCCCGCGAGACGTTCATGCACCGGATGGACGAGGCGCTCGGTGCCCGGAGCCGCCATGACCTGGACGGGCTCTTCACCGACCTGCCCCGCCGCCGCTGCGCGGGCCTGCTGGCGGCGCTGCGCGCGCTGGCCGGCGGCGCCGCCCGGCAGGGCCGGGACATGCTCGCCGCGGAGAAGGCCGCGCTGTCCCGGCCGCCCGGCAGCCCGGCCGCGCGGCCTCCCGGCGGGCTCCCGGGCGGCCCGCCGGGCCCGGCGCCGCACGGGCCGCCGACGGTACCGGGACCGCCCGCCGTCCTGTTCTTCCCGCCGGCGCCCGGTCTCCCCGGCCGGCCCGGGATCCGTTACACGATCGGCCGGGACAGCCGGTGTGACCTGCTGATCGAGGACACCACGGTGTCGAGGTGGCATGCCTGGCTGGAGCGGGTGGCCGCGGGCTGGGTGCTCACCGATCTCGGTTCCACCAACGGCACCAGGCTGAACGGCTGGCGCCTCCACCACCCGGTGCCCATACAGCCGGGTGACCAGGTGACGTTCGGCTCGGCCCGGTTCGTCATGCGCCCCGGCCGGCCGGGCGCGCCCATGCCCGCACCCGGACCAGCCGGGCCCGGACAGGCCGCACCGGATCAGGGCGGGCCGGATCAGGGCGGGCCGGATCCGGCGGCCGACCAGGCCGGGCCGGATCAGCCTGGTCCCGGGTCCGGCTAGAGTCGGCCTGGTGACGACCGTTCTGCTGGTGCGCCACGGCCTGACCGCGGCCACCGGTCACACCCTGTCGGGCTGGACACCGGGGATACCGCTGGACGACCGGGGCCGGGCGCAGGCGCGGGCGCTGGGCGCCCGGCTGGCCCGGCTGCCGCTGGACGCCATCGTCACCAGCCCGCTGGACCGCTGCCGCCAGACCGCGGAGATCATCGCGGCCGCCCGCGATGGCGGCACCCCCGGCGCCCCGGACGGCCGCGGCGCCCCGGACGGCCCTGGCGCCCCGGCTGGCGGCGGACCGGGCATCCGGCTGGACGAACGGCTGGGTGAGTGCCGGTACGGCGACTGGACCGGCAAGCCGCTGCGGAAGCTGGCCAGGGAACCGCTGTGGCGGGTCGTCCAGGCCCACCCCAGCGCGGTCCGCTTCCCGGGCCCGGACGGGGAATCCATGCTCGACACCCAGCACCGTGCGGTGGCCGCGGTGCGCGCGTGGAACGTAGCCCTCGGCCCGCGCGCCACGTACCTGATCTGCTCGCACGGCGACGTGATCAAGGGAATCATCGCCGACTGCCTGGGCCTGCACCTCGACCAGAGCCAGCGGATCCAGGCCGACCCGTGCTCGCTGACGGTGATCCGGTACACCACCCTGCGCCCGTTCCTGGTGCGGATGAACGACACCGGCGGCGTCGGGGATCTGATGCCGCGGCCGGCGCACGCGAAGGGCGGCAGGGGCCTGCGGGACGACAGTGACGCGGTGGTCGGCGGCGGAGCCGGGGCGGATCCGGCCAGCCGCCGGGGGCGCGCCCCGCTGCCCAGCGCGGCACAAACCCCCGAATCAGCCCCGGAACACACCGGCACCGGGGCCCCTGCCGTTCCCGGACGGCCGGCGGACGCGCGAGGATAGGAACATGCCGGTCTACATGTACGACCCGCCGGAGAGGTTTGTGGCCGGGGCGGTCGGCCAGCCCGGGGAGCGGACGTTTTACCTCCAGGCCACCTCCCGCGGCCGCGTCACGAGCGTCTCCCTGGAGAAGTTCCAGGTCAGCTTGCTGGCCGAACGCCTCGACGAGCTGCTCGACGAGGTGCTGCGGCGCAGCGGCGGATCGCCGGACATCGCGGCGGCGCCGCCGACCGGCCTGCGAGACGACGGCCCGCTTGACATGCCGGTAATGGAGGATTTCCGGGTCGGCGCGATCGCGCTCGCCTGGGACGGCGAGGACGGCCGGGTGGTGATCGAGGCCCAGGAGGCGAGCGAGGAGCCGGTCGAGCCGCTGGCCGCGGAGATCCCGCCGGGCGGGCCGGCCGTACTGCGGGTGCGGATCACGCCGGGCGCGGCCCGGGCCTTCGCCGAGCGTGCCCTGCAGGTCGTTTCGGCCGGGCGGCCGCCGTGCCCGCTATGCGGGCTGCCGCTGAACGCGGACGGGCACATATGCCCGCGGCAGAACGGGCACCGCGCCAGTGCTTGACGGGTTTTCGAGTCCCCCCCGGCGCCTGGCACCCGGCGCCGGCCGGCGTGCGGGCGGCCGGCGGCGCAACCGCGGCGCCGGGCCCGGCGCGGACGCGAACGGGGCCTCCGGGGGCGCCACGCCGCCGGGCGACGACGCGGCCCTGCGCCTGCTGGCGCAGGGCCAGCTGGAGATCGTGGGGCGGCTGGTCGAGGCGTCCAACGAGACCTGGTACTGCGCCGTGCGCGCGGGTGAGCACGAGGCCGCGTGCGTCTACAAGCCGGTCACCGGCGAGCGGCCGCTGTGGGACTTCCCGACCGGCACGCTGGCCGGCCGGGAGGTCGCCGCGTACGTGGTGTCCCGCGCGGCCGGCTGGGACGTGGTACCGCCGACGCTGATGCGCGATGGGCCCTGCGGGCCGGGCATGTGCCAGCTCTGGATCGACGTCGACCCGCAGGTCGACCTCATCGAGCTGGCCCGCCGCAGCGATCACCCCGGGCTGCGCGACCTCGCGGTCTTCGACGCGGTGGTCAACAACGCCGACCGGAAGATCGGGCACCTGCTGCCGATGGCCGGCGGGCACCTGCTCGGCTGCGACCACGGCGTCTGCTTCGCCGAGGACTACAAGCTGCGGACGGTGCTGTGGCAGTGGCGCGGCAAGAGCCTGCCCGGGCGGGCGGTGGAAGCCCTGCACCGGCTGTACGCGCTGCTGGACGCCGGCGAGCTGGCCCGCGAGCTGTCCGCGTGGCTGAGCCCGGGGGAGCAGGCGGCGCTGAGCATCAGGGTGGCGAAGCTGCTCAAGCACCGGGTGCACCCCTACCCGCCGGAAGACTGGCCGGCCATTCCCTGGCCGCCGTACTGAGCGCGGTTCAGATCCCGCCCGGTTCCCCGCGGCGCCCGCGCCGCCGCAGGTAACGCTCGAACTCGCGGGCGATCGCGTCCCCGCTGGCCTGCGGCAGATCGGTGGCGTCCTTGGCCTCTTCCAGCGTGCGGACGTAGTCGGCCACCTCGGAGTCCTGCTGGGCCAGTTCGTCCACGCCGCGCTCCCAGGCCCGGGCCTCCTCGGCCAGGTCGGCCAGCGGCAGCGGCGCGTCCAGGATGTCCTCTACGCCCCGCAGCAGCGCCAGGGTCGCCTTGGGATTCGGCGGGGTGGCTACGTAGTGCGGCACCGAGGCCCACAGCGACACCGCCGGGATGCCCGCCCCGGCCAGCGCGTGCTGCACCACGCCGAGGATGCCGGTCGGGCCCTTGTAGTCGGAGAACGGCGCGCTCAGCGTGGCGGACAGCTTCGGGTCCGAGGCGCCGACCGAAACCGGCACCGGCCGGGTGTGCGGCGCGTCCGCGAGCAGCGCGCCGAGCAGGATGACGGATTCCACGCCCAGCTCGGCCAGGCCCTGGACGAGCTCACTGGTGAACGAGCGCCAGCGCATGTTCGGCTCGATCCCGTGTACCAAGATGATGTCCTTGTCCAGGCCCGTCCCGGCGGGGTCCAGGCCCGTCCCGGCGGGGTCCAGGCCCGTCCCGGCGGGGTCCAGGCCCGTCCCGGCGGGGTCCAGGCCCGTCCCGGCGGGGTCCAGGCCCGTCCCGGCCGGCGCGGGGCCGCGCTCCGGGGCCTCCGCCGCCGCCCCGGAGGCCCCGTCCGGTTCGGTGTCCGCGGCGGCCACGGCCGCGGTATCGGCGGGCTCACCGTCCTCGGCGGCGGCGTTCCTGGAACCGGCGCGGGCCACCGACAGGCGCGTGGTCGGCCACACGAGCCGCTCGATCCGTCCTCCGCTGATCTCGACGACCGGCCGCGTCACCTGGAAGTCGTAGAAATCCTCGGGCTCGACGGCGGCAATCGGCTGTGCCTGCCAGGCGATGCCCAGGTGGCTGATGACGCCGCTAGCCGCCTCCCCGGCGTCGTTCCAGCCCTCGAAGGCGGCGATCGCGACGGGTGAGGTGAGCTTGCCCAGACGCTCGAACTCGATGTTTCCGCCCTCCTCCCTGAACACCACGCTGACCAGGACGCGAGCGGTCACCGAACGCGGTCATCGGTCCCAGCCTACGTGGCCGGCGGAGCTGCGGGCATCATCCACCCCAACCCGCGGTTCTATGTGTTGTATTTAAATGCCTGTCGCCGGGATCCGTAGACTAGGCACATGATCGGGACTGGGGCGGATGCAATGACACCAACCGGGGGAGCCTCGCTGCGCTCGGCCCTGGCCGGCCGGGTCCTCGTGGCCGACGGCGCCATGGGCACGATGCTGCAGTCCAGCGGCGCTGTTCTGGATGATTTTCAGGGCCACGAGGGGTGCAACGAGATCCTCAACGTCAGCCGCCCGGACATCGTGCGGTCGGTGCACGCCGAGTACCTGTCGGCCGGCGCGGACTGCGTCACGACCAACACGTTCGGCGCCAACCTCGCCAACCTGGGCGAGTACGGCATCGCCGACCGGATCGGCGAGCTGTCCGAGGCCGGGGCGCGGCTGGCGCGCGAGGCCGTGACGGCGGCCGGGGAGCCCGGCCGCCCGCGCTGGGTGCTCGGGTCGATGGGGCCCGGCACCAAGCTGCCCACGCTCGGGCACGTGCGGTTCGCGACGCTCCGCGACGCCTACACCGAGAACGCGGCCGGCCTGCTGCGCGGCGGCGCCGACGCGCTCATCGTCGAGACCTGCCAGGACCTGCTGCAGGCCAAGGCCGCGATCATCGGGGCCCGGCGGGCCATCGCCGCGGCGTCCGCCGACGTCCTGCTCATCGCGCACGTGACGATCGAGACGACCGGCACCATGCTGCTCGGCAGCGAGATCGGCGCCGCGCTGACCGCGCTGGAGCCGCTCGGCATCGACGTGATCGGGCTCAACTGCGCCACCGGCCCCGGCGAGATGAGCGAGCACCTGCGCTACCTGGCCGCGCACGCCCGGGTCCCGCTGTCCTGCATGCCCAACGCGGGCCTGCCCGAGCTGACCTCCAGCGGGGCCCGCTACCCGCTCACCCCGGGCCAGCTCGCCGACGCGCACCAGCGGTTCACCAGCGAGTTCGGCCTGTCGCTGGTGGGCGGGTGCTGCGGCACCACCCCCGAGCACATCGCCGCGGTGGCGCAGCGGGTCGGCGGGCGGGCCCCCGCGCACCGGCGCCCCCGCCCCGAGCCGGGGGTCGCCTCGCTGTACGCGCACGTGCCCTTCCAGCAGGACACCACGTTCCTGGCCATCGGGGAGCGGACCAACGCCAACGGGTCGAAGGCATTCCGTGAGGCGATGGCGGCGGGCCGGTACGACGAGTGCGTGGAGATCGCGCGGGCGCAGACCCGCGACGGGGCCCACCTGCTCGACGTGTGCGTCGACTTCGTCGGCCGGGACGGCGTGGCGGACATGCGCGAGATCGCCGGGCGGTTCGCCACCGCCGCCACCCTGCCGCTCGTGCTGGACTCCACCGAGCCGCCGGTGATCGAGGCCGGCCTGGAGCTGCTCGGCGGGCGCGCCGTCGTCAACTCGGTCAACTACGAGGACGGCGACGGCCCGGATTCCCGCATCGCGCGGATCATGCCGCTGGTCCGTGAGCACGGCGCGGCGGTCATCGCGCTCACCATCGACGAGCAGGGCCAGGCGCGCACCGCGGACTGGAAGCTGGCCGTCGCGGTCCGGGTGATCGAGGACCTGACCGCAACCTGGGGCATGCGCCAGTCCGACATCATCGTGGACTGCCTGACCTTCCCGATCGCCACCGGCCAGGAGGAGACGCGGCGGGACGCGATCGAGACGATCGAGGCGATCGCCGAGCTCAAGCGGCGCTACCCGGACGTGCAGACCACGCTGGGCGTCTCCAACGTGTCGTTCGGCCTGAAGCCGGCCGCCCGGGCCGTGCTCAACTCGGTGTTCCTGGCCGAATGCGTCCGGGCCGGGCTGGACTCGGCCATCGTGCACGCCTCGCGCATCATGCCGGTCAACCGGATCCCGGACGAGCAGCGTCAGGTCGCCCTGGACCTGGTCTACGACCGGCGCCGGGACGGCTACGACCCGCTGGCCCGGCTGCTGGAGCTGTTCGAGGGCGTGGACGCGGCGGCGGTCCGGGAGACCCGGGCGGCGGAGCTGGCCCGGCTGCCGCTGTGGGAGCGGCTCAAGCGGCGGATCATCGATGGCGAGCGGACCGGCCTGGAAGCCGACCTGGACGAAGCCCTGGCGCAGCGCCCGGCGCTGGAGATCGTCAACGAGGTGCTGCTGGACGGCATGAAGACCGTCGGTGAGCTGTTCGGGTCCGGGCAGATGCAGCTCCCGTTCGTGCTCTCCTCGGCCGAGGTGATGAAGGCCGCGGTGGGCTACCTGGAGCCGCACATGGAGCGGACCGGGGACGACGGCAAGGGCCGGATCGTGCTGGCCACGGTCAAGGGCGACGTGCACGACATCGGCAAGAACCTGGTCGACATCATCCTGTCCAACAACGGCTACGACGTCGTTAACATCGGCATCAAGCAGCCGATCTCGGCGATCATCACCGCGGCTGAGGAGGCCGGCGCGGACGCGATCGGCATGTCCGGGCTGCTGGTCAAGTCGACCGTGGTGATGCGGGACAACCTGGCCGAGCTGAACTCCCGCGGGCTGGCCGGCCGCTGGCCGGTCCTGCTCGGCGGCGCGGCGCTGACCCGCGCCTACGTGGAGCAGGACCTCGCCGCGCTGTTCGACGGCGAGGTCCGGTACGCGCGCGATGCGTTCGAGGGGCTGCGGCTGATGGACGCGGTGATGGCGGTCAAGCGGGGCGAGGCCGGGGCCCAGCTGCCCGAGCGGCGGACCCGGCAGGTGCGCCGGCCGCTGCGGTCGCTGCCGGGCGAGAGGGCCGACGCCGACGGGCCGGCCCGGTCCGACGTGGCCGAGCTGGCCGAGATCCCCGAGCCGCCGTTCTGGGGGACGAAGGTCGTCACGGACATCCCGCTCGCGGATTACGTCAGCTACCTGGACGAGCGGGCCACCTTCATGGGGCAGTGGGGCCTCAAGCCGTCCCGCGGCTCCGGCGGCGCGACGTATGAGGAACTGGTGGCGGAGCACGGCCGGCCCCGGCTGCAGATGTGGCTGGAGCGCGCGCGCGCCGAGGGCCTGCTCGAGGCGGCCGTGGTGTACGGGTACTTCCGCTGCGTCAGCGAGGGCAACGACCTGGTCGTGCTGAACGACGACGGCAGCGAGCGGGAACGCTTCACGTTCCCCCGGCAGCGCCGGGACCGGCGGCTGTGCCTGGCCGACTTCTTCGCCTCCCGCGCCTCCGGCCGGACCGACGTGGTGGCGTTCCAGCTCGCCACGATGGGATCCCGGGTCAGCCAGGCCACCGCCGAGCTGTTCGCGAAGAACTCCTACCGCGACTACCTGGAGCTGCACGGCCTGTCCGTCCAGCTCACCGAGGCGCTCGCGGAGGGCTGGCACACGAGGATCCGGCGCGAGCTGGGGTTCGCCGGCCAGGACCCGGCCCGCATCGAGGACTTCTTCCGGCTCGGGTACCGGGGCGCGCGGTACTCGTTCGGCTACCCGGCCTGCCCGGACCTGGCGGACCGGGCGAAGGTCGCGCGGCTGTTGCGGCCCGGCGACATCGGCGTGGAGCTCACCGAAGAGATGCAGCTCGTTCCCGAGCAGTCCACCGACGCTCTCGTGGTTCATCACCCAGAGGCGAAATACTTCAGCACGTGACCGGTGCCCCGGCCAGGGCGCTGGGCGCCGTGCTGTTCGACCTGGATGGGCTGCTCATCGACTCCGAGCCGCTCTGGTTCGCGGTCGAGACCGACGTGATGGCGCGCCTCGGCGGCCGCTGGACCGCGGCCGACCAGCAGGCACTGCTCGGCGGCGCGCTGGAGAACTCCGTCCGCTACCTCCTGGACCGGGCCGCCATCCCGGCCGACCCGGCGCAGGTGGCGGAGTGGATGACCGGCGGGATCGAGGCCCAGGTCCGCGACCACGGGGTCACCGTGATGCCCGGGGCGGAAACGCTGGTCGCGGAGGTGGCGGCGGCCGGCCTGCCCTACGCGCTGGTGACGTCCTCGCAGCGCCGGTTCGCCGAGGCCGTGCTGGCCCGCACCGGGCTGCGGTTCCCGGTCGTCGTGTCTGGCAACGATGTCCGCCGCGGCAAGCCCGACCCCGAGCCGTACCTGCTGGCCGCGCGCCGGCTTGGTGTGCCGCCGCCCTGGTGCCTGGTCCTGGAGGACTCCATCACCGGGGTGAGCGCGGCCGAGGCGGCCGGCTGCGCGGTGGTCGCGGTGCCGACGCTGCGGCCCATCGAGCCGCGGCCGGGCCGGCTGGTCCTGCCGTCGCTGAGCGGCGTCAGCCTCGGCTCGCTGCGCGCCGCCTACGCGAAGGCGGCGGCGCAGGCCCACCGGGCCCGGGCGGCCGAGCGGGCGGGCTGACCGGGCTGATCACTGGCCGCTGGCGGTCTCCGCGGCCGTCAGCTCCGCGGCGCCCTCCTCCGGCTCGCGCAGCGGGAAGTGGCACGCCGCCAGGTGCCCCTTGGCGGTGAACGGGCGCAGCGGGGGTTCCTCCTTGGCGCACAGGTCCTGCGCGAACGGGCACCGGGTGCGGAACCGGCAGCCGGACGGCGGCGCCACCGCCGACGGCAGCTCGCCGGTGACCCCCTGGCTCTCCTTGGCCCGCTCCAGCAGCGGATCCGCGACCGGCACGGTGTCGATGAGGCCCTTGGTGTAAGGGTGGATGGGGCCGAAGTACACCTCGTCGGCCGGCCCGACCTCCACCAGCTTGCCCAGGTACATGACCCCGATGGTGTCGGACAGGTACCGGACCACCGACAGGTCGTGGGAGATGAACAGGTATGTCAGGCCGTTGTCCTGCTGCAGGTCCAGCATCAGGTTCAGGATCTGCGCCTGGATGGAGACGTCCAGCGCGGACACCGGCTCGTCGGCCACGATCATGCTCGGCCGCAGGATCAGTGCCCGGGCCAGGCCGAGCCGCTGCCGCTGGCCGCCGGAGAACTCGTGCGGGTAGCGTTCCAGCGCCGCGCGCGGCAGGCCGACCTCGTCCAGGATCGCGGCGATCCGCTTGTCCTGGTCGGACCGGCTTCCCTGCTTCTGGATCACCAGCGGCTCGCGCAGGATCGTGCCCACCCGCATCCGCGGATCCATCGAGGCGTAGGAATCCTGGAACATGAGCTGGACCTTGCCGCTGCGCTGCCGCCGGGCCCGGCCGCTCAGCTTGGTCAGGTCCTCGCCGTCGAAGACGATCGAGCCGGAGTTGGCGTTCTCCAGCCCGACGATCAGCCGGCCGATGGTGGTCTTGCCGCAGCCCGACTCGCCCACCATGCCGAACGTCTTGCCGCGCGGCACGTCGAAGCTGACGTCGGCGACCGCGCTGACGCTGCCGACCCGGCGCTGCAGCACCGCCCCCGCGGTGACCGGGAAATCCTTCACCAGGTGCCGGACCGTCAGCAGCGACCCGTCCGCGGCGGCGGCGCCGACGCTGGGCGCGCTGGCCAGCACCGGGACCATCCCCTCGGCCGCCTCGGCCTCCGCTTCCGCCGCGGCGACCGTGGGCGCGTCCGCGCCCGGGGCGGCCTGGTCGAGGGCCGCCTCGCCGACCGGGAAGAAGCAGCGGTACTCGTGCAGCGCGACGTCGCCCGTCAGGTCGGGCTCGGTCTGCCGGCACGAGTCCTGTGCGTGCCGGCAGCGCGCCGCGAACCGGCAGCCCTCCGGCGGGCTGGTCAGGTCCGGGGGCTGGCCCGGGATGTTGTACAGCCGCTTGGCCACGCCGACCGGCTCCACGATCTTGTCCGGCAGCGCCTCGAACAGGGCCTCGGTGTAGGGATGCCGCGGGTTGGCGAACAGCGTGGTGGTGTCCGTCGTCTCGACCACCTTGCCGGCGTACATTACCGCGACCCGGTCCGCGCGCCCCGCGATGACCCCGAGGTCGTGGGTGACCAGGATGACCGCCATGTCCAGGCGCCGCCGCAGGTGGTCGATCAGCTCCAGGATCTGCTTCTGGATGGTGACGTCCAGCGCGGTGGTCGGCTCGTCGGCGATCAGCAGCTTCGGCTCGCAGGCCAGCGCCATCGCGATCATCACGCGCTGGCGCATGCCGCCGGACAGCTGGTGCGGGTAGTTGCCGATCCGCTCGGCCGGCTTGGGCATGCCGACCAGGCCGAGCACCTCGACGGCGCGCTCCAGCCCGGCCTTCTTGTCCGCGCCGCGGTGCAGCCGGACGCTCTCCGCGATCTGGTCACCGATGGTCATCGTCGGGTTGAGCGACGTCATCGGGTCCTGGAAGATCATGCCGACCACGTTGCCGCGGACGTCCTGCATCGCCACGTCGTCGAGGTGGGTGATGTCGCGGCCGTCCAGGGTGATGCTGCCGCCCACGATGTGCCCGCCGTTGGGCAGCAGCCGCATCACCGACAGCGCGGTTATCGTCTTGCCGCAGCCGGACTCGCCGACGATGCCGAGGCACTCGCCCGGGTCGACGCTCAGGTTGACGCCACCGATGGCGTGCACGGTCGACCTGCGCAGCCGGATCTCGGTGTGCAGGTCCTTTATTTCCAGCAGGGGTGCCATGCGTCCTCGTCGAGGTTTCGGGAGGGCGCCGGCCGGGGCCCGGCCGGCGCCGCGAGCGGGGGGTGTGTCAGCGCCGCTGGAGGCGGACCTCGAAGGCGTCGCGGAGCGCGTCCCCGATGAAGTTGATGGCAATGACGATCAGGATGATGCACAGGCCCGCCGGGTAGATCAGCCACCAGTAGCCGTCGTAGACGTAGTTCACGCCGTTGCTGAGCATGCCGCCCCAGTCGGTCTGCGGCGGCGGCACGCCCAGGCCCAGGTAGCTGAGCGCGACCACCAGCAGGATCGCGTCGGCGACCTGGAAGGTCGCGTTCACGATGATCGTGCCGACCGCGTTCGGCGCGATGTGCCGCAGCACCGCCCGGCTGCCGCCGCCGCCCATCACCTTCATCGCCTGCACGTAGTCCCGCACCCGCAGCGACAGCGCCTCGCCGCGGATCAGCCGGGCGGTGGTCAGCCACGAGGTCAGCGCGATGACGATGATCAGCTCCGCTTCGGTGGCCGGGAACATCGACACCACGACCAGCGCCAGGAACAGCACCGGGATCGCCAGAATCGCGTCCACCAGGCGCATCATGACCGCGTCCGCGGCGCCGCCGACGTAGCCGGCGATCGCGCCCCACAGCGTGCCCAGCACGGTGGCCAGGATGGCCGCGGCGAAGCCGACCTCCAGCGACACCTGGCCGCCGACCATCAGCCGCCCGAGCACGTCGTAGCCGCTGGAGTCGGTGCCGAGCGGGTGGGCCGAACTCGGCGGCTGGTTCTCGATGGCCAGGTTGGTGTGCACCTGGTCGGTGTGGTACAGCAGCGGCCCGACGTAGCAGAACAGCACCATCGCGACGACGATGATCACGCCCGCGATGGCGAGCTTGTTCTCCAGGAAGACCTCAAGGCCCCGCACGAACAGGCTGCGCGTCTTGCCCGGGGGCAGCGCCCCCGGCCCGCCGTCCGTAATCCGGGCCTCGTCGGGGACGATGCCCCCGAGCCCGGGCGTCAGCGGGGTGCCGATTCCGGGCGCCAGGGGTTCCGGCGCGGACGAGGGCATGGTCATGAGCTCACATACCTCACACGGGGATCGAGCACCGCGTACGCGATGTCGGCCAGCAGCGATCCGGCCACGGTCGCGATCGCGACCACGACCAGCACGCCGAGCAGGGTCGGGTAGTCCTGCTGCTGCGCAGCCTGGTAGAACAGGTAGCCCATCCCCGGATAGTTGAACACGGACTCGGTGATCAGCGCGCCGGACACGATCAGCGGCAGGTTGAGCCCGATCAGCGTGGCGATCGGGATCAGCGAGTTGCGCAGCACGTGCCGGATCAGCACCCGCCGTTCCGAGGCGCCCTTGGCCCGCGCCGTGCGCACGTAGTCCTCGGTGATGTTGTCCAGCGTGGACGAGCGCATGTACCGGCTGAACAGCGCGAACGTGATCAGGGCCAGGGTCGCCACGGGAAGGGTGAGGTCCTTCCAGTCGGTGAAGTCGCTGACCAGGCCGCCCTGCGGGCCCTCGGCGCCGAAGATGTGCAGCTGGTCGGCGAAGATCATGATCAGCACGGTGCCGACGAAGAACGACGGCGCCGCGTAGAACAGGAAGGAGATTCCGGTGAACGTGTAGTCCACCGCCTTGTTGCGGCGCACCGCCTGCCATACCCCGATCGGGATGGCGACGAGCAGGGCGATGATGGTGGAGATGCCGACCAGGATGATTGTCTTCGGCAGGTGGCTGCCGAGCAGCGACGCGACGCTCTGGTTCAGCTTCCACGAGTAACCGAGGTTGCCCCGGACCAGGTGGCCGAGCCAGAGGAAGTACTGGCCGAACCACGGCTTGTTGAAGCCGTAGGTGGCGTCGAACTGCGCGATGGTCTGCGGGTTCCGGTAGGCGGTGGGCCCCAGGATGGCGATGGCCACGTTCCCGGGGATCGCCCGGAGCAGGATGAATGTGATCATCGTGACCAGCAGGAGCACGATCACCGCCTGCAGCAGCCGCCGGATGAGAAAACCTATCAACACAAGCTCCTCTGGCGTGCCGACGGGGGCGCCGGGCGGACCCGGCACCCCCGCCGCGCCGCGTGCGCGGCGACCGGCACAACAATCATGGTTACTTGGTGAAGTACCAGTTCTCCGGGTTGATGTACAGGGTTGTCGGCTGCGGGATGACCCCGTGCAGGTTGTTGGCGACCTCCGTCAGCTCGTAGGCGCCGTTCGGCTGCCACATCTCCGGCAGCTTCGTCTGCAGGTAGTCCTGCCAGGTGTACAGCGGCTGCATCGAGGAGCTGGTCAGCGTCTGGCTGATCAGGTTGTCGTTCTGGGCGTCCTTGTAGCCGCCGGAGTTGGCCGCCGAGCCGCTCTGGAACAGCGTCTCACCGGTGGGGTAGTAGTCGGGCGCGAACGCCCAGCCGCCGCCCCAGTTGGCGAAGTCCCACTTGCAGGACGATCCGGTGACCACGCAGTTACCGCCGCCGATCGCGGTGACCTGGTTGAACGGCTTCGGCTGGAGCTGGAGCTGGATGCCGGCCTCCGAGGCGTTCGACTTCAGCTGGGTCATCTCGCCTTCGATCCAGTTGGTACCGGTCGCATACGGCAGGGTGAACGACGCGCCCTGGCCCTGCGTGACACCGCCGCCGCACAGGCTGGGGTTGGTGCAGGTGGACGTGCCGTTGGGCACGACCTTCCAGCCGTGGCTGGACAGCAGCTCCTTGGCCTTGGCCACGCTGAACGGGAACGGGTCGCCCTTCTTGCTCTGCGGGGACAGGTAGCTGGTGACCGGGTAGGACGGGACCGGGCCGACCGTCGGGAACCCGTACCCGCGCAGCGGGCCGGAGATGACGGCCGCCTGGTTGACCAGGTACTCCAGCGCCTGCCGGAAGTACAGCTGTTTGAGCACCTTGCCCTCGGGCGTGGTCGAGTTCTGGTTGGGCACGAAGTAGTTGATGCTCCATGAGTACAGCGGGTCGAGCGTGTACCCGGACACCGGGTTCGTGCCGACCGTGGCGCTGGCCGGCTTCGTCGGCGCGTCCGTGGTGGGCAGGTAGCCGACGTCGATCTTCTGGCCGCCGCTGCCGCCCGCGCGCAGCACGTTGTACTCGGAGTCCTCGGTGGTGTACGGCACCTCCTTGAATTGCGCCAGGGTCGGCTTGACCGGGCCGGAGTAGGACGTGTTCGGCACGAACGTGGCGTGCCCGTCCGCGTTGAAGGCCTGCAGCTTGAACGGCCCGTCCACGACGCTCCACAGCGGCGAGCTGGCCCAGGTCGACATGGCCTTGGACTGGCTGTCCAGGTAGCTGAAGACCGCCTTGCAGTCGGCCACGTTGTCGGTGCAGTCACTCGGGCCGGACGCGGTGCGGTCCCACGCCTTCGGCATCGGGCTGATCTGGCTCAGCTCGTTGTAGGTGAACCAGGTCGGGGAGTAGGCCTTGTTCATCGTCATGGTGATCGTGGTCGGGCTGGTCGCCTTGACGGCGGTGACGTTGGTCGGGAACCCGCCGGGCACGAACGCGCCCCATTCGGTCTGGCCGACCGCCTGCAGCATGTGGATCCAGAACAGCACGTTCTGCGCGGACACAGCCGTGCCGTTGGACCACTTGTAGTTCTTCAGCGTGATCGTGACCTGATCGCCGTTGTAGACCGGCTGGTCGGCCAGGCTGAGCGAAGTGTTCAGCGTGGGCTGCGTGCCGTTGCCGAACCAGTACAGCGGCCGGTACAGCAGGTACTGCAGGTAGCCGAAGTTCGACGCGCTAAAGTAGGTGCTGCTCGCCATCGGGAAGATGTAGTTCGGCGTCACCGACGGCGGGAGCGCGTAGGTGGCCACACCACCCTGCTCCTTCGTGCCGCCCGTGGACGTACTCGTCCCGCCGCCGCTGCTGCAGGCGCCCACGACCAGGGCGATCGCCGCGGCGCCGCAGCCCGCGATGGTGGCCATGCGGGCGCGCCGGCCCCGGGACGGCGCGCTGCCGGGCGTGTCCTGGCTGCCGGCCCGCGTGCGGCCGGCCAGCCATAGCCCTCGTGTTCGTTGCTGCTCGGGATGTCCTCCCATGCGGCAGCTCCTTCTAGCTAGTCGTCGTGAGCGATCGGCAGTTTCGGGTGCGCCGACGTGCTCTGATGCGAGTTGATGTTCTGAGTATCACGATGCGACCGTAATCCCCAAAACGTCGTTCGGGATCGCTCCCTGCTCGTGATACCTGCGTTATCGTGACACCGCCAGCGCAGCGAATATGTTTCAGTCCAGCCGATAATCTGTTACGGTTTCGTCGCGTCTGGGCCCGGGGTGGTGCCATAGATTCTTGCCCCGGGAAGGCCTTATAACGGAGCATGCGCCGTAAGACCCGGACCAATCGGAAGAATTTCTGGATTATCGGACAGGCGCCGTACGCCGCCCCCGGGGGCGGGGGTGGCCGGTACGGGCGTTCGCCGCTGGGCCCCGGCGGGCGGGCCGCGCGCGGCGCGGCGAGGGCCCGACGCGCCGCCCCCGCGCGCGGCACTACGCCAGGATCACCGCGACCAGCAGCAGCGCCGGCAGCACGACGGCCAGCACCGCGCGCCAGCTCCAGGCCGAGGCCGGGTCCGGCACAAGGCCGGGTGCGTCGGCGCGGGCCCGGCGGGCCCGCTCGGCCAGCGCCCGCGTGATCCGCTGGGTCTCCTGGCGGTGCACCGCGCCCGGCGACCCGGCCGTGGCGGCCTGGCCGCCCACCGAGCGCCGGGCCAGCCCGCCGGGCCCGAAGGAGGCGTGCAGCCCGGAGATCACCCCGGCCCGCCGGGGCGACTGGAGCGCCCACGCCTGGATCACCCGGGTGCGCTGGCCGGAGCCGGGCTCAGCGACTGGCGGCGGATCCTGGCCGCCATCAAGAATGCCGGATCCGCCACCGGGCGGGCCGGAGCCGGGCTCCGGCCACGCGCAGTGCACCCGCAGCAGGTCGCGCAGGTCCACGTCCGTCACCGCCGGCCACGGCACCCGGTGATCACGCAGCGGGTTGCGGATCACGATGCCGTCGGCCGCCGCGAGCACCCGCGGGCGCTGCGCCGCGACGTAGACGATCCCGGTGATCAGCACGAGCGTCGCGGCGGCCACCGCGGACAGGTGATCACGCCCCTGCACCGCGATGTCGATCAGGTTGGCGGCCGCGAACGCGAGCCACACCCACCAGGCGAGCACGGCCAGCGGCGACCGGTACGTGTCCGGCGCGCCGGTCCCGGGGCCTGCGGGCGAGGCTGAGCTGTGCATGTCCGGCTCAGGATATGAGACGACCGCGGCTGTTCCGCGTGCGGGCGGCGCGCCTGCCTGCCGCTTCCACATTTGCTGCTGGAAGGCCCAGCGGATCTGCGCGGCCGAAGAGCCGCTGGCCGCCGAACTCAGCCCTGGCCACCTGGTCGCCCGCCACTTCCCGGAGCCGGTGCCCGGCGCTCCGGTGCCTGGCGCTGGCTAGGTGATGCCGTGCTTGCGGAGGATGTCTTCCACGCCGGCCAGATCGTCATCGTCGTCGAAGACGCCCTTGCTGCGCTTGGCTCCGCGCGCGGGCCGGGTCGCGAGTTCCTTGGTGGCCGGCTCGGCCTTCCCGCCGCCGTTACGGCCGGCGGCCTTCGGGCCGCTGCGCCCGGCGGCTACGGCCGCCGTCCCGTCCCGGCCCGCGGCCCTGGCCCCCGGCTCGCCCGTGGCGGCGGCATTGGACCGCCTGCGGCGGCGCTTGCCGGCGCCCGACACGAAGAACAGCAGCACGGCCAGCGCGGCCACGCCGACACCGGACCATACCTGCAGGGAGAAGGCGAAGGACGTGGCGAACGCCCCGATCGCGGAGCCGATCTTCCAGAACATCCTGATCGAGCCGGTCAGGTAGGCGGCCAGCGGGAGCAGCGACCACGCCGCCCCGCGGAGCCCCGCGTAGATCCCGCGCTTGCGCATCGCGAACCAGCTCGCGACCAGCCCGAGGCCCGTCAGCCCGGCGCAGAGCGGCAGCCAGGCGATCGCGTTGTATGTGGACATCGTTCACCTCGACAGCGCTAGACGCCTATCCGAGGGCGCGGGCCCCTGCTCCCATCGTTACACAGCGGCGGGACCACATGAACCATCCGGGCGGTTAGCGGGCATAGGCGGCTGCCCGTCGTCGGGGCGGCGGGGCGGCGGCGGGCCAGCCTCCGGCGGCAGCGGCGGCGGAGTGCCGCCGAATTCGGGGCACAGCGGCTTGTGCGCGCACCATTCGCACAGGCGGCCGGGGCGCGGCCGCCAGTCCCGGGCCAGCCGGGCGCGCTCGATGGCCTGCCAGAGCGCCTGCACCTTCCGCTCGGTGGCCCGCAGATCCGCCTCGTCCGGCGCGTACCGGACCACCTGCCCGTCACCCAGGTACATGAGCTGGAGCAGCCGGGGAATCTGCCCGCGCGCCCGCCACAGCACCAGCGCGTAGAACTTCATCTGGAACAGCGCCCGCGCCTCGAAATCCTGCGGCGGCGCCTTGCCGGTCTTGTAGTCGACCACCCGGATGTCCCCGGCCGGGGCGATGTCCAGCCGGTCGATGTAGCCGCGCAGCCGGAGCCCGGACGCCAGCTCGGCCTCGACGTACAGCTCGCGGTCGGCGGGCCGGAGGCGGCGCGGATCCTCCAGCCGGAAGTAACTGTCGACCGCGGCGGCCGCATCCCGGATCCAGGCATCCCGCTCGGCCTCCCCGGCGAACAGCCCGGCCAGGTCCGGCTCCGCGGCGGCCAGCCGGTCCCACTCCGGCTGCACCAGCGACTGCGCCGCCGCCGGGGTCCGGTCGGCGGGGGTGAGGTCGAACAGCCGTTCCAGCACCGCGTGCACGAGCGTGCCGCGGGCCGCCGCCGCGCTCGGCGGCTCCGGCAGCTTGTCGATCACCCGGAACCGGTACAGCAGCGGGCAGGTCATGAAATCGGTGGCGCGCGACGGTGACAGGGCGCGCCCGCGCGGCGCGCCCGGGCTCTCCTCGGCGGGGGCCGGATCGGCGATCTCCACCGCCACGAGTTCTTCCACGACCCCGAGCGTAGGGGAGGGCACCGACACCCGGCGGTCTTTCCGCGGGCGCCGGCCCGGCCTTTCGGCGGCCGGAAGGCGCGTCCGGGCACGTAGCATCAGTGATGTGGCAGGCATGACGCCCGATCGGCGAGACCAGCGGCCGCCGAGGCAACCGGAACAGCGGGGATCCGGGATCGTGATTGCGCGCCCGTTCGGCATCCCGGTGACGATCTCGCCGGGCTGGTTCGTGATCGCCGGCGTGTTCATCGTCATCTACGCCAACGACCTGGCCGGGACGGTCGATGGCGACACAAGGTACGTGGTGGCCGCCGCCTTCGTGGTGCTGCTGTACCTGTCGGTGCTGGTGCACGAGCTCAGCCACTCGCTGGTGGCCCGCGGCTACGGCCTGCCGGTGCGGCGCATCCTGCTCTACCCGCTCGGCGGGATCTCCGAGATCGAGCGCGAGCCGCAGACCCCTGGCCGGGAGTTCACCGTCTCCGCGGCCGGGCCGGCGGTCTCGCTGGCGCTGTTCGGTATCGGCTACGGGCTGATGAAGGTGATACCGGACGGCATCCCGGGGGTCATCGTCAGCCAGTTCCGCTGGGCCAACCTGGTCGTCGGGCTGTTCAACCTGCTCCCCGGCCTGCCGCTGGACGGCGGCCGGATGCTGCGCGCCGTGGTGTGGAAGGTCACCGGGCGGCCCGGTACGGCCACCATCGCGGCCGCCTGGGCGGGCCGGGTGCTCGCCGTGGCGCTGCTCATCGTGCCGGTCGGCTACGCGATGGCCAGGGGCGAGAATCAGGACCTGATGAGCATGCTGTGGCTGGTGTTCATCGCCGGGTTCATGTGGATCGGCGCCGGGCAGTCGATCCGGGCCACCCGGGTACGGGAGCGGCTGCCGGGCATCCAGGCGCGCCGGCTGGCGCGCAAGGCCATCCCGATCCCGGCCAGCCTCCCGCTGGCCGAGGCGATCCGGCGGGCCGACGAGAACAGCGCACGCGCCCTGGTCGTGGTGGATCACGATAACGCGCCGATCGCGATCGTGAACGAGTCCGCGGTCATGGCGACGCCGCCGCAGCGCCGGCCGTGGATCGAGGCCGGGACGCTGGCCCGCAAGCTCGACCCCGGCCTTGTGCTGCCCGCCGACCTGGGCGGGATGGCGCTGATCGACGCGGTCCGCAAAACGCCCGCCAGCGAATACCTGGTGGTCGAGCCGACCGGTCAGGTCTACGGGGTGCTGGCCGCGGCCGACCTGGACGGTGCGTTCGCCGGCGTGTGAGGCCGCGCCCGCCGATACCCTGTCCGGCATGATCCGCCAACGCCGGGGGCCGTTCGGGCCGGGTGACCGTGTGCAGCTCACCGACCCCAAGGGCCGCCGGCACACCGTGGTCCTGGAACCGGGCAAGACCTTCTTCACCCACCGGGGCTCGCTGCGCCACGACGACCTGATCGGCGCGCCGGACGGCAGCGTGGTGACGTCCTCGGGCGGCACGGCCTACGTCGCGCTGCGCCCGCTGCTGGCCGACTTCACGCTGAGCATGAGGCGCGGCGCGGCGGTCGTCTACCCCAAGGACGCCGCGCAGATCGTCGCGATGGCCGACGTCTACCCCGGCGCGCGGGTGGTCGAGGCGGGTGCCGGGTCGGGCGCGCTCACCTGCTGGCTGCTGCGGGCCGTGGGTGAGTCCGGAGCGGTGATCTCCTTCGAACGGCGCGCGGACTTCGCCGAGGTCGCGCGGCGCAACGTGGCGGCCTTCTTCGGTGGCGTGCCCGCCGCCTGGGAACTGGTCGCCGGCGATTTCGCCGCCCCGGCCCCGGCCCCGGGTACGGCAGCGGACACCGGGGGCACCGGGGCCGCTGGGAGCACCGGGGCCGCTGGGAGCACCAGGGCCGCTGGGAGCACCAGGGCCGCCGGGGCCGCCGGGGGCACCGGGGCCGCCGGGAGCACCAGGGCCGCCGGGGGTACCGGGGCCGCCGGGGGCAGCGGGGCCGCGGGGGAGATTGGGGCCGCGGGGAACATCGGGGACACCGGGGCCGCAGCGGAGATCGTAGCCGCAGGGGACACCGGGACCGCAGGGGACACCGGGAGCACCGGGGTCATAGGAGACACTGGAGGCGCCAGGCCCGGCCGTCCGCTGAGAGCGGATGACGCCGACCGCGTAATCCTCGACATGCTCGCCCCGTGGGACTGCCTGGACGCCGCCGCCCGGGCTCTCGTGCCCGGCGGTGTGCTGTGCTGCTACGTGGCGACCACCACCCAGCTTTCCCGGACGGTAGAGGCGCTGCGCGGCGGCGGCCGGTTCGACGAGCCCGCGGCGTGGGAGTCGCTGGTGCGCGGCTGGCACGTGGACGGCCTGGCCGTCCGCCCCGACCAGCGGATGGTCGGCCACACCGGTTTCCTGGTCACGGCGCGGCGGCTGGCCGATGGGGTCACGCCCCCGCCGCGGCGGCGCCGCCCGGCCAAGGGAGCGCACCCGGCGGAGGCCGCTGAGAGCCCGGTGACCACGCCGGGCCCTGCGCCGAGCCCGGACGGCAAGTCCCGACGCTAACCAAAAGTGGCTAAACGTAACGATCTGCCGTGCAGCCCGCTTCGGACGGCGCGCCGCGGGGCATTAATCGGCTGCGGGGTGTGCTCTTACTAACGCGGGCTGCCAGGTTACGAAAGACGCCGCGGTAGGTAGGGTCTAGATAATTCAGGGCACCGGAAGGAGGTGAGGGCCGTGGGAAGCAGGGACGAAAGCTCACGTGCCTCACGGCATGACGATGAGGTCAAGGGCCTTACCGCGCAGATCTCCTTCCTTGACGAGGAGATCGCTGCATTGCGCCGCAGGCTCGCCGATTCGCCACGCCAGGCGCGGCTTCTCGAGGAGAGGCTGCGCGAGACCGAGGCCAGCCTCGCCGCCGTCACCGCGCAGAACGAGCGGCTGACCGGCACGCTGCGGGAGGCCCGGGACCAGATCGTCGCGCTCAAGGAGGAGGTCGACCGGCTGGCCCAGCCGCCGTCCGGCTTCGGCATCTTCCTGGGGGCCACCGACGACAGCACCGCCGACGTGTTCACCGGCGGCCGGAAGATGCGGGTCCACGTGAGCCCCGCGGTAAAGCTCGAAAGCCTTAAGCCCGGCCAGGAGGTCGTGCTGAACGAGGCGCTCAACGTGGTCCTCGCCGAGGGATTCGAGAGCGCCGGCGAGATCGTCATGCTCAAGGAACTGCTTGAGGACGGCGAGCGGGCGCTGGTCATCTCGCACGCCGACGAGGAGCGGGTGGTCCGGCTGGCGGACCCGCTGCGCGCCTCGACGCTGCGCAGCGGCGACTCGCTGCTGCTGGAGCCGCGGTCGGGCTACGTGTTCGAGCGGATCCCGAAGGCGGAGGTCGAGGAGCTCATCCTGGAGGAAGTCCCGGACATCGTCTACTCCGACATCGGCGGCCTGTCCTCTCAGATCGAGCAGATCAGGGACGCGATCGAGCTCCCCTACCTGCACGCGGACCTGTTCCGGGAGCATCAGCTCCGGCCGCCCAAGGGCGTGCTGCTGTACGGGCCGCCCGGCTGCGGGAAGACGCTGATCGCCAAGGCGGTCGCGAACTCCCTCGCCAAGCAGGTCGCGGAGAAGACCGCGGCGGACGGCACCGTGCCGCCCGGCTCCTCGGGCCGCAGCTTCTTCCTCAACATCAAGGGCCCCGAGCTGCTGAACAAGTACGTCGGCGAGACCGAGCGGCACATCCGGCTGGTCTTCCAGCGGGCCCGCGAGAAAGCCAGCGAGGGCATGCCGGTCATCGTGTTCTTCGACGAGATGGACTCGATCTTCCGCACCCGCGGCTCGGGCGTCTCGTCCGACGTGGAGAACACGATCGTGCCGCAGCTGCTGAGCGAGATTGACGGCGTGGAGGGCCTGGAGAACGTCATCGTCATCGGCGCCTCCAACCGCGAGGACATGATCGACCCGGCCATCCTGCGGCCGGGCCGGCTGGACGTCAAGATCAAGATCGAGCGGCCGGACGCCGAGGCGGCCAAGGACATCTTCTCCAAGTACATCCTGTCGGGGCTGCCGCTGCACCCGGACGACCTCACCGAGCACGGCGGCTCGCGCGACGGGACCGTCGACGCCATGATCCAGCGGGTCGTCGAGCGGATGTACACCGAGTCGGAGGAGAACCGGTTCCTGGAGGTCACCTACGCCAACGGCGACAAGGAGGTCCTGTACTTCAAGGACTTCAACTCCGGCGCCATGATCCAGAACATCGTGGACCGGGCCAAGAAGATGGCCATCAAGGAATTCCTCGACACGGGGCAGAAGGGCCTGCGGGTGGCGCACCTGCTGTCCGCCTGCGTCGACGAGTTCAGCGAGAACGAGGACCTGCCGAACACCACCAACCCGGACGACTGGGCGCGCATCTCCGGCAAGAAGGGCGAGCGCATCGTCTACATCCGCACCCTGGTGTCGGGCAAGACGGGCACCGAGGCGGGCCGGTCGATCGACACCGTGGCCAACACGGGCCAGTACCTGTGACGCGGGTGGACAGGCCCGCGCCGTCACCGTGGCGCGTGCCCCGGCCGTGTGCCGTAACGTCGGCTGAGCCGTGTGTCTGGGCCGTAGCCCTCGGCCGGGCGGCATAGGCTGCTGACATGAGTGTGCTGCGGGTGATGGGCACCGAGACCGAGTACGGCATCTCGGTACCCGGCCAGCCAGGGGCCAACGCGATGGTGACCTCGTCCCAGATCGTGAACGCATACCAGGCCGCGACGGCGGCCCGGGCGCGGCGGGCCCGGTGGGACTTCGAGGAAGAAAATCCGCTCCGCGACGCCCGCGGCTTCGACCTGGCCCGGGAGAGCGCGGATTCCACCCAGCTCACCGACGAGGACCTGGGCCTGGCCAACGTCATCCTGACCAACGGGGCCAGGCTGTACGTGGACCACGCGCACCCGGAATATTCCACCCCGGAGTCCACCAACCCGCTGTCCGCGGTGATCTGGGACAAGGCCGGCGAGCGGATCATGGCCGAGGCCGCCGAGCGTGCCGCCACCATCCCCGGGGCCGCGCCGATTCAGCTCTACAAGAACAACACCGACAATAAGGGTGCCTCCTACGGCTGCCACGAGAACTACCTGATGCGCCGGGCCACGCCGTTCGCCGACATCGTCCGGCACCTGACGCCGTTCTTCGTCACCCGCCAGGCGATCTGCGGGGCCGGCCGGGTGGGCATCGGCGCGGACGGCCGCGGGGTCGGCTTCCAGCTCAGCCAGCGGGCCGACTTCTTCGAGGTCGAGGTGGGCCTGGAGACCACGCTGAAGCGGCCGATCATCAACACCCGGGACGAGCCGCACTCCGACCCGGAGAAGTACCGGCGCCTGCACGTCATCATCGGCGACGCGAACATGAGCGAGGTGGCCACCTACCTCAAGCTCGGCACCACCGCCCTGGTGCTGTCCATGATCGAGGACAAGTTCCTGGACAAGGACCTGTCGCTGGATGCCGCGGTCGCGGACCTGCGGGCGGTCTCGCACGACCCGTCGCTGCGCCGCCAGGTGACGCTGCGGGACGGCCGGAAGATGACCGCCATCCAGCTTCAGGCCGAGTACCTGGAACTGGCGCGCAAGTACACCGAGGACAAGTTCGGCTCGGACGTCGACCCGATGACCGCCGACGTGCTCGACCGGTGGGAATCGGTGCTCAACCGGCTGGCCGACGACCCGATGCAGCTGTCCCGCGAGCTGGACTGGGTGGCCAAGCTCGAACTGCTGGAGGGCTTCCGCACCCGCGACGGGCTCACCTGGGACAACCCGCGGCTCCAGCTCATCGACCTGCAGTACTCCGACATCCGGCAGTCCCGCGGGCTGTACAACCGGCTGGCGGTCAAGGACCGGATGGTCAAGCTCGCGACCGAGGAGCAGGTGCGGCGGGCGGTCGAGGAGCCCCCCGAGGACACCCGGGCCTACTTCCGCGGCCGCTGCCTGCGCCAGTACGCCGAATCGGTCGCCGCCGCCTCATGGGACTCGGTCATCTTCGACATCCCGGGCCGTGAATCGCTGCAGCGGGTGCCGACCCTCGAGCCGCTGCGCGGGACCAAGGCGCACGTCGGGGCACTGCTCCGGCGCTGCCGGACGGCTGCGGACCTGGTCGGGGCGCTGACCGGGCAGGGCGAATGAGCCGGATCCGGCGCAGGCCGCGTTCCGGCCGCGGATCCGGGGTTGAACCAGGCGTCGGCGGGCGAAGATAGCGTAGGGGCATACAGCGCCCCGGATTGACGGAGGTACCGGGATGGGAACAAGGGATACGGGCGGCCAGCGGCAGACGCCGCGCCGTACCGAGGAGGCCGAGGAAACCGAGGCCCGGACAACCGAGGATGTCCAGGAACGGCATGAGAAGCTCTCGGACGACGTCGACGCGATCCTGGACGAGATCGACGAGGTGCTCGAGGAGAACGCCGAGGAGTTCGTGCGGTCGTACGTCCAGAAGGGCGGCCAGTAACCGATCCCCGGCCAACCGGGACGGGCTTCTGTGAGCGCACGTGAGGCGGGTGCCTCACGTGCGCTCAGCGCTGTTGCCGCGGGCGCAACCCGGTTCGCCGAGGGCTGACGCCCTCCGGGCCGCGGCGGTGCGCAGGGCCCGCACGTCGCAGTAGGGTCTGTGGGTAAGACGGCTTTGTGATACGGAAGGATCCGCGTGGGCTTCGACTTGGATGGGAGCAGGCGTTCGCCGGGGGCGTTCATGGCGGCCCGGGTCCCGTCGTTCTCCGACTTCCTGGCCTCCTACGCGCCGGACCTGCTGCCCGGCGGCGCGGCGCGGCGCACCCCGGCGGCCGGCGCCGAGGCGCTGCCGGTGGCCCCGGCCGACGGCGGGCTGACCGGCCTGCCGCACGCGACCACGATCGTCACCGCGGTCGGCGACGGCGGCGTGATCATCGCCGGCGACCGCCGCTCCACCGCCGGCAACATCATCGCGAAACGGGACGTGGAGAAGGTCTTCCGCACCGACGAGTTTTCCGCCATGGGTATCGCGGGCACGGCCAGCGTGGGCCTGGAGTTCGTCCGGCTGTTCCAGGTGGAACTGGAGCACTACGAGAAGATGGAAGGCCGGTCGCTGTCGCTGGAGGGCAAGGCCAACCGGCTGGCCACGATGATCCGGGGTAACATCGCCGCCGCCATGCAGGGCCTGGCCGTCGTGCCGCTGTTCGTGGGGTTCGACGAGGAGGCCGGGTCCGGCCGGATCTTCAGCTACGACGTGGCCGGCGGCCCGTATGAGGAGCACCGGTTCCACTCCATCGGCTCCGGGTCGGTGTTCGCCCGGGGATCGCTGAAGAAGCTGTACCGGGACGGCATGCCGGTCCAGGAGACGATCCGGGCCTGCGTGCAGGCGCTGTACGACGCGGCCGACGACGACTCGGCGACCGGCGGCCCCGACCTGACCCGCTCGATCTACCCGGTGATCGCGGTCGTGACGGCGGACGGCTTCGCCCGGCTGGCCGAAGCCGAGGCCGAGGCGCACGCCCGGGCCGTGGTCAGCGAGCGCATGCAGTCGCCGGACGGCCCGTCGGCCCCGGTCTGACCGGGCATCCTACGATCCCCAGCCGAACTCGCGAGTAAAGGAAACGCCTGCGGTGTCCATGCCGTTCTACGTGTCGCCTGAACAGGTGATGAAAGATAAGGCGGACTATGCGCGCAAGGGAATCGCGCGCGGCCGGAGCGGGGTGGTCATCCAGTACGCCGGCGGCATCTTGTTCGTGGCGCCGAACCCATCCCGCGCGCTGCACAAGATCAGCGAGATCTACGACCGGATCGCCTTCGCCGCGGTCGGCCGCTACAACGAGTACGAGAACCTGCGCAAGGCCGGCGTGACCTACGCCGACATCACCGGCTACCAGTTCGACCGGCGCGATGTCACCGCGCGCGGCATCGCCAACTGGTACGCCCAGCAGCTCGGCACGATCTTCACGGAGAGCACCAAGCCGTTCGAGGTAGAGATCATTGTGGCCGAGGCGGGCGAGTCGGCCAGCAGCGACCAGATCTACCGGATCACGTTCGACGGCTCGGTCGCCGACGAGCACGGGTTCGCGGCCATCGGCGGCCAGGCCGACCAGGTCTCCACGGCGCTGAAGGAACGCTACACCGATGGCATGCCGCTGGCCGACGCGTTCAGGGCGGCGCTGGCCGCCCTCGCCGCCCCCGGCAACGGGGAACGCCCGGACACCTCCGGCAGCCAGCTGGAGGTGGCCGTGCTCGACCGCAGCCGCCCGCACCGGACGTTCCGCCGCCTGGCCGGCGCGCGCCTGGAGGAGCTGCTGCGGGACAGCCGCCCGGCCGAACCGGAGGCGGCGGAGACCGCCGATACGCCCGAGAAGGCCCCAGACGGCGCCGCCGCCCCGCCCGACAACGCCATCGGCCCCCCGTCCCCCGCCGACGGCAACCCGCCCGTCTGAGGCCCGCCTGAGGCCCGCCGCGGTTCTGGGTGCTGCGGCTGGCGGCTGGGGGGCCGAGGTGAGCTGCCAGGTGAGGGTGGAGTTGTGGCACCAGGGCCGCAGCAGCGCTCAAGGCCCGGGACGCTGACACGCGTAAGGACTGGTGCGAGAAGACCTCCACCGATCTGGCGCAGCGCTTTGACCTGATCCGGGTCGAGGACCTGCGGGTGAACAGCATGACCCGCTCGGCCAAGGGCACCATTGACCAGCCCGGCCGGAACGTCCGGGCGAAAGCCGGGCTGAACCGGGAAATCGCTGCAGCCGGATGGGGCCTGCTGGTCCGGC